>Ga0194132_10001583_pt1 | contig 45852 bp, 41 predicted proteins | sample TA2KigOf80mmetaG_FD_148612 | JGI IMG/M metagenome (GOLD analysis project Ga0194132, IMG submission 148612) | Freshwater microbial communities from Lake Tanganyika, Tanzania - TA2015054 Kigoma Offshore 80m | ecosystem: Environmental > Aquatic > Freshwater > Lake | place: Tanzania: Lake... | reverse complement strand
GCGCGGCCGAGGCTTCGCCTTCCGAGGGCGGCTCCCGGGACTGACGCCGCCCTGCGCGCCCCCGCGCGCGCGGCGACGGGGCATTTCCGGCGTCCGTGCGCGCCGCTGCAGCGTGCCGCGTCTTGCGGGCGGCCGGCGCAGATTGTAGCGACCGTTATGTGATCGCCGGAAGCCTGGAACGCCTGCGCGAGACGCTGGTGTGGGTCGTCGCGCGCGTTCCGTTCTACCGGGAGCGCTTCACCGCGGCGGGCATCGATCCCGCGAAGGTCACGGCCGAAGAGCTGCGGCGCATCCCGTTGCTGCGCAAGGCCGACCTCGTCCGTACGCAGCGCGAGCGACCGCCGTTCGGCGAGCTGCTCGCGGTCTCGCGCGAAGAGTTCGCGAGCCTGCACACGTCCCCGGGACCGATCTTCATCCCGCGCATCGCGTCCGAGCGCGGGGGCACGCCGGCACTGGTCAAGGAGATCGAGGCGATGGGCGTCCGGCGCGGCGACGTGGCGCACGTGACGCTCAACTATCACATCATGCCCGGCGGCCTGCGGATCCACCGCGCGTTCGAGCACTTCGGCTGCCTCGTCATCAACGGCGGGGTGGGCAACACCGAGATGCAGGTCCAGCTCGCACGCGCCTACGGGGCAACGGTGTACGCGGGAGTGCCGAGCTTCCTCCGGCAGATCGGCATCGTCGCGCGTGAGCAAGGCATCGACCTGCGGCGCGAGATGCCGTACCGCGTCGCGTTCTCGACCGCCGAGAAGCTCACGCCCGAGCTGCGCGCCGAACTCGACGACATGTTCGGGGTCGAGCTCTTCGACCACATCGGCGAGGCCCAGATCGGCCCGGTCGCGGGCGAGTGCCGCGCGCACCAGGGCATGCACCTCTCGGAGAACGACCTGTTCTGCGAGTTCCTCGATCCCGAGAGCGGCGAGCCCGCCGCTGCGGGCGGCGTCGGCGAGCTGATCGCCTCGCACCTCGGACCGCGTGGCCTGCCGCTCGTACGGTACGCACCGGGCGACGCCTACCGACTGCTCGAGGGCGATTGCCCGTGCGGCAACCCGCAGCCGCGCGTCGAGTTCTTCGGACAGGTCGGCACGATCCGCAAGGTGAAGGGCGTGCTGATCCACCCGATCGCGGCCGCGGACTACCTCGCGCGCTTTCCCGGTACGGGACGCTTCCAGATCGTCGTCGAGCAGCGCCCCGGCGAGAGCTTCGAGCGCGCCACGGTGCGCGTCGGCCTCAAGGACGCCGCCCTCGCGGGAGCGGAGGCGGGACGCGACCTCGCGCGGCGCATCGCCGGCGGCATCAAGGGCGCGCTCCTGATCCAGATGGACGTGGAGGTCTGCCCGGAGGACGAGATTCCGGCCGAGGCCGCCGGTCCCGGCTTCGCGCGGGCGATCGTGACCAAGAGCGCGGCCTGAGCGCCCGCCACGAGCTTCAGGAGGCGAGATGGCCAGCCCGCTGCGCATGCCCCCCGCCGATCAGGCGCTGTACGACCCCGAGGTGCAGACCCTGGCACCCGACGCGCTGCGCCGGCTGCAGGAGGAGCGCGTGCGGAGGCAGATCACGCGGGTCTTCGAGCAGCCGATTCCGCTCTTCAAGCGCCATCTCGAGGCGAGCGGCATCCGCGACCCGCGCGACGTGCAGACGCTCGAGGACCTCGCCCGCATCCCCACGCTGAACAAGAACCACCTGCGCGAGAGCGAGGCGGCGCTGCCGCCCTTCGGCGACTATCGCGGCTCGCCGCCCGATTCGTGGGTGCGCATCGGCCAGACCACCGGGTCGAGCGGACGCCCGACGCTCATCGTCTGGACGGAGCACGACCTCGCGGTGGATTACGCCGCGTCGGCCCGTGCGCGCTGGCGCTGGGGGCTCCGTCCCGGGATGAAGTTCGCGCAGGCACATCCGTACGGGCTCTACGCCGGCGGCTGGCACATGTGTCACGGCGTCGAGGCGATGGGCTGCCTGAACATCCCGTGCGGACCGCCCGCGACGCAGGCGCACATGGAGCTGATCGTGAGGCTCTGGAAGCGCCTGAAGCCCGACATGTTCCGCCTGTTCGGCAACGCCGGCGTCAAGTACTACGAGGCGGCCGAGGGGCTCGGCGTGGACCCGGCGCGCGACCTCAACTTCAAGCGCGCCGGCGACCACCCGTCGTCGCAGTTCGACGCGGTCAGCGCCGGGCTCGAGGCGCTGGGCATGCTCGGATCCGCGTGCGCCGAGAAGAAGGGCGCGCACCTCTGCGAGGACCTGGTCGTGGTCGACGTCGTCGACCGTCGCACGGGCGCGCCGGTCGGCAACCACGAGCGCGGCAACCTGATCGTGACCATCCTCGAGAAGGACAACTTCCTCCTGCGCTACGACCTCGAGGACCTCGTCACGGTCAACCTCGACCCGTGCTCGTGCGGCGAGACGCACCGCCGTCTCTACTACGACGGCCGCGTGAGCGACGCGGTGCCGGTGCTGGTCGGCGGCGGCGCGCGCGTCAGGGAGATGCTGCCGATCGACGCGGCCCTCCTGCTCTACGACTTCCCCGAGCTGGTGAAGCCATCGGTCGAGTACCAGCTGGTGCGCCCGAAGGAGCCGACGCCGTCGCTGAAGATCCGCGTCGAGTGCGCGAGCGGGGACGCGGCGCTCGTGGCGCGTCTGCAGAAGGCCGTCACCGACGCGTTCCGCGATCGGCTCGGCGTGGCAGCCGACGTGGAGATGCTCGCGCGCGGGGCGCTGCCGCGGTTCGACTACAAGGCCGCGCGCGTCGTGAGCGCGTGAGCGGCCGGCGGCCTCGGGGGTCTCGGTGATGTCGCGGCTGCCGTTCCCGACCGCCGAGGAGATCGTCACCAGCCGTGCGCGCCGCGAGCCCATGCGCCCGGCACTCGAGTGGCACCATCGCGGCATGCTGCTGGGCCGGCTCGCCGATCTGACCGCGGCAACGGCGGACGCGATCGCAGCGCACGTTCCAGCCGGCGCGTGCGTCGCCCAGCTCATGTCGAGCACGCCGGGCGTGGTCGTGATGACCCTCGGGACCTGGCGTGCCGGCTGCATCGCCGTTCCGCTCGAGCCGGGCCTCGCCACGGGCGAGCTGGCGCGTCGGATTCGCCACTCCGGAGTGCACACGCTCGTCGCACACGAAGAGCACGCAGCGACCGCGGAAGAATCCATCCGTGAGGCCGGACGTCCGGTGCAGCTGCTGGTGTCGCGGGGGCCGGATCTGCTGCCGGCGGGCGGCCCCGGCAGGCCACGGCCCATCGCCAGCCGCCGGGCGAAGCCGCCACGCCGCTCGGCGGCGCGCGTGCACGACGTCGCCTTCCACGCCTGGGTCACCGGCCGCGACGGCGTGCCCCGTGCCGCGGTGCTGAGCCACGCCAACGTGGTCGCGAGCGCGCTGCGGGTGAGCGGCGGACGGGGGGACGGCCCGGACGACGTCGCGCTGGCGACGCACCCGCTTTACGACGTCGCGGGATTCGTCGCCGAGGTACTCTCGCGCCTGATCTCCGGCGGCTCCGCGGCGATCCTCGGTCCCGGAAACGCCGACGGCGTGCTGCACAGCATCGAGAACCACCGCGTGACCGACCTCTCGCTGTCGAGCGAGCACGTAGCACTCCTGCTCGACGTCCGCCGCATCCCGCGCCGTGCGATCCGGAGCGTACGCAAGGTCCTGCTGCGCAACGTGCGTCTCCCGATGACCGTCAAGCACGAGCTCGCCGACCGTTTCCCCGACGCCGAGCTGATCCAGTCCTACGGCAGGCCCGAGAGTACCGACGGCATCCTCATGGCGCGCCAGGACGAGCTGTTCCGCAAGGCCGACACGCTCGGCAAGCCACACCCCGGCCTCGTCGTCGGCATCGTCGACGATTCCGGTCGGCTCCTCCGGCCAGGGCAGCGGGGCGAGATCGTGTGCCGTGGGGCCGTGGTCATGCGGGGCTACCACCGGGCCCCGACGCCGAGCCGCGCCGCCCTGCGCGACGGGTGGCTGCACACGGGCGATCTGGGCTACATCGACGAGGATGGCGCGTTCGGGCTGGTCGGCACGGTGCCGCCGGCCGGTCCGCGCCGCGACGCAACGGCGGGTGTGAAGAAATGAGCGACAGCGATCGGACTTCCCGGGCGAACGGCAACGGTGCACGCCCCGCGCCCTTCGCGGGCATCACGGTGCTCGACTTCAGCCATCAGGCGGCGGGGCCATGGGCGACGACGCTGCTCGGCGACTTGGGCGCGAACGTCATCAAGATCGAGAAGCCGGGACGCGGCGACGCCATCCGCTACGGCCAGGGCAAGGACACCTTCGACATCGGCAGCCTCAACTTCTGGGGCCTGAACCGCTCGAAGCGCGGCATCACGCTCGACTTCATGACCGACGAGGGCCGCGCCCTAGTGCTGCGGATGGTCGAGACGGCCGACGTCGTGCTCGAGAACTTCCGCCCCGGCGTCATGGACCGCCACGGCATCGGCTACGAGGCGCTCGCGAAGATCAACCCGCGGCTGATCTACTGCGGCATCACCGCCTTCGGTGCGGAAGGCCCGATGCGCGAGAAGCCAGGCATGGACCTGATCCTGCAGGCGACCGGCGGAATCATGGGGCTGACGGGCGAGGGTGGCGACCGCCCGCCGGTGAAGGCGGCACCGCCGGTTGCCGACATCTCGACCGGCATCTACGGCGCCTACGCGGTGGCGGCCGCGCTCTACGAGCGCGAGCGCTCGGGGAAGGGCCAGCGCATCGACATCGCGATGCTCGACGCCGTGGTGTCGCTGCTCTCGGACGTGGCACTCAAGGTTCGCGCCGACAACAAGGACTTCGCTCCCTTCGGGAGCGGTCACCCCGACATCGTGCCGTACCAGGCCTTCAAGGCGCGCGACGGCTACTTCATCGTCGCCTGCCTGACCAACGCCTTCTGGAAGCGCCTGCCGGCGGCGATCGGCCACCCCGAGATGCTCGACGACCCGCGCTTCACCGGCATGAAGGACCGCGTTATCAACAAGGCGGCCCTGGTCGAGATCCTCAACGCCATCTTCGGCACCAACGACGTCGCGCACTGGATCGAGCGCATCGAGGCGGCCGACATCCCGACCTGCAAGGTGAATACCGTCAAGGAGGTCTTCGCGATGCCGCAGGCCGCAGTGAACGAGATCCTCGTCCGGGTGAAGCACCCGACGCGCGGCGAGATCGAGATCCTGAACACTCCCGTCCGCCTGCAGGGCAGCCCGGGCGCGGTCACGCGCGGCGCGCCGACGCTCGGCCAGCACACCGACGAGGTGCTCGAGGAGATGGGCGTGAACGCGGCGACCCGCCAGCGCCTGCGCGACCTCAAGGTCATCTGAGCGGCGCCGCCATGAGCGACTTTCGCTACGTGCGTTACGCCGTCGAAGATGGGATCGCGACGCTGCTCTGGAATCGTCCCGAGGCGCGCAACGCCATGCTGCCCGAGATGAACGACGAGGCCGGCGAGGCGCTGAAGCTCGCAGCCGCGGATCCCGCGGTGCGTGCGCTCGTGCTCTCCGGCGTCGGCGATGCGTTCTCCGCCGGCGCGGATCTCAAGCTGATGGGGCGCGGCGACCGCCTCGGCCGCACGGCGATCGTCGGGCGGGAGCGCGGCAAGCACGGCATCGAGCGCACGCAGCAGCTGCTCGACTTCCCGAAGCCGACCATCGCGGCGGTGCACGGCCCGGTCGCCGGCATGGCCTGTGCCTGGGCGCTGGCGTGCGACATCGTCGTCGCCTCCGTCGACGCGAAGTTCCACTTCAGCTTCGTCAAGGTCGGCTTCGTCACCGATTGCGGCACCAGCTGGTTGCTCGTGCGCCGCGTCGGAGTCGGCATGGCGAAGCGGATCGTCCTGACCGCCGATCCGGTCTCGGGTCAGGACGCGCTCGGGGTCGGGCTCTGCGACGAGCTCGTCGAGCAAGGCAACGATGTCGAGCAGGCCACCGCCATCGCGCGAAAGATCGCGGCCCAGCCACCGCTCGCCATCGCGAACGCGCGCCGCATTCTCGAGTACGCGTCGCGCGTCGGCTTCGCCGACGCGGCCGAGATGGAGGCGTGGACGCAGGGTGCGCTCGGCGAGACCGAGGACCACAAGGAGGCCGTGCGCGCCTTCGGCGAGAAGCGGTCGCCACGGTTCACCGGGGCATGAGCGACGCGACGACCTCCGACCGGACGCCCGCCCCTGAGGAGGCCGTCGCCGAGGCGATGCGCACGCGCAGCCTGCCCGACCTGGTCGCCGATTGCGCGCGCCGCTTCGGCGATCGCGAGGCGCTCGTCTGGGGCGACGTCCGCTGGTCGTACGCCGAGCTCGCCCGGCAGGCGGCGGGAGCGGCCGAGGGTCTGCGGGCGCTGGGCGTGCAGCCCGGCGAGCCGGTCGGCGTGCTGCTGCCGAACTGGCCCGAGTTCTTCACGGTGGTGGCGGGCATCACGTCGCTCGGCGCGGTCGCGGTCTGCCTCAACACGATGGCGACGGAGTCGGAGCTCGCCTTCTACCTGCGGCACGCGGGTGTCGAGCGCGTGGTCTATACCCCGCGCTTCCTGAAGCACGACTACGACGCGATGCTGTCGCGCATCGCGAGGGGCGACGGAGCTGGCGGGGGCGGCGCGGTGCCGATCCGCGAGCGCGTGGCCATCCTGCGCGATGGCACGACGCTGCCCGACGGCGCCCGCGATTGGCGCGACGTGGCGCCGCCACACCCGGGCGGCGCCGAGCGCCTCGCCGTGATCGCGGCCGAGCAGGACGGGCTCCGCGATGCGCGCGCGGTGATGTTCTTCACCTCGGGATCCACGGCGCAGCCGAAAGCGGTGCTGCACGCGCACCGGGCTCTGGTGCACCAGGCGTTCGTCGCCAGTGCCGCTTTCGGCCTCGACGCGAGCGATGCGTCGTGGGGCTGCCTGCCGATGTTCTTCGCCGGCGGCTTCGTGATCATCGCGCTGATCACGTTCGCACGCGGCGGCAAGGTCGTCCTGCAGGACCACTTCGAGGCCGGCCGCGCGCTCGACCTGATGGAACGCGAGGGCATCACGTTCTACGCCGGCTGGCAGCTCGCCCCCGCGCTGTGCGAGCACGAGAGCTTTCCGCGCCGCAAGCTCCGTCTGCGAAAGGGCATCTACACGAACGTGGCAGCGGCGGAGAAGCTGCTCGCACCCGACAACGTCACGGTGGGCGCGTACGGCCTCAGCGAGACCGCGACGCTGGTCTGCGCCGGACGCTGGACCGACCCGGCGGACCTCCGGCAGCGCGGATTCGGACGTCCGCTTCCCGGGGTCGAGATGCGCGTCGTCGATCCCGAGACCCGGCAGCCGTGCGCACCGGGGGACGTCGGCGAGCTGCTCGTGCACGGACCGTCCCTGATGCTGGGCTACCTCGGCCTTCCCGCGTCGGAGGCGTTCGACGCCGACGGCTTCTTCCGCACCGGCGACTACGGGCGGCTCGACGAGACCGGCACGCTGCGCTTCGACGGCCGACTCAAGGAGGTCATCAAGACGGCCGGAGTGAACGTCGCGGCCGCCGAGGTCGAGGCATGCCTCGAGAGCATGGCCGACGTCGCCGCGGCCTACGTCGTCCCCGTCCCGCACCCGGTCCGCGGCGAGAACGTGGGCGCGTTCGTCGTGCCCCGCGCCGGGACGGCCGTCGACGCCGCGGCCGTGCTCGAGCACTGCCGGCACGAGATGGCGTCCTACAAGATCCCGCGCCACGTCTTCGCGCTGGGCGCGGCCGACGTGCCGCGCACCGGGACGCAGAAGGTCGACAAGCCACGCCTGCGCAAGCTCGCGGCCGAGAAGGCGGGGAGCGCGGAGGATCTCGCCGCCGCGGGATCGCCCGACGGAGCCGCCCGCTGAAGCGGGGGCTCGCGCGCTGCATTCGAGCAGCTCACGCGGCGCGGATCGCGACGTCCACCGTCGCGGCGCGGATCGCGACGTTCACCGTTGCGGCGCGGATCGCGACGTTCACCGTTGCGGCGCGGATCGCGACGTTCACCGTTGCGGCGCGGATCGCGACGTTCACCGTTGCGGCGCGGATCGCGACGTTCACCGTTGCGGCGCGGATCGCGACGTTCACCGTTGCGGCGCGGATCGCGACGTTCACCGTTGCGGCGCGGATCGCGACGTTCACCGTTGCGGTGACGATCGCGGTGGTTGCGAACGCGGCCGCCAGTGGTCAAGCCGACCAGGGCGCGCACGCGGACGCGCCGGCTGCCCGGGTCGGGGACGTACCGATCGCAGTCGCGGACGTCGATCGGCATTGCGGTGACAAGTGCGCCCGGCTCGCCGCCGCGATCGTCGAGGAGCGGCGACGGGCGCTCGATCTCCTGGTCGAAGAAGCGCTGCTCGCGTCGCTCCCGCAGCCGACGCCGGCGGCGAAGCCGGTCTCCGACGCGGACGTCGAGCGCTACCGTGCCGCGCACGCGTCGGAGCTCACGGGGGACGAAGCCAGGGATCGCGCAGCGGTTCGCTTCCTCCTCGAGCGCGAGCAGCGCGAAGCGCGCGATCGCCTGCTGATCGCCGAGGCTCGCCGCCACACGCCGGTTCGTGTGGATGCGACGATCACCGACGCCGTGAGCGCCGGAAACGGCGGCCCGCGCGTCGTCGCCACGGTCGGGAGAGAGCGCATCACGGCGCGGGACGTCGAGCAGCGCGCCGCGCTCGCGCTCTACCGCCTGCGCGGCGAGCTCGCGCGCGAGCGGCTCCGCCAGCTCGCGCCGCTGCTCGACGAGCAACTCTGGACCATCGCCGCCGGGGCGAGCGGCACCACGGCCGAGCGGCTTCGGGCCGAGGCGGCGGCGCGCGCCCCGGCGGTCACCGAGGCGGACGTCCAGCGCTACCTTAGCGCCGAGGGGAAGCCCCGCGATCCCGACGCCAGCCCGAACCCGGACCGCGCTCGACCGTACCTCGAGTTTCTCGCGCGCAGGGCCGCCGAGGAGGCTGCGCTCGCCGATCTCCGTCGCGCGACGCCGATCGAGGTCCTGCTGGCGGAGCCAGCGCCGCCGCGATTCGCGCTCGCCGGCCTCGCCGGCGCGATCAGCGGAGACCCCGGCGCCAGCGTGCGGCTCGTGTACCTGACCAGCTTTCGCGGCGCCGCGAGCCGTCTCCTCTGGGAGACCCTCCGGTCGTATGCCGCCTCGGGTGACGCCGGGGTCTCGCTTGCGGTACGTCCGTTGCTGCCGCAATGGGATCCGGATGCGGCTGCGGTCGCGACCGCGGTCGCGTGCGCGGCGGAGCAGGGACGCTGGTGGCCGGTGCTGGACACGCTGTCGCGCGCCGATCCGCTGCCCGACGCACGTGCGATCTTCAAGGTCGCACGCGCCGCCGGACTCGACGAGCAGCGCTTCGCGCGCTGCGTGAGCGAGCCGGAGACGCCGACCGCGATCGCCCGGCAGAGCAACGATGTGGAGCGCCTCGGTCTCGTCGACCCGCCGATCGTCCTGGTGAACGGCCTCGCGCTCGGCGCGCCGTCACCCGAGCGTCTGGCGGCGGCCGTCGCCGCCGCGCGCGCCGCGGCGCACGACGCGCCCGCTCCGCGGATCAGCGCGCCTTCCAGTCCGGCTTCCGCTTCTCCATGAAGGCGCGCGGGCCCTCGGCGTGGTCCTCGCTCTGCTCGACCACCTCGAGGTAGCCGGCGGCGATCTCCTCCGCCTGCTCGACCGGAAGTCCGAGCCCGCGCAGGATGCCCATCTTCGTGCCCCACACCGCGAGCGGCGCGTTCTCGCAGATCATCCCGGCGAGCTCTCGGGCGCGCTCCATGAGCCTGTCGTGCGGCACCACCTCGGTGACGAGCCCGACGGCGAGCGCACGCTCGGCGCTCATGCGTTCCTTCGCGCCGAGCAGCGCCATCCGCATCGCCACCGCGACCGGCACGCGGCGCGCCATGTTCACCATCTCGTGCGACGAGACGTAACCGAGCGACACGTGCGAATCGAAGAACTGCGCCTTGTCGGACGCGATCGGGATGTCGGCCTCGGTCACGAGATCCAGCGTCACGCCGTTCACCAGCCCGTTCACCGCCGCGATCACGGGCTTCATGACGCCCATGCGGCGCGGTGTGGGCAGCGCGCGGATGGTCTCGATCATGGCGAGCTTCCGCCAGTGGTCGATCTTGCGGAAGCCGCCGCTGTCGAGCGACTCGACGTCGGCGCCGCTCGAGAACGCACGGCCCTCGCCGGTCACGATCGCGCACCAGATCTCCGGTTCGTCGCGCACGATCGTCCATGCGTCGCGCAGGTCGTCCTTCATCTGCTGGTTCATCGCGTTCAAGCGGTCGGGGCGGTTCAGCGTGAGGATCGCGGTGCGTCCCTCGATCTCGAGGCGAATCGTTGCGAAATCGGGCATGGGTGTTCTCCTTGGCGGTGCGGCGCTACCAGATGAGGCCGAGCTGCTGCAGATCGGCGTACTGCCTGCCGGCGGCGCGCACGAGGTAGGCGTCCACGGCGGCGCGCGCGGCCGACCACGCGCGTCCGGACGGAGGCTCCGGCGGCTCGTCGAGGAGCTTCACCGCGCGCGCGACCAGGTCGCGCAACGTGCGATTGCGGGCGGCCAGCGCGTCGAGCGCGGTGCGGGTGACGTCGGTGACGCCGTGCACGAGCTCCGCGTCCACCGCGGCGACGAGATCCTTCGCCGCGGCCTCTCCGCGCAGCGCGCCGGCCGACGCGGCGAGCGTCGCGCACAGGTCGCCGTGCTCCTCCGCGAGCGCCAGGTGCAGGCGCGGCCAGCTCTTCCGGCAGTACTCGAGCAGCAGGTTCGCGTACATCGCCTGCTCGACGAGAAACGGCGCGCTGGTCGCGAGCGCCGGCAGGAAGTCGTTCAGCAGCAGGCGCTGCAGGCCCGCGAGGACGTCGTCGAGGTCGGGACGCATGGCCGTCAGCCCTTCCGCGCGCTGCCGACGCCGAGCAACTCGAGCAGCTCGACGCTCAGGCGTCCAAGGACGATCCCGACGATCGCGAGCGTCGGCTCGGCGCTGCGCGCCTGGCAGATGCTGCGCACGCCGGTGAGCGAGATCGCCGCCATCTTCACGGTGCCGAGCACCTTGTAGAAGCGCACGCGGCCGCGGTCGACGACGGTGCCCGTCGCCCGCTCGTAGCGCGCGATCATCGCGTCCTCGCTCTCGAGCCCTCCGGCGCGGCCCTCGCACGACCAGTACGGCATCGCCGCCCACCCGAGATCCTCGTGCGGGTCGCCGAAGTGCGCCATCTCCCAGTCGAGCATCGCCGTGATCGCACCGGACTCGTCGTGCAGGTAGTTGCCGCTCCGGTAGTCGCCGTGCACCAGCGTGATCGCGTCGGTCGCCGGCACGTTGCGCTCGAGCCAGCCGAAGCCGCGCTCGAGGATCGGGTGCGCCTCGATGCGGTCCTGCTCGTAGATCCGTCGCCAGTGGTCGACCGCGCGGCGCGCGGCGGCCGTTCCGGGGCCCGGGTCGTCGAGGACCTCGAGATCGTGGCTCCGCCAGTCGGCGGCGTGGATGCGGGCGAGGATCGAGACGAAGTCCGCCGCGGTGCGCGCCCGCATCTCGACGGGGTAGGCCGCCGGAAAGGTCGGCGGCGTCGGCGTGCCGGGCAGACGCTCCATGATGCAGAACGGCCGCTCGAGGGCGTCGCCGGTGAGCTCGCGCCACACCACCTTCGGCGTCGGCAGACCGAGCGCGTGCGCCGCGTCGAGGACGCGCACCTCGAGCGTGCGGTCCGACTCGAGGACGCTCGCGATCGGGTCGCGGCGCAGCACGTAGCCGCGCTCGACTGCGGTACCGTCCGCGTCGCTCCAGGCGGCGTCGAACAGGTAGGTCTCACGCGACGCACCGCCGCTCTTGCGGGCGAACCCGGACACGCGGACCGCCGTTCCAAGGCGCTCGCTCAGGTAGCCCGTCAGACGCTCGTGCAGCTCCATGACGCCCCGGTCCTAGCACGGCGCCACGGCGGCGCGCGACGGGCGGTCGCGTCCCGCCGCCGGGCTCCGCCGCGCCGCACGGTGTCAAGCATCCCGGGACAGGAACTCCCGTATCGCCGCGGCCACGAGGTCGGGCTGCTCCACGTGCAGGGAGTGCGTCGCGTGCGGGATCTCGATCCCGCATCCGTCTCGCAGGGTGTGCAGCAGCTCCGCCTGATCTTCGCGCGACAGGATCGTCGATTCCGCACCTCGGACGCTCAGCACCGGCACCGCCAGCGCGCCCAGGCGCGCACGATGGTCCGCGAGCGGGTTGGCCTCGTGGCGCAGGTCGCGCTGGTACGACTTCCAGTGGAACTTCGCGACCAGCTGGTCTCCGTCGCCGGCCGGCTTGAAGCTGTGGCGTGCGACGTAGTCGAGCACCGCGGGCGGCACGTGATGCTGCGGCGGGAACGGTTGGAAGCGCTGCACCGCGGCGTCGAGCGACGGATAGCGGATCTGCGGGATGCGCCGGAAGGCCTGTCCGGCGCGCTGCAGGCTCGGGCTCTGCGGCTCGAGCGGGACGTCGACCAGGATCAGCTCGCGAAGCGGCACGTTGCCGCGTGTCGCGAGATGGACCGCCAGCAGTCCGCCCTGCGAGTGTCCGGCGAGGATCCACGGGAGCCCGCTGAGACGCCGCATCGCCTCCTCGGCGTCGAGCAGGTCGCGCTCCCAGCCGTAGCGCTCGGGGTCGACCCAGTCGCTGTCACCGTGCCCGCGGCGGTCAAGCGCGAACGGATGCGCGACCTCGGTCAGCGCGGGCGCCACGAAGTCCCACCAGCGCGAATGGCCCATGCCGCCGTGCAGCAGGAGAAGAGGGCGCGCGGCCGCGGATTCGCTCGCCGCACCGTGGTCGAGCACGTGCAGCGTGACGCCGTCGACCTGCAGCCGGAGCGCGCGTCCCGGTGGCGTCAGCGGAACGGCGAAGGAGCTGCCGTCGGAAGAGTTCAGTAGCGTGGCACGCTCGGATCGACGAGCAACGACCAGGCGTCGATGCCGCCGGTCACGTTGCCGATCCGCGTGAAGCCCTGCTCGGAAAGGTACTCCGCGACGTGCGCGCTGCGCATGCCGTGGTGGCACAGCACGAAGATCTCCGCACCCCGGTCGAGTTCCCCCAGGCGCGACGGCACGGACTGCATCGGGATCTCGACGGCGCCGGGAAAGCGCGCGATCGCGATCTCCTGCGGCTCCCGCACGTCGAGCACGACGGGCGGTTCGGGCTCGGCGATGCGCTGTCTCAGGTCACGGACGCTGATTTCGGATGGCATGCCATCGGGCTAGCCGTCGCCGCCGCCTTCGACAAGGGTGCCCGCGGTGGTAACCTGGCGAGGTGCCCGCGCACCATGGACCCTTCCGGCCCGGCGACGGCGCGCCCGCCGGGCGCCACATCGTCATCGTCGGCGCCGGCTTCGGCGGGCTCCGTGCGGCGCAGCAGCTCAAGAGCAGCCCGGCACGGGTCACCGTCCTCGATCGGCGCAACCACCACCTGTTCCAGCCGCTGCTCTACCAGGTGGCCACCGCCGGACTGAACCCCAGCGACATCGCGGCACCGATCCGCGGAATCCTGCGCCGGCAGCGGAACACCACCGTGCTGCTCGCGGAGGTCACGGCGATCGATCTCGCGACCAGGCGCGTGCTGCTCTCGGATGGCGACATCGGCTACGACTTCCTGATCCTCGCCGCCGGTGCGACCGACGACTACTTCGGGCACGAGGCCTGGGCGCAACACGCGCCCGGGCTCAAGTCGTTCGACGACGCGGTCGAGATCCGCACGCGTGTCCTGCTCGCCTTCGAGGCCGCCGAGCGTGCTTCGGATGATGTCGAGCGGGCCCGGTGGCTCACCTTCGTCGTGATCGGTGGCGGCCCGACCGGCGTCGAGCTCGCAGGTGCCCTCAGCGAGATCGCGCGCCACACGCTGGCTCGCGACTTCCGCCGCTTCGACCCGCGCGAGGCGCGTGTGGTCCTGCTCGAGCGGGGGCCGCGCGTCCTCGCCGCATACGGCGAGGCATCGTCGGCGAGCGCCGCGCGCCAGCTCGAGCGGCTCGGCGTCGACGTGCGGACCGGGACGATGGTCACCGACATCGATGCGCACGGCGTCACCCTGGGCTCGGAGCGCATCGCGGCGCGTACCGTGCTCTGGGCCGCAGGAGTGCGCGGCGTATCGCTCGCACGCACGCTCGGCCTGCCGCTCGATCGCGCCGGGCGGGTGGTGGTCGAGCGCGATCTGTCGTTGCCAGGGCATCCCGAAGCGTTCGTCATCGGCGATCTGTGCGCGTTCGAGCAGGGAAGCAAGTCCGTACCCGGCGTGGCCCCTGCAGCGATGCAGATGGGGGACCACGCCGCGGCGAACGTCCTGCGTCTCCTCGGCGGCCGGCCGACCGAGGCGTTCGTCTACCGCGACAAGGGATCGCTCGCGACGATCGGCCGCGCCGCAGCGGTTGCCGAGATCGGCTGGTTCCGGCTGTCGGGGCTGCTCGCGTGGCTGGCCTGGCTCGGCATCCACATCTTCTTCCTGATCGGCTTTCGCAACCGGGCCCTGGTGCTGTTCGAGTGGTCCTGGGCCTACCTCACCTACCAGCGCGGTGCGCGGCTCATCACCGAGAGCATCTACGACTCGTGGCGCACGCTCTGGGGTGCGGTGGCGACCACCGGAACGCCTGCGTCGGCTGCGCAGGGGAGCGCGGCCGCGAGCGCGGACTGACGCCCGCACCGGCTTCGCCGGCCACGAAGGACGGAGCCCGCACGGCGTTCCATCTGACGTTCACACCGGCTTCGCCGGCCACGAAGGCTGGAGCCGGCAAGGCGTTCCATCCGACCGCGCGCGCGCCCGACCACCTCAGACGTCGAGGTCCGACACCCCGACGGCGCGCTCCATGATGAGCTGGAAGCGCGGTGCGACTTCCTTCCCCATCAGCGTCTGGATCATGCTGTCGGTCGCAGCCGCGTCGTCGATCGTAACGCGCAGCATGGTCCGTCTCTTCGGATCGAGCGTGGTCTCCTTGAGCGTCGCCGGATTCATCTCGCCGAGGCCCTTGAAGCGCTGCACGTTCGGCTGGGCACGGCCCTTGTGCTTGCCGAGAATCTGCTCCTTCTCGACGTCGTCTCTGGCCCAGTACGTCTCCTTGCCGATGTCGATCCTGTAGAGCGGCGGCACGGCGAGGTAGAGGAACCCGCCATGGATCAGCTGCGGCATGTGGCGGAAGAAGAACGTCATCAGGAGCGTCGCGATGTGGTTGCCGTCTGAGTCAGCGTCCATCAGCAGGCAGATCTTGTTGTAGCGCAGCCGGCTCGAGTCGAATTCCTTGCCGAGGCCGCAGCCGAGCGCCTTGACGATATCGGACAGCTCGTTGTTCGACAGCACCTTGGTGAGCGACGCCTGCTCGGTGTTCAGAACCTTGCCGCGCAGCGGCAGGATCGCCTGGAAGTGGCGATCGCGGCCCTGCTTCGCCGACCCGCCCGCCGAGTCGCCCTCGACCAGGAAGAGCTCCGACTCCGCCGGATCGGTCGAGGAGCAGTCCGCCAGCTTGCCCGGGAGGTTCAGCCGGTGCGAGACGGCGGTCTTGCGCTGTACCTCCTTTGCCGCCGCACGAGACGCGGTGCGCGCTCGCGCGGCAAGGATCACGCGTGCCGAGATCGCCTCGGCCGACGAGCGGTTGCCGTTCAGCCAGTTCTCGAGCGCACTTCGCACGAAGCCGTCGACCGCGGGCGTCAGCTCGGGATTGTTGAGCCGCTCCTTGGTCTGGCCCTGGAACTGCGGGTTCGGGATGAAGCAGGAGAGCAGGCCGACCACACCCTCGCGCACGTCCTCGGCGTTGATCTGGAGACCGCGGGGGATGAGGTTGTGCACGTCGAGGTAGTTGCGTACGGCCTTGACCATGCCGCTCTTGAGACCGTTCTCGTGCGTGCCGCCCGCGCTGGTCGGGATGCTGTTGACGAACGACGACACCCCCTCGCTGGTGTCCTCGGTCCAGGCGAGTGCGCACTCGACGCGCGGACCGTCACCCTCGCGCTCGGCGTAGAAGATCTCTGCCGGAACGCGCTTCCGGGTCCCGGTCGCCAGCAGCTTGTCGAGGTAGGCCCGGATGCCGTCCTGGTAGTGCCAGGTGAACGACTCGCCGCCCTTCGACTGGTTCGCGAACGTCACCGTCAGACCCTTGTGCAGGTAGGCCTTCGCCTCGAGGCGCTCGGCGATGAGCACCGGGTCGTGCTTGATCGACGGGAAGATCTCGTGGTCGGGGTGGTACTCGATGGTCGTGCCGCTGCCGCGCGCGCCACCGAGCTTCTTGAGCCGGGCCGTCGCCTTGCCCTGGGAGAAGGTCTGCTCCCACTCCGCGCCATCGCGCTTGACGCGCACGGTGAAGCGGTCGGAGAGCGCGGTGACGACCGATGCGCCGACGCCGTGCAGGCCGCCCGAGTGGTAGTAGTTCTTCGACTCGAACTTTCCGCCGGCGTGCAGCGTGGTCAGGATCAGCTCGAGCGCCGGCTTCTTGTACTTGCCGTGCATGTCGACCGGGATGCCGCGACCGTTGTCCTTGACCGTGATGGTCTCTCCATCGGCGTGCAGGGCCACGTCGATGCGGTCGCAGTGGCCGTTCATCGCCTCGTCGACCGAGTTGTCGACGATCTCCCAGAGGAGATGGTGCAGGCCGGAGGAGTCGACCCCGCCGATGTACATGCCCGGACGCTTCCGGACCGGCTCGAGCCCCTCGAGGACCGTGATGTCCTTGGCCGTGTAGTTCGTCGCCACCCGCCACCCCCCAACCGGATTCTGCGCGCTTGGTACGGAGGCCCGCCGCGGGTGTCAAGCCGCCGGGCGCGCCGACGTTCGTCGCCTAAGACACCGCGAAGCGCGCGGGACTCAGGAGTTCCGTGTCGAAGGCGTCGCTGCGGCCGTGCAGCACGAGCTCGGCGGCGACCCGGCCGACGAGCGGGCTGGTCTCGATGCCGCAGCCACCCTGACCCGCGAGCCAGAAGAACCCGGGCAGCGTCGGATCCTCGCCCACCACGTGCACCCGGTCGGGCGCGAACGTGCGCAGCCCCGACCAGCGCCGCTTCAGGGATCGCGGCAGGAGCGCCGGCGCGAGCTTGCCGAAGCGCGCGAGACCGTCGGCCACCACTGCGTCGTCCGGCGACGGGTCGCAAGGCGCCATGGCGTCCTCGTCCATCGGGCTGAGCAGGAGATCGCCCGCCTCGGGCGCGAAGTAGAGGTCGTGCGCGCTGCTGGCGACCATCGGCCAGTCGGCGATGGCGAGCCCCGCGGGCGGAGCGAAGGTCACGATCGTGCGTCGGTGGGGGACGAGCTCGATCGCCATCGCTCCGGCGAGGCGCGCGACCTGGCCGGCCCAGGCACCGGCCGCGTCGACGACGATGCGCGCGCGGAACACCTCATCGCGCGTGCGGACGCCGCGGCAGCGCCCGCCCTCGACGACGACCTCGAGTACCTCCTGCCCGAGCTTCAGGATCGCCCCGCGCGCCCGAGCGTGGCGCAGGTAGCTGGACAGGATCTCGTGCACGTCGAGGCGGCCGTCGTCGGGGATCAGGATGCCACCCGCGAACTGCGAACGCTCGAGTGCGGGGACGCGCCGCAGCACCTCGTCCGGCTCGAGCAGCGTCGCGTTGAGGCCGGTCTCCCGCAGCGCGGCGAGCGCGGAGCGCAGCCTGCTCCACAGCGGCTCGGGATAGACCCCGAGCACACCGCTCGCACGCAGCACCGGGTTCTCGGAGAATCCTGCCGGCGGGGCGAGGAAGAACGGCTTCGCCGCCTGCTTGATGCGCAGCAGGGTCGGGTTCGCATCGGCGCTCGACAGCGTCGCGGCGCTGCGCCCGGTCGAGTGCACGGCGAGCTGCGCCTCCCGCTCGAGCAGGAGGACGTCCCCGCAACCCTGCTCGGCCAGGAAGTAGGCGAGCGATGCACCGGCGATACCCGCGCCGATCACGATCACCTCGAAATCGCGCCGCTCCGTCATCGGACCGCTTTTAGCACCGCAAGCGCTCGAATGCCGGGTGGCGGGACGGCCTGCGACCGCTACCGTGGGGCGCCGTGGGCTCACGCGAGGCACGACGGCCGGATCGCCGGCAGAACGAGCGTACGCCCGTCCGGCACGCGCCGAGCGGGCGCGGCACCGTGCAGCAACGCTCTGCTGGTAGACCCGACGCCAGCACCGTGCCGTGCCCGCACTTCCCACGCTGCGTCGGCTGTCCGCTGGTCGGCCAGGCCTATTCGGCCCAGCTCGATGCGAAAGGCGAGCGCCTGCGTGCCGCGATGGCGGCGCATCCCCAGCTTGCGGACGTGCGCGTCGAGGCTCCCGCCGGCAGCCCGGCCGCCTTCGGCTACAGAAACCAGGCGAAGCTCGTCTTCCGCAGCCGGCTCGTGCGCCCCGCCGGCCGGGAGGTTCTGCTCGGCGTCTACCGCCCCGGGACGCACAGCGTCCTGCCGGCCGACGCCTGCATCGTCCATCACCGCCTCCTGCAGCCCGTGCTGCGCGGGCTCCGCCACGAGGTGGAGCGCCTCGGCATTCCGATCTTCGACGAGCGCTCGCGCGAGGGCGCGCTGCGCTACGCGCTGGTGCGCGCGTCGACGGCGCGTGGTGAGGTGCACCTGACGCTGGTGTCCGCGGTCGCCGATCCGCCGCAGCTCGACGAGCTGCTGCGCCGCATGCGTCGCGCGCATCGCGAGCTGACCGCGGCGTTCCTCTGCGTCAATCCCACGCCCGGCAACGCGATCCTGTCGGACGACGTGCGTCTCCTCTTCGGACGACCTGCTCTCGTCGAACGCTTCGGCAAGCTCGAGCTCGAGAGCCGTCCGGACGCGTTCCTGCAGGCAAACAGCGCGGTCGCGGGCCGGATCTACGCCACGGCGCGGCGCTGGCTCGCGCCGTCTGCGGACGACGTCGCGCTCGATCTGTACTGCGGTGTCGGGGCGCTCGCGCTGCACCTGGCACCCGGCGTGGCGCGCGTGGTCGGCATCGAGTCGCAGGCGTCTGCGGTCGCGTGTGCGGTCGCCAACGCGCGTCGCGCCGGAGCGGCCAACGCGCGCTTCGTCGCGGCACCCGCCGAGGACGCTCCGCAGGTGCTGCTCGGGCTCGGAGTGCCTGCCGTCACGCTGGCCTGCGTCAACCCGCCGCGCAAGGGCATGTCCGCGGCCGTGCTCGGGACGCTCGCCGACTGCGCCCCGCGACGCATCCTCTACGTGTCGTGCGACCCGGGCACTCTCGCGCGTGACCTCGCGCTCCTGGCCAGGCGCGGCTACCGCACGGTGCGCGTCCGCGCCTTCGACATGATGCCGCAGACGCCGCACGTCGAGGCCGTGGCGCTGCTCCTGCGCGAAGCGAACGCCTGACGCCGGCGCGCCTTGCGCGGGCCGCGGCGGCGTGAAAAGCGACCGCCGTGGCCAGGAAGCAGATCTGCGATTCCGCCCGGGAAGCCGTGGACGACGTCCCCGAGGGCGCGTCCATCCTGGTGCACAGCTTCGGTCCCCCGCAGGCATGGCCGACCGACTGCCTGCGCGCGCTCGCCGAGCGCGGCGTCAAGGGCCTGACCGTCGTCTGCAACACCCCCGCAGGCGGTCCGACGTCGCTCAACGTGCTCGCCGAGCGCAAGCAGATCCGGAAGCTGATCTGCTCCTACGTCACGTCGCCGACCCTCAAGACGCCCATCGCCGACCAGGTGAAGGCCGGCGAGATCGAGCTCGAGCTGGTGCCCCAGGGTACGCTGATCGAACGGGTGCGGGCGGGTGGGGCAGGGCTCGCCGGGTTCTTCACGCCGACCGGCGTCGGCACGGACATCGCGATCGGCAAGGAGCAGCGCGCGTTCGACGGCCGGCCGCACCTGTTCGAGCGCGCGATCCGGACCGACTACGCGCTGGTCAAGGCGCACCACGCGGACCACGCCGGCAATCTCGTCTACCGCCGCGGCGCGCGGAACTTCGGCCCGTGGATGGCGAGCGCGGCACGCATCACCATCGCCGAGGTCGAGGACATCGTCCCGACCGGCACCATCGATCCGGAAGCGGTGGTCACGCCGGGCATCTTCGTGGACCGGCTGGTCAAGACGACGACCCACATCGATGTCGGCGTGCTGCGCCAGATCCTCATGGCGGCCGGCCGGCAGAACAACATGGAAGGGCGCGCGCTCCGCGACGACGGCCCGACCGGGCTGCCGCCCGACCTGATGGCGATGCGTGCCGCGACGCTCCTCGAGGACGGCGAGTACGTGAACCTCGGCATCGGGCTGCCGACGATGGTGTCGAACTTCATCGCGGGCCGCGACGTCACACTCCACGCCGAGAACGGGATCCTCGGGTACGGCCCGTTCCCCGCAGAGGGAAGCGAGGACGTCGACCTCTACAACGCGAGCGGCCAGCTCGTCACGCCGCTCGCGGAAACGTCCTACTTCGACTCGACGGTGTCGTTCGCGATGGCGCGCACGGGGCGCGTCTCGACCGTCATCCTGGGTGCGTTCCAGGTGGCGCAGAACGGCGACCTCGCGAACTGGAGCATCCCGTCGGGGGGTGGCGGCATCGGCGGCGCGATGGACCTCGCCGCAGGCGGCGCCCGCGTGATCGCGCTGTGCTACCAGCTCGAGCGCAACGGCCGGTCGAAGCTGGTCGAGAAGCTGACGTACCCGGCGACGGCTCTGCGGTGCGTCAAGTCGGTGATCACCGACCTCGCGTACATCGATGTCGACGACGACGGCTTCCTGCTGCGCGAGGTCGCGCCGGGCGTCACGGCCGACGACGTCATCGCAGCGACCGGCGCGCCCCTCCGCGTCGCGAGCGACTGCCGCGACATGGCGTTCTGAGGAGGCGCGGTGCAGCGTGATCGCGACCGGTCCGGCGCGCCACACGTGGAGCACGACGGCTCCGACGCGGACCTCGAGCCCATCGAGGTGCCGCTCGCGGCGCTGTCCCCCGACGCACTGCGCGGACTCGTCGAGGAGTTCGTGACGCGCGACGGGACCGACTACGGCACGCGCGAGCGCACGCTGGACGAGAAGGTCCGCGACGTGATGCGACAGCTCGAGCGTGGCGAGGTGAGGATCGTCTTCGACCCGGCCTCGCGCACCGCGAACCTCCTTCCAGCTCGCCGCTGACCCTGCGGGACGTCCTGCGACGTCCTACCAGTGCGTCTCGACGTCTCCCTTGCGCAGCCGCTGCGCGATGAGGATCTGCTGCACCTCCGAGGACCCGTCGTAGACACGGACGACACGGGCATCTCGCCAGATGCGCTCGATCATGTACTCGTGGCTGATGTAGCCGTAGCCACCGAGCATCTGGATCGCGTCGTCGACCGTCTGCCAGAGCCCCTCACCGCAGAAGAACTTGGCGGTCGACGACTCGCGGATCGCCTGGCTGCCCTGATCGAGCATCCAGGCGCAGCGGTAGACGAGCATGCGGCTGGCCTCCGTCCGCGCGCTCATCTGCGCCAGGCGGAAGGCGAGCGCCTGGTGATCGAGGAGCGCCTTGCCGAAGGTGTGGCGGCTCTCGCCGTGCTCGATCGCCAGCTCCATCGCCTTCTGCGCCGCACCGACCGAGCGCGCCGACAGCATCGTGCGCCCTTCCGACAGCGAGCGCTTGGCGATGTCGAAACCCTTGCCCTCCTCGCCGACCAGATTGCTCGCCGGGATGCGGCAGTCCTCGAACACCAGCTCGCTGATGGCCGAGCCCTTGTGGCCCAGCGTGTCGAACACCTGTCCGATCTGGAACCCTTTGGTGTCCGTGTCGACGAGGAACGCGCTGATGCCCTTCGGCGCACGCGCGAAGACCAGCACGTGGTGCGCGTAGGGCGCGTTGGTGATGAAGATCTTGTGGCCGTTGATCACCCACTGGTCGCCGTCGCGCTCGGCACGGGTCTGCAGGTTGCCGGCGTCGGAGCCGGCGCCGGGCTCGGTGAGGCCGAAGCAGCCGAGCCACTCGCCGCTCGCCATCTTGGGCAGGTAACGCTCCTTCTGTTCCTTCGAACCGAAGAGGTTGATCCCCGTGCACCCGATGCCGGTGTGTACGCTGACGTAGCTCGCGAGACCCCACGGGCCACGGCCGAGCATCTCGTGCACGAGGGCCTTCTGCACGACCGACAGGCCCAGCCCGCCGTACTCGGGCGGGATGGTGAGGCCGAAGAGGCCGAGCTCCTTCGCGCGATCGATGACGGCCTGGGGAAGGCGGTCGTCCTTCTCGATCTGCTGCCAGACCGGGTTCGCGACCTCCTCGACGAACTCGCGTACGGTGTCGCGAAGCTGGCGGTCCTCGTCGCTCAGGGTGAAGTCCATCTGCTCTCCTTGTCCGATGAGGCACTTCCGGTGCTCTCCTTGTCCGATGAGGCACTTCCTGCCTACCGGCAACCCGAGATTGGTAGCGAAGCACCTTCGCGAGTCAACGTCGCAGCACGGCGCCGATCCCTGCGCGCACGCCTCCCGTGTCGCGGGGCCGATCCGGCTCTGGGTGGCGCCCGGCGGATGTGCTCAGCGCCAACCTCGCAGAGCGCGATACTCGTCGAGGCCGATCCGGTGCATGCGGTAGATGGCGCGCCGTCCAAGCTGATCGAAGTCCGGGTTCCAGAACCCCCAGACCACCCGGCCGGCGCGGGTGACCTCGAAGACGCGACCCTTGGTCGTCTCCGTGATCAGCACGTTCCCGTTGGCGAGCGGCTGCGCTCCGCCACGGCTCGGGCTGAAGAACGACTCGGGCGGACTGCCCCGGTACTCCCAGGCGATGCCGCCGTCACGCGGATCGAGCTCGACGACACGCGGGAACAACCGCGTGGGCGTGCCGTGGCTCGACGTCGGGCGGGCGCCGTTGTCGAACAGCAGGACGTTGCCGTTGGGAAGCAGCCGCGGGTCGTGTGGGCCGACGATCCGGCCGGCGCCCCATTCCCAGACGAGGCGGCGCTCGTCGAGGTCGATCACCGCAACGCGATCGAGCTGGCGGATCGCGGTCAGGACGCGCCGGCCGCCGCGTGGGGCGTGCGGCCAGTCGACCACCTCGACCGTGTTGGGGTGGAACACGTCGAGCGCCTACGCGTACTCCTCCTTCGGTACTCGCTCGCGCCGCGCCGTCACATCGGCGATCTGCTGCACACGCTCGTCGGGCACCAGCGGTCCGAGAAGCGGCGAGAGGTCGATCGAACGTTTCCGCCGGCCCTTTGCGTCCAGCACGTCGATCGACTGACCGGTGATCGGTACCGTGCGGCCGCCCCGAGCGAGAACGGCGTCGTGCCGCCGCAGAGCATAGAGGAGGCCAGCGGAATCGGTGCCGACGTCGTGATGGCAGGGGCCGAGCTGCGTCCAGCGAAGCTCCCCGCCGAGCCGGATCATCGAAAGCAGCGGGCTGGCGACCGTGAGCACCTCGCGGTCGCGGTACAGATCGGCGAGACACCCGCTCCCGGGCGAGGCTGCCACCCGCAGCGGCACCTCGTGGAGCAGCTTGCCGTCCATCGCCAGGCAGCGGATCGTCGCGTTGGTGCAGTCGTAGCTGACACCCGGCATGGCATCGGGATCGTTGCGTGTGACACCGCGGCGCGACGGGTCGGGATCGTCGGTGGCGTGCTCGCTGTAGCCGAGGGCCTCGAGCCGGAGCTGCGTGTCCAGCGACGGCCCACCCGGATCCGCCGCGGCGTGGCCGGCGTCAATCTCCACCGCGCCAGGCAGTGCCAGCGCAACGAAGAGCCTCGTCAGGACCAGGAGTGGCAGGCGCGACAGCACGACTGGACACCGTCCTATCGGAAGGCGACGCGGCGAGAAACCGCGGAATCGTCGAGGGAACCGCCCCACCGGCTCTCTTCGTCGTGGCCGGCGAAGCCGGCGGCGGCTTCGGAGTCTGTGAGCCCATCCCCTCCGGTCGCCGGGGATGGATTCGCGAGCTCTCAGTCCGCGAGCGGTGCGTTGAGGCGATCCTCCTCCACGCTTGCCACCAGCGGCAGCCGCTCGATCGTCGGGCGGCCAGCGGGCGCGATCGACAGCACGACCAGCGGCAGCGTGTCGTACGTGCGGACGACGCGCGGCGACAGCGACCCGATCGCCTTCAGGAACTGCTCACGGGTAGCGCGCAGCGCCTCCCGGTATGCATCCCCGTCGGGCGCCGCACCGTCCGGCGCCTCGAAGCGCAGGCGGACGATCACCTGGAGGCGCGGCTCCCGGGAGCTCTCGGCCACCGGCTCCCCCCGACCGTCGTGCGGCGGACTGCCGAGCGGGACGTCGCACGCGGCAAGCGTGCCGGCTGCAGCCGCGGCGAGGAGCGCCGTCGTCCCGGCCCGCGCGAGGCTCATGCCTCGGCCCGCAGGCCGGCGGGGGTGCCGCGCTTGACCACCTTGCTCCCCTTGCCCGCGCGATGCCCCTTGGGGAAGTCGTCGCGGGCCACGGCGCGCTCGCCCGCGCCGTCGATCTGGATGAAAAGCTTGCTCCGCGGCGGCGGCACGACGGCCCCCACCACGCGGTCCGTCGGGTCGAGCTTCATGAGGATCACGCCGCGTCCGGCGCCCGACAGCTCGGTCGCCTCGTCGAGCGGGAAGCGCAGTCCCTTGCCGCTGCGCGCGAGGCACAGGACCTCCGGTCCGTCGGGTGGAACGACCGCCACGAGCTCGTCTCCGTCGGCCACGCGCGCGAACCGCCGACCGGCGCGCGTCGTCGTCGCCAGCTCGGGGGCGGCGCGGAAGCCGTAGCCGCCCGCCGACACCACCAGGAACGGCCGAGCCTCCTCGACCAGCTCGATCACCTCGCCCTTGCCCGTTCCCGAGAACAGATCGCCCTGACCGGCCCGCTTCCCCTTCGCGCTCTCGACCGGCCTCTCGGGCTCCTTCTCCTCGCCGATCGGCGCCTCGGAAAGCAGGAGCGAGACCAGGACGCGCTCGCCGTCGCCGAACTTGAACAGCGACTGCACGGGCTCGCCATAGCCCGTCGTCGCCGGGACGTCGGTGACCGGCATCACGTAGAGCACGCCCTTGTTGGAGAACAGGGCGATCCGGTCGCGCGTCGTGCCCTCGTGCAACGCGAACAGCGCGTCCCCTTCGCGCAGACGCGCGCTCGACGGGTCCTTCAGCTCGCGCACACGGCGCAGCCACCCGTCGCGCGTCAGCAGCACCGTCGCCTCCTCGTGGACGATGTAGGCGTCGGGGTCGTAGGCGAGGTCCTCGCGGCCGCCCGCCGACACGACGGTGCGGCGCTTGTCGCCGAACTTCGTCCGGATCTCGCCGATCTCGCCGCGGATCAGCTTCCAGCGTTCGGCGGGCTTCTTCAGGAGCCGCTCGACCTCGGCGAGACGCTTCCGCTTCTCATCGCGCTCGGCGCGGATCTTGTCGATCTCGAGGCGTGCCAGCTGGTACAGGCGCAGCTCGAGGATCGCGTCCACCTGCTCCTGGTCGAGCGCGAAGCGCGCCATCAGCTTCTGCGCCGCGTCGGCCCGGCCCTGGGACTTGCGGATGATGCGGATCGCCTCGTCGAGATTGTCGTAGATCGCGATGAAGCCATCGAGGATGTGCAGCCGTGCCAGCAGCTTGCGCTTCTCGAACTCGAGGCGCCGCGTCACCACGTCCATCCGGAAGTCGAGGAACTGCCGGCACAGCTCGCGGAGCGACACGCGTCCAGGCTGACCCGCGGACGGGTTCGCCGTCGGGGACAGGCAGGTGAGGTTGACGTTGAAGTTGATCTGCAGGTCGGTGTGCTTGAAGAGGTACGCCATCGCCACCTCGGGCTCGGCGTCGCTCTTGAGCTCGAGCACGATACGCACGTCGGTCGTCGACTCGTCGCGAACGTCCATCACCTGAGGCAGCTTGCGCTCGAGGATCTGGGCGGCGATCTGCTCGATCAGCGTCGACTTGTTCACCGTGTACGGGATCGACGTCACGACCACCTGCCGCTTGCCGCGCGGCAGGTCCTCGACCCTGAACTGGCCACGCAGCCCGAGCGCCCCCTGGCCGGTCTCGTACGCGGAGCGCAGCTCGGCCTTGCTCGACAGCAGCTCGCCGCCGGTCGGGAAGTCCGGGCCCTTGATGTGCTTCAGCAGATCCTTGACCTCGAGCTCTGGCGTGTCGACGAGCGCGACCAGGGCGTCGCAGATCTCGTTCAGATTGTGCGGGGGAATGTTGGTCGCCATGCCGACCGCGATGCCGGTCGAGCCGTTCATCAGAAGCTGCGGGATGCGGCTCGGCAGGACCGTGGGCTCGTCGAGCGTCGCGTCGTAGTTGGCCCGCCACTCGACCGTGTCCGACCCGAGGTCGGCGAGCATCTCCTCGGCGATCGCGGTGAGGCGCGCCTCGGTGTAGCGGTAGGCGGCCGCCGCGTCGCCGTCGAGCGAGCCGAAGTTGCCCTCGCCGTGCACCAGCGGGTACCGCAGCGAGAAGTCCTGGGCCATGCGAACCATGGCGTCGTAGGCGGCGGTGTCGCCGTGCGGGTGGTACTTGCCGATCACCTCGCCGACGATCTGTGCCGACTTGCGAGCCTTGGCGCTGGCGACCAGGCGGAGGTTCTGGAACATCGCATAGAGGATCCGCCGCTGCACCGGCTTGAGCCCGTCGCGGACGTCGGGCAGGGCGCGCGCGGTGATCACGGACAGCGCGTAGGACAGGTAACGCTGCTCGGCTGCGCTGCGCAGATCGGCAGCTCTGCTCCCGTCTTCGCGGACCTCGCTCATGCCCACCCCCTTGGCACGCGCGGTTTAGGCGTTGCGCAACGCTTTCGCCAGCGCGGCGGGTGACAACTGGCGGCACCCGAGCGATGACGGATCGCGGCAGCGAGCGTCACGATCTCGTCGCTCGGGGGTTTCCCGCCTCTCGGCGCCCACAGCACGCCGGCGTGTTCCGCGTCGCGTACCACGCTTCGTCGTCGCCACGCGCCGGCATACCGCTTGCGGGGCTGGCCGGTCGGGTGTGCGGCAGGAGCGCCGGCAACGGGGACGAAGGCCGCGACGCGAATATCGGGTCGCGGGGGTGGGACGACGATGAAGAACGACGGACAAGACGGCTTCACCCTGGTCGAGCTGTTGGTTGTGGTGGCGATCATCGGCATCCTCGCCGCGATCGCGATCCCGGCCTTCTCCACCTATCGCGCCGACGGCTACGACGCGCACGCGAGATCGGGACTCAACAGCCTCGCCAAGGCCGAGGAGTCCTACTTCGCGACCCACGGGCGCTATACGACCGACATCGCGCAGCTGCCGCCGTACAATCCACCGAGCGGGGTCGTGCTCACGATCGTATCGATCAACCCGATGGACTTTCAGGCGGAGTCGTATCATCCGCTGGGCGCGAAGACCTTACGCTGGGACTCGAGCCAGGGCGGACTCCTGCCCTGAGGGGCCGGAGACCGCCGCTCCCAGGACGCCCGGCCCCGTGCCGTAGCGGCACGCCAGCCCCTTTGCTAGCCGCTGCCGGGTGAATCTGGAAGCCGTCGCCCCCGCACCGCGCGTCGAACGCCGCCCCGACATCCGCAACATCGCGATCATCGCGCACGTCGACCACGGCAAGACGACGCTGGTCGACGCGTTGCTGCGTCAGAGCGGGATCTTCCGCGCGAACGAGCAGGTCGCCGACCGGGTGATGGACTCGAACGCGATCGAGCGCGAGCGCGGTCTCACGATCCTCGCCAAGAACACCGCGGTGACCTACCGCGACGTGAAGATCAACATCATGGACACTCCCGGCCACGCCGACTTCGGCGGCGAGGTCGAGCGTACGCTCGCCATGGTCGACGGCGTCCTTCTCCTGGTCGACGCCTCCGAGGGGCCGCTACCGCAGACTCGCTTCGTTCTCCGCAAGGCGCTCGAGCGCGGCCTCACGCCGATCGTCTGCATCAACAAGATCGACCGCGCCGACGCGCGTATCGCCGAGGTTCTCGACGAGGTCTACGGGCTGTTCATCGATCTCGACGCGACCGAGGACCAGCTCGAGTTTCCGGTCGTGTACACGGTCGCGCGCGACGGCATCGCGAAGCGCAACCTCGAGGACGAAGGACAGGACCTGCGACCGCTCTTCGAGGTCATCCTGAGCGACCTCCCCGGACCCGAGGTCCAGCCCGGCACACCAACCCAGTTCCAGGCGAACAACCTCGACTACGACGACTACGTCGGGCGCCTGGCACTCGGGCGCGTCGTGAGCGGCGAGCTGGTCGCCGGGCAGACCTACGCGCTGTGCGGTGCCGACGGCGTCAAGACCGCGAAGCTGACCAACCTGTACGGCTGGCTCGGCCTCAAGCGCATCAACCTCGAGCGCGCGACCGCCGGGGACATCGTCGCGGTGGCCGGCATCGAGGAGATCCAGATCGGCGATACCGTCGCCGACCGCGAGACCCCCATCGCGCTGGCGCGTCTGCGCATCGACGAGCCGACGATCACGATGATCTTCGGCGTCAACACGTCTCCCTGGGCCGGGCGCGAGGGGCAGTGGGTCACGTCGCGCAAGCTCCGCGAACGCCTGGAGAACGAGACGAAACGCAACGTCTCGATCCGCGTCGAAGACACCGAGCAGCCCGACCGCCTGCGGGTCTCGGGACGCGGCGAGCTGCAGCTCGCGATCCTCGTCGAGACCATGCGGCGCGAGGGCTACGAGGTCGAGGTCTCGAAGCCCGACGTCGTGACGCAGCAGAAGGACGGTCAGACCCTCGAGCCGATGGAGCTCGCGGTGATCGACCTGCCCGAGGAGTTCATCGGCGTCGTGTCGCAGCTGCTCGCCATGCGCAAGGGCGTCATGACCAAGATGAGCCCGCCCGCGTCGGGGCGCGTGCGCCTCGAGTTCGCGGTGCCGTCGCGCGGGCTGATCGGCTTCCGCTCGTCGTTCCTGACCGACACGCGCGGCACCGGCATCATCAACGCCATGTTCAACGGCTACGCGCCGTGGGCGGGCGACATCCAGCGGCGAACGAACGGTGCGATGGTCGCCGACCGCGAGGGCGTCGCGACCCCGTATGCGATCTTCCACCTGCAGGAGCGGGGGCAGATGTTCATCTCGCCGGGGACCCGGGTCTACGAGGGAATGGTGATCGGTGAGTACTCGCGCGCCGGCGACCTCGACGTGAACATCGTGCGCGAGAAGAAGCTCACGAACATGCGGGCCTCCGGCCACGACGAGGCGATTCGCCTCACGCCGCCGAAGCAGATGGGCCTCGAGGACGCGCTCGACTGGATCGCCGACGACGAGTTCGTCGAGGTCACCCCGGAGTCGATCCGCGTCCGCAAGCGGGTCCTCGCGCAGGTGCACCGCCCGAAGCGCCGCAAGGAGGACTGAGCGGACGCCAGCGTCCCTGCGCAGCGCCTCGGCGTCTGCGCTGCCGACGCACCAGCGACCGCGCGTCCCACTGCGCGGAGCCGACGGCGAGTTTCACGCTCGCCGCTGTAAAGCGTTCCGCCAGCGGTGCCGAGGCCACGACTGGGTTCCTACCCTCGGGTACGGAGGGCTCGTTGGCACTCTTGAGGTCCCCGCACAGCGTCGGATTGCTCGATCGCACGGAGGCGGCCGCTCTCCGGCGGACCGCTCAAGAGACCGGCCAGCGTCCCATCGACGTCCTGCTGCAGCGGATCGACGACAAGCGTCTCGCCGAGCAGCTCCACGAGCACCTCGGCCTGCCGCTGGTGGACCTCCCCGGTGCGTCGATCGACCCCGCGGTCTTGCGTCTGCTGAGCAAGGAGCTCGCGAAGCGCTACGACGCCATGCCGATCCGCATGGAGCGCGGCCGCGTGGTCATCGCGTTCGCGAACACGCTCGACACCGAGGGGGTCAAGGCGGTCGAATTCTCGACCCGCAGCAAGGTCATGGCGACGCTCGACATCACCGAGCGGCGCCGCCCGCAGGACGGCGGCATCCGCGTCACGTTCGAGGATCGCAAGGCCGACGTCCGTGTATCGGTGCTGCCCACGCAGTTCGGCGAGAAGGTCGTCCTCCGGCTGCTCGACCCGACGTCCAAGGGGCACGAGCTCGAGAAGATGGGCCTCGCAGCTCCGGCCCTCGAGCTGCTGCGCCGCGAGATCCGTCGCCCCGAGGGCATGATCCTCATCAGTGGCCCGACCGGCAGCGGCGAGAGCACGACCGCGCACGGCCTGCTTCAGGACATCGCCGACTCGCGCCTCAACATCGTCACCATCGAGAACACGATCGAGCACCGCCTCGCGGGCATCTCGCAGGTCGAGGTGAACGAGAAGGCCGGCCTCAGCTTCGCGGATACGCTGTGCTCGATCCTCCGCCAGGATCCGGACGTCATCTTCGTCGGTGAGATCCGCGACGCGGAAACCGCGAGCATCGCGCTCCGCGCCGCACAGACCGGCCACCTGGTGGTGAGCACGGTGCACACGATCGATGCGAGCGCGAGCATCACGCGTCTGCTCGACCTCGGCATCGATCCGAGCCTGATCTCCGCGTCGCTGCGTCTGGTGATCGCCCAGCGCCTCGTGCGCTCCCTGTGCCGGTACTGCAAGCGTCCGCCGACGCCGCCCTCGGAGATCGATCTCGCGCGGCTCGCCCGGCATGGCCTCGCCGTCGAGACCGTGACGACGGCCCCGGGATGCAACCGCTGCCGCGACACCGGTTTCTGCCCGCGCGTCGGGGTGTTCGAGATCCTGCCGGTGTCGCGCCAGATGCGCGCGATGCTCGAGCGCCACGAGCCGGAAACCGTTCTGCGCAGCAGGCCCGGGCCGAGGGCGTCGAGTCGATGCCCGCGGCGGCGATCCGCGCGATCAACGCGGGCATCACGACGGTGGACGAGGTGCTCCGCGTCGTACCGGCCGAGGAGTCTGCGAGCGAAGATCCGCCAGAGGACGCGACCGACGAGACCACGGTGCCGGATGTCCCGGCCTTCCGCCCGCCGCAACCCTCCCCGGTACGCGAGGCGGCACTGCGCGTGCTGGTGGACGACGACCCGCTCATCCGCAAGGGGCTCTGCTTCGCACTCGCGAAGGCCCCGATCGCCCTCGAAACCGTCGTCGCCGCCGACGGAGCGAGGCCCTGCGGATCTGTGACGCCGAAACGATCCACATGGCGCTCCTCGACGTCGAGCTTCCCGACACCTCGGGTTTCAAGCTCTGCGCACGGATCCGCGCGCACGACCGGCTGATGTCGGTACCGATCTTCATGCTGACCGGGCGGGGCGACGTCGACGCGAAGGCCGAGGCGTTCCGCGCCGGCGCCGACGACTATCTGGTCAAGCCCATCGTCCCCGAGGAGCTCGTTGCGCGCGCCGTGCGCGCGCTCGAGCGGAACTACGGCGTGCGTCCGACGGTGCGCCGCCCCGATACGGCACCGGTCACGGAGCCCGAGCCGACCACCGTGGTGGTGCCGACCCGCGAGGTCGACCCGTCGGCACAACCTGCGGCCGCAGCAGCACCCGTGGCGCCGGGTTCGCCTGCGCTCCGTGTGCAAGCGGAGATCGTGCCGGAGGAGGCAGCGGGCGAAGAGCCGCTGGCGACGTCGCGATCGCGGCCGATCTTGCAGCCGTGGATGAAGCGAACGGCGATGCATCGCGAACCGAGCCGGCGACCGTGAGCTTCGCGGAGCCGGCGACGGTGAGCTTCCCGGAGCCGGCGCTCATTGGCTCGCCCGAGCCGCCGCCCGCCGTCACGACGATCGTGGCGCCGTCACCGGTGCCGCCGATCCTGGCACCCGGGCCGGGCGAGCCGCGCTCGCCCGCGTTTCTCTCGAGCCGGCCGCCGGTGCCACCGGCGGAGCAACCGGCGACTTCGGCGGAGGCGGGGCAGGGCACCCACCAGAACGCCTGGAGCAAGTTTCTCGGCCGCTCTCGGCCGCAGTGAAAACGGGCGCCCGCGAAGGGCGCCAGGGGGAAGAGGACGATGAACGATCTCATGACGCAGACCGAGGCTCTCCTCGGCTTCTCCGCCGACCTCGAGCGTCGGCTGACCGACCGCGGCCTCGGCGGCGTGACCGGCGCGGTCGAGCGCTTCGAGGAGCTGCTGCGCGGCCTCGACGAGGTGAGCAACGAACAGCTCGAGTGGGCGCGCCGCGAGATCGGCGACCTCATCTCGACCCTGACCGGCGTCGCGGAGCACCTCGACATGCTCCACGCGATCAAGCAGGCCGTGCCGCGCAGCCGGTTCCCGCAGCACGGCACCGGCATGGCCGCCGCGGCCTGACGCGAGATCCCTACCTCGGCCACCACTTCGGCCGCACGCGCGCGTGCAGGTGGTAGTGGTCGGGGATCTGCTTCATCCGGTCATCGAAGAACAGCTCGCCCAGGTCGTGGGTCTTGGCGACCCACTCCAGGGCGAGCTGCATCACCTGCCGCTCCTGTGGCGACACCGCGGCGCGGTGCTCGCCGAGGACGGCCATCGGCACGTCGCACGAGTCGCACTCGAGCAGCGTGAACGGAAAAGGCTCGAAGACCTGCGCGAACCAGCGTGTCGTCCGCGCCAGCTCGCACAGCTCGCAGCGCGTGCTCTCGGCCATCAGCCGACCAGCTCGCCGTAGGCCCTCTCGAGCTCGGCCTCGCTACGCGCCTGCACGGTCACGTTGTGCAGCCCGACTCCCGCCCGGGCCTCCTCGTCGAGCCGCGCAGCGCACGCGGCGACCGATCCGACGGTGGTGATCTCCTCGAGGAGCCCTTCGGGGACCGCGTCGATCCCGGCCTCGCTGCCGCGCTCGTTCCAGGCCCTGCGGACGGCGGCGACGGCGTCGCCGTAGCCGAAGCGCTCGAGCTGCGCGCCATAGAACGTCCCCATGCGCGCGATGTAGAACGCGAGGGTCCCGGCGGCCTGCCGGCGCGCCCGCTTCGGGTCGTCGAGGGCGGCGACCACCCGGTCCGGCGACCGCACGGCAACGGCGTCCGCCGGGCGCCCCGCGGCAGTCACGCGCTCGCGAAACGACTCGAGCTCGCTTGCCAGGTGGCTCGCGGGAATCATGATCGGCATCCAGCCGTCGGCGAGCTCCGCGGTGAGCTTCAGCGCTGCGGGATTGAGCGACGCGACCCACGTCGGGACGTGTGGCCGGATCGGCTCGAAACGCAGCTTGAAGCCGCGCCCGAGCTTGAACAGCTTGCCATCGAAGTTCAGCGGCTCGCCGGCCATCAGCATGTTCATGATCCCGATCGTCTCGCGCATGCGCGTCACGGCGGGCTTGAACGGCACGCCGTGAAAGTGCTCGATCACCTGCGGACCGCTGGTCCCGAAGCCCGCGACCGCGCGCCCCTCGGAGATCTCGTCCAGCGTCGCGAAGTGCTGCGCGAGAGCTGCCGGGGTGCGCGAGTAGACGTTCACGATGCCGGTGCCGAGCTTGATCCGCTTGGTGCGCGTCGCGAGCAGCGTGAGGATGGTGAAGGCATCCCGGCCCCAGGCTTCGGCCACCCAGACGGTGTCCACGCCCGCCCGGTCGGCGATCTCGGCCTGACGAAAGAGCCGTTCGCGATCGGCGAGCTGTTGCCAGTCGAGAGAGATGCAGATCTTGCGCGACATGGGGACTCCTTCGCATCGTATCGAGCGGAGCGCGACACCACGGTCCACGCCGGCTCCCGCGCATCGTACCGAGCCGGGCGCGACACCACGGTCCACGCCCGCTCCCGTATGCGTGGCGTCCCGGGCGGAGGCAAACCGACCCGCGCGTTGACCATCGCGGAGACGCTCGCTACACGCCGACCGCAACGCAGGACCTGGAGGATTCGATGAGACGCCGCTCGCTGAACCCCGTGACGCTCGCCTCGACGTTGCTTCTCACCGCAGCGCTGGCGCATGCCGCCGACCCGGCACCGGGTGCCGCCCCACCGGCCAAGGAAGGAACGAAGATGGAACAGACGGGCAAGAACCCGGTCGTCGTGATCTCGACCTCGATGGGCGACATCGAAGCGGAGCTCTATGCCGACAAGGCGCCGGAGTCCGTGAAGAACTTCATCGCCTACGCACAGTCGGGACACTACGACGGCACGGTCTTCCACCGCGTCATCAAGGACTTCATGATCCAGGGCGGTGGCATGACTCCCGACATGCAGCAAAAGCCGACCAAGGCCGCGATCAAGAACGAGGCCGACAACGGGCTTAAGAATCTCGACGGCACGCTCGCGATGGCGCGAACCAGCCAGGTCGACAGTGCGACCTCGCAGTTCTTCATCAACGTGAAGGACAACGCCTTCCTGGACCACAAGTCCAAGACGCCGCAGGGCTACGGCTACACGGTGTTCGGCAAGGTCATCGGCGGGATGGACGTCGTCGAGAAGATCGAGAAGGTCCCGACGGGCAACAAGGGCATGCACCAGGACGTCCCGACCGAGCCGGTCGTGATCAAGAGCATCACGGTCAAGTAGATCGAGGGGGCACGCGCCCCCTCGCCCCGACGGGCAGAGCCCGTCGGGGCCCCACTCCCGCGGTCGCTCGCGCTCCGCGCTCGCCTTCGGCTCGCGTGCGCGACGCGTGCCGGCGGCCACTTCCCGGTGCGACACCGTGCCGACGCCACGCGATCGCCGAGCTGGCGGTCGGCTGCGCACCCGCGTTCAGGGTACCAGCAGAACCTTGCCGACGTTGCGGCGCTCCTGGATGTAGGCGTGCGCGGCCGCGGCCTCGGCGAACGAAAAGGTCCGATCGACGTGCGGCCGCACCTTCCCCTCGGTCCACCAGCCGAGGATCCGGTCGAGCCAGCCGGTCAGGCGGTCGACCTCGCCCCACATGTGGCCGAGGTTCACGCCGAGGACGCCGGTGTTCTCGTTCATCAGCGAGATCGGGTTGACTTTCAGCCACGGCACCTGCGCGATCGCCCTCAGGCCGCCGAGAATCGAGCGCTCCTTCGACTGGTTCGCCGACGACATGCCGAAGCAGACGAGGCGACCGGTGGGCGCGAGCAACCGCAGACCCTTGCGCCACGAGTCGCCACCGATCGGGTCGAGGATCAGGTCGACGCCGCGACCGACGGTGAGCCGCCGCACCTCCTCCTCGTAGTCGCACGTGTGGTAGTCGATCGGGTGCGTGAGGCCGCGCTCGCGCACGAATCCGTGCTTGCTCGCCGATGCGGTACCGAAAGTCTCGACGCCGCCGGTGAGCGCACAGAGGTCGATCGCCGCCAGCCCGACGCCGCCCGCGGCCTGATGGATCAGCACGCGATCGCCGGGACGCACGCGTCCCATCTCGATCAGCATCTGGTAGGCGGTGAGGTACGTCACGGGGATCGCGGCTGCGGTCTGCGCATCGAGCCCGGCCGGGCGCTTCGTTGCCTGCTCCTGGGGAGCGACGACCACGTCGGAGTAGCCGCCGAATCGCGTCAGGGCGAGCACGTCCTCGCCGAGTCGGCTCGCCGCGACGCCCGCTCCGAGAGCATCGATGCGGCCAGCGACCTCGTAGCCGACGACGCACGGGATCGGCGGAGCGTCCGGATAGAACCCGAGGCGCGCCGAGATGTCGGCGAAGTTGATCCCGCTCGCCTCGACGCGAATGCGGACCTGGCCGGGCCCGGGGATCGGATCGGGAGCCTCACGGACCTGCAGAACGTCGGGTGCGCCGACCCTGGTGATCCAGACCTGTCTCATGGCAGTCTCCGTGCCGGACCGCGCGGCGGCGTTCAGGCGATGCCGAGTTTCCGGTAATGGGCGGACAGCATGACGTAGTTCGTGGCCGAACGCTCGAGATGCTCGATCTCGCCCGGCTCGAGACGCCGCCGGACGCGTGCCGGCGAGCCGACCGCCAGATGGCCGGACGGGATCCTCGTGCCGGGCGTCACCAGCGCACCCGCACCGATCATGCAGTCGGACTCGATCTCGGCACCGTCGAGGACGATCGACCCGATCCCGATCAGCACCCGCTCGTGAACCGTACAGCCGTGCAGGATCGCGCCGTGCCCGATGGTCACCTGGTCGCCGATGCGCGTCGAGAACTTCTTGGTCGTCACGTGGATCACCGCCCGATCCTGAACGTTCGTTCGAGCACCGATGGTCACGTCGTCGACGTCGCCGCGGACGATCGCGCCGAACCAGATGCTCGACTCCGCGCCGAGGATCACGCGGCCGACCACGGTCGCGCCTTCGAACACGATGGCGGAGGGATCGAGAAGCGGCACACGCTCTCCGAAGGCCGCGATCACGTCGCGCTCGCTTTCCGGCAGAACCACAACATGTTGTTGAGTACCCCCGATTCTTGCCACACGGCTTGCGGTCTGATAGCAGGCCCCATGGCTAGTCCCGAACGCGCGGATTCGCAACGCAGCCTGCTCCGAAGCTCGGCCTCACGCCCGGGCTTCGTCGTTCGTACCGGAGGCGGGTGATGGAACGGCATCCTCTCGGCGAAGGGCTCACGTTCGACGATGTCCTGCTGGTCCCGGCGGCCTCCGACGTCCTGCCGCGCATGACCGACGTCTCGACCTCGCTCACGCGTCGTATCTCCCTGCGCCTTCCACTGGTCAGCGCGGCGATGGACACGGTGACGGAAGCTCGCACCGCCATCGCGATGGCACAGGAGGGCGGGATCGGCTTCGTCCACAAGAATCTCCCGGTCGCGACGCAGGCCGCCGAGGTCGCGCAGGTCAAGAAGTTCGAGAGCGGCATGGTCGCCGATCCGCTCACCGTCGAGCCCGACCAGTCGATTTCCGACGCGCTCGAGATCATGCGGCGATACAACATCTCGGGCCTGCCGGTCACGCGCGACGGACACCTCGTCGGCATCCTCACCAACCGCGACCTGCGCTTCGAGAGCCGCCTCGACCGGCGCGTCTCGGAGGTGATGACTAAGGACGACCTCGTCACGGCACGTCCGGGCGTCACACCGGAGCAGGCCAAGAAGCTCCTGCACGAGCACCGCATCGAGAAGCTGCTGGTCGTCGACGACGGGCAGCGTCTGATCGGCCTCATCACCGTCAAGGACATCGAGAAGACGACCCAGTACCCGGACGCGTGCCGCGACGACCGCGGCCGCCTGCGGGTCGGCGCCGCCGTCGGCGTCGGGGCGGACTGGGAGGAGCGGGCGGCGGCTCTGGTCGATGCGGGGGCCGACGTGATCTGCGTGGACACCGCTCACGGGCACTCGAGCAACGTGCTGCGGACGGTCACCCAGCTCAAGGAGCTCTACCCGGACATGGACGTGGTGGCCGGCAACGTCGGGACGGGTGCCGGCGCCGACGCCCTCATCCGCGCGGGCGCCGACGCCGTGAAGGTCGGCATGGGCGTGGGCTCGATCTGCACGACACGCATCATCTCCGGGGTGGGCATGCCCCAGGTGACCGCACTCCTCGACGCCACCGCCGTCGCGCGCGCCGCCGGAATTCCCGTGATTGCCGACGGTGGCATCCGCTTCTCCGGCGACGTCGTGAAGTCGCTCGCCTGCGGCGCTTCCGCCGTCATGATCGGCAGCCTGTTCGCCGGCACGGAAGAGAGCCCGGGCGAGACGATCCTTTACGGCGGCCGCACCTACAAGATGTACCGCGGCATGGGCTCTCTCGGAGCGATGGCCCAGGGCAGCCGCGACCGCTACTTCCAGGACACCGGGGTGGAGGCGCTCAAGCTCGTGCCCGAGGGCATCGAGGGACGCGTGCCCTACAAGGGCGCGCTCGCACCGAACATCCACCAGCTCGTCGGCGGGCTGCGCGCCGGAATGGGCTACCTCGGGGTGAGGAACCTCGCGGAGCTGCACTCGAAGGCACGTTTCATCCGGATCAGCGAGGCTGGCCACCGCGAGAGCCACGTGCACGACGTCATCGTCACCAAGGAAGCGCCGAACTACCGGCTGGATTGATGGACGCGCGGCAACCACGACCAGCTCCCCACGACGGACTCGATGGATCGGCGTGATGCGACCTCGACCATTGGCAACGCCCCCTCTGCGAGGCGGTAGGCGAACAGCCGAGCGTCAGCGAGCGGGGAGTGGATCCTCCGCGCGGCCTCGCTGCGTGGAGGCGAGGGGCGGCGCCCCTCTCGGTGGGAAATGATCCTCGTTCTCGACTTCGGCAGTCAGTACACCCAGCTCATCGCGCGACGCGTGCGCGAATCGCGCGTCTACTGCGAGATCCTGCCCTGCACGGTCGACGTCGACGAGGTCGCGCGACGCAAGCCGACGGGAATCATCCTGTCGGGCGGTCCCGCGAGCGTCTACGTACCGACCGCACCGCAGCTCGCGCGCGGCATCCTCGACCTCGGCGTACCGGTGCTCGGCATCTGCTACGGAATGGGCATCCTCAACGTGCAAGCCGGCGCCAGCGTCGCGCGGGCCGATCGCCGCGAATACGGGCGGACTCCGATCGAGGTGCTCGACGATCACGACCTCTTCCGCGGCTTCGTGGTCGGGGCTCACACCACCGTCTGGATGTCGCACGGCGATCGCATGGAGACGCTGCCCGACGGCTGGAGCGTGCTCGCGCGCAGCGCGAACGCGCCCATCCAGGCGTTCCGGGACCAGACCAGGCGGCTCTTCGGCGTCCAGTTCCACCCCGAGGTCGTGCACAGCGAGCGCGGCACCGAGATGCTCGCGAACTTCGTCCACGGCGTCTGTGGCGCAGCCCCCGACTGGACGCCCGGCTCGTTCATCGATCAGGCGGTGGCACGCATCCGCGAGCAGGCGCCCGTGGGCCGGGTGATCTGCGGCCTCTCCGGGGGCGTCGACTCCACCGTGGCGGCCGCCCTCCTGCACCGCGCGATCGGCGAGCGCCTGACCTGCATCTTCGTCGACAACGGCCTCCTGCGCGCTGGCGATCGCGCCATGGTCGAGGAGTCGCTCGCCCACCTGGGACTGGACATCCGCACGATCGACGCAGGCACACGTTTTCTCGCCGCGCTGAAGGACGTCGCCGATCCCGAGGTCAAGCGCAAGCGGATCGGCAACCTGTTCGTCGAGGTCTTCGACGAGGCCGCGCAGACGCTCGACGACGTGCGCTTCCTCGCGCAGGGCACCCTCTACCCCGACGTCATCGAATCGGTGTCGGTGCGGGGCCCGTCCGCGACCATCAAGACGCACCACAACGTCGGCGGACTTCCCGAGCGAATGAAGCTCAAGCTGATCGAGCCGCTCCGCGAGCTGTTCAAGGACGAGGTGCGCGCGGTCGGACGCGACCTCGGCCTCGCCGAGGAGCTGATCGCCCGCGAGCCGTTCCCGGGACCCGGCCTCGCCGTGCGCATCGTCGGCGCGGTCGATCCCGAGCGCGTGGCACGTGTCCGCGCGGCCGACGCGATCGTGCGCGACGAGCTGCGCCGGTCCGGTGAGTCCAGGCGAATCTGGCAGGGATTTGCGGTCCTGCTGCCCGTGCAGACGGTCGGCGTGCAGGGCGACGAACGCACCTACGACGAGGTGATCGCGCTCCGCGCCGTCGAGAGTCAGGACGGCATGACCGCCGACTGGGCGCGGCTGTCGCACGAGACACTGGAGTCGATCGCCCGCCGTATCACCAACGAGGTACGCGGCATCAACCGCGTGGTGTACGACATCTCGTCCAAGCCGCCGGCCACGATCGAGTGGGAGTGAGTATGGCGAGCGTTCGCGATTCCGTCCCGGCGCCGCGAACGCGAGGCGTGCGGCATCGTGATTCGCGCGCGGCCGTACGCTACCCGTGGGGTCGGGTGATCCGCGCGCAGAGCGTGAGCCCGAATGCCGCGAGCGCGGCGAGTGAGGCCTGGTCGGGCGGAGCCCGACCAGGCGAGGGGGCGCGTGCCCTCTCGGAAGAGTAGGGGAAGTTCGGATGTCGTTCGTGCACCTCCATCTGCACACGCAGTACTCGCTTCTCGACGGTGCCAACAAGATCGGCGAGCTGCTGCCGACCGTCGCGAAGCTCGGCATGCCAGCGGTGGCGATGACCGACCACGGCAACATGTTCGGCGCCGTGCAGTTCTACACGAAGGCGAAGGACGCAGGCGTGCAGCCGATCATCGGCTGCGAGGTCTACGTCGCGCCCAGGAGCCGATTCGACAAGAGCTCGGCGCGCGCCGACGACCCCGAGGCCGGAGGCAACTACCACCTCGTCCTGCTCGCGCAGAACGAGAAGGGCTACCGCAACCTCTGCCGCCTCGTCACCGCCGGCTACAAGGAAGGCTTCTACTACAAGCCGCGCATCGACCGCGAGCTCCTGAAGGAGCTGAACGAGGGGCTGTTCTGCCTCTCGGGCTGCCTGGCCAGCGAGGTGAACCAGGCGATCGCGCGCAGCGACCTCGCGCGCGCCCGCGAGGTCGCCGGCGAGTTCGCCCGCATCTTCTCGGGCGATCGCTACTACGTCGAGATCCAGGACAACCACCTCCCGGAGCAGGTGATCGCCAACCGCGAGCTCGTGTCGCTGGCCAAGGACCTCGGCCTGCCGATGGTCGCGACCAACGACTGCCACTACCTGCACCGTGGCGACGCCGAGGCGCACGAGGCTCTGCTCTGCATCCAGACCGGCAAGACGCTGGCCGACCCGAAGCGCTGGAAGTTCGGGACGGACCAGCTGTTCGTGAAGTCGCCCGACGAGATGCGTGCCGCCTTCGCCGAGTTCCCGCAGGCGATCGACAACACGCTCGACCTCGCGAAGCGATGCGACTTCAAGATGAGCTTCGGGCAGTACCAGTTCCCGGAGTTCGCCGTCCCGGAGAACGAGACGCTCGAGGAGGTCCTCGACAAGGAAGCCCGCGAGGGCCTCGAGAGCCGGCTCCGCGCGCTCCGTACGTTCGACAAGTCCTGGCGAGAGGAGCGCGTGCCGCAGTACCTCGAGCGGCTGCGCATCGAGCTCGACGTCATCAACCGGATGGGCTTCGCCGGCTACTTCCTGATCGTGTCCGACTTCATCACGTGGGCGAAGCGGCAGGGCATCCCGGTGGGGCCGGGGCGGGGCTCCGCGGCGGGCAGCCTCGTCGCCTGGGTCATGTCGATCACCGATCTCGACCCGATCGCGCACGGACTCCTGTTCGAGCGCTTTCTCAATCCCGAGCGCAAGTCGATGCCCGACATCGACGTCGACTTCTGCTTCGAGCGCCGCGACGAGGTGATCCAGTACGTCCGCCAGAAGTACGGCGACGACCGCGTGGCGCAGATCATCACCTTCGGAACGCTGAAGGGGAAGGCTGCGCTGAAGGACGTCGGCCGCGTCCTCGACTTCACCTTCGGCGAGACCGACCGGCTCGCCAAGCTCTATCCCGCGCCGCGCCAGGGCAAGGACTTCCCGCTCGACAAGGCGCTCGAGATGGAGCCCAAGCTGCGCGAGATCCGCGACAAGAGCGAGCGCGAGGGCAAGCTCTTCACCTACGCGCTGAAGCTCGAAGGGTTGATGCGGCACCACTCGAAGCACGCGGCGGGCATCGTCATCAGCTCGAAGCCGCTGGTCGAGTCGTGCCCGCTGTGCGTCGACAAGGACGGCAACGTCCTCACGCAGTACTCCGGCACCGACATCGAGAAGATCGGTCTCATCAAGTTCGACTTCCTGGGCCTCAAGAACCTGACGCTGATCCAGAACACGCTGAACCGGATCAACGCGAGCGGGCGTCAGGCCCCCGACGTGTCGGCTCTGCCCCTCGACGACAAGAAGACCTACAAGGTCCTTTGCCGCGGCGAGACCGTCGGCGTGTTCCAGATGGAATCGAGCGGTATGCGCGACCTCACAGTTCGCGTCAAGCCGACCTGCTTCGAGGACATCGTCGCGATCAACGCGCTCTTCCGGCCCGGACCGCTCGACTCCGGCATGGTCGACTCCTACGTCCAGCGCAAGCACGGGCGCGAGGAGATCGTGAACCTCCACCCGAAGCTCGAGCCGATCCTGCGCGAGACCTACGGCATCATGGTCTACCAGGAGCAGGTCATGCAGGCGGCGCAGGTGCTCGGCGGCTACTCGCTCGGCGACGCCGACAACCTCCGCCGCGCCATGGGCAAGAAGAAGGCCGAGGAGATGGCGCGGGAGCGCCTGCGCTTCGTCGAGGGCGCCGTCAAGAACGGACTGACCGACAAGCTCGCCGGCGACATCTTCGACCAGATGGAGACGTTCGCGGGCTACGGCTTCAACAAGTCGCACGCGGCAGCGTACGCGCTGGTGTCGTTCCAGACCGCGTATCTCAAGGCGCATTACCCCGAGGAGTTCATCGCCGCGCTGATGACCCTCGAAATGGACGACGCCGACCGCACCCACAAGAACATCGCCGAAGCCCGCGAGCGGAAGATCCAAGTCCTGCCGCCGGACGTCAATCAGAGCCGCGACACGTTCACCGTCGTGCAGGGCTCCATCCGCTTCGGACTCGGTGGGATCAAGGGCGTCGGCGCGAAGGCGATCCAGGCGATCCTCGCCGAGCGCGACGCGAACGGTCCGTTTCTCGGACTGGACGACCTGGTGCGCCGTGTACGCTCCGCACACGCCAACCGGCGCGTGCTCGAGAGCCTGATCAAGTGCGGCGCGCTCGATTCCACGGGCGTCGATCGATCGAGCTTGCTGGCCGGCCTGGACGATGTCATGCGTTGGGCGAACAACGCAGCGAGCAACCTCGACCAGCACAATCTCTTCGCTGGCGGGGTCAACGGGCAGCCCGAGCGCTTCAACTTTCCGCCAGCCACCAGCTGGTCGCAGCAGGAGCTGCTGGCAGCAGAGAAGGAGACGCTCGGCTTCTTCATCACGGCGCACCCGCTGGATCGCTTCGAGAAGCAGCTCGCCCGACTGGTGACATGCAAGACCGTCGATCTGCGCAGCCTTCCCGGACAGACCAAGGTGACCCTCGCCGGAGTCGTCCAGGGGCTGCGACTCAAGAACAGCAAGAAGGGCGACCGGTACGCGACCTTCTTCCTCGAGGACAAGCACGGTATCGTCGAGGTCATCGCGTGGCCCGACACCTTCCGGAAGAACGAGCCCCTCATCACCGGCAGCGATCCGATCTGCATGGGCGGGCGGCTCGACGTCAGCGAGGAGCGGCGGCAGATCATCGCCGAGGAGTTCTCCCGGCTCGAGGACGCGCGCGCGCGCTCGATCCGCGAGCTGCAGATCTCGCTCGACGCACGCCACGTCACCCGAGCGGACATGGAACGCCTGCTGCAGACGCTCACCCGCTACCCGGGGCCCTGCCCGACGTTTCTGCACGTCGTGCGCGAGGGCTACGAGACGCGGATCGCGCTCGAGAAGCTCGGCGTCGTGGCGTCGCACGAGCTGATCGCGGCCCTCGGCGAACGCGTCTCCGGCGCGGAGGCCCGATTCGTCTCGTGAGGCAGGCGTTCGCCGGGAGGGCCGCCGCTTGAGCCGCGGCGGCACGCACGAAGTCACGCGCCCGCGCGAGCGCGCGCTGCTGGTCGGGATCGAGCTCGGCCGGACGAAGGAAGGCTACGAGGGGCTCGAAGGCTCTCTCGCCGAGCTCGCGCAGCTCTGCCGCACCGCCGGCGTGACCGTGGTCGGACAGAGCTCGCAGCGTCGCGCGGTCCCCGACGTCCGCACGTTCGTCGGCAAGGGCAAGGTCGAGGAGATCCGCCAGCTGGTGGCGGAGCTGGAGGCCGACGTGGTCGTCTTCGACGATCCGCTGGCACCGGCCCAGCAGCGCAACCTCGAGAAGGACATCGGGCTCGGCCCCGGTGGCGACCCGACGGTCAAGGTCATCGACCGCAGCCAGCTCATCCTCGACATCTTCGCGCAGCGCGCCCACTCGCTCGAGGGCAAGCTGCAGGTCGAGCTGGCGCAGCTCGAGTACCTGACGCCGCGTCTGACCCGGCACTGGACGCACCTCTCGCGCATCAAGGCCGGCGTCGCCATGCGCGGGCCCGGCGAGACCCAGCTCGAGGTCGACCGCCGGCGGGTGCGCGAACGCATCGCCATGCTCCGCAAGCGCCTCACGGAGGTCTCGCGAACGCGGCGCCTGCACCGCGACGAGAGGGCCGAGGTACCCTTCCCGACGGTGGCGCTGGTGGGCTACACCAACGCCGGCAAGTCGACCCTGATGCGGCGGCTCACCGGCGCCGACGTGCTGATCGACGACATGCTGTTCGCGACGCTCGACCCGACGGTGCGACGCATCGATCTACCGCGCGCCGGCACGGCCCTCCTGTCCGACACGGTCGGGTTCATCCACAAGCTGCCGCACCAGCTCGTCCAGGCGTTCAAGAGCACGCTCGAGGAAGTCCGTACCGCGGACCTGCTGCTGCACGTGGTCGACGCATCGAACGACGCACGCGCGAGCCACATGGCGGTCGTGCGCGACGTCCTCGCCGAGATCGGCGCCGCCGAGCGTCCGACGCTGCTCGTGCTGAACAAGATCGACCGCCTCGAGGGCGCCGCGCGCGAGGCAGCGATCCTCGAGGCCCAGCGCGACGACGGGGTGGCCGTTTCGGCGGCCGACGACCTCGGCATCGCGGCGCTGCGAGGACGCATCGACGAGCTGCTGGACGGGCGAATGACGCGCGCCGAGTTCCGCGTCCCCTTCGAGCGCGGCGAGGTCCTGGCACGGCTGCACCGCCACGGCTCGGTGCTGGAGTGCCGGCAGGACGACCACGCGACGCACGTCACGGCGCTCGTCACGCCGAAGCTCGCCGGGCAGATCCGCAAGGCACTGGGCGGCGTCTGCTGAGTCGTGCAGGGGCAGGAACGGCGATGCTCAACATCCCGAACACGCTCACTCTGCTGCGCATCGCTGCGATCCCGGCGATCCTGATCGCACTCGACGAGCGGCACTTCGTGCTCGCCTTCGGGCTCTTCGTTGCCGCCGGCATGACCGACGGGGTGGACGGCTTGATCGCGCGCTTGACGAACACGCGCACCGACCTCGGCGCCTACCTCGACCCGCTGGCCGACAAGGGGCTGGTCCTGAGCCTGCTGCTGAAGCTCACCTGGATGGGGCTCGTCCCGCAGTGGGTTCTGACGATCATCCTGACGCGCGACATCGTATGCTTGACAGGGTACGCGCTCCTCTTCTTCCTGACCGGCGAGCGGCTCGAGGTCCTGCCGACGCTGGTGGGAAAGCTCGCGACTTTTCTTCAGCTCTGCGGCCTCGCGATCACACTGGTCGTGCTCGCGTACCCCGGGCTCGACGGTGCGGTACCCGGCGGCACGATCTTCGCCGGAGCCGCTTTCGCGACCGCATTCGCCGGCGTGCAATACGTCGGGCGCGGGCTCCGCTGGTACCAGACGCGGCCAGTGTGACCTGCCCACGGCAAGGAACGGCCACGACGCTCCCGCGACCGGCGGCGTCCTGCTACGCTGGCATCATGCTGGACCGATTCCGCCTGCCGATCGCCCGTTCCGCACACTTGGCAGCCCTCGTCGCGACGACGCTCGCGATCGCAGCGCCTGCACCGGGTCAGGAGGGCGCCGTTCCCGTGCCGACCCCGGCCGCGGCCAGCGCGCCTTCCCCTGCCGCGTCGGCCAACGAGGCCCGCGTTCTGCTCGAAGCCGTCGATCGGCTCGACGACACCACGCGCCACTGGAACGACCGCACCCAGCGGATGAAGCTGCACATCGTCGACGGCCGAGGGATCGAGCGAAATCGCGAGCTCATCATGCGCACGCTCAAGCGCCCGAACGGTGAGGACAAGACGTCCACGGTGTTCGTCGTGCCGCCCGAGGTTCGTGGAACGGCGTTCCTCCAGTTCGCGCACAAGGACCGCGACGCCGAGCAGTGGCTCTTTCTGCCGGCGCTGGGCCGCATCCGCCAGATCGCCGCGCAATCCAAGAACGAGAGCTTCATGGGGACGGACTTCAGCTATCGCGACCTCGAGCTGCTGACCGACGTGTTCGAGTGGACCGAGGATGAGGCGTCCGCGCGGCTCGTGAGGAACGAGTCGATCGACGGCCGGGAAGCCGTGCTGATCGAGATCGTGCCGAAGAAGAAGGACGTCGGCTACCAGCGGATCCTCTTGCTGCTGGAGCGACAGGACCTCCTGCTGCGCCGGATGGAGTTCTACGGTTCCGGCGACACCCCGAAGAAGCGGCTGCAGCTGGACGCGGTGCGCGACGTACAGGGCATTCCCACCGCGTTCACGCTGGAGATGGTGCAGCCACCCCTGAACAGCAAGACCGACGTCACGGTGGTCGACGTCAAGTACAACCAGAACCTGCCGGAGGACCTCTTCACCACCCGCGCCCTCGAGCGCGGCGCGCTCGATGCCGAGTGAGCGGGCAGGGCGCGGGCGGCTGCGCGCACCCCTCGACGGGCGCGGGCGGCTGCGCGCACCC
>Ga0194132_10001581_pt1 | contig 45884 bp, 44 predicted proteins | sample TA2KigOf80mmetaG_FD_148612 | JGI IMG/M metagenome (GOLD analysis project Ga0194132, IMG submission 148612) | Freshwater microbial communities from Lake Tanganyika, Tanzania - TA2015054 Kigoma Offshore 80m | ecosystem: Environmental > Aquatic > Freshwater > Lake | place: Tanzania: Lake... | reverse complement strand
CCCGTTGCGCCACCGAGCCAGATGGGCTCAAATGCGGAACGGTCTCTACCCTTAGGCGGATGAAAGATAGGGCTCAGGTCAGCCGCTTCCCCTTAATCCCTTCCCCCCTTATGCTGCCGGCCGAGCCGTTAACGCGAGCGAGGCGGACATGAAAATCGGCATTACCGGATGCGCCGGCCGCATGGGCCGCATGGTCGCGGCCGCCGTCGCCGGGGCGGAGGGCGCGCGCATCGCCGCCGGTTCCGAGGCCGCCGGCTCGTCCGCCCTCGGCCAGGATATCGCCGCGCTTACCGGGCTGCCCGCGTGCGGCGTCAAGATTGTCGCCGATGCCGCCAAGGTCTTTCGCGCGTCCGACGCGGTGATCGATTTTACCGCGCCCGCCGCGACTCTCGCGCACGCGCGCCTCGCGCTCGAAACCGGCACCGCGCTCGTGGTCGGCACCACCGGCCTCGGCGCCGAGCACGAAGACGCGCTGCAAGCGGCGGCGAAAAAAGCGGCGATCGTGCGCGCCGCCAATTTCTCGATCGGGGTCAATGTCATCCTCGGCCTCGCGCGCGAGGCGGCCCGCATCCTCGGGCCCGAATACGACATCGAAATCGTCGAGATGCACCACCGCCACAAGGCCGACGCGCCGTCGGGCACCGCGCTCGCCCTCGGCCAGGCGGTCGCCTTGGGGCGCCGTGTATCGCTCGCCGACAAAAGCGTGCGGGCGCGCGACGGCATCACCGGCCCGCGCAAGAAGGGCGAAATCGGCTTCGCCGTCTTGCGCGGCGGCGACGTGATCGGCGATCACACGGTGGTGTTCGCGGGCGAAGGCGAGCGGGTCGAAATCGGCCACAAGGCGTCTTCCCGCTCCGTGTTCGCCCAAGGCGCGGTGCGCGCCGCGCTCTGGACCAAGGGCCGCGCGCCCGGGCTTTACTCCATGCGCGACGTGTTGGGGTTCGTGGGATAAAATTTCGCCACCGTCCGCGACGGGCAGGGGAAGTCGTCATGCCGCAGGTGCTTGTCGAATGTCCACGTCCCAAGGCCGACGAGTTCGGCGTCGTCCGCTATGAAATCCGCGACCGCCTTCGGGTCGAACCGGCGAAGGCCTCCGGCGCGCTCGCCGTCTGGCAACCTCTGATATCGGATTCGCCCTATCAACGGGTGCTCGATCTCGCCGTCGCCTCGCCGGCCGAATGGCGCGAAACCCGCGAGCCGGTCCACGGCAACCGCATGCTCCACGCGGAAATCCCGCCCAGCACCGGTACGACGCTCGACGTCCGCTACTTGGTCGAGCGGCTTCCGGTGCGGCATGCGATCCATCCAGGCTGCGTCCGCCCGCTCGACGATCTTTGCCTGTTTGCCCGCGATCTCGCCGCCGAGCAATTCGTCGATGTCGACACGCGCACGCGCGCGCTCGCCGCCGAAATCGCCGGCGACGAGACCAATCCGCTCATGAAAGCCCGGCGCTTTTACGATTACGTGACTTCGTCCATGACCTACGACGCCGCTAACCAGTCGTGGAGGGGCAGCACCGAGCACGCTTTGGTTTGCGCGGCGGGGAACTGCAACGACATTCACGCGCTGTTCATATCGCTCTGCCGCTCAGGGGGAATTCCGGCCCGTTTGGTAATGGGCCAGGCGTTGGAACCGCCGCCGCCCGGCGAGGCCGCGTGCGATCTCTGCGGCTACCATTGTTGGGCAGAATTTTTCATGGCCGGTCTCGGCTGGCTGCCGGCGGACGCCTCGTGCGCCTGCAAATACGGCACCCACGGCCTGTTCGGATCGCTGGAAATGAACCACATCGCCTGGTCGGTGGGGCGCGATCTGGTGCTGGCGCCCGCGCAGCGGGACGCGCCGGTTCTGTTTTTCGCCGGTCCCTATGCCGAGGCCGACGGCAAGGCCTATCGCGGGTTCGAGCGCCACATCTCGTTCGAGGCTCTTTAAAACCGGGTTTGCGCGGCTTCCCAGGCGACCATGGCGAACTTGCGCTCGGTGCCCCAGCGGTAATCGTTGAATGCGCCCGTCTGCCGGATGACCCGGTGGCAGGGAATGAGGTAGGCGAGCGGGTTGGCCGCGAGCACGTTGCCGATGGCGCGAGGTGCATTGGCCTTGCCGATGAGCGCAGCCAACTGGTTGTAGGACACGAGCGATCCTTCGGGCACGCGCAGCAGCGCCTCCCACACCTTGATCTGGAAATTGGTGCCCGGCACCAGCGCGGGCAATGGTGCGGCTTTATTATTAGCGCGCGCGAATACGCGCTCGGCCAGACCGGCGGTTGCCTTTTGGTCCTGGATCATCTCGGCCAGGGGCCAGCGCGCCACCTGTTCGCGAAGCGCGAAGCCGTCGCCCTTTTCGGTCACGAACGAAAGCCCGACGAGGCCGCGCGGCGAGGTCAGCAGCAGCGCCCGGCCGAACGGCGTCGGGTGAAAGCCGTAGCGGATGTGGAGGCCTTCGCCCAGCCGCCGGAATTCCCCCGGCGTCACCGCCTCGAAGGTGACGAACAGATCGTGCAGGCGCGACGGCCCGGAAAGCCCCGCATCGAACGCCGTCGCCAGCACGCTTTCCGACTGGCGGAGTTTTTCGCGCGCGTGCGCGAGCGAGAGATAGCCGAGAAAACGCTTCGGCGACACGCCGGCGAAACGCGAAAACAGGCGCTGGAAATGGAACGGTGACAAACCCACTTCGGCGGCGATGGCCGCGAGCGACGGTTTTTCATCCTTGGCCGTGCTTAGAAAACCGATCGCGCGCTCGATCCGCGCGTAATCGCGCGCCTGGACATCGTTCCGCATGGGGCGATTATGCGCGCGGACGAATCCCGGCGCGACCCGAATCTTGCGATTCCGATCGCGTTCGGACAGTCACATCACCACCGGGTAATTACACTCCCACCCTGGCCCTTCCCCGTCGAGGGGGAGGAAAATTTTTTATGAGTTCCCCCTCCCCTTGCGGGAGGGGGTAGGGGGAGGGGGCGTTTCAATCGATCGGGACGTGCCCTAGGATGTGGCGTTGCGCGCTTGGGCCAGCGCGGCGCGCAACGCGTCGGCGAAATCGGCGCGCTCTTCCGGGGCGAGGAACCGGCCGATCACCAAGCCCTTGTCTCGGCTCCGGATTTCGAGCCGGTTCCGCCGCGTATCCAGATCCACCCGCGCCCAATAGGCTTCCAGGGCTTCCGTCGAGCACGTGCCCCACGGGTCCGTGCGCTCGATGGTCAGCGCCTCCCGGGTCAGGGTGACCGTTTCGTGCCGCCCGGCGAGCAGCAGATTCCAGCGGAGCGCGAGGTAGAGCAGAACGATTTCGAATCCGAGAAATCCCATGACCGGCCACGCCCCGATCAGCATGAAGCCGAGTCCGGTCGCGAAGAACACCAAGGCGAGCAGTGCAATCATGAGATTGATCGCCTTCACGCTCGCGCTCCGGTTGGGGGTGAGGCGGGCGGCGAACAGGACTTCGGGCGTCGGATGCGTATCCATGACGTCATCTTACAACAACTTGGCCACGCGGTTAGGATATGCTGCCGTTCGGTCAGGGTTGGCGCGCTAAAATGAAAATATCCCCCATGAAACCTGCGGACATCGAGGCGTTCTACGCTCGCTTGGCCGCCGCCAATCCGCACCCGAAAGGCGAACTGGAGCACGTCAATCCCTACACCCTTTTGGTCGCGGTGGTGCTGTCGGCGCAGGCGACCGACGCCGGGGTCAACAAGGCGACCCGTGCGCTGTTCAAGATCGTCGACAGTCCGGAAAAAATGCTCGCCCTGGGCGAGGTGAAGCTGAAGGACCACGTCAAGACCATCGGGCTTTTCAACACCAAGGCCAAGAACATCATCGCGCTCTCTAAAATCCTGGTCGCCGAGCACGGCGGCCAGGTGCCGCGCACGCGCGAGGCGCTCGAAAAACTTCCCGGCGTCGGGCGCAAGACCGCCAACGTCGTCCTCAACGTCGCCTTCGGCGAGCCGACCATCGCTGTCGACACCCACGTCTTCCGCGTCGCCAACCGCACCAGCCTCGCCCAGGGCAAGACCCCACGCGCGGTCGAGGACAAACTGGCGGCGATCACGCCCGCCAAATACCTCCGCCACGCCCACCACTGGCTGATCCTGCACGGGCGCTACGTGTGCAAGGCGCGCGCGCCAGAGTGCGCGCGCTGCGTCGCGCGCGCGGTCTGCAAATTCCCGGAAAAAACCGAAAAACGAAAAACGGAAACCGTTACCCGCCGCCGTTCCTGATGCGCTCGAGGCATTCGGCGAACGATGTTTCGCGCGGGCGGACCTCGGCGTGCCTCACGGTCAAGGCGTTGTCCCTGCCGGTGTAGAGAAAAAGATCGAGCGCGCAGCGTTCCGCCCGGTATTGCCACAGCTCGGCCGGCGGGTCGCGCCGCTTGAGCCTGGGCTCGCCCAACATTTCGGCGACTTCGCGCGCGCCCCGGCCGACGAAAGCGGCGGGATCGGCGGGCTTCGCCGGCACAGTCGGGGCGGGAACGGCTATGGCGCGGGCGGCTTCATGGCCCGGCGCGGGCGGGGTCGGAGTGGTCTCGGCGCACGCCGCCGCGAACAGGATGGACGCTGCTGCGGCGATCGACGAAATCCGCGACGACATGCGGAGGGCGCGAGCTTTCAGGAACCGCGCGCGGCGTCGGGCGGCAACGCCTGCATGTCGCCGCCGATCTCGCCGCCCGATTCGATGACCACGCGGCCGTAGCGCACGGAGCCCGAAACCTTGCCGCCGGTGCGGATCAAGAGGCGTTCGCTCGCGGTCAATTCGCCGTCGAACACGCCGGCGATTTCGGCTTCCTTGACTTCGGCGCGCCCGCGAAAAAATCCGCCCACCGCGACTTCGAGCATGCGCGCGCCGACCAACGTCGCCTCGACCCGGCCCTCGACCACCAGGCTGTCGCACGACGTGATCTCCCCGTTGAGGCTGATTTCGCGCCCGACCACGAGGCGGCGCGCGTCGGGCGAATCGAGCCTTTTCGATTCGCCGCGCCGGGGGCGGAATCGGCTGCGCCAGGCGGCGGGCGGCGTCGGGGCTCGGCGGCGCGGGTTGGCGCGGCGTATGGCTGCCGCGCCAGGAAAAAGGTTTCAACGGTGGCGCCTGGTCGTCCGGCGCGGTGCCGGAGGCGGGGTCTTCGGACGGTCCGTTCTTGTCGCGCGGAAACATCACTCGATCTCCTTCGCTTGCTCCGGCCTGTTCCACCAAGCATGGAACAGATGCACCATGGCGGCGGTCGCGATCACCGGCGCGATCAGGTTGAGGACCGGAACCGTCAGCATCAGCGCCGCGACCGTTCCCGCCGCCCATACCGCCCACCGATTCCGTCGCCGGAGCGCGCGGACGCGGTCGGTATCGATGCGGCGGGCAGCTACCAATTCGAAATATTCGCGCCCGAGAAGATACCCGTTCGCCGGATAGAAAACAAAAGGGAATACCGGCGGCACGAACAAAAAGGGCAGCAAAGCCAGGTTGACCAGAATAACGACGGCGAGAAACCGGGCCGATTCGAGAGCCATTTCGAACACGCCTTGCGCACGCGCCGGCGCGAGGTTCGGATAGTGCCGCCGCTCGACCGCGTCCGCCGTGTGTTCGAGGAAAAACGCGATGCCGGCGCTGACGAATCCGGGAAACAGCAGCCAGCTCACCACGAACACCCCGGCCACGCCGAGGGCCTGGGCCAGGGTATCGAGCCACGGGATGCCGGACAGCGCCAGACACGGCAGCGCGAACCACGTGCCGATCCACAATAGAAATGTCGCGCCCACGGCGAGCGCCAGCGCGCGCCAGACCGACGAGCGGACGTCCGGGTCGAACAGTTGTCGGGCGGCGGCGATATAGGCGCGGATCATGAACGGTTCCAGGCGCGGTACCCGGACAAGATCGGCCTTGAGGGTGGGACGCGCAAGACTATACTCCCGCCGCCCATGAAGCCACATTTCGCCCCTGCCCGCTACGACGTCGTCGGCATCGGCAACGCGATCGTCGACGTGCTCGCGCGCGCCGAGGATTCGTTTATCGACCGGCACGGCCTGACCAAGGGAGCCATGACCCTGATCGACGCGGCCGCCGCCGAGCGCCTCTACGCAGCCATGGGACCGGGGCGGGAATGTTCCGGCGGCTCGGCCGCCAACACCATCGCCGCGCTCGCCTCGATCGGCGGATGTTACGGCTTTATCGGCAAGGTGCGCGACGACCAACTCGGCAAGGTGTTCGCCCACGACATCCGCGCTCTCGGCGTCGCGTTCGAAACGTTGCCCGCTTCGCGCGGCGCGCCGACCGCGCGCTGCCTCATTTTCGTCACCCCGGACGCGCAACGCACCATGCAGACGTTTCTCGGCGCGTCGGTCGGCCTCGCGCCCGAGGACATCGACGTCGGGATGATCGCGGATTCCAAGATCGTGTACCTGGAAGGGTATCTTTGGGATCCGTCCGCCGCCAAGGAAGCGTTCCGCAAGGCGGCCAAGGCCGCCAACGATGCCGGCCGGTTGGTGGCGCTCTCGCTCTCCGATCCTTTCTGCGTCGACCGCCACCGTGCCGATTTCCGGGATTTGGTCGAGCGGCACGTCGATCTTCTGTTCGCCAACGAGGAAGAAATCAAATCGCTCTATCGGGTATCGGCGTTCGACGACGCCTTGCAAAAGGTTCGCGGCCACTGCCAGGTCGCGGTGCTGACCCGCAGCGCCAAGGGCGCGGTCGTGATTGCGGGCGACGAGGTTCACGTGATCGACGCCGAGCCGGTCGCGAATGTGGTCGACACCACCGGCGCGGGCGACGCCTTCGCCGCCGGATTCCTTTATGGGTTCACCCACGGATTCGATCTGGCCCGCGCCGCGCGCGCCGGGGCCATCGCCGCGGCCGAGGCCATCGGGCATTTCGGCGCCCGGCCCGAGGCGCCGCTCAAAGTGTTGATCGCCGATCGTCTCGGCGCGCTCTAGAAATTTTGCCGCTCCGCCGCCGGTCATGAAACTTCGCAACATCGCCATTATCGCGCACGTCGACCACGGCAAGACGACCCTGGTCGACGCGCTGTTGCGCCAAAGCGGCGCGTTTCGAGCCCATCAGAGAGTTGCCGAGCGCGCCCTCGACAGCGGCGATCTGGAGCGCGAGCGCGGCATCACCATTCTCGCCAAGTGCACCTCGGTCCTGTGGGGCGACGTGCGCATCAATATCGTCGATACGCCCGGCCACGCCGATTTCGGCGGCGAGGTCGAGCGGATTCTCTGCATGGTCGACGGCGCCCTGCTGCTGGTCGATGCGGCCGAAGGGCCGATGCCGCAAACCAAGTTCGTCACCGCCAAGGCGCTCAAATTCGGGCTCAAGCCCATCGTCGTCATCAACAAGGTCGACCGCCCCGACGCGCGCGTCGACGAAGTGCTGAACGAGATTTTCGATCTGTTCGTGGCCCTGGACGCGAGCCCGGAACAGCTCGATTTTCCGGTTCTCTACGCGGTCGGGCGCGACGGCTGGGCGAGCACGGATTCCGCGACCAAGGGCGAGAATCTCGCGCCGCTGTTCGATCGTATCGTCGCCCATGTGCCGCCGCCCAAGGTGGAGCCGGACAAGCCGTTCTCGATGCTCGTCACCACCCTCGAATACGATTCGTTCTTGGGGCGCGTGCTGACCGGGCGGATTCAATCGGGCTCGATTGCGCCAAATACCACCGTCAAGGCGCTTGCCCGCGACGGGCGCGAAATCGAACGGGCGCGGCTGACCAAGGTTTTGCTCTTCCGCGGCCTTCGGCGCGACACGGCCGAGCGCGCGGAAGCGGGCGACATCGTCGCTCTCGCCGGTCTTTCGACCGCGAGCGTGGCCGACACCGTATGCGCGCTCGAGGCCGAAACGCCCATCCAGGCCGAGCCGGTCGATCCGCCGACGCTGGCGATGACCTTTTCCATCAACGATTCGTCCTTCGCCGGGCAGGAAGGCTCCAAGGTCACGTCGCGCCAGATTCGCGAGCGGCTTTGGCGCGAGGCCGAAGGCAACGTCGCCATCCGCGTGCGCGAAACCGCGGACGCGGAAGCCTTCGAGGTCGCCGGGCGGGGCGAATTGCAGCTCGGCGTCTTGATCGAAACCATGCGCCGCGAAGGCTACGAGCTTTCCATCAGCCGGCCGCGCGTGCTGATCCGCGAGGACAACGGCCAGAAGCTGGAGCCGATGGAGGAAGTGCTGATCGACGTGGACGAAGCGTTCGCCGGCATCGTGGTCGAGGCTATGAGCGTGCGTAAGGGAGCGCTGCGCGAAATGCGCCCTTCGGGCGGAGGGAAGACCCGGCTCTCGTTCCTGGCGCCGTCGCGCGGTCTGATCGGCTATCACGGCGAATTCCTGACCGAAACCCGCGGCACCGGCGTGATGAGCCGGCTTTACCACGGCTACGGGCCGTGGCGGGGCGCGATCCCCGGCCGGCGCAACGGCGTGCTGATTTCCAACGCGACCGGCGAAACGGTCGCCTACGCCCTCAACAACCTGGAGGGGCGCGGCGCGCTGTTCGTCGATCCCGGGGTCAAGGTCTACGCCGGGATGATCGTCGGCGAGCACAGCCGCGACAACGACCTCGAGGTCAATCCGCTCAAGACCAAGCAGCTCACCAACATCCGCGCCGCCGGCAAGGACGACGCCATCCGCCTGACGCCGCCCCGGCGGCTGACCCTCGAGGACGCGCTGGTCTATATCGCCGACGACGAGTTGGTCGAGGTTACGCCGAAGAACATCCGCTTGCGCAAGCGCCTGCTCGATCCCAACGAGCGCAAGAAGGCGGAGCGCGCGGCGGAAGCCGAGGCCGAGGCCTGACTCAGCCGTAAATCGCCTTCGGCAACCACAGCGCGAGTGGCGGATACGCCCAGACGATGCCGAGCGCAAGTACCTGGATCGCGACATAGGGCGCGATGCCGCGATAGATGTCGCCGGTGGTGACCTCGGGCGGCGCGACGCCGCGCAGGAAAAAAAGCGAAAAGCCGAACGGCGGGGTGAGATAACTGGTCTGAAGATTGACCCCGATCAGGACCGCGAACCAGATCGGATCGACGTCCATTTTGAGCAGAACCGGCGCGACAATCGGCACCACGACGAAGATGATCTCGAACGGGTCGAGAAAGCATCCGAGCACGAACATCACCAGCATGACGATGAACAACGCGCCGTGTGCTCCGCCGGGCATGGCGGCGAGGAATTGGTGGACCAGCGTTTCGCCGCCGAGCCGCGTGAAGACGACCGAAAACACGCTTGCGCCCATGAAGATCACGAACACCATGGCGGTCATGACCAGGCTCGAACGGCTGACCTCGTCGAGAATGCCGTAGAACTGGCGGCGGACCTCGGGGATCGCGGTCGCGGCCGCGACGCCGCCGATCAGCCCGACGACCGCGAGGGTCAGGATTCCGAGCGCGCCGGCGAACAGGGCAAGGCCGATGGTCAGCGTGAAGAACGCGAGCCAGAACCAGAACAAGCCGCGCTGCACGGCTTCGGCCGGGAGGCGCTTGGCGAAATGTTCGGAGAGAATTTTAACCAGGGTGAGCAGGACCGCGCCGATGGCGCCGACCGAGGCGGCCTCGGTCGGGGTCGCGACCCCGGCGATGATCGAGCCCAATACCGCCGCGATCAACATCAGGGGCGGCAGCAGCGCCACCACCACCCGGCCGCCGAGCCCGCGCTTTTCTTCGGCCGTGCGCTTGAGGGCCGGCGCGCTCGCCGGACGGAACAGGGCGTTGAGCGCAACCCAGACGATATAAAGCCCGGCCAGGGCCAAGCCGGGGAAAAACGCCCCGGCGAACAGGTCGCCGACCGAAAGCGTGGTCGGGTTGAAGTTGCCCTTGGCCATCTGCGCCTGGCTGTGGGCGCTTTGCAGGATGACGGCCAAGAACACAAGGATAGTCGAAGGCGGAACGATCTGGCATAGTGTGCCCGAGGCGCAAATCAGGCCGGTCGAGAGGCGTTTGTCGTAGCCCGCCTTGAGCATCGCCGGCAGGCTGATGAGGCCCATGGTGACCACGGTCGCGCCGACGATGCCGGTCGAGGCGGCGAGCAAGGTCGCGACGATGACGGTCGAGATGCCGAGGCCGCCGCGCAACTCGCCGAACAGTTCGCCCATGGTGGTGAGCAGGTTTTCCGCGAGCCGCGATCGTTCCAGCATCACCCCCATGATGATGAACAGCGGCACCGCGATTAGCACCTCGTTGGTGTTGATGCCCCAATAACGCAGCGGCAGGGCGTTGAAGTAGGTGAGGTCGAAAGCCCCGAACGCCCAGCCGACCAGCGCGAACGCGAGCGCGACGCCCGGCAACGTGAAGGCGATCGGATAGCCGAGCATGAGCGCGCCGATCAGCCCGAGGAACAGCGCGACCGAGAGAATTTCGCCGATCAGGATGCTGCTCATGGCCGGCCCCGCTCAGATTTCCTCGGGCGGCCCGGCCGGCCGGACAACGGGGGCGTGGCCGAGCAGGACGAGCACTGAACGCAACGCGATCGCCAGCGCCTGCACGCCGACTAGAAACGCGAATATCAGAAGCGTTCCCTTGAGCAGGTAGACGCCCGAGAGGCCGCTTTCATAGGCTGAGCGCTCGTTCATTTTCCAGGAAGCCAGGAAGAACGACCAGCCGGAAAACATCATCATCAGCAGGAACGGCGCCAGGAACGCGATCGTGCCGAACAGATCGACCCAGGCTTTGTTGGGTGCGCTCATGTGGTTGTAGAACATGTCGACGCGCACGAAGCCGCCTTGCAGGATCGCGTAGGACGATCCGAACATGATCGCGGCGCAATGGGTCCAGATGTAGGATTCCTGCAGCCAGACGAACCCGACGCCGAGCGCGTAGCGCAGATAGACGTTGGCGAAGCAGATCAGCACCGTCGCCACGCAAAGATAGGCGACGATCCGCCCGACCCACGTCGTGAAGACGTCGAGTCGGGCGGCAAGCCGCGCGAGAGTCCCGGTCGAAGTCACGTGCGCCGGGTTAGGTCGGGTATTTGATGTTCAGCAAGCGCGCGTTGTAGAGTCCGCGATCGGCGCTATCGCTCAACGCCATCAGGTCCGTGCGCGCCTTGAAGTAGGATTCCCAAATCTTCTTACCGAGGGGATCGAGCTTCTCGCGTTCCTCCATCAAAAGCTGTCCGGCGGTGTTGCCGAGCGCGACCAGAAGATCGTTCGGCAAGGTCAGGAACTTGACCGAGTGACTTTCGCGCAGAACCTTCGCCGCCTTGGCGTTGATCCAGTTGTATTCGGCGAGCATATCCTGGTGCGCGGCCTGGCAGGCGATCTTGACGACCTCCTTCAGGTCATTGGCGAGCGCGTCGTACTTCTCTTTTTTGATGACGACCTGCTGAACCGCGCCCGGCTTCTGGATTCCCGGCCAATAGACGAACTTGCAGACCTGGTGGAAACCGAGTGCCATGTCGTTGGCCGGGCCGGTGAAGTCGGTCGCATCCAGCGTGCCCGCCTGCAACGCCGGAAACAGATCTCCGGGCGCCATCAGGGTCGGCACCGCGCCGAGCCGGCGGATCATTTCGGTGCCGATGCCGGGCATGCGCATCTTGATGCCCTTGAAGTCGTCGGCTGTCTTCAGTTCCTTCTTGAACCAGCCAAAAGGCGGCGTGCCGATGTTACCGATGGCGAAGCTCTTGATGCCGAATTGAGCGCTGAGCTCGTCCCACAGGGCCTGGCCGCCGCCGTGATCGAGCCACGCGACGTGTTCGGAATAGGACATGCCGAACGGCGCGCCGAAGAAATAGGCGAACGCGCGGTTTTTGCCGAGATGGAATCCGGGCGTGTCGTGGCCCATCTCGGCGGTGCCGCTTTGCACCGCCTCGAAGGTCTGCAGGCCGGGCACCAGCTCGCCCGCGGCGAACACGCGGACCGAAAGCCGCCCGCCCGACATGGCGGTGATGCGTTGGCCGAGCCGGTCGGCGCCGGTGCCGAGGCCGGGCAGGCCCTTCGGCCAGGCGGTGACCATCCGCCATTCCATCCGTCCCTGGCTGAGCGCCGGCTTGGGAAAGGCGGCGGCGCCGGCGGCCGCGACCGCGGCGGTCGCGGTGTGCTTGATAAACGAGCGTCTCTTGATCATGGGTAGCCCCCTGGGTTGGTTGAACCGTTATGGATCGGCGTTTTTTTAGGACGCCTTGCGTTGCGCGGCCTGGGCCGGGTCCTCGAATTTCTCCACGCTGCCCTTCGAATTGTCGGTCAGCGCGAACACTTCGTAGTACTCGATCTCCGGATACTGGCCGTAGCGGTCGAGGATGCCCTTCAGCCACGGCCCGGAATAGAACGCCTTGGCGTCGGCGAGCGATTCCCATTGATAGACGCCGCCGGCGGTGCCGTTTTCGCGCCAGATGAAGTGCTTGCTGATGAGCCCCTTGGCGGTCCTGAAGTTGGGCGCGATTTTGTGGAAATGCGCGCGGCATTCGTCGTAGCCGATCGACGCCGGCAGCTTGTAGCGGACGATGGCGGTGATCATGCGATCCTCCTCTGCGTTGAATCCGGGCGCGGGGTGTTCGACGCTTCCTTCACCCGAACGGAGAAAATCATATATTAAATGTAATTGCCCGCCTAACGGATTCAGTACAATGTCGATATAATTATGTGTTTTTTATCAATTAGTTATATAAAAAAGACAATATTCTATTTCTGTGGCCCAAGTTCCAAGCGCTCGCTTTAAATGGCGATTTTATATACGATTCAACAATGACCTCGAAATCCCAACCGAGCCATCCGCCGTCCGCCGCCGACCGCATCGCGGAATCCCTGCGCGACCAAATTCTCGGCGGCGGGCTTCCCGCCGGAAGCCCGCTCCGCCAAGACGCCATCGCCGAACGCTTCGGCGTCAGCCATATCCCGGTGCGGGAGGCTTTGCGCCATCTTTCGGCGCAAGGCCTGGTCACCCTTCGGCCCAAACGCGGCGCGACGGTGAGCGATTTGTCCCCGGAGGAGGCGCGCGAGTTGCTCGAAATCCGTTGCGTTCTCGAAACCCAGGCGGTGCGCTGGGCGCTGCCTTTGGCGGACGCGGATATTTTCGCGCGCGCGGATAGGGCGCTGAAGGATTCGGAGCGCACCGACGATGTCGCGCGCTGGATGGAATTGAATTGGCGGTTCCATTCCACCCTTTACGAACGCGCCGCCCGCCCGCGTCTTTCGACCATGATCGAGACGCTTGACGCCCGGATCGACCGCTTCATCCGCGTGCTGATCACCGGTTCCGACTATCGCAAGCAGGCGCAGGCCGAGCATCGGGCGATCCTGGCGGCCTATAAGGTGCGCAACGCCAACGCGGTCGTCAGCCTGCTCGAACAGCACATGACCGAAACGTCGCGGTTGCTGACCGAACTCCTCCAGAAATATCGCGCCGAATAAGCGCGAGTATCACGCGACGGACCTCCCCGCCCGGCCTTTCGCGCCTTATAATCGCGATTCGGGAAGGACGGGGCATGGCGCCGAGCGCGATCGACGGGCAGGGAATCGGGCGCGTATTGCCGGGGGAATCGTTCCGCGTCTCGCCCTTCTGGCGCCTCGCGCCTTCCGGCATGCGCCGGCGCTGGCGGGCATTCCGGTTCCTCGACTGGATCGCCAGGCGTTTCCCGGTTGGCGGCGAAAAGCGCGGGCTTCTGGTCGTGCGCATGGACGGCATCGGCGACATGGTGCTGTTCCGCGCCGCCCTCGACCATTACGCCGAGGCGTTCGGCGTCGCGCCTTCCGAGATCACGGTACTCGGCTGCGCCAGCTGGCACGAAATCGCGCCGCAGGTGTTCGAAGGCTACCGCGTCGTCATCCTCGACGAACATCGCTTCGCTCGCCGCCCGTTGTACCGGTTTTTGACCGCGCTCAAGGTGCGGCGGATCAACGCGCGCGCGGTCGCGGTCGATGCCTTCTTTCGCCGCGCCCTGATGGCGGATGCGCTCGCCTATGTCTCGGCCGCGCCCGAGGCGGCGATGTCCTATCCTTACGTCAGCGAAAAGACCCGTGCCGAATACCGCTATTATCTGAGTTACGCCTCCCGGGTCGTCGATACCGGCGCCTATCCGGACCATGAAATCGTCCGGCATTTCCGGTTCGTCTCGGCGATCGCGGGACGCGCCATCGCGCCCCAAATTCCCCTCATCGCGTGGCGGGGCGAGCCGTTGCCCGCGCCGTTCGACGGCTCCCGCCCCTACGCGCTCTTCAACGCCGGCGCCAACGAACCCGGCCGGCGCTGGCCGATCGAATCCTACGTCGCGCTCGCCCGCGCCTTGCGCGACAGGGGCCTCGCTTGCGTGTTCGTCGGCCTGGCTCCGGCGCACGCCGACCATCCCGAATTCGCGCGTCTCCTCGCCGAACCCGACGTCCACGACTGGCGGGGTAAGACCGGGCTTTCCCGCCTGATGGATTTGATGAAGAGCGCCCGGCTTGTCGTCAGCAACGATTCGGGCCCGGCCCACCTCGCCATCGCGCTCGGCCGGCCGACGGTGGTGTTCGTGGGCGGCGGGCATTTCGGCGAATTCGTGCCGTATCCGAAGGAGCTCACGCCCGCGACCGTGCGCTTCTTGAGCGTTCCGCTCGAGTGCTACCACTGTTTCTGGAACTGCACGCGCGAGCGTGAACGCGGCGCGGCTTTTCCCTGCATCGCCCAAATTCCGGTGGCGGCGGCGCTGGCGGCGGCCGAGGAATTGCTCGCACCCGCGGGGGCGCGCGCGTGAGCGCACAAGAATCCCAATGAAAACAGGCTGGATCGACGCGCTCAGGGTATACGCCGACAGGCGCGTCCTCTCGCTCCTCTTTCTCGGGTTTTCGAGCGGCCTTCCGTTCGGCGTGCTGGCGGAACCCTTGACCGCGCGCCTGGTCGAAGCCGGCCTGAGCAAGACCGCCATAGGCCTGTTCGCGCTGGTGAGCCTTCCTTATTCGCTCAAATTCGTATGGGCGCCGTTGATGGACCACGCGCGTCTGCCGTTTCTGTCGGCGGCGCTCGGCCGCCGGCGCGCCTGGGTGCTGGCGACGCAAATCCTGCTGTTCGTTGTCATCTTCGCCCTCGGCGTTCCCGATCCCAAGGCGGCGCCGTGGACGGTGGCGGCCTTGGCGTTGCTGGTCGCGTTTGCGTCCGCGTCCCAGGACATCGTGGTCGACGCCTACCGGGTCGAGGTGTTGGACGAGCGCCGCTTCGCCGCCGGCGCCGCCACCGCCGTGTTCGGCTGGCGCGTCGGTCAGTTGGCGAGCGCGGCGGGCGGCCTCGTGCTCGCCGACTTGGTGCCGTGGGAAACCGCGTTTCTGGTCATGGCCGCCGCGGTCGGGGTCGGCGTCGTCGCCATACTCGCCAATCCCGAACCGGCCGCGCCGCCGAAGGTTGCCGTGGAACCGCCGGCATGGCTCGCCCGCCGAATCCCCGAGGGCGCGAAGACGCTGCGCGCGTTCCTGGGCTCGTTCCACGTCGCCGCCATCGCGCCCTTGGCCGATTTCACCAGGCGCGAAGGCTGGCTCGCGATCCTCGCCTTCATCCTGCTCTACAAGTTCGGCGACCAGGTGCTGGCGGTGATGAAGATGCCGTTCTTCCTCGGCACCATCGGCTTCACCAAAACCGAGATCGCCGAAGTGGTGAAGGTGTTCGGCGTCGCCGCGACCTTGGGCGGCGGGTTCCTGGGCGGCATCCTGCTCGCGCGCACCGGGCTGATGTGGGGCCTGTTCGCGTGCGGGATTTTGATGGCGGCGTCCAACCTGGTGTTCGTGGTCCAGGCTTGGGTCGGGCGCGATCTCGCCATGCTCGCCGTCACCATCGCGGTCGAGAACGTGACCACCGGCATGGGCACGGCGGCGTTCGTCGCCTATCTCTCCAGCCTTTGCAACCGGGCCTACACCGCGACCCAGTACGCGCTGCTGACGTCGCTGATGGCGTTTTCGCGCACCGCCATGTCCTCGGGCGCGGGCTGGCTCGCCGACCGGATGGATTGGACGTGGTTCTTCGTCGTCTCGACGCTGGCCGCGCTGCCGGGGCTCATTCTTCTCTGGTGGATGATCCGCCGCTGGCCGCCGAGGGGGTGATTTTCCTCGCCCTCTCCCCCGCGAGTGGCGGGGGAGAAGAGTTGAAAAGGCATCGGCCCGCTAATGTGTATAAATATACACATTCTCGCTTGCCCGGCGGCCCACGAGTGTGTATAGATGTGCGTATTAAGGCGGGGCCGGACGTGACGAAGAGCAGCCGCGAGATCGTTCGGATGCTGATGGCCGATGGGTGGTTTCTCGTGCGGGTGGCGGGGAGCCATCACCAGTTCAAGCACCCGGCGAAACCTGGAAAAGTCACCGTTCAGCACCCCGCGAGGGACGTTCCCCTTTCGACGCTGCGCAGCATCTACCGGCAGGCCGGTTGGGACTGGAAGACCAGGAGTTGAGCATGGACCGCTACATCGCCCTCGTCCACCGCGACCCGAAGAAGCGGGTCTACGGCATTATGTTTCCGGATTTTCCCGGGTGCGTCTCGGCCGCCGACACCTTCGACGGCGCGATCGCCGCCGGCACCGAGGCGCTCGCCCTGCACGTCGATTTGATGCGCGCCGATCGCGACCCCATCCCGAAGCCCCGCGACCTGGAGGAGATCCAGGCCGCCGGGGAGGACTGGATCGACTGGAAGGGCGCGACCGTCACGACCATTCCGCTCGTCAGGGTCGCGGGCAAGGCGGTGCGGATCAACGTCACCCTCGACGAAGGTCTGGTGAAGGAAATCGACGCCGCGAGCGACAACCGCTCGGGATTCCTCGCCGAGGCGGCGATGGGCCGGCTGGCGAGCCTTTATGGCCAGCGGCCCCCGAAACGCAAAGGCCGGGTCCGGGCGTAAGTAAAGCCGGCCTCGCGCTCCCCTGGCGGATGATCCGCCGCTGGTCGCCGAGGGAGTGATAACAAAAGAAGGGACTATCCGGTTTACGTACCAAATACCAAGGGTTAGGTATCATGCCCGACAGGGCGGCACTTCCAGAGATTGGGATTACCCCGGAGATGATCGAGGCGGGGATGGCATTGTTGGTCAGTTACGATCCACACTTTGAGTCCGAAGAGGACTTTGTTAGGCGCTTTTTGGCGGTAGTTCTTTGTCGAAACCCGGCATTACCGTGTGATGCCCAAATTTCTTCTTTGCCTTCGCTTGAAGCCAAAGGTAAGCGGAGAGGCATTTAACGGCTCCGGTAAACTGATTCCGTTCATGGGTCGAAGTTTTGTCTTGATCGGGCGGCATATATCGAAGCAGCGCGATTTCGCTTAAGATTTTCCGAATTTCCGATGATTCGAATGAAAACGGTGTGCCAATATGAGCGGCAGCGTTTCTAATTAATCTGATTTTGTCGCAATCGCTTTTTGTGATTGTGTCAACCATTCCAATTGCGTGGGCGATTGCAATTTTTGCGGAAAACGACGCCAAGGGACCGAATCCGGTGAAAAGCCGGTCACGCACAGTATTCGATATCGGGGGCCATTGTTCCTCTATCGCCTCTTGTAATTTTTCTTCTAAGAAAGCCCCGCCGCACACTGCCGCGCCGCGGTCATTTTGAGCATGCATCTCCGCAATAACCGGATTGATGCTAGGAGCGTCGCTGAGTTTTGGAGTATCATCGGCCATGCCTAAATCTCCACAAGATGAAAGGCCGGTGCCTGGGCGCGATGAACTTCTATTGCGCCTCTTGAAAACGCCCCCGCAGCCGCGCCCGAAGCGGGCGCATAAGAACAATGGTCCGAAAAGCGAAGCGCAATTTAAGAGGACAATGAAAAAGAGTTAAGGCAGTCGGCCGGGATTGCCTTATTGCGCTAGACCGATTCATTTCTGGCGAAAATGGTTCGCGTGCTTCCTTGTACTTTCTGACTGAGGACGACGTTTATGAGCGTTTGGTAACGGCGGGCGCACCGCCGGTAACTCCGGGCCGTTCCGCTTGATCGAAATGACAGGCGACGGCGTCACGCACGGCCGCGCGCAGGGCCTCCACGGTATCCGCCTCGGTGAAGATCGAAGCGCCGAGCGCGCGGGCGGTGAACCCTCCCTCGGGGGCTTCCTCCACCTGAAAGACGATTTCATTTATGCCCTTAAATCCGTCGCCGTTAATTCGGCGGTCATTATAAGGTCCTGGCGGAAGGATTTGAACTTCCCAATCTTGCAACGAAGGTTTCGCAAGGAACGGCGGAATTTCGCGACTCCCGGACCGTTAACGACCCATCCGCGCGCCCCGATAGAGGCGCAGAATTTAATATTGCGCGCGGGGATTCGCCCGCGCCACCTCGCGGTGGCGGAAGCAATAGACCAGGTGGTCGTTGACCATGCCGCAGGCCTGCATGTGGGCATAGCAGATGGTCGAGCCGACGAACTTGAACCCGCGCGCCTTCATGTCCCTGCTCATGGCGTCCGATTTGCGCGTCGTCGCCGGTATTTGTTTCAGGCTTTTCCAGCGGTTCTGAATCGGGCGGCCGTCGACGAAATCCCACATGTAGCGGGCGAAACTCCAGAATTCGTCCCGCACATCCAGGAACGCGCGCGCGTTGGCGATGGCGCCTTCGATCTTCAATCGGTTGCGCACGATGCCTGCGTCCCGCATCAGGCGCGCTATTTTGCTTTTGCCGTAGCGGGCGATCTTTTCCGGATCGAAGCCGTCGAACGCGCGCCGGTAATTCTCGCGCTTGCGCAAGACCGTGATCCAGCTCAGGCCCGCCTGTGCGCCCTCGAGGATCAGGAACTCGAACAGACGGTCATCGTCGCGCGCCGGCACGCCCCATTCGGTGTCGTGATAGGCGACGTAGAGGGGGTCGTCCCCGGCCCAGGCGCAGCGTTTCACGAGTGTTTCTCCCAAAAGGTTGCCGGGGCAAGGATATGTCCCCGTTTGGCCGAAAATCCAGGCGGCACTACCCGGAATGCGCGAGAATGCTATATTTATCCCATGTCTATCGATCGCATGGGAGTCGTCGAAGGCGACATCACCACCCTCGATGTGGACGCGATCGTCAACGCGGCCAACGAGCAACTCGCGCCCGGCGGCGGCGTTTGCGGCGCCATTCACCGCGCGGCCGGCCCGCTTCTCGCCGAAGTGTGCGCGGAAGTCGGCCCTTGCCCGACCGGCGGCGCGCGCATCACCAAGGGCTACAACCTAAAGGCGCCCTACGTCATCCACGCGGTCGGGCCGATTTGGAAAGGCGGCAATGAGAACGAGGACGCGCTGCTGTCCTCGTGCTACAGCGAATCTCTCAGGCTCGCCGCCGGGCATCAGCTCGCCACCGTGGCCTTCCCCGCCATCTCGACCGGCATCTACGGTTTTCCCGCCGAACGCGCGGCGGGCATCGCCGTGCGCACGGTCGCGCAATCGCTCGCGCGCCATTCCGGGTTGATCGGCGTCGTTTTCTGCTGTTTCGGCAAGGACAGCGCCGACCTGCATCGCCGGGCCCTGGCGGAACTCTGAAGCCGTGCCGCGCATTATCGCCGTTCCGATTCTCTCGGGTCTGATCGCGGCCCAAGCCGTGCTGGCGCCGGCGATTTTTTCGGCGTTCGAAGCGCGTGCCGCCGATTCGGCGGTGATCGTCATGTACCACCGCTTCGGCGAGGACAAATACCCCTCGACCAATACCACGCTGGCTCAGCTCGAGGACCACATCGGCGAACTCACGAGCGGTAGCTACGCCGTGCTGCCGGTGCGGAAAATCGTCGAGGACCTTCAGGCCGGCCGGCCGTTGCCGGAACGCACGGTCGGCATCAGCATCGACGACGGTTTCGTATCGGTATTCGCCGAAGCCTGGCCGCGCTTCAAGAAGGCGGGGCTGCCGTTCACCCTTTTCACCGCGACCGACTACCACCATCAGCCGATCCGCGGCTACATGACCTGGGACCAGATCCGCGAACTGGCCAAGGATCCGCTGGTGGACATCGGCCACCATTCCGCCTCGCATCTCCATATGGCGGATGCCGACGCGGCGACCACGCGCGCCGAAATCGAGCGGGCGGCGAACGTGTGGGAAGAACGGCTCGGCCGCAAGCCCACGCTGTTCGCCTATCCCTTCGGCGAGGCCGGCCGGGAGACGATCGAGGCGGTCAAGAACGCCGGTTTCGTCGCGGCGTTCGGCCAGCATTCGGGCGCGCTCGGGCGGGACATCGCCAATAATCCGGTCGAAAAATTCTATCTTCCCCGTTTCGCCTTCAACGAACAGTGGGGCGAAGCCAAGCGTTTCCGCCAAGTGGTCAACACGATCGCGCTGCCGATCGCCGAACTCACGCCGCTCGATCCCCTGGTCGGGCGCCCCAATCCGCCCGCGTTCGGGTTCACGTTGACGCGAAAAATCGACGGGATCGAGCGAATCGTTTGCCACGCCTCGCACGAGGGCGTGGGAAAGATCGAACGGCTCGGCGAAACGCGGATCGAGGCACGCTTCGCCAATCCCTTCCCTAAGGGACGGACGCGGATCAACTGCACGCTCCCCGCCGGCGAGGGGCGCTGGTACTGGTTCGGGCGGCAGTTCTACGTGAAGGGCTAAAAGAAGGAGAGATAGCCGAGGCCGGCCATCGGCCGGTCGTCGCTCAAGCGCACTTCGCGCGCATTGAGCTTGGCGCCGTCGAGTTCGCGCAACTCGTTGACCACGATCAGCCCGCGGATGCGGTGGATATACGCCGCGCCCCGCTGCGAATAGCGTCCGAGGTGCTGCGCGAGCTCGAAACCGCTCGCGGCGCGCCCTTCAGCGCGCGCCGCCGCGCGCGCGTCGCGGAACTCGCGGTAGGCCCTGTGCGAATTCAGATTACGCGCATAGGCGCGGGTCGAATCGAGCAGGCTCGCGAAGCTGGCCACCCGGTGGGTGCGGCCTTCGTCGCGTATCAGCGGCAACTGGTGGCCCTCGTCGACCATGACCCATTGGCCGAAAAGCGCGTTGCCCTCGCGCACGAATCGCGACGAACCCCACCCGCTTTCCTCCGCGGCTTGAGCGAGCGCGAGCGAAGGCGGAATGACGTCGATCCGCCTGACCAGCTGTTCGATATCGCCGGGCGTGGTTTCGTAACGCTCGGCCATGGCCTGGAGCCACGCGCGCTCGACCGGGGCGACGTGGTGGTGGGCGCGAAGCCGGGCGCGGATGTCGAGGAGCTTCTTGCGCTCGGCGAGAATCTCCTCGTTGACCCGAAGAACAAGCGGCAACACGGCGCGGAAGAAGATCGCCTTGCGTTCGGCGTTTTCGGGGACCTCGGCCAGGTCGTTCGGCAGCGACGCCAGGATCAGACGCGGCACGCCGGTCGCACCGTCGCCGACCAGGGGAAACTCGTAGCCGAGCTGGTCAAACGCCTCGATCAGGCTCGCGTACCCGAAAGGCCGCCGCGCGGACCCGGGTGGCGGCAGCAACTCCTCGGTCACGCGCGCGACCGCCGCCGGCACCGGCGCGCTGACGGGAAGCGCGATCTTGACGGCGGGGGACGGGGCGGACGGGCGCGGCGGGATCGACCAGGCGGCGGCGACCAGGATCGCGACCAGGGACCAGAGGTAGAGGAGGGAAAGCCCCTGCGAGATTCGGCTCAGGGACGTTTTCTTCTTCCAGAGCGCGCGGACAGGGCCGGGCGTTACCGTTGCCGGCCTGGGTTGGCGTTTGGAGAATTTTCGTGCGCCAGCCTTCGGATACATTCCGATCCACCCTGATAAAGTCTCGGCCTTAAAAACTTGTAGTTCACACTACTCGTAGTAGGTCGAAGCCATCCCATGGTCTAGATACGGCGTTTTGGCCGGCTCGCATGACGCCTTTAACGGATCGATTCGTTGACGGGGAAATAAGCCAAGTCGCGGCCGGGAGCAACACTTTTTGCAATGCAGCAAAATCGGACCTGAAAAATAAACGCAAGATCAAATTGTTAATAGGATAAAATAAACCATTTTATAAAATAAATATTAAAATATCATCATATAACATCAATTATCTGATATATAATATTTTTTTGTCACCATCATATCTTATTTGACACATTAATTGTGTCCAAAATTTTACTGAATTTATTGAAGATTATCGAAATTATTGGTCTTAAACCAAGGCCAGAATTCGGCGCCATACGGGAAATACCCCAACTTGGGGCGTCATCCGGGCGTCACGAGCTTGAGGCCCGCAATGCCGATAACGATCAGGCCGATGCAAAGAAGTCGCAATGGGTCGGTCGATTCGCCGAACAGGACAATGCCGAGGACGGCGGTACCCACCGTGCCGATGCCGGTCCACACCGCGTACGAGGTGCCGAGCGGCAGGCTTTTGAGCGCAACCGCGAGCAGCCAAAGGCTCGCGACCATCGCCGCGATCGTCAGCGCCGAGGGCGCGAGGCGGGTGAACCCCTCCGTATACTTGAGGCCGACCGCCCAGCCGATCTCGAACAGGCCCGCGAAAAACAACGCGATCCAAGCCATGGAAAATCTCCTCGGTTGATCAATATGGACAAACAAAAAGGGCCCTCCCCGGCCGGGGAAGGGCTCTTTTCAAGGCGGGGTGTGCGCTACTCCGCGGCGCGGACTTCCGAAACCTCGGGGATGTAGTGGCGGAGCATGTTCTCGATCCCGTGCTTCAAGGTCGCGGTCGAGCTCGGGCAGCCCGAGCACGAGCCCTGCATGTGCAGATAGACGACGCCGTTCTCGAAGCGCCGGAAGATGATGTCGCCGCCGTCCTGGGCGACCGCCGGGCGGACGCGGGTGTCGAGCAGTTCCTTGATCTGGGCGACGACCGGATCGTCGGCGGCGGCGGCGGCGGCGACGACGCCCTCGACCGCAGGCTTGCCCGAGGCGAAGTGGTCCATCAGGGCGCCGAGGATCTGGGGCTTGATCGCGTCCCAATCCATGCGCCCTTCCTTGGTCACGGTGACGAAATCCGCGCCCAGGAAAACGCCGGCGACGCCCTCGAGATCGAACAGGCGGCTCGCCAGCGGCGAGCGCCCGGCTTCGGCCCCGTTGACGAAGTTGGCCGTTCCGCCGCCCGGCATGACCGCGCACCCGGGCAGGAACTTGAGCGTCGCAGGGTTGGGCGTGGCTTCGGTCTGGATGAACATGCGGAATCCTCCGGTTGCGAGCGGATCGTCCCAACTACATGGACCTTTTTCGGGGTTGGTTCAAGCGCCGCCCGCCGGAAAATCCCAAAAAACCACTGTACGGTCAGGGGCTTAAGGCGATCCGGGATGGAGAAAGCCGACGATGCGCTTGGTTTCGGCCAGAACCGGCGCGGCGAGCGCGCGGGCCCGTTCCACGCCCTTGGCCAGCACCCGGTCCACGTGGCCGGGATCGGCCATCAGCCGGCGCATCTCGTCCTGGATGGGCCCCAGCTTGGCGACCGCGAGATCGGCGAGGTGCTGCTTGAAGGTGGAAAACTGCTCGCCGCCAAACCGGTTCAAGACCTCTTCCGGCGTCTGGTCGGAAAGCGCGGCATAGATGCCGATCAGGTTGGCGGCTTCGGGCCGGTCCTTGAGGCCGGCGGCGTTTTCCGGCAGCGGATGGGGATCGGTGCGCGCCTTGCGGACTTTCTGGGCGATCGCGTCGGCGTCGTCGGTCATGTTGATGCGCGAATAGTCGGAGGCGTCCGACTTGCTCATCTTCTTGCTGCCGTCGCGCAAGGACATGACCCGGGCGGCTTGGCCGAAAATCATCGGTTCGACCACGGGAAAAAACGACACCCCGAAATCGTTGTTGAACTTCTGGGCGATGTCGCGGGCGAGTTCCAGGTGCTGCTTCTGGTCCTCGCCCACCGGCACGTGGGTCGCCTTGTAGGCGAGGATGTCGGCGGCCATCAGCACCGGATAGGCGAACAGGCCGACCGCGGCGTTTTCCTTGTCCTTGCCCGCCTTTTCCTTGAACTGGGTCATGCGGTTGAGCCAGCCCATGCGCGCGACGCACGAAAATATCCAGGCGAGCTCCGCGTGCGCCGGCACTTGGCTCTGGTTGAAGACGATGTTGCGCTCGGCATCGATCCCGGCGGCGATCATCGCCGCCGCCACCTCGCGGGTGCTGGCGGTGAGCTGGGCCGGTTCCTGCCACACGGTGATGGCGTGCAGATCGACGACGCAGAACAGGCAATCGTCGAAATCCTTCTGCAACCGTACCCAGTTGCGGATCGCACCGAGGTAATTGCCGAGATGCAGATTGCCGGTGGGCTGCACGCCCGAAAAGATGCGTCGCATGGAACGAAACCCTTTGAGGAGAGCGCCGTGTTATGACCTTCGGGGGGTTAGACGGTCAAGCCTTGGAACGGCCGAAGGCCGCGCGCAATTCGGACGGCTTGGCCGCGCCGAGGCCCCAGGCGGCAAGCGCGTAGGCAAGCCCGCCCGCCGCCACCAGCAACGCGAGCGCCAGCGCGCGCGGGGCTTCGCCGCCCGCGAGCGGTCCCGCGAGCAGGGGGAGAAGCAGGACCAGCGCCACGGCCATCACCACCGCCGCGCCCGCCTGGCGAAGTACCCGCCCCTTCAGGCGGGCGTCGAACACCAGATCGCCGCGCCGTATCAGGGCGCGGGCGAGCAGCAGGACGTTGAGCCACGCGCTCAACGATGTCGCGATTGCGATGCCGACGTGCAGGAACGGCCCCATCAGCAGGATGTTGAGAACCAGGTTCGCGGCCATGCACACAACCGAGATCTTGACCGGGGTCGCCGTGTCCTCGCGGGCGTAGAAGGCGGGCGTCAGCGCCTTGGCCAGCACGTAGGCCGGCAATCCGGTGGCGTAGACCGCGAGCGCCGCTGCGGTGGCGCGGATTTCCGTCGCGCCGAAGGCGCCGCGCCCGAACAGGGTCGCCACCACCGGCTCGGCGATCAGCGCGAGCGCGAACGCGGCGGGCAGCGTCAACAGTAGGGCGAACTCGATCGCCCGGTTCTGGCTCGCGTGCGCCCCCGCCCCGTCGCCGGAACGCAACTGGTGCGACAGCACCGGCAGCAGCACGGTGCCGACCGCGACCCCGATCACGCCCAAGGGCAACTGGTTGATGCGGTCGGCGTAGAAGAGATAGCTGATTGAACCCGCCGGCAAAAACGAGGCGACGATCATGTCGATGGCGAGATTGATCTGGTAAACCCCGGCGCCGAGGGCTACGGGAAGCGCGCGCTTGAGCAGCAGCTTTACTTTGGGTCCGAACGCAGGCCGGACCAGGCGCAGCCGTTCGCCAGCGCGCACGAGCGCGCCGAACAGGAACAGGCATTGCACAATGCCGGCCGCGAACACGCCCCAGGCGAGCGCATGGCCCGGCGTCGGGAAATAAGGCGCGAACCCGAGCACCGCGCCGATCAGGCAGAGGTTGAGCAGCATCGGCGTCGCCGCCGCGGCGGCGAAGCGGTGATGCGCGTTCAAAACGCCGCCTGCGAGCGAGACCAGCGAAATGAACAATAGGTACGGAAACGTGACGCGCGCGAACAGGACGGCGAGATCGAACGTTTCGGGCCGGTCGAGAAACCCGGGCGCAAAGGCGCGCATCACCCACGGCATGGCGATTTCGGCAGCCGCCACGAACGCGACCAGCGACCAGGCGAGCACGGCGAGAGCGGCTTCGGCGAACGCCCGCGCCCGGTCGCGGCCTTCCTTCAGCTCGGCGGTATAGAGCGGCACGAACGCGGCGTTGAACGCGCCTTCGGCGAACAGGCGGCGGAACAGGTTGGGCAGCTTGAAGGCGACGAAGAAGGCATCCGCCACCGGCCCCGCGCCGACGATGGCGGCGATGGCCGCGTCGCGGACGAAGCCGAGGATCCGGCTTCCCATGGTGAACGCGCCGACGGTCGAGATGGAACGAAGAAGGCTCATGCGGCGTCGGCGCCGGGCGCGGCGGCGTTGGCGGAAGATTCGCCCGCATCCGGGGACGCGATCGCGGCGAGCAGCTTTTCCCGGATTGCCTTGATTTTGGCCTCGTTCTCCACTTTCAGGCCGAACACGTCGCGCACATAGAACACGTCGACCACCCGCTCGCCGTAGGTGGAAATGTGCGCGCTCGAAATCTGCAATCCGGCCTGGGTCAGGGCGCGGGTGATGTCGCGCAGGAACCCAGGCCGGTCGCGGCCGTTGATTTCGATCACGGTGTAGGTGGCGCTCGCCTTGTTGTCGATCAGGGCGCGCGGCGGCACGGTGAAGGCGCCGAGGCGCGCGGTCCGGCCGCGCGCGCTCGCCGATTCCATTTCGCGCGCCGAACTGGTGCGGCCCGAGAGCGTGTCGGCGATACGGCGTTCGAGCCGCTTCAGGCGGTCGGGATCGGCGAAGGCGCCGCCGGTCACGTCCTGGATTGCGAACACGTCGAGCGCCATGCCGTTGGCGAGCGTGGTCACGCGCGCGTCGACCACGTTGGCCCCGGCGAGCGCGAAGGCGCCGGCGAGCCCCGCGAACAGGCCGGGATGGTCGTGGGTGTAGACGAGAACCTCGGTCGCCGCCCGTTCGGCGTCGGCGCGGGTCTCGATCACCAGATCGCGGCTGTCGCGCTGAGCTTCGCGGATCAGGCGGGCGTGGCGGACCAAGTCGTCGGCGCCGAACGCGAGCCAATAGGCAGGCGTTCCGCGGGCGAGGTGCTCCTCGATCTCGGCCGTGGTCCAGGCCGGGCGCTCGGCGGCGAGCGCGGCCTTGAGGCCGGCCATCGCCTGTTCGGCGCGCGCGCTCCGGCGGAGCGCTGGCTCGCCGCCGGTCATCGCTTCGAGCGCCAGGAAATAAAGCTCGCGCAGCAGTTTCGCCTTCCACGCGTTCCACACCTGCGGCCCGACCGCGCGGATGTCGGCGACGGTGAGGATCATCAAGAGGCGCAGGCGTTCCGGCGACTGCACCTTGGCGACGAAATCGGCGATGGTCTTGGGGTCGTCGAGGTCGCGCTTGAAGGCGGTCCGGCTCATGAGAAGGTGGTGGAGAACCAGCCACGACACCGTCTCGGTTTCCCACTCGCTGAGCCCCAGGCGCGGCCCGAGCGTCTTGGCGATCTCCGCGCCGATCTCGGAATGATCGCCGCTGCGGCCCTTGGCGATGTCGTGCAGCAGAACCGCGACGTAGAGCACCCGGCGCGATTGCAGTTCGTGGATGATTCCCGACGACACCGGATGATCCTTGGCGAAGGCGCCCTGCTCGATCTTGTTGAGCAGGCCGATGGCACGGATGGTGTGCTCGTCGACGGTATACACGTGGTACATGTCGTACTGCATCTGCGCCACCACCCGCCCGAAATCGGGGACGAAACGGCCGAACACGCCGGTTTCATTGAGCCAGGTCAGCGCCGCCTCGGCGCCGGCCGGGTCGGTCAGGATGTCGAGGAAGATGCGGTTGGCGTCGGCGTCCTCGCGCAGGCGCGCGTCGGCCCGGCGGACGTTGCGCGCGACCAGGCGCATGGCGCGCGGATGCACGTCGAGGCCGAGCCGCTGCGCCTCGCGGAACAACCGCAACAGGTTGACCGGGTCGCGCGCGACGGCGCCCTCGTCGGCGAACGCGACCCGGTTGCCGTCGATGCGGAAATCGGTCCCGTGCGGCTTGGCGAACAAGGGCGCGTCGGCGCGGAGGCGAAACAGGGATTTCTTCTGTTCCTCCTCGAGCACGGCGCAGACGATACGGGTCAGATCGCCCACATCCTTGGCGACCAGGAAGTAGTGTTTCATAAATCTTTCGACCCCGCGTCCGCCGGCGCGGTCGCGATAATTCATCCGCCGCGCGATTTCCTTCTGGGCGTCGAACGACAACCGCTCCTCGGCGCGGCCGGCGAGGTAGTGGAGGTGGCAACGGACGGTCCACAGGAACTCATCGGCCCGGGCGAAGACGCGCGCGTCCTCAACCGTGAGCACGCCCTCGGCGATGAGAGCGTCCATGTCGCCTGAACCGTAGAGGTACTTCACGATCCAGAACAGGGTCTGCAGGTCGCGCAAGCCGCCCTTGCCCTCCTTGAGGTTGGGTTCCAGCACGTAGCGGGAATCGCCCATGCGCGCGAGGCGGGCATCCCGCTCGGCGAGCTTGGCCTCGACGAAACCGCGTTCCGATCCGGCGACCACCTCGCGCGCGAAACGGGAGCGGAAATCGTCGAAGGTTTCGCGCTCGCCCCAGATCCAGCGCGCCTCGAGAAGGCTGGTGCGGATGGTGAGATCGCCCTTGGCGAGCTTGACCGCCTCGTCGGCGGTGCGGGTCGCGTGCCCGACCTTGAGGCCGAGATCCCAGAGGATATAGAGCATGAATTCGACGATCCGCTGGCCGCGCGCGGAAATCTTCTTCGCCGGCAGGAACATCAGGTCGATGTCGGAAAACGGCGCCAGCCGGCCGCGGCCGTAGCCGCCGGTGGCGACGATCGCCATTGCCTCGGGCGACTTCTTCGGCGCGGGGTATACGCGCTCGGCAGCGAGGTCGTGGAGCGCCCGCACCAGCTGATCGACCAGATAGGCGTGCTGGCGCGCGGCCTCGATGCCGGAAATTTTTTCCTTCTCGAAGCGGCGGCGGATTTCATCCAAGCCCTCGCGGTAGGCGTCCTTGGCGATGGCCAGCACCGCCACGCGCGCGGCCAATTCGTCGGCTTTTGTGGGGGCTTTCGCGGGCAACACGTCACCCGCGCGCGCGAGCAGCGCTTTGCGGTCGAAAATCTCGCGCGGCTTGGGGATGGCGCTCACGACCCGTTCTCCCCGAGCGTTGCCTTGAGACGATAGATCAACTCCAGCGCCTCCTTGGGCGACAACGCGTCCGGGTTGACGTCGCGCAGAATGCGCTCGGCTTCACTGTCGACGACTGCCGGCCCCGGCCGCTCGGCGGAAAAGAGCGACAAATCTCCGGCCAGCGCCCGCGCCCCGTCGGCCCGATCGGATTTCTCAAGCCGGTGCAAGATCTCCTCGGCGCGCGCCACCACGGCTTCGGGCAGTCCGGCGAGCTTGGCGACGTGGATGCCGTAGGAGCGGTCGGCCGATCCCGGTCCGACCTCGTGCAGGAATACCACCTCGCCCTTCCATTCCTTGACCTTGAGGGCGTGGCAGGAAAGCTGCGGCAATCGTTCGGCGAGCGCGGTCAGTTCGTGATAGTGGGTCGCGAACAGGGCGCGGCAGCGGTTGACCTCGTGCAGGTGTTCGACCGTCGCCCAGGCGATGGAAAGGCCGTCGAAGGTCGCGGTGCCGCGCCCGATTTCGTCGAGGATCACCAGCGCTCGCCCGCCCGCCTGGTTGAGGATGGCGGCGGTTTCGACCATTTCGACCATGAAGGTCGAACGCCCGCGCGCGAGATCATCGGCGGCGCCGACCCGCGAAAAGAGCCGGTCGACGACGCCGATGCGCGCGGCGCGCGCCGGCACGAACGAACCCATCTGCGCGAGAATCGCGATCAGCGCGTTCTGGCGCAAAAACGTGCTCTTGCCCGCCATGTTGGGCCCGGTCAGCAGCCAGAGCCGCGATCCGTCGCCAAGCGCGCAATCGTTGGCGACGAAGGACTCGCGGCCCTCGCGCTTGAGGGCCGCTTCGACCACCGGGTGACGGCCGCCTTCGATCGCAAGATCAGCGCTGCGGTCGACGATTGGTCGGCACCAGTCTTCGACCTGCGCGAGCAGGCCGAGCGCGGCGGCAACGTCGATCGCGGCGATGGCGGCGGCGGCGCGGCCGATGTCTTCGGCCCGGCCGAGCGCATCGGCGCAGAGATCGGCGAAAATCTTCAATTCCAGGGCAAGCGCCTTTTCCGCCGCCGTGGCGATGCGGCCTTCGAGCTCGCCCAGCTCGACGGTCGAGAAACGCACTGCGTTGGCCATGGTCTGGCGGTGAATAAAAAGCCTATCCGCGCGCGCCGTCAGGCGGTCGGCCTGCTTGGCCGGCACTTCGATGAAGTAGCCGAGCACGTTGTTGTGGCGCACCTTCAGTGTCGCGACGCCGGACTGTTCCGCGTAGCGCGCTTGCAAGGCGGCGGCGAGGCGTCGGCTTTCGTCGCGGAGCGTTTTCAGCTCGTCCAATTCCGGGCTGTAGCTGGGGGAGATGAAGCCTCCATCACGCAATAACGCCGGCAATTCCGGCGCCAGCGCACGGGAAAGCCGGTCGACCAGCGCGCCCCAATGGCCGAGTCCCTGGACGTTTTCGGCTAAGAGAGCGGGCACTTTCGCGCGCGCAGCGGCGACGATATCTCGTATCTCGCCCGCGCGCGCTATACCGTCGCGAAGCGCGGCCAAGTCGCGCGGACCCGCGCGACCGAGGGCGATCCGCGCCAGCGCGCGCTCGATATCCGGCGTGCGGGCGAGGGCCGCGCGCGCCTTCTCCCGCGTATCGTCGTCGTCGCGAAAGAACGCGACCGCATCGAGCCGCGCCTCGATGGCGGCGACGTCGGCAAGAGGCGCCGCCAGGCGCGCGGCCAGCAACCGCGCGCCGAGGCCGGTGACGGTGCGGTCGATCGCGCCGAGCAGGCTTCCCGCGCGCTCGCCCGCGAGCGATTGTTCGAGCTCCAGGTTGCGCCGGGTCGCCGTGTCCATCTCCATGGTCGTACCCGAACCCTGGCGCATCGGCGGGGCGAGACGGGGGAGCTTCCCTTTTTGCGTCAGCTGGACGTAATCGATCAACGCGCCGGCGGCGGCGATTTCGGCGCGGCCGAACGCGCCGAAGCCGTCGAGCGCGGCGACGCCATAGAGCGACTCCAAACGTTTCTTGCCGTTGACGCTATCGAAACGGACGGCCTGCAAGATAGTCAGCCGTTCTTTCCAATCGCGCAAAATCTCGAACAGCGCGGGCCTCTGGACCAGCCGGTCGGACAGCACGATCTCCTGCGGGCCGACGCGCGCGAGCACGGCCGCGAGCGCCGCCTCGCGTCCTTTGTCGGCCGCGATCGCTTCGGCGAAGAAAGCGCCGGTCGACACGTCGAGCCAGGCGAGCGCCAAACCGCCTTCGGCCTCGGCCATCGCGGCGATGAAATTGTTGCGCCGGGAGTCGAGCAACGCGTCTTCGGTCAGCGTGCCCGGCGTCACCACGCGGGTCACTTCGCGGCGCAGCGTCGCCTTGGCGCCGCGCTTTTTTGCTTCCGCCGGGTCTTCGAGTTGCTGGCAGATCGCGACCTTGAATCCCTTGCGGATCAGGCGGGCGAGATAGGATTCGTAGGAATGCGCCGGCATCCCGCACATGGGGATATCCTGGCCGAGGTGCTTGCCGCGTTTGGTGAGCGCGATGTCGAGCGCGCCCGCGGCCGCCGCGGCGTCGTCGAAAAACAGTTCGAAAAAATCGCCAATCTGGAAGAAGAGCAGCGCATCCGGATATTCGCGCTTCAGGGCCAGGTACTGGGCCATCACCGGGGTGGTGGCGGAATCGTCCGGTTCGCCGACAAGCGGGCCGACCATCGAATCTCCGGCGGCGGTCGCGGCCTCGGATTCCTCCCAGAGATGGCCCTGTTCCATCGGCCGCGCGCGCACGTTTTCCGCCATGGCGATCCTCTCGAGAAGCGGACCTTACCACGGCTGGCCCCTCGCGATCACCTCGGGGACGCCGCTGTCCGAGCGCCGGAATAGGCGGCGAATCGGGCGCCTTGCGCCGCCGCCGGTCGGTTGGGCACAATGGCCGGCGACGCAACGATAACCAACAATAAGTCCGTACCTGGGGAGTTCCGAAATCCGTGTCCGCGCGTACCGAAGGCCGCAGCCTCGAGGTTGTCGGTCATTTCGCTAGCCATAAATCCTTCGCGCGCGCGGTCAAGGCGCTGACCGACGCCGGTTTCGCGCGCGGCGACTTGAGCGTGCTCTCGACGCACGACTCGCTCGACGCCGTCGAGCGCGACTCGCGCCCGTGGAAAGACGCCCTGATTGCGGTTGCCAGCGAGATCAAGTACGAGGCGCCTCTGGTCGCCGCCGGCGCGGTGATTTTGGTCGGCGGACCGATTGCCGCCACCGTCGCCGCCTTGATCGCCGCCGCCGTCGGCGGCGCGGCGCTCAAGGAAGTCGTCGACGAGGTCACCTCCACCGCTCATCGCGAAAGCTATCTGCGCGCGCTCGCCGCCGGCAGCGTCATTCTGTGGGTGCGCGTCGCCGACGCCGAATCCGAACGCAAGGTGATCGGCATCATGAAGGATTGCGGTGGACTCAACGTTCATCTCCACGAGATGGTCCATTCCACCTGACCGAACCAAGAGGCCCAAGGCCATGAACGACCGCCCCGACAGCCACGACAACCGCGAAGTTTTTGCCGAGGCGCTGCGCATGCACGCGTCGGGGCGGGCGGGCAAGATCGAGATCCGCGCCACTAAGCCGCTCACCACCCAGCGCGATCTGTCGCTCGCCTATTCCCCCGGCGTCGCTGCGCCGTGCCTGGAAATTTTCCGCGACCCCACGCTCGCCTACGATTACACCGCCAAGGGCAATGTGGTCGCGGTGATCTCCAACGGCACCGCCGTGCTCGGACTCGGCAATCTGGGCGCGCTCGGGGCCAAGCCGGTGATGGAAGGCAAGGCGGTCTTGTTCAAGCGCTTCGCCGACATCGACGGCATCGACCTCGAGGTCGATACGGGGGACGTGGACGAATTCGTCAACTGCGTCCGCTTCCTCGGCAAGACGTTCGGCGGCATCAACCTCGAGGACATCAAGGCGCCCGAATGCTTCATGATCGAGCAGCGCCTGCGCGAGCTGCTCGACATTCCGGTGTTCCACGACGACCAGCACGGCACCGCCATCATCGCCGCCGCCGGGTTGATCAACGCGCTCCATCTCACCGGCCGGACGCTGGCCGAGGCCAAGCTAGTGGTGAACGGCGCCGGCGCGGCGTCGATCGCCTGCGTCGAACTGCTCAAGGGCATGGGCATGCGGCACGACAACGTGATCCTGTGCGACACCAAGGGCGTCATCCACCAGGACCGCAAGGAACACATGAACCAGTGGAAAAGCGCGCACGCGGCCAGGACCAAGGCGCGCACGCTCGCCCAGGCGCTGGAAGGCGCCGACGTGTTCTTCGGCCTTTCGGTCAAGGACGCGGTGACCAAGGACATGGTCAAGTCGATGGCGGCGAAGCCGCTGATCTTCGCCATGGCCAATCCCGATCCCGAGATCACGCCCGAGGACGTGCGCGCCGTGCGCTCGGACGCAATCATCGCGACCGGCCGGTCGGACTACCAGAACCAGATCAACAACGTACTCGGCTTCCCTTACATCTTCCGCGGCGCGCTCGACGTGCGCGCCAGCACCATCAACGACGTGATGAAGATCGCGGCGGCCCACGCGCTCGCCCAGCTCGCGCGCGAGGACGTGCCGGACGAAGTCGACGCGGCCTACGGCGGGCGCCGGCTGCGCTTCGGACCGGAATACATCATTCCGGTGCCGTTCGATCCGCGCCTGATCGTGGCGGTGCCGCAGGCGGTCGCCAAGGCGGCGATGGATTCGGGCGTGGCGCGGAGCCCGATCGTCGACATGGCGGCGTATGCCCAGCGCCTCTCCGCCCGGCTCAACCCGACCGTCGGCAGCCTGCAGGCGATCTTCGAATCGGCCCGCGCCAATCCGCGCCGGGTGGTGTTCGCCGAGGGAGAGGAGGAAAAGACCGTGCGCGCGGCGCTGTCGTTTCGCGCCGCCGGGTACGGCATTCCGGTCCTGGTCGGCCAGGAAGACCGCATCCGCGACGCCGCCCGCGTCGCCGGCTTGCCCGGCATCGACGGCATCGAGATCGTGAATGCCGGCACCAGCGACAAGAACCGGCGCTACACGGAATATCTCTACGCCCACCAGCAGCGCAACGGCCTGTTGCTGCGCGATTGCCAGCGCATGGTCAACCAGAACCGCAACGTTTTCGCCGCGTGCATGGTCGCGCACGGCGACGCCGACGCGCTCGTCACCGGCTTGACCCGCAACTACAACGTCGCGCTCGACGACATCACGCGCGTGATCGAGCGCCTGCCCGGACAGCACGTGATCGGGCTTTCGATGGTGCTGGCGGGCGGGCGCACGCTGTTCATCGCCGACACCGCCGTGCACGACAGCCCGACGCCCGCCGAACTGGCCGAATTCGCCGAGCAGGCGGCGGGTGAAGCCCGCCGCCTCGGCCACGAGCCGCAGGTCGCCATGATTTCGTTCGCCAATTTCGGCAACCCGCCGTTGGCCAAGGCCGAGGTCATCCGCCAAGCGGTGCAGATTCTCGACCGGCGTAAGGTGGATTTCGAGTACGACGGCGAAATGGCGGTGGACGTGGCGCTCAATCCCGATCTGCTCAAGCTCTATCCCTTCTGTCGCCTCAAGGGTCCGGCCAACGTGCTGATCATGCCGGGGCTGCACAGCTCGCAGATTTCCTCGAAGCTCCTCCACCAGCTCGGCGGCCACACGGTGTTGGGGCCGATCCTGCTCGGGCTGGCGAAGCCGGCGCAGATCGTGCCGATGGGTTCGACCGTCTCCGAGATTGTGACCATGGCTGCGCTCGCCGCGTGCGAGGCGGTGCGCTGACGGAGTACGCGCGGTGGCACGGGGCAGCGACGAAGACGACCTTCCGATCCACCGCCCCCACGCGGCGACGCTCGCGCGCCTGATCGGCGAACGTCTGACGCGGCGCGAGACGTTGACGGGCCTGCTTGCCTCCGGCGCGGGCGCGGCGCTCGCCGGCGGTCCTTGGGGTCGCGACGCGCAAGCGGCGCCGCCGCGCGCGGGCGAATCCCCGCGCGCATCGAATATTGCGCCCCTGTCGGGACGCGGTGCCTCGACCTTAACGTTCCGTTCGGCCCGGCACGCGATCGGCGACGATCACGCGCTTGCGCCCGGACACGCGGGCCAGATCCTGATCCGCTGGGGCGATCCGGTGCTGCCCGGCGCGCCCGCGTTCGATCCTGCCCGCCAATCCGCCGCCGACCAGGCGCGCCAATTCGGCTACAACAACGACTTCATGGCGTTCATGCCGCTGCCCAAGGGCTCAACCGCGTCCGACCACGGCCTTCTCTGCGTCAGCCACGAATACACCATGGCCGAGTTGATGTGGCCGGGGATGACCGCTCAGAATCGTTCCGAAAAGGTCACGCGCGCGCAGGCCGACGTCGAAATCGCGGCGCACGGCCATACGATCTTGGAAATGCGCAAGTCTGGCGCGCAATGGACGATCGTGAACAGCAGCCGGTATACCCGGCGCATCACCGGCGAAACGGAAATGCGACTTGCAGGCGCGGCCGCCGGCCATGCGCGCCTGAAGACCAAGGCCGATCCGACCGGAACCCGGGTGCTGGGCACACTCAATAACTGCGCCGGCGGGGTCACGCCCTGGGGCACGGTCCTGATCGCCGAGGAAAACGTCAACACCTACTTCGGCGGCGAGCCGGCGATGACCGACGAAGCCGCGAACCACAAGCGCATGGGGCTTTCGGCGCGTGCCCGTTACGCCTGGTGGCGCCATCACGACCGCTTCAATGTCGAGAAGGAACCGAACGAAGCCAACCGTTTCGGCTGGATCGTCGAGATCGATCCCTACGATCTCCAAGCAATGCCGGTCAAAAGGACCGCGCTCGGCCGCTTCAAGCACGAGGGCGCAACCTGCGCGCTGCTCAGGGACGGCCGCGTCGTCGTCTATTCCGGCGACGATCAGGCCAACGAGTATCTCTACCGCTTCGTCAGCGCCGGCCGCTTCGATCCCGCCAGGCCGGAAAGCGCGCGCGATCTTTTGGATGAGGGGACTCTTTCCGTCGCCAAATTCTTAGCCGACGGCACGATGGAATGGCGTCCGCTGGTCTTCGGTCGGGGCCCGCTCGGACTCGCCAACGGCTTCCATTCACAAGCCGATGTGCTCATCGAAACCCGCCGCGCCGCCGACCTGGTCGGCGCGACGCCCATGGACCGGCCCGAGGACGTGGAGCCGTCGCCCCGCTCGGGCCGGGTCTATGTCGCGCTCACCAACAACCCGGCGCGCAAGGCGGGCGAGACCGACGCCGCCAATCCGCGCGGGCCCAATCCGTTCGGCCATATCGTCGAGTTATTGCCGCCCGGCACGGAAAGCGAAGGCCCGACCGCGACCGAGGCACGCCACGACGCCGACCGGTTCCGTTGGAATATCCTGTTGCTCGCCGGCGATCCGCGAAATCCCGCGCACGGAGCGCAATATCATCCCCGGCAGGTTGAGGAAGGCGTGTGGCTCGCTGCGCCGGACAACGTCGCCTTCGACAACCGCGGGCGCCTCTGGATTTCGACCGACCAGGGCTCGGCCCAGGCGCGCAACAAGATTCCCGACGGCATGTACGCCTGCGATCTCGAAGGCCCAAGCCGCGGCTTGGTGAAATTCTTCTACGGCTGTCCGCGCGGCGCCGAGATGTGCGGGCCGGCCTTCACTCCCGACAACCGCACGCTGTTCGTCGCCGTGCAGCATCCGGGTGAAGGCTCGACCTTCGACCAACCGTCGACCCGCTGGCCCGACTTCAAGGCCGGCGTCCCGACGCGCCCCGCCGTCGTCGCCATCGTCAGGAAGGACGGCGGTCCGATCGGTTCGTGATCGCCCCTCAACCACGGAGACCAACCGATGTCCCACGCGCTCGATCAGGCCGTTCTCGACCAGCTTTTTCTCGAGGCGCGCACCTACAACGCCTGGAAACCCGATCCGATCCCCGAATCGACGCTGCGTAAGCTTTGGGACCTCGCGCGCATGGGTCCGACCAGCGCCAACTGCAGCCCGGCCCGGATCGTGTTCGTGACCAGCGCGGCGGCCAAGGAAAAGCTCAAGCCCGCGCTGATATCGAACAACGTCGAAAAGGCCATGACCGCGCCGGCCGTCGCCATCGTCGGGCACGACCTCGAATTTTACGAGCACCTGCCCAAGCTTTTTCCGCACACCGACGCCCGCGCATGGTTCGTGGGCAACCAATCGTTGATCGAGACCACCGCTTTCCGCAACGGCACGCTGCAAGGCGCCTATCTCATTCTCGCCGCGCGCGCCCTCGGCCTCGATTGCGGCCCGATGTCGGGGTTCGACAACGCGATGGTGGATAAACTGTTCTTCCCGGGCGGCAAGGTCAGGTCGAACTTTCTCTGCAACCTCGGCCACGGCAGCACGAAGAATATTTTCCCGCGCAGCCCGCGCTTTGCGTTCGAGGAAGCCTGCCGGATCGAGTAATCCGCCGCCGGGCTTTGCACGGAGATCGTAGCCGCCATGAACCCCTCAGGCCACGTCTGCGACGTGCTGGTGCTCGGCAGCGGAGCCGCCGGCCTCGCCTTCGCGCTCGATCTGCCGCGCACGCTCGCGGTCACGGTGTTGTCCAAGGGACGGCTCAACCAGGGCGCCACCAACCGGGCGCAAGGCGGCATCGCCGCCGTGCTCAGCCCGGACGATTCGATCGAGGCGCACGTGCGGGACACCCTCGCGGCCGGCGCCGGGCTTTGCCGCGAAGCGGCGGTCCGCTTCGCGGTCGAGCGCGGGCCCGAAACCATCCGCTGGTTGATGAGTCTCGGCATCGAACTGACGTGGGAGAAGCGCGAAGCGGGGGAGAAGGGCGAGGAGGGCAAGACGCCGCACCTGACGCGCGAGGGCGGGCACAGCTTCCGCCGCGTGGTGCACGCCGAGGACGCCACGGGCCGCGCGGTGCAGGCGTGCCTGGAAAACGAGGCGGTCAGGCGGCCCAACCTGCGCCTGATCGAAAACCGGCTCGCCATCGACTTGATCCGGGGCGCGGACGGCAAGCCGCGTTGCGTCGGAGCCTACGCGCTCGACACCGCGTCCGGTCGGATCGAGACGTTCGCCGCGCGCGCGGTGATGATGGCGACCGGGGGCGCGAGCGGCGTCTATCGCCATTGCACCAACCCGGCCGCGGGCGGCGGCGACGGCCTCGCCATGGCTTGGCGGGCGGGATGCCGCGTCGCCAACATGGAGTTCACCCAGTTTCATCCCACCTCGCTCTACGTGCGCGACGCCGAGCCGCTCTTGATCAGCGAAGCGGTGCGCGGCGAAGGCGGCGTGCTGCGCCTGCCCAATGGCGAGCGTTTCATGGACCGCTTCGATCCGCGGGCCGAACTCGCGCCGCGCGACATCGTCGCCCGCGCCATCGACCACGAAATGAAACGGCTCGGCCTCGCCTACGTCCATCTCGACATCAGCCATCGTCCGGTGTATTTCGTGTGCGGGCATTTCCCGATGCTCTATCGTCGCTGCCTGGAGGCGGGCTTCGATATGACCCGGGGGCCGATCCCGGTGGTGCCGGCGGCGCATTACACTTGCGGCGGCATCGTGACCGACCTCGCGGCGCGGACCGACCTCGCCGCGCTCTACGCCGCTGGCGAATGCGCCTTCACCGGCCTGCATGGGGCCAACCGGCTGGCGTCCAATTCGCTGCTCGAATGCATCGTCTTCGCCCGTGCCGCCGCCGAAGACGCCGCGCGGGCGCTGCCAGCCTACGAGCCGCCGCGCGCGCTCGCGCCCTGGGACGAAAGCCAGGTGCGCGATTCGGACGAAGAGGTGGTGGTCAGCCACAACCGCGACGAAATCCGGCAATTCATGTGGGACTACGTCGGCATCGTGCGCACCGAAAAACGCCTGCAGCGGGCGCTCAGCCGGATCGAACTGCTGAAACGGGAAATCGAGGAATACTATGCCCGCTTCCGGGTCACGCCGGCGTTGATCGAATTGCGCGACATGGCGGTGACGTCGGAATTGATCATCCGCTCGGCGCTGGCGCGCAAGGAAAGCCGTGGGCTGCACCACATTCTCGACTATCCCAGACCCGACGACGCGCATCCGCCCGCCGACACGATTTTGACTCCGCCGGCGCGCGGCAAATAATCGTCACATCATGGGCGCCGGCAGCACGCTGTCGGACAGCACCGGATAACGGCGGCTGTCGAACATCTGATAATGCCACCATTCGTTGCGGAAGAAATCGAACCCGGCCGCCGTCATCAGCCCCAGCAGAAGAAAGCGGTTGCGTTGCGCCTGCTCCGGCACGGCGACGCTGCCGTGGTGCGACAGGGGCGTGAAGGCGTCGAAGGAGGTTCCCATCTCGAGCCCGCGCCCGACCCCGTCCGTCAGCGTGAGATCGAGGGCGGCGCCGCGCGAATGGGGCGAGCCGCGCCGGGGATCGGCAAGGAATTCGGGATCGGGCGTATGGCCCCACAATACCCACTGCGCTTCCGACGGACGGAAGGCGTCGAAGATCTTGATTTTGAGACCCTGGCGCGCTGCCAAGTCGATCGCGCGTACGAGCAACGCTTCCGCGTCGCGGTGCAAATAGCAGCGCGGGTTGCGATAGACCGGTTTGCCCGTGAAATTGTCCGAGGTCCCGTAGCGGAGGTCGATCAGGACCCCATGGCTCGTCTCGCCGATTTCGACCAGCATAATGCGCGTTGATCCGGAAATTTGCGGAAATACCCCGGCGCGGGCAGTATAAACCGGGGCCCTTCCCCTGAAAGCGGCAAATCGCGCGCCATGCCCTCGCTTTCGTCCTGGTTGTTTCTCGGACTCGTCGTCGCCGCCCTGCTTGATGCCTTCGCGGTTCCGGGCGCGGAAACGGCGGCGGTCGGGTGCCTCGCCCTCTTCATCCTCCTCGAAGTGCGCTTTGTCGCCTGGCCGCAACTTCTGATCGCCGGGACTCTGATCGTCGCCGGTCTCGCGGCGGCGGCTTCCGCGCCGGATTCGTCGGCGCTCGACGCGGCTTTGCAAACGCTCGGCCGCGGTCTCAAGTCGGCGTTGCCGTTCCTGGTGCTGTTCGCTGCGGTCGCCTGGCTCACCGTGCCGGCGCTGGACAGCCCCTCCTTGCGCGCCGCGCGCGACACGGTTGCGAGCCAGCCGCCCGGTTGGCGTTTCGCCACCCTCGCGCTCGCCGCCCATCTGCTCGGCTCGGTGTTCAACCTGGTCGCCGTCTCGCTGCTCGCGATCCTGATCGGCAAGCAGGAAAAGCCCGCGACGCGCCGCCGGCTCGCCCGCGCGCTGCTGCAGGGGTTCGCTACCGGCACCGCCTGGTCGCCGCTGTTCGTCGGCACCGCGGTCATCCTCGCCATCCTGCCCGACGTGCGCTGGGTCTCGATCGCGCCCTATGGGGCGGGCATCGCGCTCACGCTATTGATGATCGCGTGGCTCGCGGATCGCCTGCTCAATCCCGCGCGCGCGCCGATCAATGCGCCCGTCGTGCCGTTGCCCCCGGAAGCGGCGCTTCGTCTCGCCCTGCTGGTCGGCGCGCTGCTGGTCGGCGTAATCGGTCTGGTGGAATTGACCGGATTTTCGATTCCGATCGTGCTCGGCCTGCTGGCGCCACCCTTCGCCGTCCTGTGGCGGGCGAACCGGCGGATTCTATCCGCGCTCGACTCGGCCGCCGATGTCGCCCGCAAGGTGGTGACCCGACTTTCCGATTTGCGCACCGAAACGCTGATGTTTACGGCGGCCAACACCTTCAGCGCCGGCGTCGCCCGGGCGGTGCCGGACGCGCGGGCGAGCGAGGCCATCGCCGGACTCGGGCTCGGCTCCGACGGCCTGATCGCCGCCTTCGCCCTCGGCCTGATCGGCGCGAGCGCGCTCGGACTCCACCCGGTGATTGCGGTGGTGATGATCGGCACCGTCATCCCGGCCGAAATCTTCGGCTTGCCGCTGCCGTTGCTGGCGCTGTTCCTGATGGCGTTGTGGGGCATGGGCACCAACGTGTCGCCGTTTTCCGCCACCAATATCATCATGGGGCGCGCCGTCGGCGTGGGTCACTGGCACATCGCCTGGCGCTGGAACCTGCCTTTTTCGCTGGGCGGTGCGGCCGTCGTCGCCGGCATCGTGATCATTCTACGCCACGTGCTTGCCGGCTGATACGCTCGTTCCATGCTGGTGCTCGCGCTCGATACCGCCATGTCCGCCTGCTCGGTCGCCCTTTGCTCGGACGGGAATACGCTCGCCGTCCGCTCGCAAGCGATGGAACGCGGCCATGCCGAGGCGCTGTTGCCGATGATCGAGGGCGTCATGGCCGAAGGAAAGCGCGCCTACGCCGATCTCGATCTGGTCGCGGCCACGGTCGGACCCGGCGCCTTCACCGGCATCCGTATAGGCTTGGCCGCGGCGCGCGGGATCGCGCTCGCGGCCGGAAAGCCGTGCGCCGGCGTCACGACCCTTGAAGTTCTCGCTGCCGTTTGTGCGAACGATTCCGATGCGGTATTGGCCGCCGTCGAAAGCCGCCGCGCCGACCTGTTCGTGCAGGCGTTCGACGCTTCCGGCACGAACGTCGGCGAGGCGGCGGCGCTGCCGCCCGAAGGATTGCCCGAATTCGTCCGCGCGCGCGGCCTCGTCCCCGGTTTTGTCCTCGCCGGCGACGGCGCGGCGCGCGCCCGCGCGGCGTTGGCGGATTCCGGCATCGCTACGTCCGCGATCGAAACCGCGCCCGTGCCCGATCCGGCATTGATCGCGGCCATCGCCGCCGGCAGGCTGGTAAGCGCCACGGCGCTCGCCGCCCGGCCCCTTTATCTGCGTGCGCCGGACGTGACGTTACCGAAGGAAGGCTAGCCCTTCTTTCCCACCGCTGCCCGCCGGGATATACTGGTCGCCCAGGAGACTTAGGGATGCGTTACTACCGTTTCGAGGTGGTGATCGAGAAGGAGGCCGAGGACGAAGGCTACTTCGCCTGGAGCCCGAACCTGCCCGGTTGCGTCAGCCAGGGCACAACCGTCGAGGAAGCCAAGCGCCGCATGCGCGAGGCGGTGACCCAGCATCTCACGACGCTTCAAGAGCGCGGCGAGGCCATCCCGCAGAGCGAGCGACGAGTCCATGTCGAGGAACTGACCGTCGGCCTGCCTGCATGACACGGATGCCGCAGGTCACGGCGCGCGACCTGATCCGGTTTTTCAAAACGCAAGGCTTCGTCGAGGATCGCCAGGGCGGAAGCCACCTCACCCTCTGGAACGAGGCCCGCCGCGTCGCCGTCACCATTCCCGTCCATCCCAGTGACCTCGGGCGCGGCCTCGCCGTACGCGTCTTGAAGGACGCCGGGTTTACCGTCGAGGACTTCATCCGCCTGCGGTGAGGTTTGTCAGACCGGGGGTGGTATCTCAGCTTGAATTATTTCTGCACCAATTTATTGATATTTCCGCCGCTTGAATGCCGTCACGTCCGCATTGGTGAGCTTGAACCACTCGCCTTTCGCGCGGCGGTCAGTAAAGCGACGATGCCAATATGCCTCGATGCCGGATGGATCATCCGTTCTAATCGCATGAACGAGCGTCGCTGCTTCCGGGAGAGCTACGCTGATTTCCTTCACGCGCCGCTCAAGCTCATCGCTCCTGCCAATCTTGTAGTGAGCCCCTGAGCGCATGAGATAGACAAGGCCGTCCTTAGTGGCGCGCTCGTCCGATTTTGCGGCGGGTGCCACATCGGCCAACATGGCGGCAATATCGCTATACGCGCTGTTGGCGTTAGCAAACTCAACCAATCGACGAAGCATGTTTTCCTTTGATCGGAATGCACGAAGAATAGTTTTTTCACTAGGAAAGCTCTTGTGTATCCGGCGGTATATACGAAGTTCCATCGCGCTCGGTATTTTGCCGAAATGTCTGAACGCTTCGGCAATTTTTTCGAGAATAAAGTGCTCGGTAAGTTTTGGCGGGGCTGTGTTCGGTGTGAATCCCGCTTCTACGAGCGCATTCCCCCAGCGCGCTCAATACACACCGCGCCAAGCCGATGCGCGAATACCCGTCTCTTTCTCGAAAAGACGAAAGCCTGGCGGCTGACCGCCGCTGGCTTTAGCCAGTCTCCGAATCTCGTTTATTATCCGCGCGCGCATGATACTCCGCCCAATTAAACTTTCTTCCCCGCTTCCTTCCGCACCCGGAGACGATGGGGGGCGTCGGGGCCGGAGGCGCCCGCCTGCTCGGGAACCAATTCGAGCACCGTGTGGCCGTGCTCGGCGAGCGAGCGCGGCACGTTGCGCAGCGGTTCCTCTCCCTTGAGCCGGACCTCGAGCGTTTCGCCCGCGCCCAGGCGCTCGATCGCGAGCTTGACGCGCACGAACGTCATCGGACAGGTCTCAGCGGTGATGTCGAGCACGCGGGCCTCCGAGGAGACCGCACGGGGTTCGGGCTTGTTCATGGCGGAATAATAATAATACACGAGGCGGGTTCTGAAAAACGCCGGCTTCGTCTATACTGGCCGAAGTCGTCCATCCGGACCCGGAGGAACAAGGGCGTGCTCTCGAACATCGAAAAGCTCTGCATCGACAAGGGCATGAAGATGACCGGCCAACGCCGGATCATCGCCCGCGTGCTGTCCGATGCTTCCGACCATCCCGACGTCGAGGAGGTGCACCGCCGCGCGAACGCGGTCGATTCGCGCATCAGCATCGCCACCGTCTACCGCACCATGCGCCTGTTCGAGGAAGCCGGCATCGTCGAGAAGCACGATTTCGGCGACGGCCGTTCCCGCTACGAGGAAGCGGGCGACGTCCATCACGATCATCTGATCGACATGCATTCGCATCGGGTGATCGAGTTTCAAAACGCCGAGATCGAGGCGATCCAGGAAAAAATCGCCCGCCAACTCGGCTACCGGCTGGTCGGCCACCGCCTCGAACTGTACGCCGTGCCCCTGGAGGCCAAGGAACGGCTGAAGGACGGGGAGAAATGACGCCGCTCGCCATGTCCCGGCGGCTTGACAGGGCTTCCGCACGGGCGAACAATCGCCCTCGGAACCCCCGGCCGGCGCGTTGACCCAAAAACTCCATATCAAAACCTACGGCTGCCAGATGAACGTCTACGACTCCGCCCGCATGGCGGAGTTGCTGGCGCCGCTCGGCTACTGCCCGACCGAGGACGCGGCCGACGCCGATTTCGTGATCCTCAACACTTGCCACATCCGCGAAAAGGCGGCCGAGAAGGTTTATTCCGATCTCGGCCGGCTGAACGAGATCAAGCGCGCGCGGGCGGCGGAAGACAAACGCCTGACGCTCGCGGTCGCCGGGTGCGTGGCCCAGGCCGAGGGCGCGGAAATCCGCGCGCGCGCTCCTTACGTCGATCTGATCTTCGGGCCGCAAACCTATCATCGTTTGCCCGAACTGGTCGCGCGCGCGGCGCGCGCCTCGGGCGCGGTTTTGGAAACCGACTTTCCGGCGGAATCCAAGTTCGACCATCTGCCCGACACGCGGGCACCCGGCACCGGAGCGGCTGCCGGCTTCGTCACCGTGCAGGAAGGCTGCGACAAGTTCTGCACCTTCTGCGTCGTGCCCTACACTCGCGGCGCCGAGTATTCGCGTCCCGCGCGCCAAGCGCTGGCCGAAGTCCGTTCGCTCGCGTTCCAGGGCGCGCGCGAGATCACGCTTCTCGGCCAGAACGTCAACAACTATCAAGGCGAAGGTCCGGACGGAAAAATCTGGACGCTTTCCCGCCTGATCCGCGCTGTCGCCGATATTCCGGGCGTGGCGCGCATCCGCTACGTCACCTCGTATCCGGCCGATATGAGCGACGAGCTGATCGCCGCCCATCGGGACGTGCCCGCCCTGATGCCGTATCTGCATCTGCCCGTGCAATCGGGTTCCGACCGGGTGTTGGCCGCCATGAACCGCCGCCACGGCGCGGACGATTTCCGCCGCCTGACAGAGCGTTTGCGCGCCGCGCGGCCCGACCTCGCGCTCGCGTCCGATTTCATCGTCGGGTTTCCCGGCGAGTCCGACGCCGATTTCGCGGCGACGCTGGCGCTGGTGCGCGATGTCGGCTTCGCCCAGGCCTACTCCTTCAAGTACAGCGCGCGCCCGGGAACGCCCGCGTCCGCGCTGCCGGACCAAGTACCGGACGCGGTCAAGGCCGAACGCCTCGCGGTTCTGCAGGATTTGCTCGATACGCAACAGCGCGCGTTCAACGAACGCTGCGCGGGCCGCACGCTGCCGGTCCTGTTCGAACGCGAGGGCAAGCGCGCGGGCCAGCTGGTCGGGCGCAGCCCCTACATGCAGGCGGTGCATGCGCTGGCGCCTAAATCCTTGCTCGGCGCGATCGCCGAAATTCGCATCGTCGCGGGGCACGCCAACAGCCTCGCCGGCGAACGGTTGGCGGCATGAGCGAACGGCGCAAGACCGCTCCCGACACGGCGGACAACGTCGTCCTCCAGTTCGACGACAACGCGCTCGCACAGGCGTTGTTCGGGGCGCACCACGCCCATCTCGCCTTGATCGAGGAGTGCCTGCCGGTGGTAATCCGCACCCGCGGCAACACGCTCACCGTCGCCGGTCCGGCGGACGCGGTCGGCGCCGCCCGCGCCGCGCTCGGCGCGCTTTACCGGCGGCTCGAACGCGGTTTCGCCGTCGACCGCGCCGAGGTCGAGGCGGCGCTGCGCATGGCCACGTCGCCCGCCGGCGCCTCCGTTTTCGAATCGCTCGCCGTGCGCACGCGCACCCGCCACGTGACGCCGCGCACGCCGACCCAGGCGGCGTACTTGCGCGCCATCGACGAAAACGAACTGGTGATCGGCGAAGGACCCGCCGGCACCGGCAAGACCTATCTCGCGGTCGCCAAGGCGGTCGAACGGCTGGTGCGGGGCGAAGTCGACCGCATCATCCTGTCGCGCCCGGCGGTTGAGGCGGGCGAGCAGCTCGGGTTCCTGCCCGGTTCCTTGCGCGAGAAGGTCGACCCCTACCTGCGCCCGCTCTACGACGCGCTCTACGACATGCTGCCGGCGCCGCAGGTGGCCAAGAGGCTCGAAAGCGGCGAGATCGAGGTCGCGCCGCTCGCCTTCATGCGCGGACGCACGCTCACCAATGCCTTCGCCATCCTCGACGAGGCCCAGAACACGACCGCGGTGCAGATGAAGATGTTCTTGACGCGCCTCGGCGAAGGCTCGCGCATGGCCGTGACCGGCGATCTGAGCCAAGTCGATCTGCCGCGCGGGATCCGCTCGGGGCTCCGCCACGCGATGGAGACGCTGGCTGGGGTCGAGGGCGTCTCGTTCGTCGAATTCACGGACGCCGACGTGGTCCGCCATCCGCTCGTGTCGCGCATCGTGCGTGCCTACGACCGCGCCGAAAAGCGGACGCGCGCCGCCGCCCGCTACGAGCGGGACGGCGAAACGGCGGGTGACGATTGATTCTCCCCATGCGGCGTACGCGCGCGAAAACGGCTCTCGACATCGGCGTGCATATCGCGTCGGCGGCTTGGCGCCGCGCGCTGCCCGGCGCCGCGCGGCACGCGGAGCAGGCGGCGCA
>Ga0194132_10001579_pt1 | contig 45902 bp, 30 predicted proteins | sample TA2KigOf80mmetaG_FD_148612 | JGI IMG/M metagenome (GOLD analysis project Ga0194132, IMG submission 148612) | Freshwater microbial communities from Lake Tanganyika, Tanzania - TA2015054 Kigoma Offshore 80m | ecosystem: Environmental > Aquatic > Freshwater > Lake | place: Tanzania: Lake... | reverse complement strand
GCCCGCGGAACCTGACCGGGCCGGCACCACGTCGCCCTCGCCTCGGCACAGACCCGGCGGATCGTCGCCTCGTCGAAGCCGCCCGGAGGCGGCATGACGGCGCCCGGCAGGTGGATCCGTCGATGCTTCGACGCCCGCATCCGCCGCAAGCACCGTTCGCTCCGAGCCGTCCGCACCCACTGCATCGCCGATCTTCGACGGGCAGCGACCGATGACGGGGCAGCGACTCGGGGCAGGGAGACGGAGAGCGATCGGGCACAGGCAGTGATCTGAGTGATCCGATCCGAGTGATCCGGCGAGTGATCCGGGACAGGCACCGAACAAACAAGGCACCGCGGGCGCCAGTGGATGGATCGCCCTCAACCGATGCCGCGGAGGCTCGGCAACACCCATCGAAGCAGGCGATTGGGACTCGGCAGCACCTCGAAGGACGGCCACCACGACACTGACACCCGCACCCCAATCCGATGGTGCTGCAGCACTTGAAGGAGCGGCAGCACCGCTTCGGAGGTGCGGCGGGCCCGCCACGCCGACCGGAGCGTCGGAAGCGACAGCCTTACACCGGATTCCCCAGCGTCGATCAAGACCGGGCAGCCGTCGAGGGTCGCGGTCAGTTGCCCGGCCAGGATCATTTTGGGTCGTTGGCGGTGTCCCTCGTCCGGATCTTCATCGTGCCATTCAGCGCCCACTCGGCATGCGTCGCCGCGGCGCCCGTTCCACTCGGGACCTTGATTCGCAGGTCCTCGAACTGGTAGGTGATCTCGGCACGGCGACCGGTGAGGTTGTCGTAGAGACCGATCAAGAGGTCTGGCCAGGTCTGTGTGTGGGCGTCGGGCATCGTGGTCGCTCCTGAAGAAGAGGATTTTCCGTGGCGCCTCCCCATTCGTCGGCTTCGGCGTCGCGATGCCGAAATCGGGCGGCATGATCTGCACCGTACCGATCCCAACACCAATTTTGCATTCTGGACCGAGTTCGCCGAAGCCGTCGGCAAAGCGGGCGAGGATCGCTCTTCTCCAACGCTCCTTCGACTCTCCGCGGACTCTCTCCGCACGCTCGCCGGACCTTCGCCGGACTTGCCGCACCCCTTGCAAGGGACGCCGCCGACGCGGGTTACCCTTCCGCCATGACCATGCGCGCCTCCATCCTCCTCCTCGCCTGCCCCACCCTGCTCGCGGTGACCTCGCTCCTCGGCGTCGGCTGCGCCGCGAAGCCGCCGGTCATCGCCTCCTTCCATGACCTCGAGGGAAGCCAGTCCTCGCTCGGGATCCCCGCCTCGCGTGGCGCCGCGATCGCGGCGGAGGACCTCGCCGGTCCCGGCGTCCCGCTGAAGGTCGAGCCCTACGACTCGCGCTCGGACCCGCGGGTCTCCCGGCCGCTCGCCGCGCAGGCGGCGCTCTCGGCGACGGTCGGCGCCGGGTTCACCGACTCCGACGTCGCCCTCGGCGGCGCGCAGGAGTTCGCCCGGCGGCAGAAGGTCTTCATGATCGCCGGCGCGACCGATCCGTCGCTTCCCGAGCGATGCGGTCCGGGCACCTACCTCGTCCCCTTCGGCGACGACGCGCAGGCGGTCGCGGCGGCGGACCTCGTCCGCAAGCGGTTCGGGACCAAGGTGATCGTGGTCGCCGACATGCGCTCCGACTACACGCGGGTGCTCGCGGGATACTTCGAGAACGCGCTCCGCGTCAACGGCGGCACCGTGATGGCGAGGCTCGATCCCACCAAGACCGGCTTCGCGGAGTCGTTCGCCGAGGCTGCCGCGAAGCTCCCGCCGGACGCGGTCTTCCTCTCGCTGCAGCCGGACCTCCTGACGGACGTCGTCGGGGCGGTGCGCCGCGCGCTGCCGGAGGCTCCGCTCGTCGGCGGAGACGCCTTCGACGTCGTCGGGGTCGAGGAGATCGATCCCTCCGCGAAGGGCGAGGGCGCCCTCTACTTCACCACGCATGCCTGGTTCGGCGAGGGTGCGCCGCGGATCGCCCTCGACTTCGCCCACCGCTACCGGACGAGGCACGGCGAGGATCCGACTTCCTTCGCGGCGCTCGGCTACGACGCGACGATGCTCGCGGCGTGGGTCGCCAGGCTCCGCTCGGGCGGCGGCGGGCTGCCCACTCCCTCCGAGGTGGACAAGGCGCTCCGGGCGCGGACGCCCGGCTACATGGGCGTCACCGGCGAGATCGCCTACGGCGATGGTCCGGTCCCCGACAAGGACGTATGGATCGTCAAGGTGAAGGACGGACGCACCTCCCTCGCCGATCGAGCCAGACCCGACCGCTCGAAGGCGCGCTGAGCGTCGGCGCCCCGCGGCGCTTCAGGGCGCCTCGAGATCACGAAGCGCCCGCATCGCGATGCGGGTGACGACCACCGCGACCAGGACGATCGCGAGGAGCCCCACGAGGAGGGCGATCTCCTCGACGAGCCCGGCATCGACGAGCCCGGCATCGACGAGCCCGGCATCGACGAGCGCCTCCGCGTCGAGATCTCCCGCGCTCCCGGCAAGGCCCGCCGCCCGCCGCGCCGCGGCGCCGATCGCCACCATCCACGCCGTGCCGGGCAGCAGCCCCAGGCAGCCGACGAGGAACGCCCGCGGCGCGACCTCGCTCGCCGCGAGCATCCAGTTCAGCGCGGCGTCAGAACTGCTCCGACTCGGTCGAGTGCTCGAGGGCGAGGGTCGAGACTCCCTCGCCGCCGATCGCCTTGCCGACCTCGTCGAAGTAGCCGGTGCCGACCTCGCGCTGGTGCTTGACGGCGGTGTAGCCGGCGGCACCGTCGGCGAACTCCGCCTGCTGCAGCTCGCTGTACGCCGCCATGCCGCGGTCGCGGTAGCCCAGCGCCAGGCGGTACATCGAGTGGTTCAGGGCATGGAAGCCCGCGAGGGTCACGAACTGGAACTTGTAGCCCATCGCCCCGAGCTCGCGCTGGAACGACGCGATCGTCCCCTCGTCGAGGTTCTTCCGCCAGTTGAACGAGGGCGAGCAGTTGTACGCCAGCATCTTGCCCGGGAACTTCGCGTGCATCGCCTCGGCGAAGCGCCGCGCCTCCTTGAGGTCGGGCGTCGAGGTCTCGCACCAGACGAGGTCCGCGTAGGGCGCGAAGGCGAGCCCGCGGGCGATCGCCATGTCGAGTCCGCCGCTGATGCGGTGGAAGCCCTCGGGAGTCCGCAGCCGGTCGGTGATGAAGGCGCGGTCGCGCTCGTCGACGTCGCTCGTGAGCAGCTGCGCGCTGTTCGCGTCGGTCCGGGCGACGAGCACGGTCGGCACGTCCTCGACGTCCGCGGCGAGCCGTGCCGCGATCAGGGTCTGGATGAACTGGCTCGTCGGCACGAGCACCTTGCCGCCAAGGTGCCCGCACTTCTTCGCGCTGGAGAGCTGGTCCTCGAAGTGCACGCCCGCCGCGCCGGCGGCGATCATGCCGCGCATGAGCTCGTAGGCGTTGAGGGAGCCGCCAAAGCCGGCCTCGGCGTCGGCGACGATCGGGGCGTGCCACTCCCGCTGCGCCTTCACCGGCGTGCCCGGAACGCACTCGCTCCGCTCGATCTGGTCCGCGCGGCGGAGCGCCGCGTTGATGCGGCGGACGACCTCGGGGACGGAGTTCGCGGGATAGAGGCTCTGGTCGGGATACATCTCGCCGGCGAGGTTCGCGTCGGCGGCGACCTGCCAGCCGCTCAGGTAGATCGCCTCGAGTCCTGCCCGCACCTGCTGCACCGCCTGGTTGCCGGTCAGGGCGCCGAGGGCATGCACGAAGGGGCGGCTCGCGAGCAGGGCGCGGAGGCGCTCGGCACCCCGGCGGGCGAGGGTGTGCTCGATCACGAACGAGCCGCGGAGCCGCTCGACCGCGGTGGCGTCGTAGGGTCGGTGGATCCCCGGCACCTCGGGAAGCGTGGTGGCGGACCCGCCCACGCGACCACCCGCGTCGTGCCGACCATTGCTGCCGTGAGTTCCGTTGGTCCCGTGCGGTCCGTGGTAGCCCATGTCGAGGTCCCCTTGAGGAAGGAAGGAGCCGGTCAGTCGATCCGCTCGTAGGCGGGAAGGGTCAGGAAGTCGGCGCAGTCCTCCGCGAGGACGAGCGAGAGGAAGAGCTCGGACGCCTCGTCGAGGCGTCCGCCGTCGGCGGCGCGAAGACCGCCGAGCACCGCGGCGTGCTCGCGCCGCACGAGGTCCCGGTCGATCCGCTCGCCGCGGTCGGTGGTCGCGGCGTGGCGGATCCACTGCCAGACCTGCACGCGGCTGATCTCCGCGGTCGCGGCGTCCTCCATGAGGTCGTCGAGCGGCACGCAGCCGATGCCGCGGAGCCACGCCTCGAGGTAGCGGATCCCGACCCGGAGATCATGCCGCAGCCCGTCGAGGGTGATGGTGCCCTCCGCCGGACGGAGCAGGTCCTCCTCGCGGATCACGAGGTCCTCGTGGCGGACGTGCTTCTGGTCCGGTCCGGTCATGCGGGCGTCGAACGCGGCGCGGGCGACCGGGATGAGTCCCGGATGCGCGACCCACGTGCCGTCGTGACCGTCGGACGCCTCCCGCTCCTTGTCGGCGCGGACCTTGGCGAGCGCCGCCTCGTTGGCGGCGGCGTCGTGCTTGATCGGGATCTGCGCCGCCATGCCGCCCATCGCGTGGGCGCCGCGGCGATGGCAGGTCTGGATCAGGAGCCGCGCGTAGGCGCGCATGAACGGCTGGGTCATCCCGACCTGCCCGCGGTCGGGCATCACGTGGGCGGGGCTCTCCCGCAGCGTCTTGATCGCGCTGAAGATGTAGTCCCATCGGCCGCAGTTGAGCCCCGAGGCATGCTCGCGCAGCTCGAAGAGGATCTCCTCCATCTCGAACGCCGCGGGAAGCGTCTCGATGAGCATGGTCGCCCGGAAGGTCCCCCGGGGAATGCCGAGGCGGTCCTGGGCGAGGCGCAGCACGTCGTTCCAGAGCCTCGCCTCGAGGTGCCCCTCCATCTTCGGGAGGTAGAGCGCCGGCGTCGCGCCGCGCTCGAGCTGCAGCCGCGCCGAGTGGAACGCGTAGAGCCCGAAGTCGACGAGCGCCGCCGGCACCGCCCGTCCCCGCAGGCGCACGTGGCGCTCCGGAAGGTGCCAGCCGCGCGGGCGGACGAGGAGCGTCGCCGGCGATGCGCCCAGCGCGTACCGCCGTCCATCCGCCGCCTCGAAGTCGATGGTGCCCGCCGCCGCGTCGCGGAGGTTCACCTGCCCCTCGACGACGTTCCGCCACGTCGGGCTCGTCGCGTCCTCGAGGTCCGCCATGAAGCAGCTCGCCCCCGAGTTGAGGGCGTTGATCATCATCTTGCGGTCGGTGGGTCCGGTGATCTCGACCCGCCGGTCCCGCAGGTCCTTCGGCGCCTCCGCGACCCTCCAGTCGCCGCGGCGGACCGACTCGGTCTCCGGCAGGAAGCGCGGCCGACCGCCCGCGTGCCAGCCGCGGGAACGCCCGCGGCGCGCCGCCAGCAGCGCCTCGACCCGCGGCGCGAACTCGCCGACGAGCTCCCCGACGAACGCCATCGCCTCGCGAGAGAGGATCGCGGCGCCCTCCTCGGAGGGCGCCGGGTCGACGTCGAGCATGCCGCGGTGGTCGGGGGTCCGCACTCGAGGCTCCGCGTGGCGATCGCGCGATGCTCCCCGCCAATCCTCTGCGTCGGCTCGGATCGAGGCGCGTTCCAATCGACTCGACCACTCGACCCGCGATCGCGTGATCGGGACTCCGGCATCACGCCGAAGGTCGGATCTCGGACCACGCCGCGATCGCCCCATGCCGGACCGGCGGGATCCCCCGACCGCCGTCGCGCCGGGGACTCACCCGGGGATCCGCCACCGCACCAGAAGCGCCGCCGGCACCGGCGGGAAGGGCATCGCCACCCGCACGAGGCGATGGTCGCGGAGGTCCTGACCGAGCACGCCCATCGCCCGCCCGATCATCTCCTCGTAGCGCGGCACCGCGGGAAGCCCGAAGCCCGCCGCGAGGTCCTCGATGACCTCCGCCTCGGCGTCGAGGGGAAGCTGCGAGGCATCGCGACCCGCCACGTCCGCGGCGAGCGGCTGCGCCAGGATCGAGTGCATGCTCGTCTCGAGCGTCTCGAGCCCCCCCACCGACTCGTGCACGAAGAGGTCGCTGACGAGCGACTCGGCGGGCACGGAGATCGCCGTCACGAACTCGGTGAAGTCGTTCTCCGGAGTCCCCCGACGCTGCATGACCGCGCGGGCGATCGATCCGAAGTAGAGGTCCGCTGCCCCGAGCTTGCCGAGAGGTCCCTCGACCGCAGTCGGGCACGGCGTCCGGGATCAGCGACGATGGCTCCGTCGTCGCCGGGTACGACTCGTCCGAGTACTGGTACTGGACGGAGAAGACCGGCGTCGTGCTGATCGGCGGGCAGGTCCCCGGCAACGGGGTCGGCGGTCAGGCGAAGATCTCGGGCGACGGGACCCGCATGACCGCGGGGGAGCTCAACCTCGACACCGGCAAGGTCGAGGCGAACATCTATCACATCGACGCCTTCCAGTGGCAGCCGCTCGGAAGCTTCGGCGCCTCCTGCGACGCGGAGTCGAGCGGAGGCTGGAACATCTCCGGCGACGGCAGCACCGTGGTCGGGCTCGCGTGGGAGCCGGGGTGCCAAGCACGGGCGTTCCGCTGGCGCGAGGCGACCGGCATGGTCAACCTCGGCACGCTCTTCTTCTTCCGACCTACGCGGGCCAACGACTGCAACCACGACGGCAGCGTCATCGTCGGCTGGAACGACACCTACACCGGCTTCCGGCAGGCCGCGGTGTGGACCAACGGCGTGCAGCAGATGCTCTTCGGCCCGGGCAACGCCCGGCTCGCGGAGGCGGGAGTCGTCTCCGCGGATGGAGCCTGGGTCGGCGGGATCGGCACGCCGGCGCTCGGCAACGAGGCATGGCGGTGGAGCGCCGCGACCGGCTACCAGAGCCTCGGTCCGGTGCCGATTCCCGGTCTCACCGGCTACGTGACCGGACTGAGCGCCGACGGCTCGGTCGCGCTCTGCTTCTTCCGCGTCCCCGTGCCGCCTGCCACCAGCGGCGAGGGCTACCTCTGGATCGAGAAGCAAGGGCTCATCCCGCTCGAGGAGTACGCCATCTCGCAGGGCGTCGACGTGCCGCCGGACGTGCGCTTCGCGCTGCCGCTCGGCATGTCGCCGGATGGGCGGAACATCGTCGGTCGCGCCCGCACCAAGAACGGCGATCAGGCGTTCATCCTCCGACTCGGTCCCTCCGAGGACCAGTGCCCCGCGGACCTCAATCACGACGGGGTCGTCGACGCGGTCGACCTCACGATGCTGCTGACCGCCTGGGGCACGCCCGACGCCGACCTCGACGGCGACGGCATCACCGACGCGACCGACCTCGTGATCCTGCTCGCGGCGTGGGGCGACTGCCCCTGACGGGGGTCGGAGCGCTTCCCCGCGTCATCCGCCCCGATCGGCGCGACCGGTCGCTCCGCCGGGGAGGCGCGGAGGATCCCGGCACTACAAGCCGCCGATGCTCGTCGCGCCCCCGCTCGCGACGATCGTTCGCTCGCAGGTCGAGCGCCGGCTGCTCCCCCTCGTGGTGCGGGCGGATGGCGGCATCCCGACGAGGCGTCTCGGCAGCATCCTGTGGCCCGACCGCCTCGATCCTGCGGCGTCGGTGATCTACTCGATCGGCGTGGGCGAGGAGATCGAGGTCGAGCGGCGGCTGCTCGAGCTCGGCGCCCGCCGCCTCTGGCTCTTCGACCCCACGCCGCGCTCGGTCCGCTTCATGGCGTCGATCGGCGACCACGACGGTCGGCTCTGCTTCAGTCCGGTCGGCGCGTGGCGGCAGGACGCCCTGCTCGACTTCCACGCCCCCGCCGATCCACGGCACGTCTCGCACACCGTGCTTGGTCCGCAGGGAGGCGACGGCGGATTCCGGGCCGAGGTCAGGACGCTCGCCTCGCTCATGCGCGAGCGCGGACACGAGCAGCTCGACGTCCTCAAGATGAACGTCGAGGGGGCGGAGGACGCGATCCTCGAGCGGGCGTTCGCGGACGGCATCACGCCGGGCGCGATCATCTGCACCTGGGAGGGTCGGTGGTCGCTCGCGAAGGCGGCGCGGTGGACGCGGGACCTGCGGCGGAGGGGATACCGCCTCGCCGGTCGCGTCGACTGGTACTTCACCTACGTCCCTCGACCGCTCGACCGCGGGCGAGAAGGGCTCACCGAGGCGCCGCGAGGGCGCGGTACTCGCCGAGCGACCTCGCGTGGAGGTCCTGCATGCCGCGGCGGGTCATCGCGCGGACGAGCCGCCGCGCCACGCACAGGTCGGTCACGAGCGAGACGTTGAGGTCGATCGCCGCGCGGCGGATGCGGTAGCCGTCGGGACGCCCCCGCTCGTCGAACTCCCGGGGGATGTTGATCACGAGGTCGACCGCCTTGGAGCGCATCAGCTCGATGGGATCGATGCCGTCGCCGCCGCCGTCGGACTTGCCCGCGACCTCGCACGCGATGCCCTCGGCGTGCAGCACCTCGGCGGTGCCGGCGGTCGCGTAGAGACGCAGCCCCGACCGCGCCAGCGCCCGCGCGTCGTCGGCGAAGCGGTACTTGTCGCCCATCGGTCCGAGCGAGAGCAGGACGCCGCGGCGCGGCAGCCGGAACCCCGTCGCGAGCATGCCCTTGAGGAGCGCCTCGTCCACGTCCTCTCCCATGCAGGCGACCTCGCCGGTCGACGCCATCTCGACGCCGAGGACCGGATCGGCGCCGGAGAGCCGCCCGAAGGAGAACTGCGGGACCTTGACCGCGACGAAGCCGAGGTCGAAGAGCGTGCCCGCGTCCATCGAGGTTCCGGGGTCCGCGCCGAGCATCATCCGCGTCGCGGCGCGGACGAAGTCGCGTCCGAGCACCTTCGAGACGAAGGGCAGGCTGCGGGATGCGCGGAGGTTGCACTCGATCACCTTCACGTCGTTGTCGCGGCAGAGGAGCTGCACGTTGAAGGGGCCGGTGACCTGGAGCGCCTCCGCGAGCCGGTTCCCCACCATCCGCACCCGCCGGATGGTCTCGACGTTCAGGTCCTGCGGCGGCAGCACCAGCGTCGCGTCGCCCGAGTGGACCCCCGCGTACTCGACGTGCTCGGCGATGCACCAGAGGACGATCCGACCGTCGCGGGCGACCGCGTCGAACTCGATCTCCCGCGCATGGGACTCGAACTTGGAGATGACCACCGGATGCTCGGGCGAGAGGGTCGTCGCGGTGCGGAGGTACTGGGCGAGCTCCGCGGCGTGGTGGGCGATCCGCATCGCCGCGCCGGAGAGGACGTAGGAGGGACGGACCACCACCGGATAGCCGCCCGTCGCCTCGACCGAGCGGGCGAGGTCCTCGGCGCTCGTCGCCTCGAACCAGAGCGGCTGGTCGATCCCGAGCTCGTCGCAGAGCGCGGAGAACTTCCGGCGGTCCTCCGCGCGGTCGATCGACTCCGCGGGGGTCCCGAGGATCCGCACGCCCGCCTCGTGCAGGCGGAGCGAGAGGTTGTTGGGCGTCTGCCCCCCCATCGAGACGATCACGCCCTCCGGTCGCTCCGCGTCCACCAGCTCGAGCACCGACTCGAGGGAGATCTCGTCGAAGACGAGACGGTCGCACATGTCGTAGTCGGTCGAGACGGTCTCGGGGTTGCAGTTGAGCATCAGCGTCTCGAAGCCGAGCTCCCGCGCCGCGCGGACCGCGCCGACCGAGCTCCAGTCGAACTCGACGCTCGAGCCGATGCGGTAGCAGCCCGATCCGAGGACGAGCACCTTGCGCCGCGGGGTCGCGGGCACGTCGTGGTCGACCGCCCAGTAGGTCCAGTAGAGGTAGTTGGTGTCCGCGGGATACTCCGCGGCGAGGGTGTCGATCTGGGCGAGGCGCGGGCGCACGCCGAGGGACCGGCGCCGCTCGCGCACCGTCGCCTCGGACGCCCCGACGCAGCGGGCGATCGCCCGGTCGGAGAAGCCGTTCCGCTTCGCGGCGAGCATCGACTCGGCGTCGATCGACCCGACGCCGCGACCGGCGGCGAGCCGGCGGCGCTCCGCGACGATCCCCTCGACCTCCCGCAGGAAGAAGCGGTCGATCGCGGTGAGCTCGTGCACCCGCTCGACGCTCATGCCGTCCGCCAGCGCCTTGGCGACGGCGAAGATCCGCCGCGGCGAGGGCTCCCGCAGCTCGTGCTCGAGGTCGGGGAACGGGAACGCCTCGGGATCGAGCCCGTCGACGCCGAGCTCGAGCATCCGCATCGCCTTCTGGATGACCTCGCCGAAGGATCGGCCGATCGCCATCACCTCGCCGACCGACTTCATCTCCGTCCCGATGCGGCGGTCGGCGCCGTCGAACTTGTCGAAGTCCCACCGGGGCGCCTTGCAGACCACGTAGTCGAGGGCGGGCTCGAAGAAGGCGCTCGTCGTCCGCGTCACCGCGTTCGCGAGCATCGGCAGGTCGTAGCCAAGGGCGATCTTCGCCGCGACGTAGGCGAGCGGATACCCCGTCGCCTTCGAGGCGAGCGCCGAGCTCCGCGAGAGCCGCGGGTTCATCTCGATGACCCGGTACTCGTCCGAGCGCGGGTCGAGCGCGAACTGCACGTTGCACTCGCCGACGACCCCGAGGTGCCGGGCGACGCGGATCGCGGCGTTGCGGAGGAGCTGGTAGTCGGCGTCGGAGAGGGTCTGGCTCGGCGCGACGACGATCGACTCGCCGGTGTGGATCCCCATCGGGTCCACGTTCTCCATGTTGCAGACGGTGATGCAGTTGTCGGCGCCGTCGCGGACGACCTCGTACTCGACCTCCTTCCAGCCGGAGAGGCACTCCTCGACGAGGACCTGCGGGTTGCCGACGAACGCCCGCTCGATCCGGGGGCGGAGGTCCTCCTCGCGGCGGATGATCGAGGAGCCCTGCCCGCCGAGCGAGAAGCCGCCCCGCAGGATGACCGGCAGACCGATCTGCCGCGCGGCGACGAGCGCCTCGTCGACGGAGTTCGCCGCGACGCTGCGGGCCGTCTTCACGCCGATCTCCGCCATCTTCTGCGCGAAGATCCGGCGGTCCTCGCCGGCGCGGATCGACGCGACCGGCGTCCCGAGCACCCGCACGCCGTGGCGGGCGAGCACGCCGGACGCCTCGAGCTCGAGCCCGCAGTTGAGGGCGGTCTGCCCGCCGAAGCCGAGGAGGATCGCGTCGACCTTCTCCCGCTCGATGACCATCTCGACGAACGCGGGCGTCACCGGCAGCAGGTAGACCTTGTCGGCAAGCTCCTCGGTGGTCTGGACGGTCGCGATGTTCGGGTTGATCAGGACGGCGGAGACCCCGTCCTCGCGGAGCGCCTTCAGCGCCTGCGAGCCGGAGTAGTCGAACTCGCCCGCCTGCCCGATCTTGAGCGCGCCCGATCCGAGCAGGAGCACGCGGCTCGGTCGGTCGGCGCGAAGACCATGCAGTCGCGCGTTCATCGCCGCGTCGCCCCCTTCATCTCCGCGACCATGTGCAGGAAGTCGTCGAAGAGGTGCGCCGTGTCCTGCGGACCCGCCGCGGCCTCGGGATGGAACTGCACCGAGCGGAACGGCCGGAACGCGTGCCGGATGCCCTCGTTCGTGCCGTCGTTGAGGTTCACGAACCACGGCTCCCAGTCGGCGCCAAGCGACGCCGGATCCACCGCGTAGCCGTGGTTCTGGCTGGTGACGTACGCCCGCCGCGTCGAGGTCTCCTGCACCGGCTGGTTCTGCGAGCGGTGACCGAACTTGAGCTTGAAGGTCCGCGCCCCCGCGGCGATCGCGAGCAGCTGATGCCCGAGGCAGATCCCGAGGGTCGGGATGCCCCGGTCGAGCACGCGTCCGATCCGACCGCTGAGGTCGGCGAGGTCCGCCGGATCGCCCGGACCGTTCGCGAGGAGGAGCCCATCGACCTCGTCGAGGTGCGGCTCCCACGCCGCGTGGTAGGGCGCGCGGATGACGCCCGCGCCGCGGGAGGTGAGGCTTCGGACGATGTTCTCCTTGCAGCCGGTGTCGACGACGAGGATGCGGAGCGCCCCGCTTCCCTCGTGCCGCGTCGTCTCCGCGGGGGAGACCGCGCGGACCACGTCGCGCCCGACCTCCTCGACCCGCGCGGACGCCGCGGCGGATCCCGCCGACAACGTGCCGCGCATCGTGCCGAAGGAGCGGAGGCGCTTGGTGAGCGATCGCACGTCGACGCCCTCGATCGCGGGCACGCCCTCCCGCCGGAGCCACTCGCCGAGGGTGCCGCGGGAGGCGTGATGGCTCGGCGACGCGCAGTGCCGCGAGACGACGAGCCCGAGCACCTGCACCCGCCTCGACTCCATCGAGCGGAGCGCGGCGGCGCCGTCGGGAACGCCGTAGTTCCCCTGCAGCGGATAGGTCAGCACGAGGATCTGACCTCGATAGGAGGGATCCGTGAGCGTCTCCACGTAGCCGGTGAGCCCGGTGCAGAAGACGACCTCGCCCGCCACGGTCCGCTCCGCGCCGAACGACGCGCCGTGGCAGATGGTGCCGTCGGCGAGCTGCAGGCTGGCGTTCGCAGGCATGGCGGTTCGGGTCCGTGACCGAGGCGACCTCGAGACTTCCGGGGGCGCCCGGCACGGGAGCGGAACGCGACCCGGAGTCATCGGTCAGGATGACGGGGTGGGTTGAATCGGAGGACCGGATTCCGCCCTGCGCCGAGGAATCCTCCGGACCTTCGCCGCGTCCTCGCAGGTGGTCTTGGCGCGCGAGTGAAGAACGCCGAAGAACGACGGTTCCCTCCGTACACTCCCGACCCGCCATGTCCGCCATCCTCGGCATCAACTTCAACCACGCCGACGCCTCGGCGGCGCTCGTCCTCGATGGTCGCCTCGTCGCGGCGATCGCGGAGGAGCGCCTCGGCGACCGCGTGAAGCACGACCCCCGCTTCCCCGCCGCCGCGGTCCGCCGCGTGCTCGAGATCGGCGGGATCAAGGCGAGCGAGCTCGACCTCGTGGCGCACGCCCGCGACACCAAGGCGAACCGCCTCGCGAAGCTCGGCTACGTGCTCCGCAACCCGCGCCGCGGCAGCCGCATCGTGCGGCACTACCTCGCCCGCTCCAAGGGCGAGGCGGGCGTCCTCTCGAAGGTCGCGGAGGCGTGCGGGATCGGCGCGGACCAGCTCAAGGCGCGGCTCGTCCCCGTCGAGCACCACCTGAGCCACGTGGCGAGCTCCTACTACTGCTCGCCCTTCGACGGGCTCACCGCCGGTCTCTCCTACGACGGCTCCGGCGACTTCGCGAGCCTGATGGCGTGCCGCTGCGAGGGCACCCGCATCGAGGTGCTCGATCGCGTCGTGCTGCCGGACAGCCTCGGCTTCTTCTACACCGCGGTCTGCCAGTTCATCGGCTTCGACGAGTTCGGCGAGGAGTACAAGGTGATGGGCCTCGCCCCCTACGGCGAGGACAAGCACGCCGCGGCGATGCGGCAGATGCTGCGGCTCCACGAGCGCGGCTGGTTCTCCCTCGACGGTCGCTGCTTCAGCATGCACGGGGACGTGACGAGCGGCTCGCTCGACGAGCGCGGTCGGATCCGCATGCCCCGCATGTACGCGGACGCGGCGGTCGCGCTCCTCGGCGAGCCCCGCAGGCGCGGCGACGAGATGACGCAGCGGGCGAAGGACCTCGCCCGCTCCTGCCAGGTCCGCTTCGAGGAGGCCGCCATGCACTGCATGCGGCGCCTCCACTCGCTCGTCCCGACCCACCGCGTCGCCTACGCGGGCGGCTGCGCCCTCAACGGCGTGGCGAACGCGCGGCTCCTCCGCGACACCCCCTTCCGCGAGGTCTACCTGCAGGCGGCGGCCGCCGACGACGGCACCTGCGTCGGCGCCGCGATGTGGGCATGGCACAACGTCGCGGGCGGGACCGAGCGGTTCCACATGCACCACGCCTACTGGGGTCCGGAGCATCCCGCCGAGGAGGTCCGCCGCGTCGCCCAGTCCTGCCCGATGCCCCAGCGTCACGTCCCGCGGTCGCGGCTGCCGCAGGTCACCGCGCGGCTCCTCCGCGACGGGCTCGTGATCGGCTGGTACCAGGGTCGCTCGGAGTGGGGACCGCGTGCGCTCGGCAACCGGTCGATCCTCGCCGACCCCACGCAGCCGCAGATGAAGGACCTCATCAACGCGAAGATCAAGCGGCGGGAGATGTTCCGCCCCTTCGCCCCGACGGTGATCCGCAAGGCGGTCGGCACCTACTTCGAGCAGGACGTCTTCAGCCCCTTCATGATGCACGTCGTGAAGATCCGCCCGGAGTTCCGCGAGAAGCTTCCCTCGGTGACCCACGTCGACGGCACCGGGCGGCTGCAGAGCATCGAGCGGACCACCAACGAGCTCTACCACGACCTCATCGAGGCGCTCGGCAGGCTCTCGGGAATCCCGATCGTCCTCAACACCAGCTTCAACGAGAACGAGCCGATCGTGGACACGCCGGAGCAGGCGCTCGCGTGCTTCACGCGGACCGGACTCGACGCGCTCGTCCTCGGCGAGCACGTGATCGTGAAGCCGGAGCAGCAGGCGCGGCTCGAGGCGGCGGTCGCCTGACGGGGACGAGCGTCCGGGACGATCACCGAATGCTCCCGCGGCGGTCATCGCCCCGCGGAGACTCCCGCGCCCGGCGGTTCCCTCGGATCTCCCGACCCCGCCACGGGAGGCGACCCTGACCTGCCGGCAGGCACCGGCCGTCCGCCCGCTGGCGGATCGACCCCGCTGCCGCTACCGTCCCGCCCCGTTCCGTCGGGCGACGTCCCGGTCGCCGGTCGCAGGACCGCGCCCGCCTCCCCGCCTCGCCCCATGTCGATCAGCCCGCCCGTCCTCTTCTTCGTCCTCGGCATGGTGGCGGCGCTCGTCCGCTCGGGGCTCCGCGTGCCCAAGGCGGTCACGAAGCTGATGTCGCTCTACCTGCTCTGGGCGATCGGCTTCACCGGCGGGGTGAAGATCGCCCAGAGCGGTCTCGATCAGGAGGCGGTCCTCGCGATCGCGATCGGGATCGCGCTGGCGGCGGCGACGCCGCTGGTCGTCTTCGCGGCGACGCGTCATCGGCTCGGCATCCACGACGCGGCGGCGACCGCGGCGGCGTTCGGCTCGGTGAGCGCGGTCACCTTCATGACCGCCTCGAGCGTGCTCGACGAGCAGGGCGTGCCCTACGGCGGGCACATGGTCGCGGTCATGGCGCTCATGGAGTCGCCCGCCATCGTGATCAGCGTGATCCTCCTCCGCCGCGCGGAGCGCGATGCCGACGCGCCCACCGCGGAAGGATCCCGATCGGGACGCCGCGGCTGGGGCACCCTGCTCCACGAGGCGTTCCTGAACGGTCCCGTGCTCCTCCTGCTCGGGAGCCTCGTGATCGGGCTCGTCACCCGCGAGCGCGGCTTCGAGGCGTTCAAGCCGCTCTGCAAGGACCTCTTCAACGGGGTCCTCGTCTTCTTCCTCCTCGACCTCGGGCTGCTGGCGGCGCGGCGGCTTCGGAGCTTCCTCTCCCGCGGCTGGTTCCTCGTCGGCTTCGGCCTGATCGCCCCGCCGATCCTCGGCGGCATCGCGCTCGGGCTCGCCCGCGCGGCGGGACTCGACCTCGGGGACGCGGTGCTGCTCGCGGTGCTCGCCGCGAGCGCGAGCTACATCGCGGTGCCCGCCGCGGCGCGGATCGCGATCCCGCGGGCGGATCCTTCGGTCTACATCGGGCTCGCCCTGGCGGTCACGTTCCCCTTCAACGTGGTCGTGGGCATTCCTCTCTACTTGTCCGCGGCGCGTCTCCTCTGGGGCGGGTAGCCACGCGGGATCCGAGCCGTCTTGAGGCAGGCGAGGCGCGGGACTTCGTCCACGCGGCGGCGACCGCGTCTCGGGCGAGGACGCCGGGCGAACATCGATCGTGACGGTCATCGATCGTGCGGGGGCTTCGCGCGATCGGGACCCATCAGGAAGGGAAGGTCGGTGATCGCGCGCACGACGCGGGCGACGCTCGATCGGACCCTCTCGGCACCTCGTGCGCCGGCGATCAACTTGGGGTGATTGGTCTCTTCACGGTCGAGTCCCCTCTCGACGAGGATCGACGATTCGTCCTCCTTCATCCACCTCCGAGGGTCGCACATGACGCTTCACCCGATCGCCCCGAGACTCCCGCTCGCCGCCGCCGTGCTTGCCGAGACCCGCTCGACCTGATCGACGTAGCGCTGGAGGTCCTCGCTCGGCTTCAGCTCGAGCAGAAGCCGGCGCGTCGGCGGAGCGCTCGGACGTCGGCGGCGACTCGCTTCGCCTCGGTCGATCCTCAGCAGTCCCCCCAGCTCGACAGCACGGTGGTGAGGTCCACGCCGTCCACGACGCCGTTGCCGTCGAGGTCCGCCGGACAGGGCGACGCGCAGGGTCCCCACGACGCCACGACCGCCGAGAGGTCCGCCCCGTTCACCGTCCCGTCGTCGTTCAGGTCGCCGAGGCATCCGCCGCCCGACGGAGCGACGACGAGCTGCTGCCTGACCGTGATCGGGCGGGCGATGATCGCCTGCGGGTCCGCCTGCGCCTCCTCCGGCGTGTACCAGTCCACGCCGAAGGTGGTGATGCGGAGTAGCTTGCTCGCCGCGTCGACGTCGAACTCGGTCCAGCCGTAGTGATGCAGGGCGCAGGGACCGCCCACGAGGAGCTGGCTCTGGATCGAGGGATCCTGGATGCCCGTCGGCGAGTAGCCGTAGCCGGAGATCACCGTATCGAGCACCTGCTGGATGAACAGGTCCTTGCCCGCGTTCGGAAGCGACTGGTAGAAGGCGAACTGCGCGGGCGTGATCGCGCCGGTCTGGACGCCGAGCTGGGCGAAGGTGGGACCCGCGGGCGCCGCGTACGCGACCGAGCCGGTGATGATCTCGAACATCCCCGTGAAGAGCTGCTGCTGCGGATTCGAGGGATTCGGGACGGTGAGGTCGTTCACGATCGTGCCGTGGAAGTCCGCGGTGACGAACACGACGTTGTTGAGCCCGAGCGCCACGATCTGCCCGAGCAGGAACGCCCGCTCCGCCGCATAGCCCTCCCAGCGATCCTCGCCTGCGAGCGGTCCGAAGTTCTGCATCGGCATCGAGGTCATCACGAACTTCCACGTCACGCCCGCCTCCTCGGCGCGCCGCAGGTCCTCGAGCAGCATCGCGAGCTGCGGCAATCCGAGCATCGTCCGCGCCGGGTTGAAGCTCGCCTGCAGGAAGGCGATGACCTGCGCCGGATCGAAGGGATTCGTCACCGGCGGCAGGCTCGCGTCGCGGAAGGACCGCGCGTCGATCATGAAGACCGCGGCGTGCTCGCCCCACTGGAACGAGCGATAGAGCATCGGACGACCATCGACGCGGGGATCGCCGACCGCCGGATAGGTCCGCGGGAACATGGGGTTGTGCTCGACGAACGCCTGCAGCCCGTTCAGGAAGAGGCTGCCTTGGTTGTACCAACCGCCACCGGGCAGGATCGCGCCGCCATCGAAGTCGTTGGTGACCTCGTGGTCGTCGATCATCGAGAAGGTCGGCATGGAGGTGGTGAGGTCTCCCCATGGATCGATGCCGTGACTGGGGCGGTAGTTCTCGACGTGCTTCGCGCGGAACTGGTCCAGCGTCTCCGCCTGCGGCTGCGGCACCGCCGGACTCGGCACGTCGGCGTAGACGGTGTCGCCGAGCTTGACGAAGAAGTCGAGCCCGCGCTCGTCGGCGTTGAGGATCGCGTTGTAGATCCCGACGTCGCCGCGCCAGTCGCCGGTGACGCCGAAGCGCGCCCCGGGATCGGCGACGGCCTTCCCGAGCGAAGTCCCGCCGGCGACGAAGGTGGCGTCGCGGCTCACGCTCGCCCAGGGATCCTCGACGCGGACGTGGTAGCGAAGACCGGGCTCGAGGTCCTCGACGAGCACCTTCCCGGGAAGGTTGGAGTCGGTCACGAACAGCTCCCACGTCCCGACGAGGTCGCCGAAGGCGGCGTCCCGAGCGAGGCGGACCACCAACGGTCCCAGCCCGCCCGCGGGACGGACGAGGATCGCCGCGCGACCATCGATGACGTCCCCGGTCGCGAGTCGCGGCAGCGCCTCGGACTGGGCGGTCGCCGCGGAGGCGAAGAGGAGCGAGGAGGCGACGAGGAGGACTCGGTCGTACATGGCGGCCCGAGCAGCAGGATCCCGACGCTGAGGAGCACCCGCGCCGAGAGCTGCGCCCGCTTGGCGGCGTCGAAGGCGATCAGGAGCCCGCACACCCCGATCAGGTAGAGGATCGCCGCCCGGAGGTCGACCGCGGCGACGAAGACGAGGAGCACCGTGCCGAGGTTGGCCCACGAGGTCACCAGCAGCGCCCGCCGGAGCGAGAGCAGCCCGCTCGAGATCATGCCCACCATGACGAAGGCGGTGGCGGTCGCGCTCTGCGTGATCGCCCCGAACACCGTGCCCCAGAACGCCGCGAGAACCCCGCTCGAGGTGAGGCGTCCCATCATCGCCCGGAAGCGGCGGCTCGTGAGCTGCCGCAGGTTCGACTTGATGCCGTCCACGCCGAGGAAGAAGAACGCAAGACCGCCGAGGAACACTCCCGCGAGGCTGACGAGGGGCTCCGGCGGGAGCGCCGCCGGGGGCGGAGCGCTTCCCGGCGCCACCTCGATCGCCCGCATCGCGGCGGGAGGACCCGTGAGCGTCGAGATCGTTTCCGAGGCGTCAGTCGGTGCGGTCACGAGTCCATCCAACATGCCTCGGCCGGCGACGGCGAACGAGGAGACGGTCACGTCCGGGCGTCGCCCCGCCTCCCCTGCCCCGACACGATCTTGCCTCAACCGCGTCGGGATGGCTCCCGACTCTCGATAAGTTTCGGTGAGCATCCGAGACGGGAAGAGACCGGCTTCCGCGGGGACGGCGAGCGCGACGGCTCCCGCCCGCCGATCCGACCTCGCCGGGACCGCGTCGGCGCGAGCTCGACGCTCACCGCCCCTTCGAGACCCGCTCGACCTGATCGACGTAGCGCTGGAGGTTCTCGCTCGGCTTCAGCTCGAGCGCCCGCCGCAGCATCGGCATCGCCTCCGGATAGCGACCGAGCGCGACCAGCATCTGCCCGTGGCGGAGCTTCGCCTCGCCCTCGAACTTCTCGATCGCCTCCGCCCGCTCGAAGTAGAACTCCGCCTTCTCGAAGTCGCCCGCCCGCCGCCGCTCCTGCCCGAGCAGGATCAGCGCCTCGCCGTCGAGCGGATCGATCGAGATCAGCTCCTCGAGCACCCGCGCCTGCTCGTCGCCGGCGCCCTCCGCGACCGCCACGCGGGCACGGGTCCGCAGGAGGTCCTTGCGGGTCTCCTCCGGAAGGTCGGTGCCGTACGCCTTCTCGAGCGCGTCGAGGAGCGCCTTCGTCTCCGGGTACGCCGCGCGGGCGACGAGCACCTTCGCCGCGCGGATCGCCCGGTCCGGCGCCGGTCGCGGCGCGAGGCCCATCGCCCGACCGTACGCGGAGACCGCAAGGTCGAAGAGCCCGGCGTTCACGTAGATGTCGCCGAGCATGAGCAGGCTGTCGGCGGTCGCCTGCCCGAGGCGCTCGACCAGCTCGTAGTTCTCCGCCGCCTTCAGCGGCTGCCCCAGGCCGAGGTAGGCGTTCGCCTGCAGGAGCCAGAGCTCGCCGCGGGTCGGGTCGTCGGCGATGAGCTTCGCGCAGATCGCGCCCGCGTCCGCGAATCGCTGCTGGTTGAAGAGGCTGCGGGCGAGGTTCATCCGCCAGTCGAGCGTCCGGGGATCGAGGACGATCGCCATCCGGTAGCAGCTCTCCGCGGCGAGGTCGTCGGCGACGTTCGCGTAGGAGAAGCCGAGGAGCCCGTAGGTCACCGAGTCGCTTCCGCCGAGCTCGATCACCCGGGCGAGCGCCGGGATCGCGTCGGGATACCGCTGCTGCCGGAGGTGGATGAGCCCGAGGTTGCGCCAGGCGCGGCGGAACTTCGGGAACTTCTTGACGGCGCCCTCGAGGGCGGCGCGGGCGTCGTCGAGCTGGTCCGCCTGGAAGTAGAGGTTCCCGAGCGTGAAGTCGAAGACCGCGCTCGAGGACTCGTCCGCGACCTGCTTGCGGAGCGCCGCGATCGCGTCGTCGATCTTCTCCTCGCCGATCAGGTCGAGGATCTTCTGGATCTGCTTGCCCTCGCTGGTGGCGAGCTTCGGCTCGACGTCGCTCTCCGCGAGGTAGCTCTCCGCGAAGCGGGTGCGGAAGCCCTCGTCGCGCCACGGCTCGATCGCGTCCGCGGGCAGGCGCACCGGCGCCGGCGTGGGGATCGCCTCCACGAGGACCGGCTCCTCCTGCGGGCGGGCGAGGGCGGGCATCGACGCCGCGAGCAGGGCGGCGGCGAGGAGGAGTCCGGAGGAGCGGAGGGAGGGGTCGATGGTCATGGGAGTCACCGGGGAATCGTGAAGGGCTGGAGCATGCGGGTGCGGACCGGCTCGCCGTTCCGCTTGCCCGGCTCGAACTTCCACTGCTTGATCGCGGAGAGCACCGCCCCGTCGAAGAGCGCATCGGTGCTCTCGCGGACGCGGGGGTTCTGGACTCGACCGTTCTGGTCGACCTCGAAGATCACCACCACCCGCCCGGGCGCCTTCTTCCGCATCGCGGCGGTGAGCTGGGGCGAGGGCTGGTGCACGGGCACGGGCGCCTGGTCGAGGTCGGCCTGCGAGAAGATCGCCTCGACGTCCGAGCCGCTCGCCGCGGCGACGTTGAGCGAGACCGCGAAGTCGCCGCCCATGAGGTCGCCGCCCACCCCGGGGTTCAGGGCGACCTCGAGCTGCGAGAGGTCGAGCTGCGGCACGTCCTCCTGGAGCTCCGGCGGCTTCTCCTCGTCCTGCTCCTCCTCGGGCTTCTCCTCCTCGGGAGGCGGCGGAGGTGGCGGCACGTCGGCGGTCGAGATCGACTGGACGACGAGGTCCGCCGAGGGCGGCTGACCGATCGCCTCCATCAGGGGAAGCACGAGGAAGAACGCCGCGGTGAAGCCCACCGATCCGAGCAGGACGAGGGCGCCATGCCGGAGGTGGTCGAGGAGGGTTCTCGTGACGTTGCGCTTCACGGTCGTGGCTCTGGGTCTGCTCGCCCGCGCCTCAGCGGGGGTTCTTCGCGGCGACGCTCACCTTGGTGGCGCCCGCGAGCTTCGACTCGTCGATGATGCGGACGAGGAGCCCCGCGGGGCTCGCGGCGTCCGCCTGGATGATCACCGGCAGCTGCTCCTTCTGGATCATGCGCCGCACCAGCGCCTGCACGCCGCCGATCCCGATCTCCCGCCCGCCGTAGACGACCTCGCCCTTGGAGGTGAGGGCGATGAGGATGCTCGACTTCTCGAGCCGCTCGGCGCTCGCCGCCTGCGGCTTGTCCACCTCCACGCCGGTCTCCTCGACGAAGGTCGTGGTGACGATGAAGAAGATGAGCAGGATGAAGACGCAGTCGATGAGCGGCGACATGTCGATGCCGGTCTCGCTCGAGTCGTCGGTCATCATCTGGCGGATGCGTGACATGATGGGTCTCGGGGTCGCTCAGGCGGTCGCGCGGTCGCGGTGGATGAGGTGCTGGGTGCAGATCGTCTCGAGGTGCGCGAGGAACGCCCGGTGGCGTTCGCACGCCCGCGAGAGGAGGAACTGGAGGAAGAGCCCCGGGAGGGCGATCACGAGGCCGGTCTCGGTGGTGATCAGCGCCTCGGAGATGCCGGAGGAGATCTGCGACATGGTCTTCTCGCCGCCGGAGCCGCCGGCGAGGGCGCCGAAGGTGACGAGCATCCCTGTCACCGTGCCGAGCAGCCCGAAGAGGGGCGCCGCCGCCACGCAGACCCGCATGACCTTGAGGTCGCGGTCGTGCGCCGCGAGCTCGGTGGTGCGGATCTGGTCGAAGAAGTCCCGCATCGCCTGCAGCGAGCTGCTCGCGGTGACGAAGCGTATGAGCTCGCCGAGCGGGCCCTCCCGCGCCTGCGGATCATCGATCCAGGTCCGCCAGCGCCGCTCCGGCACCCGGTCGTAGCCCTTCTCGCGCAGGCGGAGATGGAGGTGCGTCCCGATCCCGAACATCAGGAGCGCGACGATGGCGATCGGGATCATCGCCCAGCCGCCGGAGAGCCAGATCGCGACCGCATCGCTCCAGAGGCGGGCGAGCGCTCCTGGCTCGGAGAGAGAGCCCGCGGAGGAGGAGCCCGCGGAGGAAGAGACCGCGGAGGAGATCGCCGAGGCGACCGCGGAGGAGAGGGCAGCCGCCGGGATCATCGCGCCGCCCCTCCCGAGCCGGCGAGCTGCTGCCGCACCGCCGGGGTGAGCAGCTCGGAGAGGATCGACCGCACCTCCTTCGCGAGCGCCTCGCGGTCGATCGCCGCGGGCTGCTGCTCGCGGCTGCGGGCGACCTCATTGAGGAAGTTGAGGGCGGTGCCCTCCATGCGGTCCACGATGCCCCGCGCCTTGCGGGAGAGATACGCGTGGATGAGCAGCGACGGGATCGCCACGATGAGCCCCCACTCCGTGGTGATGAGCGCCTCGGAGATGCCGCCCGAGAGCGACTTCACGTCGCCCGAGCCGAAGACGGTGATGAGCTTGAAGGTGGTGATGATGCCGGTGACGGTGCCGAGGAGACCCAGCAGCGGCGCCGCCGCCGCCGCGACCGCGATGAAGGGCAGGAACCGGGTGAGCCGCAGCTTCGCGGAGAGGATCGTCTCGAACATCGCCTCCTCGATGAGCTCGCGCGGCTCCGCGAGGTTGGCGACGCCTGCCTTGAGCATCCGACCGACCGGACCCGGCATCCGCTCGACGACCGTGCCCGCCGCGGCGGCGTCCTTCGCCGCGACCGCCTTGAGCAGCTCGTCGACGCGTCGCCGCGAGGGCATCCGCACCAGCGACAGCCCGATCCACTTGGCGAGCGCGACGAGGAGCGCCGCGCCCGCGAGGATGAAGATCGGGATCATCACCGGTCCGCCGGCGCGGATGTGCTCCGCGAGGGTCTCCTCGGTCTCCGCGACCTTGCGGGCGTTGCCGAGGGTGGGATCGAGGAGGAGCATGCCCTCGCCGCCGCGGAGGAGCGCCTCCGCCGCCTGCGCCTGGAGCGGATCGGGATACGCGATCGCCGCGGGCTCGAGCGAGCCGAGCCGCTGCTCGGCGGTGGTCGCCGGACCCTGCTCGGGAAGGAATGCCGCGACCGGACCCACGAGGACGAAGCGACCCTTCTGCACGGTGCCGCCCTCGCCGACCGCGGTGCCCTCGAAGCGGGTGCCGCCCGCCACGTCGTGCAGCCGCTCGAGCGACGCGGCGAGGAGCGACGCCTGCGCCTCCGCGATCTGCTGCTCGGAGAGCGCGGTGTTCTCCGCGGCGAGCCGGGCGGTGGCGATCGCGTCTCGATGACGCTGCAGCTCGGTCACGTGGAGGCGCGACTCGAAGTTCCGCTGGTACTCGCCGAGGAGACCCGCGAGGTAGGTCGCCTCCTTCTCGCGGGCATCGATCTCGCCGCGGAGGTTGCCGAGCCCGAGCGTGCGGGCGTCGAGCTCGCGGACCTTGTCCTGGTACTGCTTGCGGACGTCGGCGAGCTGGTTCTCGAGGGCGGTGAGCTGCCGCGAGAGCGGCACCATCTCCGCCGCCATCTGCCCGCGAAGCGCGTCGAGCTCCTTGAGCGAGTCCTCGAGCTGCTGGGCGATCCCCCGCGAGGCGTCGCCGAAGGCGTCGGGGGACGCCGGCGGCGGGGCGGTCGCGGTGGTCGGGGCGGCGGCGCTCGGAGGCGGAGCCGCCTCCTGCGCCGAGGAGGTGGCGCCGGCGAGCGTCGACGCGGCGAGGACGATGGCGATGAGTGATTCGTGGGCGTGCATGGATGGCTCCTCGTCAATCGACCCGCATCGGAAGCGGGACGAACTCCGCGATCTGCTCGTTCTTCATCATGGCGACCGCCCTCGCGAGCGCCGGCGCCGCGTCGTTGGCGGATCGCCAGGTCCAGGCGTCCGCGGTCGGCCCGCCGATCCCGGCGATGGTGCCGTCGGCGTTCACGTAGAAGCCCTGCCCGACGCCGAGGTACATCGAGGTCACCTCGATCGACCGACCGTCGGGCAGCTGGCGCACCTCGCTCGCGAGGGTGATCTCGCCGTTGAACTTGTTGACCTCGTTGAGGATGCCGACCACGTTCAGGAAGCGGTCGCCGATGGAGAGCCTCGTCGTCGCCGGATCCTCGGGCAGCCGCTGGGTGAGCGGGCGGATCCGCTCGCGGATCGGCTCCGGCAGGCGTGCGAGCAGCGCCTTGGTCCGCGCCTCGAGCGGCACGATGAGGTCGGCAAGCGACTGCGACGCCGCCCGCAGCGCCGCCGCGCGGCGCTCGAGCTCGACCCGCTTCTCGTCGGCGGCGGCAAGGTTCTTGTCGGCGTCGGCGATCTTCTCCTTGATCGAGTCGATCTCCCGCTGCACGAGGTCGAGGCGATCCTGGAGGACCTGCCGACCCTCGGCGAGCTGAAGCCGCTCGCGGGAGATGGTTCGGCGGACCTCGACGTACTGCTCGAGCGTCGCGCGGGCATCGTTGATCGCCGCGGCGCGGGCGTCGGCCGAGGGCGGGGCGGTCGGCGCCGCCGGCTCGGTCGCGGGCGGCGCAGCCGCGTCCGGCGGGTCGGCCGGCGCGGCGGCAAGCGCGGCGAGCGCCGCGAGCGTGAGGATCGCGAGGGTCGGGAGTCGTCGGTGGTCTCGAGGCATGGTGGTCGCTTCCGCGGATGCGTCGCCCGGGGAGGGCTCAAGGATGGCTCAGAAGGTGAACTGCCCGGTGAGGGCGATCGAGAGGTCGATGCCGAGGGTGTAGGAGGTCTTGAGGGTCTCGCCCTGAACGCCGGCGCCCGAGTAGACCTCCTGGAAGGAGGGATTGGTCAGGTTCTTCGCCTGGAAGGTGAGCTTCAGGAAGTCGCCGATGACCCGCTGCGACACCGTGAGGTTCAGCGTGCCGAAGGGCTTCTGGTAGACGCTCGGCACGAAGTTGCCGTCGTCGGTGGTCGCGCCGGCGATCAGCGTGTTGCCGGTGACGGTGTAGAACAGCCCGACCTGCGTGCCGATGCTCGAGACGTCGATCGTGGTGAAGAGGTTGTAGAGGTAGTCCGGCGCGTCGGTCATGTCGCGCGAGGTGATGTCCACCTGGTACGCCGGACCGGCGAACTCCGCCGCCTCGTCCGCGGGGAGCACCACGTTCGAGTCGATGAGCGTCGCGTTGCCGCCGACGAGGAAGCCCTGCAGCAGGTCGGTGAAGAAGCCAAGGTCCTGCCGCACCTCGAACTCCCAACCGCTGATCGTGCCGGAGGGATAGTTGACCGGCGTGGTGTAGATGAACGAGGTGACCCGCTGGACGTTCTCGATCGGGTTGGTGATGTCCTTGTAGAAGTAGGACGCCGAGAGCAGACCGCCGAGGTAGGGCACGTAGTCGACGCGCAGGTCGTAGTTGACGACGTCGCTGATCACGAGGTCGGGGTTGCCGATGAAGATGTCGCCGCCGAGGTACTCCTGCTGCAGGATCGGCGTGAGCTCCTTGAAGGTCGGCAGCGCGTAGGTCTGGGCGTAGTTGCCGCGGAAGGTGAGGTTCTCGAGGGGGATCACCTCGAAGCCGATCGAGGGCAGCACGAAGTTCTGGTCGATGTCGACGTCGGCGTCGCCGGGGCGGAGGCGCACCGGCGAGAGCGACCCCGGCGGGAACCACACCGCGTCCTCCTCGGGGAAGTTCTGGATCGCGAGGCTCACGTTCTCGACGCGGGCGCCGCCGATGATCTTCGACCACGAGTTCAGCGGCAGGTCGGTCATCGCGTACCACGCGAGGATGTCCTGCTCGCCGCGGTAGTTCACGTCCACGTACGGCGGACCATCCGACATCGGGTGGTTCTGATCCGGGAAGACCGCGCTCCAGAACTTCTCCCAGGGAGCGAAGTACTCCGCGCTGTTGTCGTTGAAGTTGCTGTAGCTCGACCGCGTGAAGTTCCGGATGAGCGAGTCGTCGAACACGCCGAACTTGAGGAACCCCTCGTCGCCGGACCACTGGGTGAAGGGCATGAGCAGGTTGATCGCGAACTGGTTGGTCCGCTCGTTGAGTCCCGTCCAGATCCGCTGCGCGTTGCCGAGGAGGAAGTTCGCGTCGGGCTTGTACTGACGCTGCACCTCCGGCTCGATGAACTCCGGGATGAAGGGCGGGAAGCCCGGGTTCAGCGAGCGCGGCAGGAAGAGCGAGCTGAACTGCCGCTTGTCGGGCTGGTCGAGGTTCGCGGTGGCGTAGGAGTAGTTCCAGTCGATCCGCGGCGTGAGGAAGGTCATGAAGTCGCCGACGGAGAACTCCTCGAAGATCGGGATCTCGTGGTCGCCGTTCAGGATCAGCGTCGAGGAGATGCGGTCGTCGTACTCGATCGTCTCGAGGCGGTTCCACGGCGCCGCGGTTCGATTGGTCGGCGAGTTGCCCTCGGCGGCGGGGTTGTTCGGCTCGTAGCCGGGGAAGAAGTACGACTTGCCGCGGCTGTCGTCCGCGAGGGTCGCGGTGTCGGTCGAGGTCCGCGTGTAGAGGTACGCCACGCCGAGCGACTGCCCCTCCCACTCCACGCCCGCGGTGCCGAGCCAGCCCCAGCGGACGAGCTCGGTGCCCTGCGTCACGTCGTAGAGGGCGGTCTTGAAGTCGTTGTCCTCCGGCGTCCCCTGCTTCGTCTGCGGCGTCATCGCGGCGCCGGGAGTCCGGACCCACCACTGATCGTCCACGCCGTTGTCGAAGTACTCGTAGTCGTTCTCGTAGAAGAAGCTCGAGAAGCCGCCGATGGTCACGCCGTCGTCGAGCTCCCCTCGACCGCCCGCGCTCACCGACCACTTCTGGTTCGGCGGCGCGTAGCCATCCGCCGCGACGCCGGCTGCGCCGGTCCAGCTGGTGCCCACCGGCTGCGGGTTGCCGGTGCCCTTGCCGCCGCCCCAGTAGGAGAGCCCGCCGCCGTCGTAGGTGAGGAAGTCGCGGCGACCGGTCGTCTGGGTGTTGTAGCCCGCCTGGGCGCTCACCTGGATCAGCGTCTGCGCGGGGATCCCCTTCAGGACGAGGTTCACCGCGCCGCCCGAGGCGTTGCCTTGCTGGTCGGGCGTGAAGTTCTTCGTGACCTGGATGCTGTCGATCGCCGCGGCGGGGAACTGGTCGAGCTCGACGCCGCGGCGGTCCTGGTCGGAGGTCGGCAGCACGATCCCGTTGAGCTGGCTGCTCACGTAGCGATCGGGCAGACCACGGACCACCGCGAAGCCGTCCACCACGGTCGCGCCGGGGATGAGCCGCAGGGCGCCCGCCGCATCGCTCGCCCCCGCGCGGGAGATGATGTCGCTCGAGATCGAGTCCATCAGCGCCGGAGACTCCATCCGCAGGCGCAGCAGCGAGAGCTCCGTCGAGCCGCCGGGCTGCAGCTCCTGGACGACGTACTCCTCCATCTCCATGAAGTCGCCGCTCATGGAGGCATCCACCTCGGTCATCGCCCCGCCCGCGACGACGACGCCGGAGCGGATCTGACGGGAGAACCCCTCCTTCGAGAAGATCAGGGTGTAGGTGCCCGGTCGCACCTCGCCGAAGACGTAGGTTCCCTCCGCCGTGCAGACCGTCTTCGCGCCGGTCTCCTGGATGAGGACCTCCGCGAAGGGAAGCGCCGCGTCGAAGTCGGCGTCGGAGATGACGCCGCGGATCGAGCCCGCCTGCTGCGCGACCGCCCGTGGGGTCCAGCCAAGGACCACGAGGAGCGCCGCGAGGAGGGCGACGCGGATCACCAGGGATCGCCCAGGCGGGCCCGGAGCGCGTCCATCCGCTCCTGCATCGCCGCGTCGGGCTCGAACTCCGTCCGAGTCATGGAGAGGCAGGTCGCGGAGAAGTCGGTCGCCCGCGGCCGGGAGTTGGGATTCACGAACCCCTCGTCGAGCGCCTCGCCGTAGGTCGCCGCGAGCGCGACGCGGTCGCCCATCGCCGCCTGCGCCTCCGCGAACGCCCGCAGCACGCTCGCCCGCTCGATGTCGACGATCGTGAGGCGGTCGCGGCGGAAGTCGGCGAACGCCTCGGCGAGCATCGCCCGCGCCAGGTCCGCCTCGCCGGCACCGAACCGCCGCGACGCGATCTCGGCGCTCATGCGGAGCCGCTCCTCGATGATCCACTGATGCGCGGTGAGGTACGCCGCGGCGTCCGCGAGCAGCCGCCGCGCGCCCTCCGGGTCCCCCGCCGCGAGCGCGGCGTCCGCGAGCTCGAGGATCAGGTCGAACTGGATGGGGATCGGGACCGCGTTCCAGCCGCCGCGGATCGACGCCTCGATCGAGCTCCGCCGCTCGGCGTCGGCGTAGAGCCGCCGATGCCACGCCGCGTACGCCTCCAGCGCCCACCGCGCGGGGTCCATCTGCCTCGTCGCGATCGCCGCGTCGAGGTCCGCGCGGACCGCGTCGAACCGCGACGCATCGCCGAGCTCCGCCCGCACCGTGCCGAGCTTCCCCGCCTCCTCGGGACCGATCAGCGCCTCGAGCCGCGCGACCTCATCCTCGGCGCCGAGCCGGGCGTTCGCCCGGGCGATCACCATGCGGATCCGGGCGGGTCGCCAGTCCTCGGCGTTGGAGGCGGTGACCGCCGCGAGGGCGAGGTAGCGGCGGACCTCCGGTGAATCACCCTCCGGCGCGATCGCCTCGGCGAGCCTCGCGTAGGCGAGTCCCCGCCGCCAATCGTCGATCCGGTCGGCGAAGCGGGCGGCGGTCGCGAGCTGCCCCTCGGCGAGGCACTCCTCGACGACCTCCATCTGCGCCTTGCTCCGGTCCGCCTGGTGGGGATCCGCCGGGATCGCAGTGACCGCCGAGAAGGCGAGCTCGAGGAGCCTGCGGTTCGAGTCGGACGCGGCAGCATCGACGAGCCGCGTCGCTGCCGCCGCCGGCGCCGCAGTCGCCGCCTGGAGCGAGACCGACAGGATCGTCCACGCGGCGAGGAGGAAGAACGACATGGGCTTGGGACTGGATCGAGGGGGTGGCGAGCGGTGAGGACGGACGGAGGGAACGCTGCCCCGGAAGGTCGCGGAACGCTACGGGCGCGATGTGAGCGTTCTGCAAAGAACCCGCGCACGACGGGTTCAACGGCAGCGTCGCCGTCGCGTCAACGGGGGTCCTTGCGCATTCCTTGCGCAACGCGCGCGCCGCAGCTCGCCGCGCCGGCGCTCCGGATGCACGAGGGTGCGCGCCTCGCGGAAGCGGACGCAACGCGCACCGCGAACTCACCGAACCCGAACAATCGCGCCGTACGTTTCCTACGCCCGCGAGTGGAGCAGCGTGCGCCACGTCGACTTCGGCGCGTCGTCCGAGTCAAGTCCCCCCCTCAGGAGAGATGTGTCATGAGCATCAGGAAGCTGGCGTCGATCGCCATCGGCGGCATCGTGGCCGCCTCCTCCGCGAACGCCGCGGAGGTCTTCATCACCACCAACATCTCGACGTCCACCACGTGGACGGCGAACAACGTCTACCGCCTGCAGACCCAGATCTACGTCCTGCCCGGCGCGACGCTGACCATCGAGCCCGGCACGCTCGTCGCGAGCATCCCGACGGCGAACGGCTCGGGAAGCCTCGCGGTCTGCCGCGGCGCCCGCATCTATGTCCGCGGCACCGCCCAGAACCCCGTGATCATGACCTCCTCCCTCGACACCTTCACGTCGTGGCGGGAGGCGGCGAACGAGTGGGGCAACCTGACGATCATGGGTCAGGCGTACATCGGCAAGTATGGTCCGAGCGTCCCCAACAACACGCCGACCCCGAACCCGAACAACCTCTCCCCCATGGAGGGTCTCGTCGCCCAGTTCCCCGGCGACCCGAACGTCCTCTACGGCGGCGGCAACGACGACGACAACTCCGGATGCATCAGCTACCTCTCGCTCCGCTACGGCGGTCGCGTGGTGGGTCTCGGCAACGAGCTCAACGGACTGTCCCTCGGCGGCATCGGCCGGGAGACCGGGCTCAACTTCATCGAGATCATGAACAACGTCGATGACGGCATCGAGATCTGGGGCGGCACTGTCGACCTCAAGAACTTCAGCATCTGGAACATCGGCGACGACAGCCTCGACATCGATCAGGGCTACCGCGGCAAGGTGCAGTTCGGCCTCATCGTGCAGGGCTACAGCGTCGACGCGGCGCAGGGCTCGGGCGTGGGCGACAACTGCGTCGAGATCGACGGCGCCGAGAACTCCGACGCGCAGCCGGTGACCACCTCGGTCGCCTACAACATGACCCTCATCGGACAGCCGGTCCCCGGCGCCGGCGACCACGGCTTCGCCTACCGCGACGGCGCCCGCATGCAGTTCAAGAACGCCATCGTGATGGACCTCGGCGAGCGGCTCGTCCAGAACGACAACGTCGACGGCGATGGCGGCTCGGGCTACGGCTTCAACGGCACCCTCACCTGGGCGCAGGTCTGGAGCACCCCCTACACCTCCTTCTCGACCGTGAACGCTCCGCCGAATCCCGCGGCGTTCTACACCGCGCAGACCACCGGCAACCTCTGCCAGATCACCGACTCGGTGTTCTTCCGGAACCTCGACGCGGCCGCCTACAACACCGCGACCTCGGTCGGCGTCTTCGATGCGTCGAACCGCAACACCCTGATCCCGGGCAACGCCGTCGCCAGCACGCCGATCGCCCAGATCACCCGCGGTGCCCCGGTCACCCGCGGCGGCAAGACCATGATCCCGGTCGTCTCGCTTGATCCCCGCCCGGTCGGTCCGGCGGCGACCGCCCAGCAGGGTGCGCCGAACGACGGGTTCTACACCTCCCCGGCGCTCTACGCGGGCGCGTTCCCCCCGGGGAACACCAACTGGCTCTGCGGCTGGAGCGCCGCGTCGCGGTTCGGGTTCCTCGTGCCCCCGCCCGGCGGCTGCACGCTTCCGAGCTTCCCCGGCTGCGTCGAGGTTCCGTCGATCCCCGGCGACCTCAACGGCGACGGCGTCGTGAATGGTGCAGACCTCTCGATCATGCTCGGCGAGTGGGGCAAGTGCGGGGGTTGCAACGGCGACCTCAATGGCGATGGTGTCGTGAATGGCGCCGACCTCTCGATCCTGCTCGGCAACTGGACCTCGTGATCGCCTTGGGACGTCCTTGCGTGACGGTCTGATTTCTCCCCCCAGGTCCTCCGGGACCTGGGGGGATTTCGCTTTCTCCTCCTTCGCCTCGGCGCGCTGGGCGAGCCGTCGCGCTCCGCGACGTCCGGCGATGCTTGCGTCCTCGCGGCGACCTTGCCCTTGCCGACTTGCGCGTCCGCTCCGATGATCCCCCGATGAGCATCACGATGACGAACTCCCGCGTCCCTGCGCTTCGATCGCTCCTCGTCGCCCTGGCGCTGCTGCCGCTCGCCGCGTGCACCAATCCGTTCCTCACCTCCTACGAGGGCGAGAAGTGGCCCGCCGTGACGGCGGTCGAGCTGCTCGACAAGCCGCCCTCGCCCGAGACGGCGCGCTGGATCGGGCACTCGAACTTCGACTCCTTCGACACGCTCACCAATGCGCAGGCGATCGCGGCGGCGCGACAGGTCGGCGCGGACCTCGTCGAGTGGAAGGACGAGTCGCTCGGCGAGAAGGTGCGGTGGTCGAGCAGCCCCGTCCTGACCAACCAGTGGGACGGCAACATGTTCAACGCGCCGATGGCGAACCGACAGCAGGAGTTCCGCTACGAGGCGCGGTTCTTCCGCTCGAAGGCGATCGGCGGCCAGGCGATCTCCGGCGTGAATCCAGCGCCTCCCGCCGACGCGCCCAAGCAGCCGGTCCCGGACCACGCTGCGCCTTGAGGCGAGGAGCGCGTCACGCACCCCGGAAGCTCGTGGATCCACCATCGGCGTGCGTGTCGCCTCGTCCTCCTCGGTCGACGAGCGAGATGCGGATGCAGGTCCGCCTCCCGCCGCTTCACGAACGAGGGCGTCGTGCGACTCACTGCATCAGCGGACCCGGACACGGCTCGATCCAGACGAGCCTCAACGAGGCCGCGCTCGTCGAGCGCGGAAGATCCCCCAGTTGACCCCCGAAACCTGCATTGCGGTTACTCTTCAATGTGGCCTCGCGCACAACCGCGAGGAAGCGTGGAACCGCGCGACCGGCGGACAAGCCTTCGACCTCGGGGGGATGGGTCGCTTGCTCGAACCCGGAAGGATAACGTCCTCGACCCCTCGATCGTCGTGGGCAACTTCGACGATCGTCGGGTCGTCCGAAGCAGGGCTCCCGAGAGGTCACGGCAGTGCGCCATCGCCTCCCGCCCCCCCGCCGGATGAGGGCGAGTGCACCGATGGAGAGGACTTCACTCCTGCGGCCGGTCGGTGCCGTCGAGACCTCCTCGGGAACTATGGATTCCACGAGGGCGTGAAGTTGAGGTAGCGATCGACCGGAATCCGGGCACTCCGGAACACCTCGCTGACGCCGAGGGATCTCAACGTCCTGCGGTCCGGCACGCCTCGATGCAGGGAGTCGTGCATGAGCAGGCAGCCGATCGCGCTCGCGCCGATCGGCGCGGTCCAGATCGGCCAGGTCGCGACCAGGGCGCCATCCACCCGGGAGAAGCCGCTCGCACGCAGCCCGAGCCGAGTGGGCATCGTGGGGAAGAAGGGAAGCGCAGCCATCGCGAGCGCGTTGATTCCCGCCACGGTACGAAGTGGATCGGTCGCCGGCTCCTGCCACCGGTAGGCATGCCGCCGGTCGTCGCGCGGGTCCCACCGAAGGGTCGGCGCCTCGTCCTCATGCTCCCAGGTCTCGAACAGCGCGTGCTCGATCTGACGAGGCTCGACCGTCTGCGCGAGCTCGATCAGCGTGGGGAGGAACCGTTGACGTCCTCCGCCGAGCGTCTTGAAGGGCGTGACCTCCGCGAGACCGCGACCGTCGGGGCGCGGGCATCCATCCGAGCCCAGGGCGGCGATCCACGCATGGACCTCCGAAGCCTCCTCGTCGTCCGCGATCACGACGGAGGTGCCGAGTTCCCTGAGCCGATCCGCCGTCAGGTCCTGGTCCGTGGGCAGGTATCGCTGGAGGAGCGCGGCGGTGCGCCTCGCGCGACGAACCAGGGCATCCACCAGCTCCCCGCGATCGAGCTCGGCGAAGAGCGTCGGCGTCCATCGACCGTCGAAGCTCCACGCGAGCCCGGCATCGACCGCCGGTCGCTCGACGGAGAGCCACCTCATCACTCCGATGGCGCCCATGAAGGCGACGAGGTTCGCGCCATCGATCCCATGCAGCGGGTGCCGCACCACGTCGATCCGCCCGCCTGCCGGACTCACGATCGCGCTTCCTGCAAGGACTCCGCGAGCTCGCGACGCTCCTGCTCCGCCACCCGGGCATCCGCGAGCCTCAGGATGACCTCGAGCATCGCGAGGCTCCATGGTCCAAGGCGAGCCTGAACGCCGCCGAACCGATCCGCCGCCCGCGCACCCGGCTCGCGAAGCCGCTCCGATGCAATGCTCCCGCCATGGTCCTCGAAGTCGAGCTCGACCTCCTCGAAGTCCATCCCAAGCGGAGGGAGGAAGGGGCGGCCACGACCATGCAGGCTCGCCACGAGGTGCTCCGCCAGCAGCCTCTGCCGGGCATCCAAGGGCAGGTCGACCGACTGGAGGATGGCGGTCGAGAGCGACTCCGGGCAGGCGAGTGGACTCCAGCCTGCCGTCATCATCGCGCCGAGATCGACCGCATGAGGTCCCGGCGAGGACGCGAGACGCCTCGACCAGGCCAGACCACCCCCCAAGGCGGCCTGATAGCGCGAGTCGCCCTTCCCGACGTCGTGCCAGCGCGCCGCGACGACCAGGGGCTCCGAGACCGCGGAGGAGAGTTCAAGACTCCTGCACCAGTCGGCGACCACGCCGGCGACCCGATCGGAGTGAGCCGCGAGCGATGCTCCGCCGATCTCGAAGTCCTTCGCGAGGAGAACCCTCCGAGTCGAGGTGGTGGGACCCAGGACGATCACGCCGGCGTCGGGATGACGCTCCCACCTCATGCGTCCGGCGTCGGCGTGCAGCGCGGCCTCGATCGCCGGGAGCAGCGCTCCGAGCACGGCTTCGGAAGGACGATCACGCACCGCGGCGACGATCCGGCGAAGCCAGCCCGCGAGCAGAGGATGCGCCGCTGCCCACCCTTCCTCGGAGGGCGACTCGATCCACGCGCGAAGCCGCGGCGGGCACTCCACGTCGCCACGCTGCTCGAGGCGCTCGACGACGCTGGGATGCAGACGCAGCCTGGGCTCTCCGCACTCCTGCCACCAACACTCATCGGCACGGTCGCCCACGGTCGGGACGCGGGAAGCCGTGGCGAGGACTCCGCGGTCATCCGGACCGCCCGCGGGTCGATCGGCGAGCATCAGGATCATGCCGGGCACCAGGTCCGCGTCGCGCTGCACCGGGGTGACGCGACGCCGTCGCGGGTCGATGCCAATCGCTCGGATCTTGCCTCCGGCTCCCTGCACGATCTCGTCCGCGGGCGGTTCGAGCGCACGCGTCAGCCACTCGATCGCGGTCCTGCGCGAGGTCTCGACGCCCTCCGATCCGCAGGGCGGCAACAGCTGCACGTACCGCTCGAGCGCTCCGGATCGGATTCGGTCCGACGGAAGGTCGCTCCTCCAGCAGACGAGCACCGATGGCTCGGGCGGCGCCAGCTTCACGAACTTCGCGATGTCAGGCTCGATGCTCGGTGGAGGCGAGGTCTGCGACAACGTGGCGACGTGCGCCGGCAGCAGCGTCGCGCCGCTCGCCTTGCCGGATCCACTCGACCGCTGGCGGATCCGCCGGGCCGCCTCCCGCCGGATGAGCTCCAGCGGAACGCAACGATCCTGCTCGGGAGCGCCGCGACCACGACCTCGGGCGGGCGGGCGGTCGATGCAGGCGGACTGCTCGATCAGCCAGCGGAGCTCGCCGTGCTCCGAGCAGTCCGCGTCGACGGACTCGGTACGACCGTCGGTGACATCGCCCGCCCCCGGAGGCGCGACGATCGCGCCGACCACCCCATCGGCTCCTGCACTCGGCACGAGCATCCGAAGACGCCGATCGATCGTCTCGAGCGACGCCGGCATCCCGACGACGAAGTCGAAGAGCGGCGTCGGCGTGCCGGACATCGCGTCGGTCCCGACGAGCACCACCTGCTCGACTCCATCGTCGAGCAGGCGGAGCGCGAGGTCATCCTGCTCCGCACGGTCGATCGGTCGCACCGACTCCTCCATCGCGAGCACCCGCGGCGAGGACTCGATGCGATCGGAAAGGCGCCGCGCGACCATGACGACCAGTCCGGGATCGGGCACGAAGACTCCGACGCGCTGGTCTCCCCGCGCGATCGCCCGCTCGACCTCGGCGGCGATCGCGTCCAACCCCTCGTCCTCCGGCTCGACCTTCCCTGGACGTCCCTTTGTCTCGACGACGCGGACGAGCCGCGACTCGTGCCGCCTGGTTCGAGGAGGCTCCGACTCGGTCGCTCCGGTCGCCTCCTGCTCGGGAGACGACTCGACCTCGATCACCCGCATGGTCATCCCGCGGCCGGAGATCGCCTCGCCCGCACCATCCATCGCCTGGATCCTCCTTAGCGCCGGCAGCAAGGCTCGTGCGCCAGGCGACTCGTCGAGGATCACGATGGAGTCCGAGCCGAGCAGTCCGGCGTGCATCGACCACTGACCCGGCGCGGATGCCCACCGGCGGAACAGAAGCCCCTCGAGCAGCCGCATCGAGTCGATCAAGACGATGGCGGGCTGCAGCGGCGAGCGGCACCATGCCGCGTCCTCCAAGCCGGCATGCTCGAGCCGCACCACCTGCAGGGGTTCGGCGCGCGGCGGCGGAGGAAGCCGTGCTCGGACCGCGGCATCGCGGAGCCTGCTCGCGAGCTCGGCCAGCGGACCGCCTCGCGCCCGGGACAACGCCCGGGCGAACTCGCCGACGCGCCGCAATCCGACGTCCGGACGGGGCACCTGCTCATCGACCACGATGACCCGTCGAGGCGCCGAGTCGGGTTCGAGTCCAATCGCCCAGACGAGCAACTCGAGGAGACGGAAGCGATCGACGCCTGCGGGCGTCAGGAGGCGATCAGGCCAGCGACGATGGCCGCATGCCTCGGCAAGCTGGACCTCCCAGCTCGATGGACTCCCTCCGCGGCGAGCCCGCGTGAACCGCAGGAACTCGGCGGTCAGGTCACGAGGACCTTCCATCATCTCCCCCCGCGTCCCGACCCGTCGATTGCTCGACCCGCCCGGCGTGAACGAGGACATCGTCCGAGTCCAGGTCGTCGGCAGGACGCATCAGTCCGTATCCGACGAATCTGCCGGCGCCCACGATCAACGGACCTGCCACGGGTTGATCGAACTCGACGTGACAGTGCCACTGACAGCGGAAGCTCCCGTCCCTTCGTCGCATCCGGGGCATCCTCGACGAGGCGGGCAGTCCATGGATCAACGAGTTCTCGCCGACCAGCACTCGCCTCGGACGGGGAAACCCGAGCTGCTCGAGCGAGCCCGAGACGGCATCCGCCACCTGAGAGGTCCGCCTCGGGTGTCGATCAAGCACGACGGGCGTGACCGTGCTCCACCTGCGGGCGCCACCAGGACCGCCCGTGACGCCATCGCGCCCGAGGCCGGACGCCGGGTCAGCCGCCGTCACGGGACGCAACTGCCACTCGAACCACCCACCCTCCCCGCCCCACACCGTCAGCGGATCTCCCGGTTCATCGCCGAGGAGACAGGGGTCGAGCAGGCGGCGTCGTTCGGCGAGGGACACCGAGGGTGGCGTGATCACGGCGATTCCGACGAGGGAGCCCGGCGCGACCTCGCCTCGCGGGTCGACCAGCGGAATCACCGCGAGGTGCTCGCGCCGCGATGGTCCACCATCGCTCGCATGACCGGTGATCCACTCGGGCGGAGGCTGCTTCGGACACCGCCGAAGAATCGTCTTCCTGAGCAGGTCGCAGACGAGGAGCGAATCGCCGACGTCTACCTCGGATCCTCGGACTCGACGAAGCATGATGAGCCGACCGAGCTCCGACGCGGGCTGCTCGGCGATTCGCTGCTCGACGACGCGATAGCCGACGCGTCGCGAGGCGGGCGCCGGACCCTCGCCGCGGGCATGATGCTCCTCGAGCATCTCGAGGCGACCCGACGTCGGTACCCGAAGGCGCCACTGGCCGTCCAGGTCGTCCGGGACGAGGCTCGGCATGGGGGGAGCGCTCTCGATCCACCCGCGAACAAGGGACGCCGAGTGACCGATCCTCGACAGCCTTGAGAGCAGACTCCGGAGACCGCCGATCACGGCATCGCTGGGGTCGGCGCTCCACATGAAGAACACTCGCGGATCATCCGGCACCACGACCGGGAAGGTCCGCGGCTTCCGCCCTCGATGGTCACCGAGCACGCGCATCTGCGACTCGACGCGTGCCGCCGAAACCCCGGAGAATCCGCCGCGCTTGGTGGTGATCCGGTCATCGTTGGTCGGAACGAAGGAGGTGACCACGACGCGGCGCGATGCGCGGAGGTCGACGGCGATCGAAGGGGGCGGCTGTCCCGAGATCCAACGAATCGCCTCCCGCTCGCGAGGATCGGAAGCACCCGCTGCATCGTGCATCGTCGCCACGAGCGCCATGAAGAACCGGTCGGGATGCGGAGGCCATTCCGCTCGATCCCGACGATGACGCTCCTCGGCGCGACACCCCCCGGTGAGGTACTCGATCCCGATCGCGATCACGCGGTCTCCTCGTCGATCGCGAAACGTCCGCGCTCGGCGAGGCGACGCCTGCTCTCCTGGACCAGCTCGACCAATTGAGGTGATGGGGTCAGGGTCACCGGCTCGGCGTTCCACGGGAGACCCGCTCGACGCGCCGCCTTCACCGACTGGGCGAACGCCTCCAGAAGGCTCCGCATGTCGATGGAGAGGGGCGTCGGAGCCTCGCCGGAGGCTCCCAGCTGCTCCCATGCTGCCGGGCGATCCGGCACGAGCACGCACCGCGAGCGAAGCTGCTGGTTCTCGCGCTCGAGGACCTCGACGGAGATGAGACCAAGCAGGAGCAGCACGCTTCGTGCCGCCTCGTCCACCTCGCTGCTGCGCCGTCCCTGGATGGGGAATCCCAGCCTCCGCAGTCCGGCGACGGAAAGCACCGTGGTCTGCTCGGCGTGGTCAATGGTGACGCCTCCCCGCCCCTCCTCCAACGAGGGGACGACGCTGCTGTGATTCAGCACGGAAGGTCGACCGGCGCGGTCACCTGCATTCCGTGCAGGGATGAGGCGTGGTCGTCCCTTGTCGTGGACGGCGGAGGCGGGATCCGACGTCCATCCGACCGGACCTTCGGACTGGAAGACCTCGACGCCCGCGGCGATGCGCAGGGGATCGAGCCTGCTCTTCGACCGAACCCCGAGGACCGCATCGATGCCGACGACCTCCGAGACGAGGCACCGCGCGAACTTGACGCCGAGTCCGCCGCGCTTGCCGGTCGAGTTCCAGCCGCCAAGGAGCAGAACCGTCGGACAGCAGCCGAAGAGCGAGGTCGCATCCGCGGTCGAGGCTCGCTCGATCGAGCGTCCGATCGTCGTCTCGGGAAACGGGACTCCGTCGAGGAGGCTATCGCGCAGGATCGCGTCGAAGATCCGGTGCGGCGCGTCGAGGGAGGTGACCGTTCCAAACTCCGGAAGTCCTGCCGAGGCGAAGTCGACCTGGACCACTGGGAGCTCGAGCTGCTCGCTCCTCCAGAGCTCCAGGAGACCACCCTCCATGCGGTTCGCCTGGGACTGCACCGAGTCGAGGATCACGCAGGGAGCGTCGCGTCCATCGACTCGGCGATGCTCCAGCGCGTACCGCCCGCCCTCGTAGGTCGCAGGGAAGACCTTGTCGGACGCCCCGCCCGCCGGCACGAGGCGACGTCGGCAGCGGAGCGCCGCCAAGCCTCCGAGCATCGCCGGGAACCGCTGTGCGTCGCGCGACTTGCCCACCGGTGACTTGCTTGTCAAGAAAGACCCCCCAAGGAAAACCAACTCCCTAGCGTTATCCGTCGAACACCTCGGTTGTCAATCGACAAATTCAACATTTCACAAACCTGGTCCAGAAAGACTCGCCTGCTTCATGGTCGTGCCGACACCAAGGCTCGCCGCGATGGTCGAGGTGGGCAAGGAATGGGTTGCGGAACCACCGATCGATCCGAGGTGGCGCCGGTCCTTCCGCCGAAGTCACCCACCCTTCAGCGGCCGCTTCTCGGCCGACTTGGCGAAGGACCGCGACCGTCCTGCACGACGCGAGTGGTCCGGATCTCACCGCCATCCCAGTGGACCTCGATCGTGGCAGTCCTCGGACTCAGACCATCGTTGGGGCGGACGTTGATGACGACGGCTCCTCGGGCATCGGAGACGCTTCCTTCCTCGATTAGAAGCTCGAGCCACTCCGAGTCGCTCGACGCGGACCATCGGCAGGAGCCGACCGCCGATCCTACGGGCAGGACCAGACCACGCTCGCCCTGACCGCCCACAAGGATCGACCCGTGAAGTTCCAGGTCGTCCGGCTCGGCGGGCTCGCAGGCGCCCTGCGTGATCGGAACTCGAAGCCGTGCACCATCCCCCGTCACGATCCGGATCCACCCGGTCCGAACGGGGTCGGGACCTTCGAACGGCAGCACCGAGAACTCGATGATGCCCTCGACACCAAGCCCGAGATCATCGGGAGGGATCACCTCGATCCAGTCGTTCTCGCTGATCGCCACCCATGGACAGCGCTCGGCATCGATGGCGACCTCGAAGAACGACAACGCCACGCCCTCCGGACCAAACCGCATCGGCGCTTGGGTCACGGTGATCGGTACGCAGCCTTGATCGCCCGTCAGTTCCTGAGTCGAAGCATCACCATCGTCGGGTCCGACCCGCTCCGAGGAGTCCTCCGACGAGGCAACATCTCCGTCAGTGAACGGGGCGGGGATCGGACCTACCTGGATCAGGTCATGACTGACCGTGTTGGACGGGGGTTGGACCCCGAGCACGTGGGTCACGATCCGCACGTCGACCTGACCCGTCGTCGGATTGACGAAGAGCAGCGGATTGGTCGTCGCAGGCAACTGGAAAGCCTGCGCGGCAGGCGGATACGCGCCGACGGGCATGTTGAGCTGCGCGACGTAGGTCCACACTCCCGTGGACCGGTTGCGGAGGTAGATGAGCCGCAAGGTAGAAGCACTCGTCGAAAACGCGCGATTGAGGATCAAGAGTCCGTTGATGTTGAACGGCTGACCGGGCAGAGGAGCGTTGATCCCTCCGTAGACGGTCTGGTAGATGATGTCGGTGGTCCTCCCTCCGGTTTGATAGGTGAGCCCCTGATAGATCTGACCGGCGCTTCCCATCTGAGCATTGATCACCACCGCGATGTTGTCGATCGCTTGGAGCCGCGAGGGCGCGTAGGTAGTCGACTCAGTGCCCGTCACGATGGTGTAGGACTGGGGGTATCCGGATGATGCCTGCTGGGTCAGCGGGATCGCCTGCGCCACGCCGTTGGCGCCAAGCACCGTGATGACCGCCGACCGGGTCTGATTCGAGTTGTTCGGCAGAACGTCGAACTCGACAGTCGTCTGACCGATCGCGCCCGAGCCCTGTGAGATCGAGAAGACGATCCACGTCTGGTTGGCGCTCGCCGTCCATTGGCACTGATCACCACTGAAGTCCAGCAGGATCTGGGCGTTGTCGAGTCCAGCGCTGGGAACGTTCGCGAACTGCGGCGGATTGAACGCCTCGAGGACACACGTCTGCTGCTGGACGAGGATCTGGAACTGGGATCCGCCTTCCAGGTTGACCACGATGTTGCCCTGCCGCGCAGCGCCGACGATGTTGGGCAAGACGGAGAATGCGAGGTTGTTGTCGAAGGGCGCGCCTGTTCCGGAGCTGTCCGTGAGCACGATCCAGCTCGATGCGGTGGTTGCCACCCACTCGCAGGTCGAGCCATTCAGGTTCAAGGGCACCTGCTGCTGGAGCACCCCGTCAGCTCCGAAGCCGAATGGACCAGGGGCCACGCCGACGAGCGCGCATGGTCCCTGCGTGATGTTGATCTGGGTGACCTGTCCGCCGGTGGACGTGACGGTGATTCGGCCGACGCGCGGAACCTGAGTGTTCTCGTTTGCGGCGACGAGATAGCGGACGACGTTGTTCGGCGGGGCGCCTCCACCCGAGCTGGTGACCAAGGTGATCCATGGAGTCGTCGTCGTCGCGGTCCACCCGCAGGTCTCCCCACTCCAGGTGAGGGCGATCTGTGCGGGAATCCCCCCGCCATCCGTCGTTCCATCGGGTCCGAAGATCGGTGCCGGCGGATCCACCAACTGCAGCACGCACTGGGTCTGCGTGATCTCGAAGAAGAACACCGCGCCACCGCCAGAGACGACTCGGATTCGTCCCTGTCGCACGAGCTGCGTCGTGTTCGGGGCCACCGCGTACTCGATGATGTTCTCGAGCGGAGCACCGGTGCCGGACGTCGTCAGCACCGTGATCCACGAGTCCGTGGTGGATGCCGTCCATGAGCAGTCCTGGCCACTCCAGTTGACGGTCACCTGCGCGGGGTTGCCGAATCCGCCTGCCGTACCGTCCGCGCCGAAGATCGCCACGGGCGGATCGAAGGCGACCAACGCGCAAGCGGCCTGCGTCACCAGGACGTTCACGAACGATCCGCCCGCGAGAGTGATCCTCACAAAGCCCTGCCGCTGGACTTGGCCAGGGTTGGGCGCCACGGTGTAGCGGACCACGTTGTCCGGCGGTAGTCCACCGCCGCTGGGCGTCACGATCGTGATCCATGGCGTCGTCGTCGAGGCGGACCACGTGCAGCTCTCGCCACTCAGTGTCAGCTCAAGTTGGGCCGGGTCACCGAAGCCGCCGGTGGTGCCGTCGGCGGGGAAGAACGGTGCAGGCGGTTGGACCGCCGTGACCGCGCACTGAGCCTGGATCACCTGGATCTGGTAGTCGATGCCCGCCGTGCTCGTCACGGTGATCGTGCCTTGGCGCGGGCTGCCGAGCCCACTTGCCGCGACATTGAACGAGAGCACGTTGCCCGGCGGTCCGCCCGTCCCCGAGGCGGTGACAAGCGTGATCCACGGCGTGGCGGTGGTCGCAGTCCACCCACACTCCTCGCCGTTCCACGCCAGCGTCACGTCGAAGGGCAGACCGAATCCGGTCGTCGTTCCATCCGGACCGAACTGCAGTGGACCAGGGACAATCAACAGCGCGCAGCCGGCCTGGACGATGGGAATCTCCACCGTGACGTTGCCGCCGATGAAGATGATCGAGCCCTCGCGTGCCTCGATCGTCTCGTTGTTCGCCTCGATGTCGTAGCGGATGATGTTGTCGAGAGGCGCACCAGTGCCCGCAGCGGTCGTCACCGCGATCCATGGCACGGTGGAAATCGCGACCCACGAGCAGGTGTCACCCTGACCGATGCCTCCGCCGAGCGTCACTTCGATCTCAAGTCCCTCCTCCGCGTCGGGAGCGACCGCGGGCGGCGCCGCAGGGTCGAGCGCGACGAACGCGCAGTCATTCGCCTCGAAGATCAGGTCGTTGGCTGCCTCGACGAGCTGCGGGAAGGTCGCTTGATTGAAGTCGCTGAACCCGAGCCGAGCCTGCACGAGGTCGTCGCCCTCAGGCGGTCCCGCCGGAAGCACGGTCGTTCCTCCCGGAACGACCCCAAGGAACTGGGGGCTGCTAAACGGCCATCCTCCCTGAGGTAGTCCGTTGTTCCGCATCACCTTGGACAACTGAAGCGGCGACGCCGGGACCCCCAGTTCCTGCAAGGCGAAGCCTTGGAGGACGGCGGCGGCGCCGGCGATCATGCTCGCTGCCGCGCTTGTGCCACCGAAGCTGTCGGTGTAGTCCCGTGCATAGGTCGGATCGGCGAGCGGTCGTGCCCCGCTGAAGAGGTCGCCGAGGCCGCCGGCCGTCACGACGTTCGATCCCCACGCGAAGAGATCGATGGTGGTCGAGGTGGTGTAGTTGCTCGCGACGTCGCGCGTGAACTCGCGGAGCGTGTAGCAGATGTCCCCGCCTTTGCCCGAGACGAGCTGACCGGGGAAACTCGCTCCGACGACCAGCGCCTGCGACGTGATGCCCTCCGGCTGCGGCAGCGCCTCGGCCCCGCTGTTTCCGGCCGGCACGACGGAGAGGATCCCGAGATCCGAGCCAATGCCCAGGATGGTGGCGTAGGGCGCCGCGGTCACGATGGGTTGCGAGAAGATCTCGTTTGGACCGATGCCGCCATCCGGCGCGAGCGCCATCGGGATCACGCAGACGTCTCCGGGCTCGAACTCAAGAAGCATGGACACGACGGCGTTCTGGAGCCGGAACCCCTGTTGCACGCTCGAGGCGGGGAAGAAGTAGCCCTGCGCCTCATGGGCAATTCCCGTCACGCCGAACCCATTGTCGCCTGCGACGAGCATCGCGAGGACGGCCGTGCCGTGCGCCCGCTCGGCGGCAGGAAGGCTGTTCAATGGCGTCTGACCCGGCTCGGGAATGACCCGCGGAACCGGGTACAGCTGCTGGCACTCGCCGGTGGGCGACCCCGGCACCTGCGCCGCACAGACAAACTCCTCGTGGTTCTCGTCGTAGGCGAAGTCGATCACGCCGATCCGTAGTCCGGCTCCGTTCAGTCGCGCGGGGCTGCCGGACTTCGCCGAGTAGGTCAGCGCGAGGCCTCTCATCTTCTCGAGGTCGAGTCCCCATCCCCGGAACCCGCTGTTCAGGAACACGAAGGCGCCGGTGTAGCCATTCGGACCGGGGATCGGCAGCACGACCTCAACGAACCGATCAAAGCCCACCACGGGCTCGCCGACCGTGTACGCCTGAAGGCCGGGGGCATTCGGCGAGTTCGGTCGCGCCCGCAACGCCGGGTACGCCACGACATTTCCGTTTCCGAGTCCGTTGAAGACTCCACTCTCTTGGACGAGTTCGACCTTGGCGGTCAGATCCGGCGTGGGCGACCGGTCGATCGGCGAGCCACAGAACGCGCGCAACGCTGGGGACGCCGCCATCTCCACGCATCCCGAATCCCACTGGAGCGTGCAGCAGTACGGATCCGCCAAGCAGACCTCCCGCGCACAGACGATGTTGCTGCACCCTCCTCGATAGGCTCCGGGCGTCGTACCGCGCGCGGTGAAGCAGTCGGCGAGCATGAAGTAGCTGAAGGGCAACTGATCGCTCGTGACGTCGTAGTTGTTGTTGACGTCGCCTTCGCAGATCATGTTGGCGAGCTGGGCACAGGTGCGATCCCACCCTCGCCCAAAGGCTTCGTCACAACACGAAGGCAGGATGGCGCAGACGCGGGCGCAGCAGAAGCCGTCCACGCATGAGTGGAGTGGGCACGGCGGCGGCTGACCCGGCGTTGGGTTTGGATTCGCGTCGCAAGGCGGACCGTTCGGCTCGTAGCATGGATTCAGGCTCACTCCGCAACCCTGAGGCGGACATGCTTGAGCGATCACCAGCTCCCGCTCGACGTACACCCATTCAACCTCGGGGATCAACGCGAGCCGATCCGCGGTGTCCAGCACGGAACCCGAAGGCGGATCGACGTAGGCGAACTGCCTCAGATCAGGCTGCTGCCTGCCGCTCCTGACCTCGGCTTGAGCAGTCAGCTCCAGAAGCACCTCATCCGGCTGCGCGATCCAGCGCGTCACCGTCGCCCCGCTCGAGGCAAGCGCATTGTTGAGGGCGACTGAATCTCCTTCTTCAGACGGAATGGGGAAGGGCGCCGCCGCCATTGGAGCCAACAGCCCCGAGTCGGCGGTGAACTTGACGATGATTCGACCGGTCAAGGTGCTCGCCGCATCGTCGCGGGAGGTCGGTCCGGTGTTCTCGCTCGATCCGCTGCCGGCGCCTGCCGGCGATGGCGCCCCTCCTCCCAGACCAGGTCCTTGCGACTGCATGGCAGTCGCAAGGCACGCGGCGGTTCCCAGCATGACGACCGAAGTCAGAGCGGAGCGGAGTGCCATGAACGAGATCTCCAGTCAACACTTCACGAGTGCAAGACGATGCGACCAGAACTCGCCGCAGCCCGGTCGTATCCCGCCGCGGCGATCCCTCTGCGACGCGCCATCACGGACGTTGACGATGCCGTCGCCCGGATGCACGCGTTGGTTGATGACGAATCAGACCAACACCTCGAAGGTAAGGCATGGTCCGCAGGCTGTCTGCCACTCGTTGCGGGGGCGACTCAAAACTGTGGCTGCCAGCGTAGTCCTATTGGTAACAGTTATGTATTTGGAAGCCACACACCCCACACCTGCAGCCCCACTCACGTCGCGCTACCCCGATCGGGAGCTCGCTGCCGCGCCGCGGCGCGCCGAGTCATGCAACGACCGCTTCCGTCGCGGCGATCGAGCCGTGACCACGGACCATCGCGAGCGAGCTTGCGTCGCGTACGCCGCCAGCACGTTGCGTCATGAGGCTGCATCGCGGCGCTGCACGCGCGTTGACTTGGCTCAGCACCGATGAGCGATGCGATGTCGTCGCGCGATCGAGGCGCGTCGAGCGAGGTCATGCACGATGCGCGTCCAGCCCGCACATGCATTGCTCGCCTCGTCGAGTCAGTTGCATCCCTCAGCCTCCATCGTGTCGGCGCCGCACGCGAGGGTGTGACCGGTCGGCGCGGATCGTGAGTCACAGCGCCCCGATGAAGCACCTTGCGGCGTTCGCGGGACATGGCGGCAGGACCCGCAGCGACGACGCGTGGGTGACCATCGCTCGCTCACCCTCTGACGCGCGTTCCCCTGTCGCCGCATCGGCGTGACTTCGCGTCGTGCCGATGCGGCGCGACGCGGAGTCGTGCCGGGGCGACGGCGCGGTTGACTCACGAAGCAGGCGTTGCGCCCGTCGCCTCGGCGCGGCGGTGCGCGGCGTACACGCGGTTCCCGCTCGACCGGCTGACTGACCTGCTCGCTACTCCCCCCACGCGCCGAGGAGGATCGAGAGGTCCGACCCGCCGACGATGCCGTCATGGTCGAGGTCGGCGGGGCACGACGACTTCGGCGGGCACTCGCCCCACGAGCCGAGCAGGATGCCGAGG
>Ga0194132_10001578_pt1 | contig 45922 bp, 32 predicted proteins | sample TA2KigOf80mmetaG_FD_148612 | JGI IMG/M metagenome (GOLD analysis project Ga0194132, IMG submission 148612) | Freshwater microbial communities from Lake Tanganyika, Tanzania - TA2015054 Kigoma Offshore 80m | ecosystem: Environmental > Aquatic > Freshwater > Lake | place: Tanzania: Lake... | reverse complement strand
CGGATTGTGCTTGGCCAAGGTTTTGGTGATGGCCGCCGTCAGAGTTGTCTTGCCGTGATCGATGTGCCCGATCGTCCCGATGTTGACGTGGGGTTTACTACGATCAAATTTCTCTTTCGCCATGGTGAACTCTCACTCCCGGTGTTCTGAATACGAAGTCCGGCCGGGGGTGAACCACGGCCGGACCGAAAAATCTGGAGCCGATGACCGGGATTGAACCGGTGACCTCGTCCTTACCAAGGACGCGCTCTACCATCTGAGCTACATCGGCTTGAGCAGCTACATCAGCCCGACGAATCGGACCTACCAACAACCCGCGGGCCAATCGATGACTGGTGGACAGGGGAGGATTCGAACCTCCGTAGCCCGAATGGGCGACGGGTTTACAGCCCGTTGCATTTGACCGCTCTGCCACCTGTCCGTTCAGAATTCGATGATCGCCCAGGGAATCCGTGAAGGCACAGGAACACCCAAGCGCGCAGCGCGAGCTTCTTAGAGTGTACCAGATTGCCCCTGAATCCCCAAATTCAATTTTGGAGATTGTTCCGCATGGTGTGGACCGCGCGGCGGGCGCGGGTTCCGCGTAGGATAAGTGTACGGTGTTACCCCGCCCGGGGCGTGGGGCCGCAGATTTTCGCGGAGTGAGGTTGTAGCGATGAAGTACCTGCTGCTTGGCACGATTTGGGGTTGTGGGCTGGCCTTGTGCCAGGCGCCGGGCGGCGAGCCCGGCACCTCGAATTGGACGACGGCCGACGACCATCGGAACATGATGGCGCAACTGGGAATTACGGCTCTGCGCCCCGGCCCGAGCGGCAACGAGAAGGCCCCCAACCACGCGAACTACGACGAGCGGCTGGCCAACCCGTTCCCCGACTACCCGGAGCTGATGACGCTGAAGGACGGGACGGCGGTGACCTCGGCGGACTTGTGGCGGCGCCGGCGCGCGGAGATCCAGGAGGATTTCGAGCGCGAGGTGCTGGGCCGGGTGCCGCAGAATGCGCCGGCGATTACATGGACTGTGACACAGCGGGTGGAGGACCGGCTGGGTCCCTATCCGGTGGTGGCGAAGGAGATTACCGGACGCGCGGACAACGCGGGTTTTCCGGGGATCAGCGTGGAGATCCAGCTTGTGGTGGTGACGCCGGCGTGGGTTGGCAAGCCGGTCCCGGTGATGATGATGTTCGGGCGGGCGGCGATGCCGAATGCTCCGGTGCCGGCGCAGTTCGCGCGGTTCGCGCCGCCGGTTGGGTCCGATGTGCCGGGCCAGATGCAGTTGATTGGGGCGGGCTGGGGGTACGCGGTTCTGACGCCGGCGAGCGTGCAGGCGGACAATGGCGCGGGCCTGACGAAGGGAATCATCGGGCTGGCGAACAGGGGCCGGCCGAGACGGCCGGAGGATTGGGGGGCGTTGCGGGCGTGGGCTTGGGGCGCATCGCGGGCGCTGGATTACCTGGAGACGGACCGGGACGCCGATGGGAAGCGGGTGGGGATTGAAGGGGTGTCGCGGTATGGCAAGGCGGCACTGGTGACGATGGCTTTCGACGAGAGGTTCGCGGTGGTTCTGGTGGGGTCCTCGGGTGAGGGCGGAGCGAAGCCGCACAGGCGGAATTTCGGCGAGGCGGTAGAGAACCTGACGGCTGCCGGGGAGTACCACTGGATGGCCGGTAACTTCCTGAAGTATGGCGCGTCGGAGTCCGTGAACGGCCCCAAGAACGCGGGCGACATTCCGGTGGATTCGCACCAGTTGATTGCGCTGTGCGCGCCGCGCCCGGCGTTGGTGAGCTACGGCATTCCGGAGAAGGGCGATGCCCGCTGGCTGGATCAGCAGGGCAGCTTCATGGCCACTGTGGCGGCTGGGCCGGCGTACCGGCTGCTGGGGGCGAAGGATCTGGGTGTCCGGGAAGACTACCGAACGGCCGTGATGCCCGCCGTGAACACGGCCCGGATGGATGGTCAGCTCGCATGGCGGCAGCATGATGGGGGTCACACGGATCTGCCGAACTGGAAGTACTTCATACCGTGGGCGGGGAAGATGCTGGGCGTGGAGACGCAGCCCCCGCCGCCGTTCCAGGCGGATGTGGCAGTACCGCGGTTGGATGCGAATTCGATGATCGCGCATACGCGGCTGGTGGAGAAGAGGAAGCAGGGCCGGATCGATGTGTACTTCGAGGGCGACTCGATTACACGCCGGTGGGGCGCCTTGGATTACCCGCATCTGCTTTCGAACTGGAAGAAGAACTTCCATGGCTGGAACGCGGCGAATTTCGGCTGGGGCGCCGACCGCCTTCAGAACATCCTGTGGCGGCTGAAACAGGGAGAACTGGACGACGTGAATCCGAAGATCGTGGTGGTGCAGGGCGGGACGAACAACATCGGCCGGGCGATTCCGGAAGGGGGCGAGGAGGCTCTGGTGGAGGACGTGACCCGGGGTCTGCGGGCGGTGGTGGCGACGGTGCGTCAGAAGGTGCCGGAGGCGGTAGTGATTGTGACGGCGATCTTTCCGCGCAACGACGGCGCTGTTCCAGCGAATGCGCTGGCCGCGATGCCGGTGATTGGCCGCATCAATGCCCGGCTGGAGGAACTGGCGGAGCCGGGGAAGGTTCGGATCCTGAACATCAATTCGAAGCTGGCGGATGGGAGCGGGCGGCTGTACGAGGGGATGACGGACCCCGACAAGCTGCATCTGTCGGAGAAGGGGTATCAGATTTGGGCGGATGCGTTGCGGCCGGTGTTCCGCGAGATTCTGGGTGAGCCGCGGGAGGAGGACTTGGGGCCGCCGCCGAGTGGGGATCCGGGTGTGGCTCGATGAGGTGGGGGCTGGGGCGGCGCCGGGGCACACTTGTTGCAGGGTGGTTGGCGGGGCTGGTGTGTTCGAGGGTCGGTGACGGGCCATTGTTTGGGTGACGGTTACTCCTTTGTGGGCTCGTGGGCCGGCTCGCAGGTGGGTTCCGGGGAGTCTATGAGGGCGAAGAGGCCGCGAAGGGAGGGTGGCACGGGGCGTGTTGGAAACGAACCTGGGTCAGGGTGTGGGAACGAACCCGGGCGGGGCCGGGCGGGTGCTGGTTTGGGCTGGGGTTGGGGGCGCATGAGCCTGGCGAGCTCGGCGCGCAGGAGGCGGGCGTGGCGGTGGGAGCGGTCGCGTTCGCGGAGCGCGGTGAGGTAGCTGGAGCAGGTGTTGAGACGGATGTAGGTGTTGGCGAGGATCTGGTCCTCGGTGGGGTTTTTGGTGCCGTGCCTGATGAGGTTGGCGCGGGCTTCGTTGCGGTTGTCGATGAGAAGGGCTTCTTCGGAACGCTCGGCGCGTTGGATGTGCCAGAGTTCGGAGGCTAGCTGGTCGACGAGGCAGCGGTGGATTTCGGGGACCTGGTAGTGGTTGTGGAGGTCTTCCCGGAGTTGGTCGTAGTCTTCCTGGGATTCCCAGGGGAGGACCCGGCCTTTGGCGTAGAGGCCGTGCTTGAGGGCGTTTTGAGCGGAGCGGGCTTTGCCTTGGGGGGTGATGGGTCCGGTTGAGAGGGCGCCGTTGGCGCGGGAGGTTTCGGATTGCAGTGCGGTTGCCATGGATTGTTCTCCGTGCTGATTCTACAAAGGGGTCGTTCTTTGTTGTTGCCATGTTCCTCGTAATTCATTGAAAATAAATTAGAAATAAATTTGCGGCGACCGTGACCGTGATGCGGCCCCCCCTACGGACCGCACAACGAGGGATGAAAACGGGCGAGATCGGGGGGATGACGGAGGAGCCGCCGGGCGGTTGAGGCCGGTGCTGAGTTGGGCTTCGAGCCGGTTTACGAAGGTGGCCCGGGACGTGGGTCGGAACAACGGATTGGAGCTCAGGGAAGAGCGATTCGAGCGTGTGGTATGCTGAAGCTGATCTTGCCTTTGGCAGTACGCGCGCCTCTAAATCATGGCGTCGCCGAGCCCAAAGGCTTTCTTTTTATGCCGACAGCGATCCTCGTCGATGGAAGCTATTTCATCAAACGCTACCGAACCGTCTCCAACCCGTCCACCCATTACGACCCGAAGGCTGTTGCCAGGGACCTCTTCACATGGTGCCTGATGCACTTGGAGGATAAAGATACCGGACGAAGAGAGTTGTACCGCATTTTTTTCTACGACTGTCCGCCTCTGGTCAAGAAGGCCCACAATCCGGTTTCGAAGAAGCCAGTTGATTTTTCAAGGACCAAGGAAGCTGGCTTCCGGCTCGCATTACATTCGCAGCTCAGGAAACAGCGCAAGGTCGCGTTACGGCTTGGGCGTCTCGCCGACTACGCCCATTGGGCGATTCGGCCGGCTGTTACCAAAGACCTTCTTTCAGGCAAGATGCAGATTGCCAGCCTTTCGGAAGACGACGTGCTCTATGAGGTGCGCCAAAAGGGCGTCGACATGCGAATCGGTTTGGATATTGCGTCTTTGGCATTCAAGCGGCAGGTTGATCAAATTGTATTGATCGCTGGCGATTCTGATTTCGTTCCAGCCGCGAAGCTCGCGAGGAGAGAGGGGATCGACTTCATCCTCGATCCTATGTGGCAAGACATTCCTGAAGATCTTCACGAACACATCGACGGACTACGGTCAACTTGTCCGAAGAAGCCATTGCGCCAGGGACAGGGAGATGGTGCAGAACAAGACTGATTGAGTGGCGTTATCGCCGGACCATGCAGCCACGTAAGGCTCGGTAAAGCACATAGCAAAGGGGCGGAGATTTCGGGGCGCGCCGGCATGAATTGACTCACCGTGCCAAACGCGCTATGGATTCGGTATGGCCGGTGAAGCGGCTCTTGCTCCTGGAACTGCGGAAGACCTTCGCGAGACCCTCGGGGACATTGCCGAGGACAATCCCGATGCGGCGGAACTTCTGGGGGCTACCGATTCTAAGAGAGGCATATTCAGGTGATCGGTGTCGTCCACGGTTGTCTTCGACCTGCGAATGGGCGCGGGGGACTCTTGAACGCGGTGCACTCGCCACTTGGGTAGCGGGAATCAGTGGGTGCTTTGGAGACGGTCGAGTTGATCGCGGAGGTGGAGTTTGAGTCCGTTGATGTCGGTGTAGGGCGTGTAGTAGTGGCCTAGGGTCTTGAGATTCTCTTCGAACGCCTTGCGGGAGCGGAAGTCTTCTTCGGAGAGATCGCCAATGTTGACGGATGCGTTCTTGAGGCAGACGAAGATTCGCGGCTTGCCTGACTGCATGAACCGGTTGAACGCCGCTTCGAACTCCTGTTGGGTGAACTTGCCAGCCTTGGTGAAGATGAGGCAGATGAAGATGTCGGAATCGCGGGCGGCGTCGTTGTATTCGGCCTAGAGGCCTTGGGGGGACATGGCGTCCAGGAAGCTGGCTCCGTGCTGGACCTTAATGTGGCGACCGTTCAGTGGCCGGTGCAGGTCATTTTCTAGCGCGTCGCGATCTTCCTTTAGCTCGCTTGAGCAGGCTATGAAGACTTTCGTGGGCTCGCGTGCCCAAAGTGGTACCGAGCCGGGCTTGATGCCTTCGAGCAACTCGTCGACACTGACCATCGTGAATTCTTTTTGGCACTGGACTTGGGGAACATTGAGGTCTCTGGCACGTTTGAGGTCGCGGTGGCGGAAAAAGTGGGGCTGGGTCTTGCAGCCGGGGCCGATGCAGGGGATGAGCTTATCGACCTTGGCCTCAAGGCCGGGGATCGAGTTGTTGAGCGCCTCGAGGTCCGAGGTGATGACGGTGAGGAGGGCGCGGGCGTCCGGGCCTTGGGCTCGGATTTCGATTTCGTTGCCTTGGGGTAGAAGTTCGACGAGGGCCTCCGTGCGGTCCTGGGTGAAGAGAACTCCGGTGCGCCAAGCCATGCCGTCCCGGTTGAGGAAGCGATTGAGGCGGACGATGAGGCGGCTGATTGTGCCACGGGGGAGGAACTGGTAGCGATAACGGATGACGACGCCGGCGTCGCGTTGCCAGTCCGCCAGTTTTGAAGGCTTTGACGGGGGCAGGAGTTGGGGGGCGAGCCAGGTGGTTTGGGCGCAGTCCCGGAGTTCGTAACAGAGTTCGAACTTCTCCATGAGGCCGCGGAGTTCGGGGTGCATTTCGGCGTAGGCCGAGTGGCTCCAGACGCGGCCGCAGTCTTCTTCGGTGAAGAGGCCGTGGCGGGCTTTGACGGGCTCGTCGTCGAGGATGCGGTAGACGGCTTCGGTGGCCCACTCATTGCGCAGGATGACGGTTCGGGCGAGCAGGGGGTGGTCCTGGAAGTGGAGGAAGACTCCGAGGTCGTGGAGGTAGCGGCTGAGGTGGAGGGCGTTGGCCTCGCCGGGTCCCAGGTGGCGCTGGCAGATGGCGAGGTACTCCTGGCGGGTGCAGTGGGCGGAGAGGCTGGCGCGTTGTTCGATTTCGGCCCGCACCTTGACCCAGGTGGCGGGGAGTTCGTCGCCGATGTGGGGGAGGGTGGCGGCGAAATGCTCGATGCCCTGACGGATGGAGTCGGCCGTGCCTGGGTGCTGGAGGTCGCCGCGGTAGACGTCTTTGACGTTGTCGAAGCGGCCTTTGATGCCTGGGAGGTCCAGTTGTTTGCTGCGGCCGCCTTTTTCGTTCTGGAAGATGAGGACGGGGCTGTGGCCTCCAAAGATATCCACGAGTTCAAGGGGGTACTTGAAGCCTGGGTCTGAGACGGAGCGGTGGTCCTGGCGGGTGTCGTCCACGAGGATGTAGAGGGAGCGGCGGGTGAGGAAGAACTGGTGGGTGTGGTGGTAGACCTCCTGGCCGCCGAAGTCCCAGACGTTGAGGCGGAAGCGGCGGCCATTGGGGAGCGGGAATTCGTGACGGTGGATGGCGATGCCTTTGGTGGACTCGTCTTCGCTGGGCAGCGGGGCGGTGGGATCGTAGAGGCGACGGAGGAGGCTGGTCTTGCCGGCTCCGCCTTCGCCGAGAATGAGCAGTTTGGCTTCGTAGAGGCGATCCTGGCCGGCCTGGTCCCGTTCGTTGAAGTAGTTGAGGATGGCTTGGTTGCCTTGACGGACGATCTCGGGCGGTGGGGTGGTGAGGGGGCAGCCGCGGACGTGGATGCCGGGCTCCCAGGACAATTCGTCCCATTCGACTTCTACTCCGTCGGAGATCAGTGACCTGAGCGGTGTAAGGTCCGCCACTCTGGTGTTGTGGAGTCCGAGTTGGGCTAGCCTTCGCAGGGCTGCCAACGGAGTGAGATCGGTGACCCTGGTCCCGCTCAGACTGAGGAATTGGAGCGCGGTGAGGGCGGCGAGCGGGGTGACGTCGGTGACCATGGTCCCGCTCAAATTGAGGCGATGGAGCGCTGTGAGGGCGGCGAGCGGGGTGACGTCGATGACCCCGGTATCCCACAGATGGAGGGTCTTGAGCGCCGTGAGGGCCGCGAGCGGGGTGACGTCGGTGACCTCGGTCTCGCCCAGTTGGAGGTGCTGGAGCGCGGTGAGAGCCGCGAGCGGGGTGATGTCGGTGACCGGGGTTCCGGTCAGATCGACGTGTTGAAGCGCGGTGAGAGCTGCGAGCGGGGTGATGTCGGCCTTGGTTCTGTGGAGGATCAGTTGGCGCAATCCTGTTAGCGGCCGAAGTGAGTGAATCCCGCCGTGAAGGGTGTTGGCCTCGCCCCCATTCTGGGAACGCTTCTGTGACCATAAGGCGCCATCCCGCTCCACCCAGTGGCTTGCGAAAGTGAGGGATTCGAGCCAAGTTAGCTCAGATACCTCGGGTGGGACTTCGCTGAGGCCGCAGTTGCCTAAGTCGAGGAAGGGGCTCCGGGTTTTCTTGTTCTCCTCAATCAGCTCTGCGGCGTCGGCCATGCGAATGATTGTGGCATTTTATGGCATAGGGCCGGGGGGCGGCGGGGATTCAGCGAGCGTGGCGTGAGATGCTGGTGGTGCTTCTTTGATGCATGTCTATGGTTCCTCAGGTGGAGTTTGCGTATCGGGCGTTTCTGAGTTATCGGGCGGCCGATGCTCGCCAGGCTGCCTGGCTGCACCGGAAGCTGGAGGAGTATCGGGTTCCTCGTGCGCTGGTGGGCTCGGTTGGTGTTTATGGGCGTGTTCCGGCTCGCTTAGGGCGGGTGTTCCGGGATCGGGATGAGGCCCGGCCGGCGGAACGGATCGAAAGCGCTCTTGCGGAGGCGTTGGCGCGGTCGGAGCATCTGATTGTTCTTTGCTCGCCACACGCGGCGGCGCCGGGGTCGTGGGTGCCCCGGGAGATTGCGCTTTTCCGCGAGCGACGGCCGGGTGGGGCGATCCATGCCGTGATTGGCTCCGGGGCGCCGCCGGAGTGCTTTCCTTCGGCTCTGCTGACGACCACGGAGGATGGCCAGTCCGCGGCTCCGCTTGCCGCCGATTTGCGGCCGTTGAAGGACGGTGGGGCCGATGGGGAACAGCGCGGGCTGATCCGGCTGATTGCGGGTCTGCTTGGTGTGGGATTCGACGATCTGTGGCAACGGGAGCAGCGGCGGAAAAGGATCCGGCGTGTCACAACGGCACTGGGCGTGGCTGGGATCGCCGTTGCTGTTGGGGCCGCCATTTGGCTCGCCAATTTCTATCGCACGCACGCGCTGGTGCACTTGAGCCTTGGTCCGATGATGGAGTTGGCTTCCGGCGTGCGAATCACAGGGACGGTGGAAACGCCGGGTGAAAACCGGTCCGATACGGTGGTGGATGAAGCGGTCTCCTCCCGAGAACGAACGCTGTGGCTACCGGCTGGCGATGTGATTCTGCGGGTTACCGGAACCTATGGGGATGGCGGTGAACGTGCGTTGTCATGGCATCTGAAGCTGGCGCCGGGGTATGGCCTGGATGAAAAGCGGGTTCGATTGACGGTGCCCGCGAAGGAAGAGATTGCCGGCCATGGTGGGATGGCGTATGTTCCGGCGGTGGCGTGGACTCATGGGCGGGAGAGTGAGGTGATCCGCAATGCCAAGCCGTTTTGGATTGACATACGGCCTCCGACGGTGCGGGAGTATCTGCCGGTGGCGCGGGGTCTGGTGGAGCGTGGTTTGTTGGGGCGGGAGAACTCATTGCTGTTGACGGCGCGGCAGCAGTCGAACGCGTTGGAGGCGACGGGCATGGGTCAACTGCGCTCGCTGGGGAAAGATCTTGGCGCGATCTTTGGCGTGCTGGCACAAGGGACGTCGCGCCAGGTGTCGGCCCCCGGGGATGTTGCGGTGGGGCTGGTGAGGCTTCCGTGCGACGATTGCCCGGCTCCGATGTTGCGCCACGAGGCGGATGTTTATTGCAAGAGCCGGGGGATGCGTTTGCCAACGGCGCTGGAGTGGGAACTGGCGGTGCGCGGGGTGGATGGCCGGGTTTATCCGTGGGGCGACAGATTCGATGCCAGCCGGGCCAATGTTCCCGGCTTGCCCGCGAAGGGTGATCCGCCCGCGGGGCTCAAGCCGGTGGATGCGTATCGCGCGTATCGGAGTCCATTTGGTCTCTATGACACGGTGGGGAATGCCGGGGACTGGGTGGTGAACGATGTGTCGTCCTATGAGCGGGTGTACATGGGAGCGACGTACCGGTTCAATCCGGAGGACGCGACGGCGTTCCGCATGCTTCCGGTGACGGATTCGGATTACGTTGTGCACGAGATCACGGCGCGGTGTGTGAGCGCCGGTGCGCCGTGATGTGCCGGCGATGACGCCGGAGGACAGGGTCCAACCAGTGCGGCAGTGAAGAGGGACGCGCCGTCGAGCGTGGTGGCGAGTGAGAGGTTGAGGTCCGCGGCGGGCATAATGGGAGGCATGAGACTGCTGTTTGTGACTGCCGTGTTGGCTCCGTTGGCGTTTGGCGAGAGTGAGGGGATTGCGGGCGACCGGATCCGTGCGCATGTGCGGTTCCTGTCGAGCGACTTGCTGGAGGGGCGGGGCGTGGGGGCTCGGGGCGGCGAGCTGGCGGCGGAGTACATTGCGACGCAGTTCCATCTGGCGGGGTTGAAGCCGGCGGGCGCGGATGGGAGCTACTTTCAGCGGGTGCCGTTGGTGGGGGTGAAGACGGCTCCGACGGCCGTGTTGACGGTTGGGGCTGCCCGGCTGCGGTGGCAGGACGAGTTTGTGGGGACGACGTTCCAGCAGAAGCCGGCGACGGCGTTCGAGGCGGATGCAGTGTTTGTGGGGCACGGGATCACGGCTCCGGAGTATCAGTGGGACGATTACGCCGGGACGGATGTGAAGGGCAAGGTGGTGGTGCTGTTCACGAACGAGCCGCCGTCGGAGGACGCGAAGTTTTTTGGCGGTAGGGCGTTGACGTACTACGGGCGGTGGAGCTACAAGTTTGAGAACGCGGCGCGGCATGGAGCGGCGGCGGTGGTGATTATCCACACGACGCCGACGGCGGGGTATGGGTGGGAGGTGGTGCGGGGGTCGTGGGCGCGGGAGGATCCTCAGGTGGCGTTGAAGGCGGGGGAGGAGGCGCTGGCGTTCGCGGGTTGGGTGACGCAGGAGGCGGGGGCGCGGCTGGTGGCGGGGACGGGGAAGAGTGTGGCGGCGATGCTGGGGGAGGCGGACCGGCGCGGGTTCAAGGCGTATGGGCTAGGAGTGCAGGTGGGGGCGAGGTTCAGTTCGGCGATCCGGAAGATTGAGACGCGGAACGTGGTGGGGCGGGTGGATGGGTCCGATGGGCGGCTGAAGGAGGAGGCGGTGATTTTCAGCGCGCACTGGGATCATTTGGGGGTGGGCATTCCGGTGAACGGGGATGCGATTTACAACGGCGCGGTGGATAACGCGACGGGTTGCGGGATTCTGATGGAGGTGGCGAGGGCATGGGCGGCGCTGCCGCACAAGCCCCGCCGGAGCGCGCTGTTTCTGGCGGTGACGGCGGAGGAGAGCGGGCTCAGGGGCAGCGAGTACTATGGGCGGAATCCGCTGGTGGCGCCGGGGAAGACGGCGCTGGCGTTGAACTATGACGGATTCTTTCCGTTTGGGCGGACGCGGGACATTGTGGTGGATGGCGCGGAGCGGACGACGGCGTGGGGGTTGGTGCAGGAGACGGCGCGGCGGTTTCAGTTGGAGATCAAGCCTGATCCGCATCCGGAGCAGGGGCATTTCTACCGGTCAGACCATTTTTCGTTTGCGCGGGTGGGGATTCCGGCTTTTAGCATCAATCAGGGGGATCACTATTTGGGGAAGCCGGCGGCGGAGGGGGCGAAGATCTTCGCCGAGTATAACGGGAAGCACTATCATCAGCCTTCGGATCAGTATGAGCCGGGGTGGAATTTCGCCGGGATGGAGGAGATGGCCCGGTTTGGGATGGCGCTGGGGACGACGGCGGCGAATTTGGGGAAGCTGCCGACGTGGCGGGCTGGGGATGAGTTCCTGGCGGCTCGGGAGGCGAGTTTTAAGTAGGGTGGCGGCTTGGCCGGGTTGCCGCGGTTGTGTTCAGACTCGCTTGACCGCCCTTTGTGACACCGCGCCTTGCCTGGCTCCGATGGCCTCCGCGATGATTGCCGTTACGAGGCTGTTGATGCTGACGCCCTCACGTTGTGCTTGGCTGGTGAGCTTGGCATAGAGCGTCCGAGGCAGGCGCTGACGCCATTGTGCGGCCTCAACGGCTGGCTTCGCCGGTTTTGCCCTGATTCCCGGAATACTTCCAGGCAGTCACGCAAGGCTTCCCTGCCGTTCGCGATTGCTTCCGCGATCGTCTCGCCGTCGGACATGCATCCTGGTATGTCCTGATACTCCACCAGATAGCCGCCACCCTCCTCGGGCGGTAGTGGCCGAACTGCAAATGGGTACTTGTCGAGTTCTCGATTCGAAACTGTCCTCATGGTTCAACCTTTCCAGCGGCGTCGATGAGCGCCAGAAAATGTTTGATTTACACCGGTTCTATCGGACGACTCGCGGGTACGGAAACGATTTCTTGCACACCTGGGCGGCTAAAGATCACGTGACTGCCACCACCGCTGGGCGTACGCCACTCAACGCCATTCGCTTTGGCCACCACCTGTAGATCCTCGATGCGCCACCCTTTTGGGTGCTCGCGCATGTTCTGGAGTCTCTTGGCTGCAGTCATACTGCCCACGGTACCGCATTCGGTATCAACGTGTTTGGCGGCTTTCCGGCCTCGTATGCAGCACCCTGAACACGGATTGACATATATCCGTAATGGATATATTGTATAGGTATGGCGAAGAGGAACACGGCGCAGGGTCCGCTGACGCCCGCGGTGTTGCATATCCTGTTGGCGCTTTCGACGGAGGAGCGGCATGGGTACGGGATTATGAAGCAGGTGGAGGCGGATTCGAAGGGTGCGGTGAAGATGGGGCCAGGGACGCTGTATGGGTCGATTGCGCGGATGATGGAGGCCGGGCTGGTGCGGGAGAGCGGGAAGCGGGTTGCCGTGGGGATGGGCGATGAGCGGCGTATCTATTACACGTTGACCGGTGCCGGGCGGGCGGCGCTTGAGGCGGAGTTGGCGCGCTATCGCGGTGTGGTCGCGGTGGCGGCGGGGCGGCTTGCGTATGGCGGGTGATTGGGCGAGCGGGCGTTACCGGGCGTGGTATGCGGGGTTGCTGCGGTTGTATCCGCGGCCCTTTCGCGTGCGGTTCGGCGAGGCGATGGCGCAGACCTTTGGCGACCTGTGCCGGGAGCAGCGCGGCGTGGCGTGGATGCTGCCGGTGTTTTGCGAAACGTTTGCGGGAATGATCAGGGAGAACATGATGTATATGCCAGACCTGGGAAGAACGATGGTTCGTGTGGCGCTGGGTGCGCTGGTGGCGTTGATGGCGCCTTTGGTGGGGTCGCGGGTGGTTCCGGGATGGAACTGGCCGGTGAAGGCTTTCGTGTTGGTTTACGTGCTGTTCTTTTTGACGGGGATGGCGTATGCGTTGATTTCGAGGCGCATGGGCGCGTGGTCGTATAAGGCGGGCGTTGGGGTGGCGCTGGTGGCGGGATTTGCTTTTGGATGGTCGAATATGGTGCATACGTCGGAGTCCGACAATCCTGCGAATCTGCTGTATTTTTCCGTTTTGGCGGTGGGGTGCGTTGGGGCGTGGCTGGCCCGGTTGCGGGCTGGGGGGTTGGCCTGGACGTTGTTTGCGATGGTGGCGACGCTGGGGGTGGTTGCGGTGATGGTGCCTTCAGGCGCGCCGCCGTACCATGAGCGGAACGCGGTGGGGCACGTGGCTTATGCGGTGTTGTTCGGGGTGGCGGGGTTGTTGTTCCGGCACGCGAACCGGGCGGCAGGGCCGGCGGCGCCGTGAGGGCCGCGGTTACTTTTTCTGGGTGTCCATGGCGGCCTTGAGGGATCGGGCGAGGTCTTGCGCAGGGCCCTTGCCCCAGTAGTGGAGGAAGACGTATTGGGGCTCTTCGTGGGTCATGTGGTTGTGGATGGCGACGATGTTGATTCCGGCTCGGCGGAGGGCCTTGAGGACGGGTTGGAGTTCGGATTCGAGCATGGCGAAGTCACCGTCGACGACCGCGGCGCCATCGGAGCCGGCGAAGGCGGCCCAGGTGTTGACGCCCATCTGATTGCCGACGGTGCGTCCGTGCATGGATGCGGGACGGCCGATGGAGAGTTTGTACATCCCGCTGTTCACTTGACCGGTGAGACCGAAGATGGCATCGAGCGGCGCGGGGGAGATGGTGTTGGTGGGCGGAATCTCGGGGCCGCCGAACGACGAAGCTGGTTTGGCGTTCGCCTTTCGGATTTCGGCGACCTTCCGGAGGGCCTGGCCGACGGCACCGGCGAGCTGCTCGGCGGTGCCCGAGCCGCCGATGTGCATGAACATGACTCGGGGGGAGTCGAAGAAGAAGTGATTGTGGAGGGCGGTGACTTCGAGGCCGTTGTCGAGGGCGACGGACATGACGGGATTGAGCTCATCTTCGAACAAGACGAGGTCGCCCATGACCATGAGGCGGCCGGTGTGGGCGTCCGGGGTGAAGGCGGCCCAGGAGGTCACGCCCTGGAAGGGGTGCAGGGGGCGGCCGTCGACGGACACGGGGACGCCGGTTCGCGGGAAGGCGACGCGGTAGACGTCCTCGGATTCGGTGTAGACGCCTTTGGCGCCGGTTAAGTTGTCGATGGCGGTGCGTTGCGGCTGGGAGATTTCGCCGTGGAGGAGTCCGGCGGCGAGGAGTGTGTTGAAGAAGAGGGTTCGCATGGCGCTCTGGTCTCACGGTATCATCCGTAGCCGGCCGGCAGCACGGCCGGGGTAGAATGCGAATCGTGATTGAAATTGGACGAGTGGAAGCGCTGTTCCGGTATCCGGTGAAGTCGATGGCTGGCGAGCGGCTTGAGGTTGCTGATCTGGGCTGGCACGGTCTGGAAGGGGACAGGCGGCTGGCATTGCGGCGGGTGGATGATCGCAGCGGAATGCCGTGGTTGACGGCGGGGCGGGTTCCGGAGTTGCTGTTGTATCGTCCGGGGGCAGGGCCTGAGGAAGCGCCGCTTCCTTCGCATGTCCGAACGCCGGAGGGTGAGGAACTGGCGATTTTCGGCGCCGAACTCGCCGCTCGGATTGGGGAGCGGTTTGGAGCTCCCGTACAGATGATGCAACTGCGGCAGGGGATCTTCGATGAGGCGAGCGTGTCGGTGATCGCCTCGGATACGGTGCGTGAGATCGGGCGGCTTGCGGAGCGGGAGTTGGACGTGCTGCAGTTCCGGCCGAACGTGGTGGTTCGTCTGGCCCGGCCGGGGGCGTTTGAAGAAGACAAGTGGGTAGGTGGACTGCTTTCCTTTGGCGAGGGGGAGGACGCCCCGGCGGTTTCGGTGACGATGCGGGATGTCCGCTGCGGGATGGTGAACCTGGATCCGCACTCAGCGCGCCCGGAGCCGGCGGTGATGAAGGCGATTGTTCGTGCGAATGAGAACCATGCCGGGGTGTACGGCGTGGTGACGCGAGTGGGCCGGCTTGCGGTGGGGCAGCCGATTTTCCTGCGTTCAACGCTCTGACGGCGCCGGTTCCAGAGACGGCAGGCCGCGCGGGTAGCGGCGCCCGTTGAGGAGAGCTCCTATGGCGGTGGGCCGCACGAAGAGGTCATATGTCGCGATGAGGATGCCGACGGCGAGTGCGAGGACCAGAGGGATCTTGGCGAGGGCGGACAGGGGCACGGACGCGAGGGCGAATTGCAGCGAGACGACCACCGGCAGATGCATGATGTAGAGCCAGTACGATGAATCCGACCAGTAGCGCCAGCGCGGGCTGAGCGCGCTGGCGTGGCGGAGGAAGAGGCCGAGGAGGCCGAAGATGAGGAACCAGCAGAGGAGCACGTTGCCGGCGGCGCGGAGAATTGGGAACTCGCGCCAGGGCACCTCGCGGTAGATGAAGTAGGCGGGGATGGCAAGGGCCAGGTGGACCCAGGGGAGGCGTTGGAAGGTGGTGAGGAGATCGCGGTTGCGGTAGAGGAGCCAGCCGAAGGTGAAGGGCGGGATGTAGGCGGCGAGGATGAGTGGTTCCGGGGCGAAGCCTTCGCAGTCCTTCAAGTTGCCGTGCATTCCGGAGAGCGGGGCCCAGGAGAAGGCGGCAAAGAGAATGGGCGCCCAGGGGCGTTGGAGGGCCCAGCGATGGGCGCGGTGGAGGGCGTCGCTGATGCGGGCGGGGGTGAACCGGGCGGCGAGGGCTCCGAGGGCGTAGAGGAGCAGGAGGTATTCGAGGAACCAGAGGTGGAGGGGGTGAAGCCGGTTCCACCAGAGGCCGCTGCGGAGGGACTCCGATAAGCCTGGCCACCCGGGCTCGCCGGAGAGCACCAGGTATCCGACCGGTGGAAACATGGCGGACCAGAAGACGGCGAAGGGCCACAACACACGGTTGATTCGGTTGCGGAGGAACTCGCGGGGTCCGCGGCGGTTCCAGAGCAGGGCGCCGAAGAATCCGGCCATGGCGAAGAATGCCGGCATGCGGAAGGCGTGGATGATGCCGAGCGTGAAGGCGGGCAGGTGGGTTGGGTTCTTGTCGATGTAGGGCCAGTTGCCGTCGCCGGTGTAGCCGACGACGACATGGAGATAGATGCCCAGCAGCATCATCGCCGCCCGCATGCTGTCGAGTGCGTGATAGCGGGTGGTGTCCATGGCGTCTGGTTCAGGATACACGGGGAATACGCAGGGCGTTCGAAGTGTGTTCCGTGCGCCGCGCCGCGATTTTGCTTTTGATCTACGATGCTCCTCGTAGTATAGTCGTCGTATATGGCGGCAACGGTTCCGAAACCCACGGACGCGGAGTTGGAGATCTTGTGTGTGCTTTGGAGCCGCGGGCGGAGCACGGTGCGGGAGGTGCATGAGGCGATTACCGCCCGCAAGCCAACGCAGTACACCACGGTGCTGAAGCAGTTGCAGGTGATGGCGGGCAAGGGTCTGGTGCGGCGCGATGAGTCGCAGCGGTCGCATGTTTATGTGGCGGCGCGGACGCGGGATTGGACGCAGCGGCAGCTTGCCGGGGATCTGCTGCAGCGGGCCTTCGGGGGCTCAACCGGGAGCCTGGTGCTGGGCGCGCTATCGGAGACGAAGGCCACGAAGCGGGAGTTGGCCGAGGTCCGGCGCCTGCTGGATGAATACGAAAAGGGATTGCCGCAATGATGCCGCTTGAGGGCTGGGTGAAGACCGCGGTGAGTGAGGCGTTGGGATGGGCTCTGGTTCACTCGCTTTGGCAGGGCGCGGCCGCGGCGGCGCTGTTGCGATTGCTGGCGGCGGGCCGTGGGGCGCGGGTGCGGTATTGGCTTGCGTGTGCAGCGCTGCTGGCGATTGTGGTGAGCTTTGGGCTGACGTTCTGGCACGCGTTGCCGCCGGACGGGATGAGGTGGGCGCGGCGGGAGATTCCAGCGCCAATCGTCTTGCCGGATGCGGCCGGGGGCACGGCGCGTCCCGCGGCGTTTCCCGCCAGTGAGGTGTTGGGGTGGCTGACGCCGTTCTGGCTGGTTGGCGCGGTGCTGTTCCAGATGCGTGTGGTGGGTGGATGGGTGGGGACGAGACGGCTGCGGCGGGTGGGTGTGTGCGAGGCGCCCAGGCCGTGGAAGCAGACGTTGGCGGAGCTGGCGGCTCGGATGCGGGTTTCGCGGCCGGTTCAGTTGCTGGAGTCGAGTCTGGCCGCGGCGCCGGTGGTGATTGGATATCTCCGCCCGGCGATCCTGGTGCCGGCCGGGCTGCTGGCCGGGCTGCCGCCGGATCAGGTGGAGGCGATCCTGCTGCATGAACTGGCGCACAGCCGGCGTCACGATTATCTGATCAACCTGTTGCAGGCGGTGGTGGAGGCTCTGTTTTTCTATCATCCGGCGGTGTGGTGGATCTCGGGATTCGTACGCGCCGAACGGGAACACTGTTGCGATGATTTGGCGGTGGCGGCCACCGGGCGTGGCGTGTATGAGTATGCGCTGGCGCTGGAGGCCCTGGAACGGAACCGCTGCCTGGGAACCATTTCGAATGAGAATGCCGCCGTTGTCGCGGCTACGGGAGGGAATCTTGTGAAACGCATTGGGCGATTGTTGTATCCGGCGGCGCGTCCGGCGCCGGCGATGGGTTGGGTGGTCGCGCCCGTGTTGGTGGTGGTTGCGTTGGCTTGCGCGGGGGCCTTCGCCGGATTTTCCATGAACGCCGCGGCGGCACAGAGTCCGGCGGAGGCTGATCCGTACCGGAAGTGGGTAAACGAGGATGTGGTCTACATCATTGAAGCCCGGGAGCGGGAAGCTTTCGTGCGGCTGAAGACCGACGATGAACGGAAGCGGTTCATTGAGCAGTTCTGGATGCGGCGCGCGACCGCGCGCGCGGCGGCGGAGAAAGTGCGCGAGGAGCACTACCGGCGAATTGCCTACTGCAATGATCTGTACCGCGCGCCGGGCAAGGCGGGGTGGAGGACGGACCGGGGAAAGATCTATATCGTTCATGGTCCGCCGGATGAAATTGAGTCGTATCCGTCGGGGAAGGAGGGCGGGCCTCCGTTTGAGCGGTGGATGTACAAGGAGCTTCCAGGGATCGGCAAGAAGGTGATTGTGGAATACGTGGATGCGGGCCGCACGGGGGAGTACCGGCAGACGATGGATCCGGCGAACAAGAAGTAGCGGGGCGGCTTCTGTCGCCTTGATGAATCGGATGGCGGATGCGCCGAGGGGGCTATCCACCTCCGCAGCGCGCTGGGTAAATCGACCTGACCTGGACTCGTTGTGTCAGGCGGCCAGGAGGAGTTCAAGTTCGCGGTTAAAGACCCACTGGTCTGAGCGGGCGGATTTTTGACCCGACAGCTTTGCCCGGGCGGCGAGCTCAGTGGTCAGTTCGACGACACGCGGCTCCCGGGTGAGCCGGTTGGCGGCTTCGAAGGCTTCTCTGACTTTGGCCATGTCGTTCAGTTCGGTGTAGATGTGCATCTGAAGGACCCGGGCGGCCGGTGTTGTTTCCTGAGCGAGAGCCTGGGCCGCTTGCTGGAACTGCCGGGCGAGCAGGCGGGCGTAAGCGAGCCCAGACTTGAAGTAGCGGCGATTCTCCATGGGGGAATGTGCCGCCCCGCGCTCCAGTATTGCCATCGCTTCCGCTGCACGCTCCATCTTCAGATAGATCATGGCCTGCACGTGCATACCCACCCAGTTGACAGGACGTGCTTCGGCGGGGGTGCCCAGCCATGCGAGGGCTTTGTCCCAGTTACCTTGCGCCAGGCAGACGCAAGAGGCGCCGGTCCGCGCGACCACGTCGTGCGGGAAATCGCGTACGGTGGCGGTGTACTCCTTGAGCGACTCCTCCAGTTGCCCGAGCGATTTGAGAACCTCGGCGCGGCCGTTCCGCGCGACCACGTTTTGCGGGAAATCGCGTACGGTGGCGGTGTACTCCTTGAGCGACTCCTCCAGTTGCCCGAGCGATTTGAGAACCTCGGCGCGGCCGTTCCGCGCGACCACGTTTTGCGGGAAATCGCGTACGGTGGCGGTGTACTCCTTGAGCGACTCCTCCAGTTGCCCGAGCGATTTGAGAACCTCGGCGCGGCCGGTCCGCGCGACCACGTCGTGCGGGAAATCGCGTACGGTGGCGGTGTACTCCTTGAGCGACTCCTCCAGTTGCCCGAGCGATTTGAGAACCTCGGCGCGGCCGTTCCGCGCGACTTCCACCTGACCGTGCATTCGGCCCAGATCGAAATTGCGCAGGGCTGCTTCCCAGTTCCGGTTCAGAAGGAACGCATCGCCCAATTGAACGAGCGACCATCCATCGTCGGGAACCAGATCCACGGCCTGCTGTGCCCATTCGAGTTGGATGCCGTGATGGCCGAGTTGCTTGGCGGATTGGGCCAGGTCGCAGAGTGACTTGGCGATGTGGATGGGCTTGCTATTCCGGCGCTGATAGCCAACCAGATCGGTAGCGAATTCACGAGCCCGATCAAGGTCCCCTTGAGCGAGGACCTGGCGGATTACCGTTTTTTGACGGTCGATGACTTGAATGACTTCTTCCAGCGCGCGAGCGGGCTCAGGGCGCCGGAAGCGCCCAGGTTTGAGGTGTCCCTGTTCCGCTTCTTCGTCGGCGCTCCGGTTGACCTGGTGTTTCCGTTGAGAAAGCGCATTGGCCCAGCCAGTGAGGCCGAGCCGCCATCCGTTGAACTTTCCCATTTCGGGGCGTGGGAGGAAGCGGCTGATTACGGCTCCGCACTGCTCAGGCGTCGCTGTCGCCATGGCGTGAAACGCCCCGGCATTCACCAATTCGAACGCCAGACCTTCCTTCTGACGTTCATCCGGAAACATCACCGCATCCCAGGCGGCGCGACAGCGGGCGATTCCGGGCTGGTGCTGGCCGACATCTTCCAGGAGAGCGAACAGTGTGGATGCCTTGTGATCGAAGGCACGGTTGATGGAGCCGATCAGATCCGCGTTGGGGGGCAGGGGGGCGACGAAGAGCCGGTGCCTTAGGAATGCCAGGATCTCGGGCTGGGCGAGGGATTCTTCAATATCCGGGATGGCGAGGAGGCGCGCTTCGGCGTCCGATTCACGATCGAGCAGGAGGAGGCAGAGGACCAGGGTATGCTGCTTGCGCCATTCGAGTTCAAGACGGGTGGGGATGTCGTGGGGGAGAGGCCGGACACAGCAACGATGTCCGGTGAGTCTCCGAAAAGGCGGTGCACTTCTTCCTGGCGGCGTTCCAGGCCTTGGGGTCCATCGAGGTGAAAGGAGTGGACACGGCCAGCCTGAAAATGGACGGCAAGCCCCGCCCTTCCGGAGATGAGGGTCCGGCTGGTCATGAAACTTTCACTTTCCCCGCTCCGAGGGCTGCCTCCATTTGTCTGATCTGGGACTTGTTGGCGCGCCGGGAACGTACTACTACATAGTCTAGCGCCGAACGGTGAAGAACGTCGTAGATGTGGACTTCGATGAAGCTGTGGTGGCGGGCCTCCTTGCCGTCCGTCTGAAGGAGGATGTCCGGGAAGTGAGCGTCCTGGGTTCCGGGATGAAGTTTCGATGCCAATTTTGCCGTGGCGAGGTCGTGACGCTGGTCCCAGATGGCTCGGTGACCTGGCGGAACGTTGGTGCGTCCGGGACCCAATTGATGGCGTTCACAGAAGAACACGCAGTTCTCCTCAAAGACGGAGGTGCGGCGGGCGATGGCGGCATCGTCGAAAACCATGGCACAGTCGCCGAACGTGAAAAGGGCGTCGTCATTGAGCGTGAGCGCCGCGAAGTTGATTTTTTCGTGATAGTTCGGGAAGACCAGTGGCTCGGCTGACTGGCGCGAGGTTTCCATTTCCGTAGGGTCGGGGCGGAGGCGGCCGGCGCCTTTGAGGTCGTAGAAGGTGCCGTGGAGTATGTTGTCCCTCATGACCAGCCCGAAGACCTCGTCGAACTGGCGGACGCGGACGGCGCGCGATTCTTGGACTGCAGCGCGGAAACGGTCGAGAACCGGCTCGACGCCACGGGATTGTGCGTCTTCCTGCGCCGCCTTCACACGTGTGGCCAAGGCAGTCTGTTCGGCCGGCTGCTGAGCCGCGCGCACGTTGGGGAAGCCGCAATCAGTTCGGCAGCGGACGCACTCGCGTTCGTACGGATGGACGGCTTGGCCGCACTGTGGGCAGTTCACCCGGCTATTGTACCCGCCGCGCGGTCACGTGGTGAAGCGGCGCAGAACGTTCCGCGTGATCGTGGCCACCGCGGCGTCAGTGAACAGCGCAGGGACCCACGTGATGGAGCCGACGGAGAAAACAGCTCCTCCTCCTGGCTGCTCGTGATAAACGATTTCGGAGCCTCCGTCTTCCGGATTGATGCCCTTTGCCAGCAGGCGCGCGTTGGGCGGTGACGAGGGGCTCATCTTGTCGGTCTCGTGGCCTGACGCACCTCCCGGGACTCGTTCGTGGAGCGTAACGGCTCCGAAGAGGTCGCCGTTGCGGAGGTTGGAGCCTTCGTAGATCCAGTGGCTGGCGTCGAGGACGCGGTACGGCGCGGCGGTCATGATGCCGGCTGCCGTGCAGACGACGCCGAGGAGGGCGGCTTCGGATTCGCCGGTGGTGCGGTGGAGGCGGCTTTCGTATTCGATGGAGGGGTCGAGGTCGTCGTGGCCTCCGAGTTCGCCGTTTACGCTGTTGACGTGCGATAGGCAGGTCATGGCGCCGCCGGGGCCGAAGACGATTTCGCAGTTGAGTCCGTTGCCGGCCAGGTACATGAGGCGGCCGCCGCGTTCGAAGACCCAGCGCTTGACTCGCTGGTACATGCCCCGGGTCCAGTATTCGGGGTGGATGCTGAGCATGAGGACCTTGTACTCGTCGAGGGGCAGGGTTCCGTCGTCGAGTTGGGCTTCGGCGTAGTAGTCGTAGGCAAAGCCTTCGCGTTCAAGCCATGCCAGGAGGCGCCATTCGCCGGGGGTCTGGCCGCACTGGATGCGGCCTTCGACGGAGCTGGTGGGAGGGCCGGACTCAAGGATGTGATTGCCTGGCTCGGGGCGTTCGAAGGAGAGGGGGCGGTATTCGTGGTCCTGGGGTTTCCACGTTCCGAAGGCGGTGGGGTGCTGGTAGCGTTCGAGGTCGATGCGGGCGTTGACGATGGGGGTATCGGGCAGGCGATCGGCATTGATGTAGTTGGAGCGGCCGCCGAAGTTGTTGTAGGCGTTCCAGGTGTTGGTTGAAGCGAGCACGGCGATGGGGGCGGAGGGCTTTGCCGGGGCGACGACCCAGGGGAAGGAGAATGCCTTGCCTGAGGGGGTGCGGGCCCAGAGGTAGTAGAGTCCGCTGCGTTCGGGGGCGGTGACGAACTGGGTGTGGGAGGGGCTGCCGTAGCCCACCTGGTTCCAGCGGACGCCGGTTTGGGTGAAGTCGCCATCGGGGGTGATCTGCATGCAGGCGCGGGGGCCGTGTTCGTCGTACCAGCCGATCATGGAGATGAACTCCTTGTCGTGGCCGTAGCGCCAGAGGGTGAGCTGGTATTGCTCGACTGAGTGGACGCGGAACTCGGAGCGGCCGCCGGCCTGGATCCACTTGGGCCACATGAAGCCGAGGATGCAATCGGAGAGCAGGCGGAACTGGCGGGGCGGTTGGGCGCCGAGGTCGCAGATGACGGATTTGGAGCCGAAGCCGGGCTTGGCGAGGCTGACGTTGTAGCGGCCGGGGGGGAGGTCCGCGTGGAAGGCTCCGCGGGCGGAGGAGCGGAGGACGGTGACGTGGCCGGTGGCGAGGTTTTCGAAGTCGGCGAGGCAATCGGGGATGGCGACGAAGTATTCGTCGCTGACGTAGGCGATGACAGACATGGGGATGAGAAAGAGTATAGTGAACTGTTCGCCGCCATGAAATCCACCCCTATGAATTCCACCCCGATGTTGTTCGCCGAGATGAACCGCGAAGCGTTGCGCCAGATTGCCGGGGAGGCCCTGGTGGTGCTGCCGGTGGGGGCGACGGAGCAGCATGGTCCGCATTTGCCGACGGGCACGGATTACTTCACGGTGGAGCATCTGGCTCGCGAGGCGGCGCGGGAGGCGGCGGCGGAGATTCCGGTGGTGGTGGCGCCGGCGCTGCCGTATGGATCATCGGATCATCATTTGATTTTCGGCGGGACGCTTTCCCTGAGCACAGCGACGTACTACCAGGTTCTGCGGGAGTTGACGTTGTCCTTGGCGGAGGACGGGTTCCGGCGGATCTTCCTGGTGAACGGGCATGGCGGCAATCATGAACTGGCGCAGTTGGCGGCGCGCGATGTGGCGCTGGCCCGGGATGTGCGGGTGGCGGCGGGTTCCTATTGGAACATTGCGTGGGATGCGCTGATCGCGGAGGGGGCGCACTTATCGAGCCGTTTGCCGGGTCATGCGGGGCGGTTCGAGTGCTCCATGATGCTGGCGCTGCGGCCGGATATCGTGCCGGGGGAGCGTCCTTCACGGAGCGATGTGACGGACAGCGATCCGCGGAGTTTTCATCAGCCCTGGCGGCATGAGCGGCACGGATGGTGGCGGGACATTGACGGGTACACGGACAGCCCGGCGCTGGGCAATGCGGAGGAAGGGCGGCGGTATCAGCGGGCGATTGTCAGTGCCCTTGCGCGAGCGTTTGTGGCGTTCCACCGCGGGGAGTGAGGGTGAGTTCACCGGTGGCGTAGCGGCGGTCGCGATCGACCATGCGGCGGATGGCGTAGATGGTGACGCAGCCGGCGGCGGCGAGCAGGATGGCGGTGATCTGAAGAAGCTGATCGACGCCGATGGTGCGGCGGGCGAGGCCGCCAAGGAAGGGTCCGAAGCCGGCGATGGTGGCGCCGATGAAGTTGAGGACGCCGACGGTGGAGGCCCGGAGCGAGGGGGGCACGACGTCGTAGGCGGAGGCCACCTGGTTGGCCACGATGAAGCCATGGAAGAAAGTGAAGGTCATGGCGGCGAAGCGTGTTTCGAGGACCGTTGTGGTGGAGCCGAGCCAATAGATGGCGGGGGCGGCGAGGAAGAGACCGGTCATGATGACCCAGAAGCGGGCGGCGTGGGTGCGGCGGGTGAGGCGGTCGGCGAGCGCGCCGCCGAGGAGGAGGCCGAGGGCGTTGCCGATTTGGGGGTAGAGGCTGGCTTCGACGCCGGCCTGGCTGAGGCTGAGGCCGAAGCGGTCATGGAGATAGGTGGCGAGCCAGGAGTAGACCAGGAAGAGTGAGAACGTGGCGACGGTGACGTAGAGGGTGACGACGCGGAGGCTGGGGATGGTGAAGAGTTGGAAGAACTCGCCCCAGGAGGCTCCTCCGGCTTCGGGTTTATCCATGCGGAGATGATCCGGGAGGCGGCTCAGGAAGATCCAAAGGGGGAGGGCGAAGATGATGCCCGCGGCGCCGAGCACCCAGAATGAGGCTCGCCAGGAGGATTGTTCGGCGATGTAGCCGCTGATGGAGCCGCCGAAGGCGACGCCGACCAGTTGGCTGGTGGCGAAGATGGCGATGGCTTTGGAGCGGGTGGCGGGGCCATGAGCATTGCCGAGCATGGCGGCGGCGGCGGGGAAGAACATCGATTCGGAGAGGCCGAGGAGGGCACGGCAGGAGAGGAGAAAGGCGCCGGTGGGGGCGAAGCCGCTGAGGAGGGTGAAGCCGCTCCAGACGAAGACGCTGCCGACGATGAGTTTGCGCTTGGGGAAGCGGTCGCCGACGATGCCTGAGATGGGGGAACTGAGGCCGTAGACCCAGAGGAAGAGGGCGCCGACGAGGCCGAGGATCTGGTCTGAGAGCTGGAAATCCTTCTGGAGGGAGGGGAGGAGGGTGTAGGCTACCTGGCGGTCAGCGTGGTTGAGCATGTAGCAGACCCAGAGGAAGCCGACGATGGCCCAGGGCGCGAGACCGCCGGCGGCGGGGGTCATGCTTTGGGGTACTCCCAGGGGGTCCGGTATTTGCGGGTGAGGAGTTTGGTGGCTTCGGGGTCGCCGGGGATGGTCTCACGGGCGCCGTCCCAGGCGATGGAGCGGCCGAGTTTCATGGAGAGCATGCCGAGGAGGCTGACGTTGGTGGAGCGGTGGCCGGTTTCGATGTCGCAGACGGGGCGGCGATTGGTCTTGATGGCGGCGAGGAAATCGGCAAAAAGTTCCTTGATGTTCTGGTCGTCGGGCTTGTGGAGGGCGGGGTCTTCGTGGATGACGGGCTCGCCTTTGGCTGAGGGGTAGAAGGTCCAGCCATCCTGCCAGCCCATGTGAAAGGTGCCGCGGGTGCCGTAGAAGTACGCTCCGATGTTGGTTTTTTCGGCCATGTTGTGGGCGTACTGGCGGTGTTCCCAGACGGCGGTGAAGGATTCGAACTCGAAGGTGGCCACCTGGGTATCGGGGGCGGTGGTGGAATCCTGCTTGATGTGGCGCTTGCCGCTGGAGAATACGCGGCGGGGCCATTGTTCGTCGGTCCACCAGAGGATCTGGTCCATCCAGTGGATGCCCCAGTCGCCGAGGGTGCCGTTGGCGTAGTCGAGGTGTTGGCGGAAGCCGCGGGGGTGGAGGGTCTTGTTGTAGGGGCGGAAAGGGGCGGGGCCGCACCAGAAATCCCAATCGAGGCCTTTGGGCGGTTCGGAGTCGGGGGTTTTCTCGCCGGGGGCGCCGGCGTAGTGGACAAAGGCCCGGACCATGCCGATCTTGCCGGCTTTGCCGGACTTGAGGAAGTCCATGCCGGAGACGTTGTGGGGTGAGACCCGGCGGTGCGTGCCTACCTGGACGACGCGATTGGCGGCCCGGGCGGCGTTGACCATGGCCCGGCCTTCGAGGATGGTGTGGCCGATGGGTTTTTCGACGTAGACGTGGGCGCCGGCTTTAACGGCGGCGATGGTGGCGAGGGGATGCCAGTGGTCGGGTGTGGCGACGATGCAGATGTCGGGTTTTTCGCGGGCGAGCATGTCGCGGAAGTCGCGGTAGCGGGCCGGTGAGGCTCCGGTGAGTTTGTTGACCTTTTCGGCGGCGGGGCCGAGTTGGTTTTCATCGACGTCGCAGAGGGCGGTGACCTGGCATTCACCGCTGGCCATGGCTTCGCCGAGGATGTTCATGCCCCACCAGCCGGTGCCGATGAGGGCGGTGCGAAATCGCTGCTGGCGCTGGGCGAGGAGGGGGAGCGCGGCGGAGGCGGCGAACGAGGGATTGATCAGCGTGCGGCGCGTCATAGCCAAGGAATCATACCATGGCGGGTTGAGGAGGGCTGGGTGTAAGGCCCCTGGACGTGGTTGCGAGTGCGTGGGTATCGTTTTTCACGATATGATGGTCCACGGAACCAAAATTCACACTCAAGGCCGATTTTTCATGGCACGTTCTCGTAGGATCCGTTTTTCAGGGCCGGTGACGGTTTTTCTTGAGCGCCTGCTGCCGGAACGGGCAACGCCTGCCGGGTACGCGGTGCTGATCGACGCCTATCAGCTCAGGGTGCCGTTGCCGAGAACCTTGAGTGCGACGGGTGAGCGCCATCGGATTGTTGAGAGAAGTGGATGGCGGATTCTGACGCCCCGTCATCAGCCCGGTGCAAGCCTGGATGGGCATCTGACCTTTGCTCTTAAGTATGAAGGGCTGGACCTGGCGGTGCTCAAGCGGCTGTTTGAAGTGGTGGGCCCGAATGCCATTGTGGACGCCGTCCGCCGAAAGCCTACCAGCAGCTATGCGAGACGAGTCTGGTTTCTGTACGAGTGGCTGTTGGGCGAACGCGTCGATCTGCCGAATGCCGAAACGGGTGCGTATGTCCGGGTGGTGGACCCGGAGCAGCAGTGGGCGGCCGAAGGGCAAACGTCGCCGCGTCATCGGGTGTGGAACAATCTGCCTGGCACCCCCGCGTTCTGTCCGCTGGTCTTTCGCACGGCCGCGCTTGAAGAGTTCGTGGCCATGAATCTGGCGGCGAAGGCTCAGGCAGCGGTCGCCGCGGTGCCCCGAGACATCCTGGCGCGAACCGCCGCGTTTCTGCTGCTCAAGGATGCCAAGTCGAGCTATGCGATCGAAGGAGAGCGGCCTCCGCAGGACCGTGTCCAGCGGTGGGGGCGCGCTATTGGCGAGGCTGGGCGCAATCCGCTTTCCATTGAAGAGCTTCTGCGGCTTCAGGCGATTGTGATTGGCGACGCGCGATTCGTGAGGCTGGGCCTTCGGGACGAGGGCGGATTCGTTGGCGAGCATGACCGGGACAGCCGTCTGCCCTTGCCCGAGCACATCAGCGCGCGGCCTGAGGACCTGCCTTCGCTAATCGCGGGAATGGTTGCCTTTGGCGGCGGCGCCCTCAAGATCGATGGCGTGATCGCGGCGAGTGCGCTCGCGTTCGGCTTCGTCTACACGCATCCGTTCGTCGATGGCAACGGGCGTATCCACCGCTACCTCATTCACCATGCGCTCGCTGGCCGAGGCTTCAACCCGGCGGGCGTTGTGTTCCCGGTCTCATCGGCAATTCTCGAACGGATGGATGGATACCGCGCGGTTCTTGATGACTACTCGCGGCGGCTGCTTCCCGTCATCCAGTGGGAGCCAACCGCGGATGGCAACGTTCGGGTGACGAGTGACACGGCGGACTTCTACCGCTACTTTGATGCCACTCCACATGCGGAGTTTCTCTATGAGTGTGTCCGGAAGACCATTGATGAGGACCTGCCGCGCGAGACAGAGTTCCTGGAGCGCTACGACCGGTTTAGGGTTGCCATAGAGCGTCTTGTGGACATGCCCGCGCGGACCGTGGATCTGTTGTTCCGGTTTCTTCACCAGAACGGAGGCCGTTTTTCCAAGCGCGCTCGCAACGGGGAGTTCTCGAGGCTGACCGAGGGTGAAGTGAAGGCGCTGGAGGCCGCTTTCGCGGACATTTTCGGGGACGGTTGAGTTCCTCCCGGTGGTGCGGCGGAGCGGCCTTCCGTTCAGACGCGCTTCGGTCCCGCGTATGATGAAGAATCCGCATGGAGATCCTACATCCCGATACCCCGGCCGGGCTGGCTGAGGCGCTGGCGGCCGCCGGGGCTGCACGGCAACGCATCCGGCTGGGCGGTGCTTTTACGAAGAATCGAATGGGTGGGCCGGTGGGCCCAGCGGATGCCGTGGTGTCGACGGACCGGCTGACCCGGGTGTTGCAGTATGAGCCGAAAGACCTGACGATCAGCGTCGAGGCAGGCCTGAGGGTGGCGGAACTGAACCGGGTGCTGGCGGAGAACCGGCAGATGGTGCCGCTGGATCCTCCGTTTGGGGCACAGGCGACGGTGGGCGGGGTGTTGGCGGCCAATTGCACGGGCCCGCGGCGGCGGCTGTACGGGACGGGGCGGGACCTGGTGATCGGGATGAAGTTCGCGACGCTGCGCGGGGAACTGATCCAGACGGGCGGGATGGTGGTGAAGAACGTGGCGGGGCTGGATATGGGGAAGCTGCTGGTGGGGTCCTTTGGCACACTGGCGGCGATGGCGGTGGTGAATTTCAAGCTGATCCCGATGCCGCCGGAGACCGGGACGTTCGCGCAGCGGTTTGAGACGGCGGTGGATTTGCTGGAGGCACGGGATCGTCTGGTGCGCGGGGTGTTGCAGCCGGCGGCGGTGGATTTGCTGAATCCGGCGGCGGCGCGGCGGGTGGGTCTGGATGGCTTTGTGCTGCTGGTGCAGGCGGGGGGGAATCGCGCGGTGATGGCCCGGTATGCGTCGGAACTGACGCGGGCGGAGGCGCTGGACGATGGGATTTGGGAGCGGGTGCGGGAGTTCACACCGGAGTTCCTGGGTGAACACGCGTCGGGTATGGTGGAGCGGCGGTGGAGCACGCTGGAAGGGATGCGGGCGGTGATGGAACTGAAGGAGCCGGTGGTGGCCCGGGGCGGCAATGGCGTGGCTTGGGTGTATCACGCAAACGGGGAGACCTATCGCGGCGCCGGGGTGATGGAGTGGGGGCCGGAGGACGGCACGGGCCGGGCAGCCGGGTGGCCGGAGCCGGGCGCCGAGTTGGATGTGATGCGGCGCATCAAGAACATGTTCGATCCGGCGGGATTGCTGAATGCGGGGAGGCTGTATGGCAGGATCTAAGCACCTGCGGCAGAAGGATCTGGACAAGTGCGTGCATTGCGGGCTGTGTTTGAATGCGTGCCCGACGTATCGCGAGTTGGGGATCGAGATGGATTCTCCGCGCGGGCGGGTGTATCAGATGGCGCAGGTGTCGGCGGGTGAGAGGGGCATGGGCGAGTCGTACCTGGAGCACATGGGTCTGTGCCTGGCTTGCCGGGGGTGCGAAACGGCCTGCCCGAGCGGGGTGCAGTACGGGCGGTTGATTGAAGCAGCGCGGGCTGAGATTCAGGAGAGTGTTCCGAAGACGGCCACGGTGCGGCTTCTGCAGTGGCTGGTGTTCCGGAAGCTGCTGCCGTCGCGGGTGTTGTTGCGTGCGATGGGCGCCGGATTGGCGCTGTATCAGAAGAGCGGGCTGCAGGCGTTGGTGCGAGGCTCCGGGCTGCTGAAGGCGATGGGGGCGATGGGCCGGGCGGAAGCTCTGGCGCCGGAGGCGGAGACGCCGACGTTTTTCACGTCGTACGGGAAGGTTTTTCCTGCGGCGGGCGAGCGGCGGTATCGCGTGGCGCTGCTGGGCGGGTGCATGGCGAATGTGTTTTTCGCGCGGCTGAATGAGGCGACGGTGCGGGTGCTGCAGAAGAATGGCTGCGAGGTGGCGGTGCCGGACGAGCAGACGTGCTGCGGGGCGCTGCATGCGCATCAGGGGTTGAAGGCGGAGGCGCAGGCGCTGGCCCGGCGGAACATCGATGCGCTGGTGGATGGCGGGTACGACGCGGTGTTGACGAACGCGGCGGGGTGCGGGTCAACGTTGAAGGAGTATCACGAACTGCTGGAGGGCGATCCAGCGTATGAGGAGAAGGCGCGGCGGTTTGTGGGGAAGATGCGGGATGTGACGGAGTTTCTGGCCTCGATCGGGCTGGTGGAGGGTTTGCGGGAGCTGCCCTACCGGGTGACGTATCAGGATTCGTGCCATCTGGCGCATGGCCAGCGGGTGCGGGCGCAGCCGCGGAAGCTGCTGCGGTCGATACCGGGGTTGAAGCTGGTGGAGATGCCGGCTTCCGATGTGTGCTGCGGAAGCGCGGGGATCTACAACGTGGTGCAGAACGAGATGTCGATGCGGATTCTCGAGACGAAGATGGGGAATGTGAACGTAGTGAATCCGGACGTGATTGCGACGGCGAACCCGGGGTGCATGATCCAGTTGCGGGCGGGGGCGGCCCGGCATGGTAAGGGGCAGCCGGTGAAGCACGTGGTGGAGTTGCTGGACGAAGCCTACAGCAGCTGACGGTTTCGTGTAGAGTGGAAGGAAGAAAGGGGTTTCCATGCGGATTGGTGTTTGCCTGGCGGGAACGATGATGTTGGCGGCCGGGATGGCGTGGGGTCAATCCTTTACGGGGCGCATTCTGGGGACGGTGACGGATGCGAGCGGCGGCGCGGTGGCAGGCGCGCAGGTGAAGGCCGTGGACGCATCGACGAATCACACGCAGACGGCCACGACGAATGAGACCGGGAACTATTTCCTGAACGAGGTGCCGCGCGGGGAGTACTCGGTGGAGGTGTCCTCGACGGGCTTCAAGCAGTTTCTGCGGCGTGGGATCCAGTTGAATGTGGGCCAGCAGGCGCGTGTGGACGTGCGGCTGGAGGTGGGGAGCGTGACGGAGTCCGTTGAGGTGGTGGCGGATGCGTCGCTGCTGGAAACGGTGGATTCCGTGCTGGGCAAAGTGGTGGACAACAAGCGGATCACCGAACTGCCTTTGAACACGCGCAACGTGTTTTCCCTGCTGTTCCTGACCCCCGGGGTGACTGGGAGTGTGAGCAATACCTACAGCACCGGGTATGGGATCAATGGGGCGCGCAATTCGATGCTCGACATTCTGGTGGACGGCGTGAGCACGGCGCATCCGACGGTGAACGGCTTTTCGGGGAACTCGACGTTTCCGCCGGTGGAGGCGATTGCCGAGTTCAAGGTGATGGGGGCGAATTATCAGGCGGAGTTCGGGCGCAGCAACGGCGGGATTGTGAATGTGGTGTACAAGTCGGGGTCGAACAACCTGCACGGCAGCCTGTTTGAGTTCCTGCGAAATTCGAAGCTGGACGCCAACGACTTCTTCAACAACCGCCAGGGCTTCCGGCTGGGGAGCTTCAAGCGCAATCAGTTCGGCGCGATGGTCAACGGGCCAATTCAGCGAAACAAGACGTTCTTCCTGGGCAGCTACGAAGGACTGCGGGAACGGGCGCTTTCGAACACGCTGACCTCCGTGCCGACAGCGGCGCAGCGCGCGGGCGACTTCAGCCAGACGCGGGCGGCGAACGGGCAGCAGGTGAATATCTTCAATCCGTTCACGACGCGGGCGCAGGGCACCGGGTTCGTGCGCGATCCGTTTCCGGGCAACCGTGTTCCGGACACGATGTTTGACACGGTGGCGCGGAGCGCGATGCGGTTCTACCCGCAGCCGAACACGGTGACCAACGCCGTGACGAATCTGAACAACTTCTTTAACACCGGTGCGCGGGGGTATGACCAGGACCAGATCGATGGCCGGATCGATCACAACATCAGCGACCGGCAGCGGCTGTTCGGGCGTTTTTCGTGGCGGGAGAATCTCGATTCACCGGCGCAGTTCTTTCCCGACGACCTGACCATTGCGGAAGGGCGCGTGGAGCAGGGTGTGCGGCAGCCATCGATGTCGGTGGACTACACCAATACGCTGTCTCCGGAGATGGTGCTCACCGTGCGGGCGGGTGTTTCGCGCAGCGTGTTCAACTTCGACAATCAGGGCCTGGGATTCAAGCCTTCGGCGCTGGGGCTACCGGCGGCGGTGGACAGCGTGGTGGACCGGCAGATGTTTCCGAGGGTGGGCGCCAGCGGGTTTGTGAACTTGGGCGGCAGCGACCACCGGTTCAGCACCTTCAATACGTTCACGCTGCTGAGCAACGTGTCGAAGATTCATGGCAATCACACGGTGAAGTTTGGCTGGGAAGGGCGGTTGATCCGGGCCAATGTGTGGGAGGCGCGGTCGGCGGGAACGTTCAATTTTTCGGCGGGTTTCACGCAGGGCCCGAACCCGAATGCGGCAAGCGCGACGGCGGGCAACAGCGTGGCTTCGCTGCTGCTTGGCACAGGGACCACGGGGAACGTGCTGATCCGGAACTGGAAGAATGTGGCGGCGCAGAGTTTTTACCACGGTCTGTACGTGCAGGATGACTGGCGGATCACCAAGAAGCTGACGCTGAATTTCGGGCTGCGCTACGATCTGGACCTGCCGCGCACGGAGCGTTACAACCGGTTCAACTGGTTTGACCCGAACGTGCGGTCGCCTTTGGCGGGCCGCGTGGCGGGTCTGCCGAATCTGCAGGGCGGCCTGTTCTTTGTGGGTGTGGACGGAAATCCGCGGACGCAGTTCCACAAGGATCTGAACAATTTCGCGCCGCGGCTTGGCTTTGCGTATCAGGCGGACAGCAAGACGGTGATCCGCGCGGCCTATGGACACTTCATTGGGCCATCGCGGCAGGGCGCCCAGGGGACGGTGGGCCCGTTTGGGTTCCGGGTGGAGTATCCGTGGGTGACGACGATTGACGGGATCACGCCGTTCAACCGGTTGAGCAATCCGTATCCGGAGGGGTTCCGTGGTGTGCCTGGCTCCAGTGACGGGCTGCTGACGCAGGCGGGGGCGAATTTGCAGGCGTTCCTGCAGGATTCGCAATCGCCCTGGAACATGATGTGGAACTTCACGATTCAGCGGGAACTGCCGGGCGAGGTGCTCTTGGAAACGGCGTACGTGGGGAATCGCGGCTTGTACCTGAGCCGGAGCGGCGAAGGCGGCATGGAGTTGAACCAGTTGCGGCCGGAGCATATGGCTTTGGGATCCGCTTTGAATCAGCAGGTGCCGAATCCGTTTTTCGGCGTTGTGAACAATGGGATTCACCTGTCGCGGACGACGTCGCGGGGGCAGTTGCTGCGCCCGTATCCGCAGTTCACGGATGTGCAGCCGCTTTATGACGCCGGGGCGAGTTCGAACTATCATTCGTTGCAGACGACGTTCAAGCGGCGGTTTAAGCAGGGGTTCCTGTTCGAGGGCAGCTACACGTGGGCGAAGCTGCTGGATGATGGGGACAGCCATCAGAACACCTATGACGTGGCGGCGAGCCGGTCACTGGCTTCGCAGGACATCGCGCACCGGTTTGTGACCAGCATTCTGTACGACCTGCCGGTGGGTCCGGGGCGGCCTCTGGATACAGGGAACTCGCGGCTGGCGCGGTTCGCGCTGGCGGGGTGGCAGGTGAACGGGATTGTTACCTATCAGAGCGGCACACCGCTTTCGCTGGGCGCAAGCAACACAGCGGGGTTGTTCGGTGCACGGACGAATCCGAACAACGCCGGGCGGAGCGGCAAGAAGACCGGGCGGGTGCAAGAGCGGTTGAACGCATACTTCGATCCGTCGCCCTACAGCCAACCGGCGCCTTTCACGTTCGGCAACATGTCTCGGTTCGCGCCGGACCTGCGTTCGGATCGGGTCCGGAACTGGGACATTTCTCTGTTCAAGGAGTTCGCGGTGCGGGAGAAGATCACGACGCAGTTCCGGGCGGAGTTCTTCAACGCGCTGAACCGGGTGCAGTTCAGCAACCCGAACACATCGGTGACATCCAACCAGGTGGGTGTGATCACGGGGCAGGCGAATTCGCCGCGGCAGATCCAGTTCGGCTTGAAGGTGCTTTGGTAGAATGAAGATGTTCCTCCCTTCGAGCGGGAGTAACTCAATGGTAGAGTCACAGCCTTCCAAGCTGTTGGTTGCGGGTTCGATTCCCGTCTCCCGCTCCATTTCCCTGGTCCGGCGATTGATGCTTCCGCTGGTGGCGTTATCGCTTGCGGCTCAGTCCCGCGACACGAATCCTCATACATCACCCGCCGATGTGGCCGAGGGACGCCGTCTCTACAGCCTTTTTTGCGTGTTCTGTCATGGCATGGATGGCGCTTCGGGGCGCGGCGCGCGGCTGGCCACGACGTTCCGGCGTCATGGCACGTCGGACCGTGATCAGTATCGCGTGATCGCCAATGGAGTGTCCGGCACGGAGATGAGCGGACATTTCCTGCAGGAGGATGAGGTCTGGCGCATCCTTTCTTTCGTTCGGACGCTGGAGCGGGGTGCGCCGGCTTCGCCTGGGGCGTGCGCTGTGGATGCCGGGTCCGCCGTTTCGGGCCGGAGGGTTTTCGAGCAGCGAGGTTGTTTGGGGTGTCACTCGGTTGGTTTGGAGGGGTCTGGCCGGTTGGGTCCTGATCTTGGGGGCATTGGCGCGGCACGGCCACGGGAGGCTCTGCGGGAGTCGCTGGTGGCGCCTGAGCGCGCGGTGGCCCCGGCCTGGAGGGCTGTTCGGGTTACGCTGCGGGACCAGTCCACCGTCACCGGGTTTCTCCTGAATGAGGACGAGTACACGGTCCACATGATCGACATGTCGGAGCGGGCACGGTCTTTCGAGCGCCGCGGGATTTCGTCCATGGCGCGGCAGGCTGGTTCAACGATGCCGCCGTACGCGTCCGTGCCGCCTCAGGAGTTGGAGCATCTGCTGGGGTATCTCTGCTCGCTCAAGGGGGGCTCTCAGTGATTGCGAGGGTTGTGTTGTGGGCCCTGCCGGTGGCGGGCGCCGTTCTTGGCCAGGTGACCGAGGAGCGGCTGCGCAATGCCGCTTCGCATCCGGGGGACTGGCTGACGTACTCGGGCACCTACAGTGCTCACCGCCACAGCGGCCTGGCGCAGATTACGCCGGACAATGCCGCTCGGCTTGAGATCAAGTGGATCCATCAGGCGCGGATTGTGGAGAAGTTCCAGACCACGCCGCTGGCCGTGGACGGCATGCTGTACATCACGCTGCCACCCAGCGATGTGGTGGCGCTGGATGTGGCCACCGGAGCCAGGATTTGGGAGACGCGCCGCCGGATTCCGCCGATGGTCCAGACGTGCTGCGGCCAGGTGAACCGCGGGCTTGCGATTCTGGGGGACCGCCTGTTTCTGGCTACCGCCGATGCGCACGCGGTGGCGCTTGATCGCCGCAACGGACGGGTTCTGTGGGATGTCAAGATGGCCGATTTTGAGCTGGGCTATTCGGCCACGCACGCGCCGCTGGTGGTGAAGGACAAGGTGCTGATGGGGGTTGCGGGGGGCGAGTACGGGATCCGCGGTTTTCTCGATGCCTACGACGTGGCCACGGGCCGGCGCGCGTGGCGCTTCTACACGGTGGCGGCTCCGGGCGAGCCGGGCGGGGATTCCTGGCAGGGCGAGTCCTGGAAGACGGGCGGCGCGCCGATCTGGATCACCGGCAGTTACGATCCCGATCTGAACCTGACTTACTGGGGAACCGGCAACCCCGGACCGGACTGGAACGGTGACGTCCGCCAGGGCGACAACCTGTTTTCAGCAAGTGTGGTGGCGCTTGACGCAGATACGGGCCGGCGAAAGTGGCACTACCAGTTCACGCCCCACGATGTGCATGACTGGGATGCGACGCAGATCATGATGCTGCTGGATCAGACCGTTGCGGGACAGCCTCGCAAGACTCTGGTGACGGCCAATCGGAACGGTTTCTACTATGTGCTGGACCGCGCGACGGGCAAGCTGCTTCACGCCACGCCGTATGTGCGCCAGACCTGGGCGAGTGGAATCGATCTGGCCACCGGGCGCCCGGTGCGCGCCCCCGGGACGTTTCCAACGGCGCAGGGAACGCGGGTGTATCCGCAGGTGGCCGGGGGCACGAACTGGAACTCGCCGGCGTACAATCCCGGCACGGGCTTGTTCTACGTGTCGGCGCGCGAGGGCAGCAGCTTGTATTTTCAGGGCGAAGCGCTGTACAAGCCCGGCGCGCGGTATCAGGGCGGCTTCTTCAACAACGAACGGGTGATGGAGGACTGGTATGGCGCGATTCGCGCGCTTGATCCGGCCACGGGCACCCGGCGCTGGGAGCATCGCCTGTTGCGGCCCAACATGGCGGGGGTGCTTTCAACCGCGGGGGGCGTGATTTTCGCTGGAACCGAGGATGGGTACTTCAAGGCTCTGAATGCCACCACGGGCGCGGAGCTTTGGAAGCTGAATCTGGGCGGGCGTGTGATCGCGAGCCCGATGTCGTTTGAGTCGGGCGGGGCGCAGCGGATTGCGATTGCGGCCGGGAGTTCGCTGGTGGTGCTCGGTTTGCGGGAGTGAGTGTCAGGGGGGTGGGCGGCGCCTGGACTTGGATTCCGCACCCAGCGGTTCCCGGAACGGTTCTACCTGGATGCGCTCGTAGGAGACTTCGAGCACGGTGAGGTAGGTGGTGCCGCCGGGCGCCTGGAGAACCACCTGGTCGCCTTCCGCCGACTTCATCAAGGCGCGCCCCAGGGGCGATACCCAACTGATGTGGTTGCGTTCGAGATCCACCTCGTCCTGCCCGACGATGCTGACGACGCGCTCCGTTCCCGCCTCGGTTTCATAGCGCACGGTGGCTCCGAAGAAGGCCCGGCTGGCGGCCGGTCCTCTGCGGGGAGTCTCGGGGTCCACGACTTCGGCGGCTTCGATTCGCTTGGTGAGAAAGCGAATGCGGCTATCGATTTGGCGCAGGCGGCGCTTTCCGTATTGGTAGTCGGCGTTTTCGCTGCGGTCGCCGTTGCTGGCGGCCCAGGTTACCACTTCTGTGACGGCTGGGCGTTCTCGGGTGAGGAGGAAGCGGTGCTCGTCTCTGAGGCGTTGGAGGCCCGCCGGTGTGATGTAGTTCTTGACCGGCGATGCGGGCTCATCGCCTGGTGGTTTTCTGGTAAACCCTTTTCGCATGTCGTGGCGCTTTCAACTGCCTTTCTGGATTGTTTCACTTCGGCCGGGATATTGGCCATCGATACACGGGCTGGGCACGATCTTGGGGCGCCGGCATCACTATCCACTTCGGTACTGGCCGTGGAATCGTCGAGCCAAGGGGTGCTGGATCAGATTCGATCCCGCCTTCCGCTATATTCTGGAAAGAGGAAGGTTACCAAAATGAAGTACCCCGTTGCCTTGATACGGTCTGAAGAAGGCTACAGTGTCTCGTGTCCAGGTTTGCCTGGCTGCTGGTCGCAGGGAAAGACCGAAGAAGAAGCGCTGGAGAACATCAAGGACGCTATTCAGGAATACATTGCTGTTGCGCGGCAACTTGGAGGCGAAAGGGAACTCCGCGAAGTTGAGATTCAGGCGTAGGCCGTGGGCAAAATTGCGGACGTTCCCCATCAGAGGGCAGTCAGAGCTTTGCAAAAGGCGGGATTCTCGATCGCGCGGCAAGGCAAGCACATTGTGATGACGAATGGTGCGCGCATCGTCACGATTCCACGGCATGACCCGGTGAATCCGCACACGATGGCAGGCATTGTACGCGACGCAGGCCTTACGGAGCAAGAGTTCCGAAGTTTGCTCTAGTGACGGGTGCGCTTTTCCCCTACCCAAGAGACTTGGACCCGGCGTTCGCTCTAAAACAGGAGTTTCAACGCGAATTGGATCTGGCGTGAGTCGATTCGGGTCTGGCCGATTTTGCCGAAGTCGGGGTTGAGGGTGCGGCGGTCCCAGTTGGGGTTGAGGATGGTGGCGGCGCCGGGGACGAGGAACTCGCGGTTGGGGAAGCCCCATTCGGCGTGGTTGAGGAGGTTGAAGATTTCCGTGCGGAACTGAATGCGGGTGCGTTCGGTGATCCGGAAGTTCTTGAGCATGGAGAAGTTGATGGTCCCCACGCCGTCGGAATCGACGATGTTGCGGCCGGCCTGGCCGAAGCGGCCGAGGGGGGTGGGCATGCGGCGGACGAAGTCGGGACCGGGGACGAAGAGGAAGGGGAAAGTGGTGACTTCGACCGGGGGCAGAACAAAGGCCCGGGTGTTGAACCATTGGGTGGTGGCGCGGGGGCCGTCGTTGGGGTCGCCGGCAAGGTCCGTGCGGCCGCGCCGGCTGGAGCCGATGCCGTAGTAGTCGCCGTTGAGGTTGACGCTGAAGGGGAGGCCGGATTCGAACGTGGCGATGCCACCGGCCTGCCAGCCACCGAGGAGGCCGCGGCCGAACGGGATATCCCACGCGAAGCTGGCGACGGCGCGCTGGCGGATGTCGTAGGAGGAGCGGGCCTTTTCGATGCTCTTGTCAAAGGGGTTCTGATCGGTGGCCGAGGAGTCCGCGACGGGAATGCCGAGGCTGTCGTTGTCGAGCGACTTGGACCAGGTGAGGCTGGCATCGACGGTGAGGCCGCCTCCGTAGCGGCGTTCGGCGCGGAGCGTTCCGGCGTGGTAGTTCGAGAAGCCGCTGGTGTTCATGAGGAAGGCGAAGAACATGCCGGGGGCTTCCGGGAGGGTGTTGAAGCGGAGGAAGGCGGGCCCCTGGACGGCGAGTTGGGGCGGGGGGCCGCCGATCCACTGGCCGTTCTGGAAGATTCCGATGGAGGTGTTGGGGCCTCGGTTGGCGGGTACGGCGCCGCCGGGCTGCGCGCCGGGCAGGGGGAAGTTCCAGAGGCGGTTCGAGTAGAGCCTGGTGCCCTTTGAGCCGACGTACGCCAGGCTGAGCTTCCAATCGGACGCGGCGGTGGTTTCGAGCGTGAAGTTCCACTGCTGGACGTAACCGGCAGGAAAGTTGGTGTCGGGGAACTGGCTGGCGTTGAGCAGGGTGGGGGCCGGGAATTCGGCGCCCGCGGTAGCGATGGAGGTGGGATTGGCGGCGGTTCCCGCATTGCCGAACACCTTCTGGAAACGGTTCGAGTAAGGGGGTTGAAGCGCAAGCTGCTGGCGGGTTGAGTACATGGGCCGCGAGTAGAAGATGCCGTAGGCGCCGCGGATGGCGGCGCGGCCGCGGCCGGTGGGGTCGAAGGCAAAGCCGAAGCGGGGCGCCCAGTTGTTGCGATCGTTACGGATGATGCCGCGCGGCAGACCGGCCTGTTCGGTGGTGATGATGGGGAAGCGGAAGGTCCCGGCGGGGTTGGTGACTGAGATCTGACTGGCGCCGAAGCCGGGTGTGTTGCTGATGTTCGAGGGCGCGGCCACCTGGCCGTTGTGGCTGGAAACGATGAAGGCGCGGCGGGTGATGTCGAACGTGGAGAGGCGGTCGAAACGGTCGTAGAGTGAGCCGAAGAACTCGTAGCGGATGCCGAGGTTGAGGGTGAGGCGGCGGCTGGCGCGCCAGTCGGTCTGAGCGTAACCGGAGTACTCGTTGCCCATGAGGTAGGCGTCGTCGATGTCGGCGAGGTTGAAGGTATCGGGGTGGCCGAGGAGGAAGTCAGCGAGGGCGGCGCCGGAGAAGGCGCCAGTGGTGGCGCCACCGAACTGGTATTGGCCACGGGGGATCTGGTAAGAACGGGGCGCGAAGTGGACGCGGCGATACATGCCACCCGCCTTATAGGTATGGTTGCGGCGGATCCAGGTGAGATTGTAGTCGGCGGAATACTCGGTATTGTTGCGATCGATGGTGAATTCGATGTCGCCGAATTCGGGGTAGCCGGCGACGGAGAAGCGGGGGAATCCTCGGTGATTGGGCGGGAGGGGTGGGAGTCCCCGGATGCCCGCCGTGGTGGTGAAATCGGTACCGGCGTTGCCGGGCAATTGACCGCCGGTGACGCGGTTGAGGCCGAGGCGGAGTTCGCCGACGGCGCCGGGGGAAAAGACACGTGTCCAGCCGAGGGCGAGGTTGCGGCTATTGAGGGAGAGGAGGTTGCCGAAGCCGGGGACGGCGCTGCGGACGGTGCCGAGGACGCTGCGGGTGCCGAAGGGAAGGTAGCCTTCGGATTGGGAGATGAGGCCGCGGGCAAAGACGCGATCGATTTCCGAGTAGTTCTGATCGATCCGGAAGACACCCTGATCGCCGGTGTTGCGTTCCTTGGGTTGGGCGACGTAGTTCTGCGAGATGCCGGGCCGGTTGGGCTCCGGGACGAAGCGCAGCATGGCGGTGGCAACGCGATCAAGCCGGGCGGGGGGGATGACGTTGGGTGTGGAGAATTCCTGGTTGGTGAGCGGATCGATGACGCGGCCGGCGAGCCCTGCGCCGCGCAGTTCGCGGAAATCGCCGCCGCGCATGGCGAGCGTGGGCACGGTCTGGAGTTGGGTGATGGACTTGCGGACGCGAAGGCCTTCATAGCCGGCGAAGTAGAACGTCCGGGATTTACGGAGAGGGCCGCCGAGCGTGGCGCCGAACTGGTTTTGCTGAAACTGGGGGATGTCGGCACGGCCGTCGCCGGTGCGGTCGAGGAGGTCGAACGCGTTGCGGGTGTCGAAGGCGCTGTTGCGGTTGAAGTGGTAGATGCTGCCGTGGAGCTGGGAGCCGCCCGACTTGATCGAGATATTGATGTTGGCGCCGCCCTGGCCGCCGGCTTCCGCGGCGTAGGCGGACGACATCACCTTGAATTCGGCGACGGCGTCGACGGAGGGGAGCACGGTGGGCGAGTTGTAGAAACGGTCATTGGCGGAGATGCCGTCGATGGAGTAATAGTTGTCGGATTCGCGGGCGCCGTAGACCGTGATGTTAGGGCCGGCGAGGTTGCCGGTGAGTTCGGCGCGGAGGCTGCCGCCGGCGTTCTGCACGACCCCCGGAGTGAGTTTGGCGAGTTCGAGGAACTGGCGGCCGTTGAGCGGGAGGTCGACGATGCGGCGGTTCTCGATGATGGTGCCCTGGGCGCCGGATTCGGTATCGATCAGCGGGGGCGCGGCGGTGACCTGAACGGATTCGCGGACGGTTGCGGGCTGGAGTTCGAAGTCGACGCGGAGGGTGCGGTCAATTTCGACCTGGAGGCCGGTGACGGTCTTGCGTTCGAGGCCGGGGGCTTCGGCGTCGAGCGTGTAGCGGCCGATGGGGAGGAGGGGGATGATGTAGTAGCCCTGGTGGTTGGCGCGGGTGAAGCGGGTGAGGCCGGTGGATGTGTTGGTGGCGCGGACGGCGGCGGCGGGGACGGGTTTTTGCTGCGCGTCGAGGATGATGCCGGCAAAAGAGCCTTCGGTGGATTGGGCGAGCGCGGTGGAGGCGCCGAGGAGGAGAGCGAGGGCCTGGAGAGTAGAACTGCAACTCATTTGCAACTACCAGATTGGCAGAGGGGGCGGGGCGGGGTCAATAGCGGGGCGGCGTATCGGCTTTACCTGCGCGGCAAGGTGATTCCGGTGGTGGACCTGCGCCGATGAATTTGGCCAGGGTGTTTATCTGCCGTTTCTGACCGGCATGGCGGCCGTGGAGGGCAAGGTCAAGCTGCTTCTGGATATTCGAGGAGATTTTGGTGGCGCAGGACTTTGCCGGGCTTTCGTCCGAAAAGTCCGCCGAGGGCGCCCGGCGGACCGAGCCGGCGGCGGAAGCTGCCTGAGTGCGCTTCTTAAGGCAGCGATCCGTCAGGGCGTGATTGCCGCCCGGATGCCTTGACCCGGGAAGACATTGGGCACCAGTTGGCCCTGGTCGACGACGGGCGTGCCGTTGACGAGAACCCAGCGGATGCCTTCCGAGGGGGTATCGGACTTTTCGTACGTGGCGCGGTCATTGATTCGCGCCGGGTCGAAGACGGTGATGTCGGCGTCGGACCCCACGCGTATGCGCCCCTTGTTCTTCATGGCGGCGACGCGGGATTCCAGCCGTTTGGCCGGCATGATGGTTATCTTCCGCAGGGCTTCCATGAGCGGGAACAGCTTCTCGTCCCGCGAATAGCGGCCGACCACACGTGAGAAGGTCCCGGCGCCGCGGGGATGGTTGCCGGGTTCGACGTCGAAGCCATCGCTGGCGATCATGGTGAGCGGGCTGGCGAGGGCGGCCCGCACCATGGGTTCTGTGTTTGAGTGGACGATGACGGTGCCGCCCTGCTTGCGGAAGTTGAGAAAAGTCCCCCGGGTGAGGCGCTCACCGGTGGCTGTCCATTGGAAGGTCCGGTAGTAGCTTTCGGGTTCATTTTCGTGGCTGTCGAAGAGGGCGGCTTCGATGCGGGTCATGCCGGCGGCGTAGGGGTAGCATTCGGTGGTGATGTCGACGCCATGGGCTCTGGCGCCTTCGATCATCTCAAGCAGCTTGGGGGTGTCATCGTGGCCGCTGGAATTGATGTGCACGGGGTGGACGGAGGCGCCGGTGATGGCGGCGGCGGCGATGACCTCCTGCAGGTCGCCCACGCGGCCAATGTTGCCGTGCCCGCCCCGCAGATGGACATGGCAGGCCGCTTTGTTGCGGGCGGCGGTCTTGAAGATCTGGAGGATTTCCCAATGGGAAGCGGCGGCGGTGTAGCCGATGCCGAAGCCGACGGCGGGTGCGCCTCGCTTCAGGCCATGTTCGATGCGGCGCTGGAGGTCAGAGATCTCTTCGGGGGTGGCGGCACGCTTGGCGGCGGGGCCGGAGGGCACCAGGACACCGGGATCATGCATGAGGGCCATGCGCGCCGGAATGTGGCCAATGGACGCGCCGTAGTGGATGGCCCATTTGCCGGCGCGCTCACCATAGTATTTGTCGATATCGCCGGTGCCCAGTTCGAGTTCAAGCTGAGCGGTGACGCCGTCCTGGGCTTGCGCCTGGGCGGAACGGGCCTTGGTTCCATGCCAGTGGAGGTCGATGAAGCCGGGGGAGACGACGAGCCCGGCCGCATCGAGGACGCGCCGGCCGGTGAGGGGGCGCTGGGAGAGGGCGCCGACTTTGCCGCCGCGGATGCCCAGGTGGCGGATGGCGTCGAGGCCGGATTGAGGGTCGATGACACGGCCCCCCTGGATGACGAGATCGTAATCCTGGGCGGCGCCCGGGTCCGCCAGAAGCAGTCCCGCGAGGAGAAGAACAAGTTTCATTGCGGCGTGCACTCCATCAATATTTTCGATTTGACGCTTCCAAACCCGATTGGCTATCCTACAACTTCCCGAAACCGCGAGTTCGCCGAAACCGGAGTAAGCGGCGGGCGGAGCCCCGGGCTCGCCGGCCACCGACTGCAAGAGCGAGGGCCGCGAGACCAGGCGGCTTGAGCCGGAATGGAACGGAGAAGCCATGACCCCACAAGAAGTTCTTGAGTTCGCCAAGGCCCATGATGCCCGTCAGGTGGACCTGCGGTTTGCCGATATTCCGGGCCTGCACCACCACATCACCTACCCGATCAGCCAGTTGACCGAGGACAGCTTCGAGGAGGGATTTGGCATCGACGGATCGAGCATCCGCGGCTGGGCGGCCATCAACGAAAGCGACATGCTGTTGATTCCGGACCCGGGCACGGCGTACATCGACCCGTTTTTCGAAGTGCCAACACTGGTGATGAGCGGGAACGTGATTGACCCCATCACGCGCCAGCACTACGAGCGCGACCCGCGGTACATCGCCCAGAAGGCCGAACGGTATCTGAACAACACCGGGGTGGCGGACACGATCTACTTCGGAGCCGAAGCCGAGTTCTTCATCTTCGACAACGTGCGTTTCGATTCGAACGTCCATTCCGGGTTCTATTTTATCGATGCCGAGGAAGGCCGCTGGAACACGGGGCGGGAAGAGAACAATCTGGGCTACCGGCCGCGGTACAAGGAGGGTTACTTCCCGGTGCCGCCGACGGACCACTACATGGACCTGCGCGGCGAGATGGTGCAGACCATGATCAAGTGCGGCCTGAACATCGAGTGCCATCACCATGAGGTGGCGACGGGCGGGCAGTGCGAGATCGACCAGAAGTTCGACACGATGGTGAAGTCGGCGGACAACATGATGCTGTACAAGTACATTGTCCGCAACGTGGCCTATCAGTACGGCAAGAGCGTGACGTTCATGCCCAAGCCGTTGTTTGGCGACAACGGCAGCGGCATGCACTGTCACCAGAGCCTGTGGAAGTCAGGCAGGCCGCTGTTTGCGGGCGACGGGTACGCGGGCCTGAGCGAACTGGCGCTCTATTACATTGGCGGGCTGCTCAAGCATGCGCGGGCGTTGAGCGCGATTATCGCGCCGACGACGAACAGTTACAAGCGGCTGGTGCCTGGCTATGAGGCTCCGGTGAACCTGGCCTATTCGCGCCGCAATCGCAGCGCGGCGGTGCGGATTCCGATGTATTCGGCGAGTCCCAAGGCGAAGCGGGTTGAGTTCCGGCCTCCGGACCCTTCCTGCAACCCGTACATGGCGTTTGCCGCCATGCTGATGGCCGGCATTGACGGCATTCTCACCCGCTCCGATCCGGGTGAGCCGTTGGACAAGGACATTTACGACCTTTCTCCCGAAGAGATGAAGAACGTGCCTTCCATGCCGGCTTCGCTGGATGAGGCGCTGGATTGCCTGGAATCCGACCATGCGTTCCTGACGCGCGGGGACGTGTTCACGGAAGATCTGGTTGAGACCTTCATTTCGTACAAGCGGAAGCACGAAGCCGACGCTGTCCGGCTGCGTCCGCACCCCTACGAGTTTTCGCTCTACTACGACATTTGAGCGCCGGCCTGCAAGCGGATTTAATCGTACCGATAGAAAAAACCGATTGAGCGGGTGCCTTTCCGGGTGTTTCGGGCGCCCGGCGATCCGCTATAATCAGGTATCCGAGCCATGTGCCGGCTCATGCCGACGTGACCCGCGAAACACCTTTTCCGAACTAGAAGGAGATCGATGCCGAACGACCTGCGTAACTTTCTGGCACTTTCGTACGAAGAGCTGGAAGAGTTGAATCTCGCCGCCAAACAGCAGCGGAAAGAACGCGTTTCCGTGGATGTGATCCGCGAGGAGCGACTGAAGTATCTCACCGACGAGAAGCGGATCAAGGCTGTGACGTTGCTGTTCAGCGACCTGGAAGGCCGTCTGCACATGCTCGATTACGACAAGAAGTTCCTGCTGAACAGTTGGGACAACATGACGTTTGACGGTTCTTCGATCCGGGGTTTCACGGCACAGCGCGAAAGCGACCTGCGGCTGGCGATCGACTGGCCGTCGTTTTACTGGGCTCCGGCCGACTACTTCGGTTCCGGCAAAGTGCTGGTGTTCGGCGAGGTGATCGACAAAGACGGCTCCGCGTATGGCGCCGATATTCGCGGCGTTCTAAAGGGGTTCGCGGCTGAGCAGTATGCATCGAACGGGTACACGCTGAACGCGGCCAATGAAATTGAAGGTTTCCTGTTCAACGGCACCGACGCGGAGCGCCGCTACAATGAGACCGGCAAGTTCGAGTACGTGAACACGGGCGGCTACTACCATTCGCTGCCTGGCGACCCGCTGCGCCAATTCATCGATACGACGGCCGAAGTGCAGCGCGCGATGGGCTTCCAGAACGAGAAGGACCACCCGGAAGTGGCGCCCTCGCAGTTCGAGATCAATTACGGCTACGGCGAAGTGGTGCAGGCGGCGGATCAGATCCAGCTCTACAAGCTGATCTGCCGGCAGGTTGCCAACAGCATGGGCCTCAGCGTCAGCTTCCTGCCCAAGCCGGTGGTGGGCGTGAACGGCAACGGCATGCACACGAACGTTTCGGTTTCGAAGAATGGCCGGAACATCTTCTGGGATCCCAAGGGCGAAGAGAAGATGAGCAAGACGGCGTGGCAGTTCATCGACCGCATTCTGACGCACGGCAACGACATCTGCCTGATGCTGAACGCCAGCGTCAACGCCTACCGCCGCCTGGACCCGCACTTCGAAGCGCCGAACCAGATCAAGGCCTCGGCCACCGACCGCGGTTCGATGGTGCGCATCCCGATCGGCAACGAAAAGTCCGCGCGTGTCGAGGTTCGATCGGTTGGTCCCGATGCCAACCCCTACATGGTGATGCTGGCTGTGTTCAAGACCGGTCTTCAGGGCGAAATCGCGAAGGTGAAGAACCTGCGTCAGGCGGAACGCTACCTGCCGGACAACGTTTACACCGCGATTGACAATTTCCGCGCCGCATCCTGGACGGAAAGCCTGCTGGGAGCGGACGTGAAGGGGCGTTACGCCGATCTGAAGCAGGCTTCGGCAGACCGCTGCCCGAAGCTGCTCGGCACCTTTGTGAAGGCTCCGGAAGTGCAGTATCACCACGAAGTCTACAACCAGTTCCTCTGGAACCAGTTCTAGGCGAATCACTCGAAGAAAAGCAGGCCGAGGCTTCCGGATCACCGGGCCTCGGCCTTTGTGTTTTGAGTGCAAAGCGCGGGAGCGCCCGGCCTGCGCTGGTATACTGGCCCTAAGTATGAGAGTTATTAATCAGACCGTTGGTTAGTAGACATTGAGTTCAACCTGCGGCGTACACGGTGTCCTTGGTCAGGAAGAACATTTTGATAGTCCAGGGCAGG
>Ga0194132_10001577_pt1 | contig 45927 bp, 42 predicted proteins | sample TA2KigOf80mmetaG_FD_148612 | JGI IMG/M metagenome (GOLD analysis project Ga0194132, IMG submission 148612) | Freshwater microbial communities from Lake Tanganyika, Tanzania - TA2015054 Kigoma Offshore 80m | ecosystem: Environmental > Aquatic > Freshwater > Lake | place: Tanzania: Lake... | reverse complement strand
CGGTGGAAGCCGGCAAGATTGTCCGCGCCCATGAGCCACACGAAATTGACGTTAGGAAAGCGCCGCTTGAGATCGGTCAGGAGATCGACGGTATAGGGCGACTTGCTCGCGCCGGAATATCCGCTGACATCGATGCGCGGATGATCGGCGATCTTCTTCGCCCCGGCGACGCGCTGCGCGAGGCTCGGAAGCTTGGCCGTGTCCTTCAGGGGATTGCTCGGGCTGACCAGCCACCAAACCCGGTCGAGTCCCAGCCTTTTCAGCGCGATCAGGCTGATCTGCCGATGCGCATCATGTGCTGGGTTGAACGATCCCCCGAGCAGCCCGATGCGCATATTGGGCGCTGCCAATGGCGGCGCCGAAACTTCGGTCCGGCCTGCCCTGCTCAAGGGCGAATCTGGCCCGAGCCGCGCACGACATATTTAAATGTCGTGAGCTGTTCGAGGCCTACTGGACCGCGCGCATGAAAGCGGCCGGTGGCAATGCCGATCTCGGCGCCCATGCCGAACTCGCCGCCATCGGCGAATTGGGTCGAAGCGTTGTGCAAAACGATAGCGCTGTCGACGCGGGCGAGAAACTCCTCGGCGGCCTTCGTGTCTTCAGTCACGATCGACTCGGTATGCTGCGAGCCGTAGCGGGCGATATGCGCGACCGCATCCTCGAGCCCGTCCACCACCTTAACGGCAATGATGGCGTCGAGATATTCCTTGGGCCAGTCCTCGTCGGTGGCAGGCTTGACGCGGCTGTCGGCGCGCTGGGTTTCAGGATCGCCGCGCACTTCGCAGCCCGCCTCGATCAGCGCGCCGACCAGTGGCTCGAGATGCGTTGACGCCGCCGCGCTATCGATGAGCAGCGTCTCGGCCGCGCCGCAAATGCCTGTGCGGCGGAGCTTCGCATTGAGAACGATATCGCGTGCCATGGCGAGATCGGCTGACGCCTGGACATAGACATGACACACGCCTTCGAGATGAGCGAAGACCGGCACGCGCGCTTCCTCCTGCACGCGGGCGACGAGGCTCTTGCCGCCGCGCGGCACGATCACGTCGATGGCGCCACCTAGTCCGGCAAGCATATAGCCGACGGCGCTGCGATCGACTGTCGGTACAAGCTGAATCGCCGCTTCCGGTAACCCATGCTCGATCAGAGCCTCAGTCAGTATATTGGCGATGACGAGCGAGGTGAGGAAACTCTCAGAGCCGCTGCGCAAGATCACGGCGTTGCCGGATTTTAGCGTTAGCCCCGCAGCATCGGCGGTAACGTTCGGTCTCGACTCATAGATCATGCCGATGACGCCGAGCGGCACGCGCACGCGCGAAATCTCCAAACCATTGGGGCGGGCCCAGCTTTCCATCACCTGCCCGACCGGATCGGGGAGAGCGGCGATGTCGCGCAAACCTTTGGCCATGGCGGCGATGCGCTTCCCGTCGAGCGCCAGCCGATCGAGGAACGCGGCATCGCGGCCTTTCTTACGCGCTCCCTCGATATCGTGCTGGTTTGCCTCGATGATTTTCGCAGCGTTCGCTTCGAGCTTGGCGGCCATGGCTTCAAGCGCGGCATTCTTGCGTTGCGTCGATGCGTGCGAAAGCTCAGCCGCCGCTTCCCTAGCGAGGCGACCCATGTAAAGCATCATGGGCTCGATGCTCTCTTGCGGCCTGTCGGCGATAGCGCTCATCTCAAATCTTCCGCTGCAACACCATGTCGTCCCGATGGATCAGCTCTGCTCGGCCAAAATAACCGAGAATCTCGGCGATTTCACCGCTTTTGCGGCCGATAATGGCAGCGGCCTCCTCGTGACCGTAAGTGGTGAGCCCGCGCCCGATTTCGACCCCCTCGCCGTTCCGGATCACCACGGCATCGCCCCGCTCGAATTTGCCTTCCACGCGCGTGACGCCAGCGGGCAACAGGCTCTTGCCGGAGGCGAGTGCCGCCGCAGCGCCAGCATCGACGGTGAAGGCGCCCTTGGGCTCCAGCGTGCCCGCGATCCAGCGTTTTCGCGCCGTGATGGGATCGGCGTGCGCCAGGAACCAGGTTGCCACGCCCGTCTTGGCGAGCGTTCGAAGCGGGTTCAGCACGCGTCCGCTCGCAATCACCATATGCGTGCCGCCGGAGACCGAAATCTTTGCCGCCTCGATCTTGGTGACCATGCCGCCGCGCGACAGCTCCGAACCGACATCGCCGGCCATCGCTTCGATCTCGGGTGTAATCTCGCGAACTTCATCGAGACGGTGTGCATCAGCGCGCGAGCCGGGCGGCGCGGTGTAGAAGCCGTCCACATCCGAGAGCAGCACGAGACAATCGGCGCTCATCATCGACGCCACACGCGCAGCCAGCCGGTCGTTGTCGCCATAGCGGATTTCGCTGGTCGCCACCGTGTCGTTCTCGTTGACGACCGGCACGGCGCCGAGCTTGAGCAGTGTGTTCATGGTATTTCTCGCGTTGAGATAACGCTGGCGCTGCTCCGTATCGCCGAGGGTAAGTAGCACCTGCGCCGCGACCAGACCGCGCTCGCGGAAGGCTGCCTCGTATGCATGCGCGAGATCGATCTGACCCACGGCCGCCGCGGCTTGACTGTCCTCTAGCTTGAGCGGGCCCTTCGGCAGCTTCAGCGCGTTTCGGCCGAGCGCGATCGCGCCGGATGACACAACGATGATATCCTTGCCTTCTTTGCGCAAGGTGGCGACGTCGTCGGCGAGCGTGTTCAGCCATTTGGCATGAAGCTCGCCGTTTATGGCGTCCACTAAGAGCGAGGAGCCAATCTTGACCACGATGCGGCGGGCAGCAATCCATTCCTTCCTCATGGCTGCCATCCTGCCGCGCGGACTGTTTTCGTTTTGGTGCTGCCGCGAAGTTTCTTGATGTCCGTGGCGAGCGCGCGGAGCGTTTCCGGCACGCCCTCACCGCTTGCCGCCGAGACAATGAGGACCGCTTTGCCCGCCGCCTTCTTCAAAGCGCGTGCTTTCTTCTTCAGTTCATCCTTTGGCACAGCATCGGCCTTGGAAAGCGCCACGATCTCGGGCTTGTCCTCTAATCCCGCGCCATAGGCTTCGACCTCGCCGCGCACGGTCTCATAGGCTTCGGCCGGGTCGTCGAGCGTGGCATCGACCAGATGCAACAGGACGGCGGTGCGTTCCACATGACCGAGGAAGCGGTCGCCAATGCCGGCACCCTCATGCGCACCCTCGATCAGCCCCGGAATATCGGCGAGCACGAAGTCGAAACCGTCGATGCGCACCACCCCGAGATTGGGATGCAGCGTAGTAAAGGGATAGTCGGCGATCTTCGGCTTCGCCGCACTCACCGCAGCGAGAAATGTCGATTTGCCGGCATTGGGCAGGCCGATAATGCCGGCATCGGCGATCAGCTTGAGCCTGAGCCAGATCTGCTTCTCCTCGCCCGGCTGGCCGGGATTGGCGCGGCGCGGCGCCTGATTGGTCGCCGACTTGAAATGCGCATTGCCGAAGCCGCCATTGCCGCCTTTGAGCAACACGATACGCTCGCCCGGCGTCGTGAGATCGGCGATCAGGATCTCGCCGTCCTCATCGAAAATTTGCGTTCCGGGCGGCACATTGAGGATCACGTCAGTGCCCTTGGCGCCGGTGCGGTTCTGGCCCATGCCATTGCCGCCCTTTTTGGCCTTGAAATGCTGCTTGTAACGGTAGTCCAGAAGCGTGTTGAGGTTGGCTACGCATTCCACGATCACGTCGCCGCCCTTGCCGCCGTCGCCCCCGTTGGGACCGCCGAATTCTACGAACTTCTCCCGCCGGAAGCTGACGCAGCCATTGCCGCCGTCTCCCGCGCGCACATAGACCTTGGCCTGATCGAGGAACTGCATGGGTGAGGGCTTAGCATTAGAGGGCTTTACGTTGCACTAAACTGTGCCAAGTCCGGCAAGGGCCGAGGCACGATCGAGGCGATAGGTCATGCACGGGGTTCTCGTCCTGCGCGCGGCGCAATCGCGCATTTCGCTGCCAGAAACGATGAAGCCGAGCTTGCGCAGCACCCGTTCCGAGGCAGGATTGTCGGTGAAATGGCCGGCGGCGAGGTATATGAAGCCATCGGCCTCGAAAGCATGCGCAATAAGCGCCGCAACGGCTTCGGTACCATAACCTCGACCCCAATATGGCTTGCCGATCCAATACCCGAGCTCGGCATGCTTCGCGCTGAAAGGGCGATAGCCGGTGCAGCCGATCAGCTCGCCATCGCGCTCGATCGCGAACACCACACCCTCCTCGCCGGCAAGCACGCTATCGATCCACTCGGCGGCCTGTTGCTCGGTATAGGGATGCGGGATCGTGCCGGTCATACGGGCCACGTCGTAATCGCCCGCGAGCAGGGTCATGCGCGCCGCGTCGGTGAGCGTCGGCGTCCGCAATAACAGTCTTGGCGTCTTGATGATCATGAATGCATGGCCGGGACCAGCCCGGTCATGCCAGCGGCTGGTCGTTCTGAGGAAACCTAGTTCGGCTTGACCGAGACGTAGACACGGCCCTTTTGCTTGGTCGCATATACGACCTCGCCTTCGCGCAGTGCGAACAGGGTATGATCCTTGCCCATGCCGACGCCATCGCCCGGGTGCCATTTGGTGCCGCGCTGACGTACGATGATGTTGCCGGCAAGCACGCGCTGACCGCCCGACTTCTTCAAGCCGAGCCGGCGCCCAATCGAGTCGCGACCGTTGCGGGACGAGCCGCCTGCTTTCTTATGTGCCATGGTTCGCTCCTCTATTTCTTCTTCGGCTTGGCGGCCGGCTTCTTGGCCGGTGCCTTGGCCGCAGGTTTCGTCTTACCTGCCGGTTTGGCTTCGGCCTTCTTGGGAGCCGGCTTCTTGTCGGCCTTGGCCTTCACTTCGGTTTTCGTCTCGGCTTTCTTCTCGGGCTTTTTGGCCTCTGGTTTCGGCGGCGTCTTTGACGGCTTCTTGCCGTCGGTCAAAATCTCGGTGATGCGGAGCGCAGTCAACTCCTGGCGATGGCCCTTGGTGCGGCGGTAGTTCTTGCGCCGCTTCTTTTTGAAGACAACGATCTTGTCGCCCTTCTTCTGCTCGAGCACTTCGGCCGCAACCAAAGCACCGGTGATGGTCGGGCTGCCGGTCTTGGGGCTGTCGCCGCCGAGCAGGAGAACCTCCGCAAGCTCGACGATCTCGCCGGGTTTGCCCGCGATCTTCTCGACTTCGATGATGTCGTTGGGCGCCACGCGATATTGCTTGCCGCCCGTGCGAATGACCGCGAACATTGGCTTGATCCGTCTCTAGGGGCTTGAAAAACCGGCGCTAAGCGCGGGCGGAGCCACTTAAAATGCCATCAGGCGGCGCAATATAGAGGCCGAAACCGATAAGTCAATTGCCGGAAATTGACGGAAACTCGCCGCCTAACCCTGTGAATTGTCTGGAAACCCCTCGGGTTGCGGCCGGCCAGGCGGCAAGCTACATGACCCCTCGGAGAGGTGCCGGAGTGGTCGAACGGGACGGTCTCGAAAACCGTTGTACGGGTAACCGTACCGAGGGTTCGAATCCCTCCCTCTCCGCCACGACTTAACACGATGATATTGCTCGTACTTTTATCATTTCGATAGTGCGAATTCACGCGACTTTTCCGTGGCTTCGTCGTGTAGCGCAGCCGGCACTGGACCACCAGAGACGAATCGGTCCGCGAATGCGGGCTCCGAAAGTGCACGAGTCTCGTTCTCGAGTTTTGGTGGTACGGCAGTCTCTGCGTGAGCAGCCGTATTCTGGCAAGCGAGCCAGAATGAAACGAGAGTATGGAACGAGATAGAGCCGCACAATTCGCTGCGAGAAGAGCGCTGACGCCTCAGGCGAAGCCGAGGGCTCGCCGCTGCTCGTTCCAATCAAGCGGCAACCGCGTGTCGTCCATGAGCTTTCGTGCCGTGAGCTCCGGCGGCTGGTTGCCGTTGAGGATCGCGCCGACGATATTGGGCGCCAATAACGTGAGCCGGAATAGACGCGTCGCATAGGACGGGACCATTTTCTCTTCCTTGGCGATCTCTTCGAGGGTCAGGCTTCGGTCGGCAAGCAGCCGGTCGCGGATCGCATTGGCGCGAATGAGCAGGCGCAGGAGGCTCGGATCGGGAGCTGTGGAACCAGACCCATCTTCGAGGACGATCCGCATCTCCTTGCCGGCCCTCCTGAGGCGGGCTGGGACGGTGAGTGTCAGAAGGAGACCCGCGGATTCCGCCGCGGCCCTTGCCCCGGGCTTCGACTCATCGTGGTCTCCTATGAGCCACAGGGCAACTTGGGCTCGGTCCACGATGATATCAATCCGATCGGCAAACACTTGGACGCGAGCGACGACCGCACCCAGCAGGGCTCGGCGATCATTGGGCTTGAGGTCTTGCCACATCGCAGCGCAATGCTTCGTGCGCTCGATCAATCGCTTCTGATTTCCCGCATCGAGAGTGACGGCCTGAACGGCCTGGAAGACGCCCGCGGGATCAGCTAGCCAATCGCGAATGCGGTGCGTTACGAGGGCCTCCAGAGCCGCCGCCGGAACGCGCTGGCCGAGGTCTTTGGCCTTCCCGGCCAGCAATGACCGGGAGACGTAATAGCGGTAACGGGTGCCTCGCTTGGTCGCATGCGTGGGCGTCATCCGCTCGCCTTGTGCGTCGAACAGGATACCGGCCAAAAGGCTTGGCTGCCTGTCGGTTGTTCCCTGCACTCGATCGACGCGGTTGCTTGCAAGCAGCGCCTGCACCTCGTTCCAAAGGGCCTCGTCGACAAGGGCTTCATGCTCGCCGGGATAGTTCTTGTCCTTATGTACCGTCTCGCCCCGGTAGATGCGGTTCTGCAGCATGAGGTAGAGCGCGCCCCGGGCGAGCGGCTTCTGGCCATATCGACTGCCGTCCGAGGCCGTGCGGGCCTTGCTGACGATACCAGCCGCGTCCAGGTCGGCCTTTAGCAAGCGCACGGACTTCAGTTCGATATAGCGCCGGAAGATGTGTCTGACCGTCTCGGCTTCGGATTTGTTGACGATAAGCTTCTTGTCCATAACGTCGTAGCCAAGGGACGGCTGGCCGCCCATCCACATACCCTTCTTCTTCGAGGCGGCGATCTTGTCGCGGATGCGCTCGCCGGTGACCTCGCGCTCGAACTGGGCAAAGGAAAGCAGGATGTTCAGGGTCAGCCGCCCCATGGAGCTCGTAGTGTTGAACTGCTGGGTGACCGAGACGAAGGAGGCCTTCCGCCGATCGAAGGTTTCCACGATCTTGGCGAAGTCGGAGAGTGACCGCGTCAGTCGATCCACTTTATAGACGACGACCACGTCGATCTTGCCGGCTGTCACATCTAAGAGAAGCCGCTCGAGCGCTGGCCGCTCCATAGTCGCGCCGGAGAACCCGCCGTCGTCATAAAGCTCCGGCAAGACCTGCCAGCCCTCATGCTTCTGGCTGGCAATGAACGCCTCACAAGCCTCGCGCTGCGCATCGAGCGAGTTGAAATTCTGCTCCAGCCCCTCCTCGCTGCTCTTGCGCGTATAGATCGCGCAGCGACGCGTGGGTCGATTGACTTGAGTGCCACGGGACGCCGCTCTAGTCATTGGCGTCCTCCCGCCCTGCAGATACGTCGCCAGAATCTTGTGGACTGGCGGTCGGCTTACGGTTCAACCCGAAAAACCTGGGACCGGACCAGTGCGCGCCGGTGATCGCATGGGCGATCTTGGACAGCGATGAATAGGGCCTGCCGTCATATTCGAAGCCGTCCTCCGTCACCTGGATTGTATGTGTCCGGCCGCGCCATTCCCGCACCAGCCGCGCTCCAGCTCTGATTCTCTGAGTGTCCGCCGAGCCGATATCGTCATCAGACACCCGCGCCCGCACGAGCGCGGCCAGTTTGCGGCTGGTCGCCTTGCTGAGCCCACCATAGCGAAGCTCCTGCATACGATAAGCGATGGCGCGAACGAGCAGATCCCGGCTGAGCCGCGGCGGCTGGCTCCGATAGAGCCGCCGCCACTCTTTGCGCAGTTCGTCAGGACTAAGATCGCGAAGAGCCTCAAGCCTTCGCGCTACCTCTAAGTCGCCCCCTGCCCCGGTCGTTGCTTTGCCCTCCGGCAAATGAGCTTCCGCCATGACCGTTAGATCGTGTTGGAAACGCGATAACGGCGGGACCCCAAGTCGGGCTTCTCCGACAGGAGCGTGAGGCCGAGCTTCTTCTTGACCGCTCCAGCCAGGAAGCCTCGCACACTGTGCTGCTGCCAGCCGGTCGCCGCTTGCAGCTCTTCTACCGTCGCACCTTCTGGGCGGCTGAGCAGATCGAGGCAGGCCTGTTGTTTGGTCTGTTTCCCGGTCGCTGGTTTGGTTCTGCTGCGAGTGCCGACGATACGCTTTCCGCGAGTCTGCCGTTTCGGCGCCTTTGCTCTTTTGCTTCTCCCTTTCGCATTTAATCGGCGCAGGCGCTTGGGTCGCTGGACTGCGTCAATTCTCGTCTGGTCCACAGGATGTGATTTGTCCATTGGGTGGTCCTCCAATTAGGCACCCGCGCCTCATGCGCAGTGCTCCCACCACCCAAAGCCCCGCTACTGTGCGAGGTGCTCTCCGCCGTCGGCGCCATGCTTGCCACGCAACCAACGACGCCAGCATGGACGCTCTCTTCGCCCTACAAGTCCAGTCCGAATGTGAGAAAAATCGCAGGCGCTCATGCCAAGCGCTCGTGGAGACAGGTGAACGACAGACCGACAGCAGCTTCGGCGGGAAATTTTCTCCGGAAGCGAATTTGGCGATTGGAGCGCGAAATTCCGTCGACATTTCAAAGGCAAAATTTCCGGACCTGACCGCGGGTTCGAATCCCACTTGGTCCGCTCGTTGGACCAAGATTCGCCGCAAGCCGGCTATGCCCCGATTCCGGAAGTCAGGCCGCTCAGGCCACAACGCTATTGAATGAAGTATCTTGCCAAGGTCGATCCTTGTTTCGGCCTGCAAGAACCGCTTCATACGGGCTAGAAAACTGACCAACCGGCCCCACCGCTGTTCGTTACCACGTGCCCTTCGCCCAGACGGGAGGTCGCGTCTCGTCGGACGGAGTCGATCAATTCCTGAATTTGATTTGACCTTAGTTGCTTCAATCGAACGTTGCCGATGTCACGCCGGTTACCACACTGGCGAACCGCTTCGAGGCGCCCTCGACCGGTGAGGTTGGTCTTCGGTGGCAATGTCTCAATCGATGGCAAGAAAGCTACGCAGCTCCTCGGAGAATCTTTCAGGGGTATCGTGCGGGATCCAATGCGATGCATTCTCCACCCGCACGAGGCGGGCATTGGGAATCTCGCGTGCCAACCTCTCGCCGTCGCGAATCGTCTGCCACGGATCGTGGACGCCCCACAGACACAATGTCGGCGACTGAATGTCGCCATGCCTCTCGACCAGCATGGTGGTGTGATTGGTGTTGAGGGCACTTGCATTGCGGATGATGGAGATCTTTCCTTGCTCGTCGCTATACGGCGCTACGATGCCAGCCTTGAACTCCGGCGTCAGGCGGTTTTTGTTGAAGATCCCGTCGGGCAAGCCGGAGGCTAGGAAGTCGGCGACTTCCTTTGCCGGCTTACTGCGCCAGTTCGGGTTTCCGAGCGCGATCATGTCGTCTATCGGCCAGGAGTCGTAGGCCACGACGTTTGTCAGCACGAGGCGCGCAACGCGTTCGGGATGGTGAATGGCCATGATCAGGGCAACGCCGCCACCCGTATCATGACCGACAAAATCTGCACGCGCGATTCCGAGATGATCCATCAGTCGGATAATCATGTCGGTCTGCGCCAACAGCGAGCGGTCGAAAAAGTCCCGCCTGTCTGAATAGCCGTGGCCAAGGAAATCGGGCGCAATGACCCGGCTGTGCCGCACCAGCCGCGGAATCACGTCGTTGTAGAGAAACGACCACGTGGGAATGCCGTGCAGGAGGATGACCGGTTCACCCTCGCCGAGATCGGTCCAAGCGACGCGGAGCGGCTTATAGGTCAGGCCGTCGAATTCGGTCGCTCTCTGTCTATGCCGAAAGGCCTCATGCGTGAGAGGCGCTGTAGAACCAGCGGCCGACATTGCTGAACCTCTACTCATAGGAAACGGCTGGGTCCGCCTAGTACTGCTGCGACTTCTCCGAGACTTCCTGATACCAGCGTTTTCGCGTCCCGACTTTCGCGCGCATCTTCCAGCCCAACGTCTTCGGTGCCGTCTCTATGGCTTCGAGGAGCTCGTTGATGCGATTCTGAATCAAGCTGCGTTGATCATCGCGGATCGAGGGAAACTCGCCGAGATGCTCCGGTGTCCGCTTCAAATTGGTGGTGAAGGTATAATAGAAACCCCAGTCCTGACGCAGCATGTCGATGATATAGCCGACGTCGATCGACTTCGGTCCGGGCTGCTGATGCGAGAGAGGATGCTCGAGCATAAGCACGATCGTGTCCTTGAAGTCCTTCAAGTTGATCTCGACGATCTGCATCTTTTCAAGCAGGAGGTCGGTCGTGCATATGGTCGGGCTGTCGAGATCGAGGCGGCCTTGGAAAGGGATCCGATGGCAGAAATAGAGCTCGTCCGCGAATACGTCGACGTTAAGACCAGAGTTCCTGTGCAAGTAGGCATGGCGCGCGCCCTCGGACGCCATGTAGATCCCTTCATCCGGCATGTATCCACGCGCGACGAGAAATTCGCGAATTGCTTTGTTCTGTTTTTTCTCGGCGCCGAAATCGACATCGGTGAGAACGCGCTTCGTATCCTGGAAAAGGTTCAGATTGTTGGGGCATTGGAGGCGATAGGCGATTGACCCCAGGATTCTTAGACGAATGCCCTTAGCTTCCGCATCGCGGACAAGGTTGAGCGCCTCGTCGACAAATTCCAGATTGAGACCTGGATCTGCGGGCATCTCAGTCACGTATGCCTCCTTCCCCCGGCGCGACGATTGCGTGAGTGAACGGAATGCCTTTGTCCCGCACGCCGGATGAAGGGCAGGAACGCATTTTACGCAAGCCCCCTCCATCCGGCATTAAGACGCAGGGATCATTCGATCGGGATTTCCTTGAACGCCAGGGTGACGTCGATCCCTTGTGACCTCTTGATCAGCTTCATGACGTAATAGAACAACAATCCGAACACGAACACGCCGGCGACGATCATCACCTGCGTCGGATCATGGCCAGCCGCGTTCGGATCGAAGAACAGCGTCCAGAAGTAGAACTGAGCGGCGATGAACCCAAGGAAGCAAGCCACCGTCATTATCGGCAACCCGAAGACTGTTTTGCCGGCGAGCGGCGATTTTTCATAAAGCTGCGGCCGGAGATAAGGGAAGAACATTCCCGCGGCAAGCACCACCGACCAGGCGAGCACCGCCGCCTCGATGAGGATCACGATCTTGGAGAACCATGGCGTAAACACAAATAGCGCCATGAAGATCAAGTTCACAATGGTCGTCACCGTAATGGCGACGATCGGTGTGTGATATTTCTCCGAGATGGTTGCGAGCGGTGCCGGAGCGACCTGGTCGAACGCCCAAGCGACGACGGCGCGGACGCCAAACGTATGCATGGCCGGAATCCACATCCACATCCACAGTGCAAGACCAAGCGAAGTGATTATCGTGATCAGTGGCGATTTGGTGAGAATACCAGTTAGGAGTGCGATGGACGGATCGGTTGGAGTTGTCAGTCCTCCGTTGGCGGTAAGAGTGTTGAAGACGGCGGTACCGAGGAACTCGAAACCGAACACCCGGTAGGCGAGCCACACCGTAATCACAAACGCCAAGGTGGCGACCAGTACGGCCCCAAGCATTCCCACGGTCTGCGACCTTCCGACGGACTTGATTTCGCCGCCGATGGCAATGGAAAAGGCTGCCCCGATCAACGGCAGGAACGGCCAGTTGGACATCAACATTGTCTGCCAGAGATCGAAACCCGCTTCTCCCCACCCCTTTTCCTTGCCGCTGGCGATGATCGCATTATAGGCGTCGGGTACGCCAAGCGACGGACCGACAAGCTCATTGAGATTGGTCATGAACTGCTCGCGCGTTGCGAACGCCAGCACCGCGATGAGAAAGACGGTGCTCGCCATGGCCAGGATGAAGATCCACTTGTTGAGGGTGAGATAGAAGCGCATCCCGTAAGAGAGCACGACCTGAGAGAGAAGCAGGATCGCTGCGCCGATCAAGAACGTTGCCCACGGTTCAAGCATCGTTTTCGAGATGGTGAGGAAGGTCTCGTTGCCGGTAAGCAGGTTGAGCCCGGCAAACATCGGAGCTAAGGCCAGGATGACGATCCAATATGCGGCGATGGCACAGTAGAAAAGCCAGGCGGTGATCTCCACCAGGCTCATGGTGAGCGCGAGTGCCGGCGGCAGAATACGAGATCCGAACACGTAGATGCCGCCCGAGCGCGGCAACGTAATGGTCCAGGTAATGAATCCGAAAGAAATCATGGCCATTGCGACGCCCGCGATAATGCAACCCCAAACGAGATTGCCTTGCGGATAGAAGGCAGGGCCGTAATACAGCATCGAGCCGACACCCAAACCGATGCTGACGACACCGATATTGTAGATGAATGTGTCCGTTAAGCCGGCGGTCCTGATCAATCCGGATGCCTTCCGCAAGAATATTCGCTTACCTGCTCCAACGTCGGTGACCGACATGCTGCCCTCCCTGTCTAGATCTCCTTGACCGAAATCCGTTCCCTGTCTGTCACCCTTGCATCAAATTTGCCTGGGTGACTTCGCCATGCCGCAGCGTTATCAGGGCGCCCTGTAGAATTCCTTCGGGGTAAACGCTGCCCGGATTGATACAGATCGTCTTGCCGATATTGATCCTGGCTCGTCCTTCGTGAATATGTCCGTGCAGGCCGAGCAGCGGCTGATGCTCCTTGATGATGTCGGTCAGCGTCTGACAGCCGGCATGAACCTGCGCAGGCAGACCCATCTCGTAGACCACCTTCAGATTCTTATCGAGCTTGGGGCAGGCATCCAGCGCCGTGCCAAACGGCGGGACGTGCACATTGAAGATGCAGCGATTCATGTCCGTGACCTGAGGCAGGAGCTCGGCGAAGCGCGAGACGTATTGCTCCTCCGTGTACTCGCGCTCGGTATCCCACGGTGTCGGCGTCGAGCCTCCGCAGTACAGCATCTGATATCCGCCCTTGAACTCGCACACCTGCATTTCGTGGAAATCGAACACTGCCGCCTGGGTCAGGATGTCATCGATCTCGATGAAGTCGTCATTGCCGGGAACGGTCACAAGTTGGATCTCGGTTCCCTTCAATTTCTGAGCGGCGAAGTCGACCCATTCCTGCACGCGCTCCAAGACAAGTCTCTTGAATAGAGTAGCTTGCGCTTCGGGGTCCGCATTCAGGCGCTGGTACTCCGCCTCGGACATGACCGCGGGATAGAAGCCGATATTCCCTTGCCGCTTAACGAAGTCGTCGAGCTCGTTCTTGTCCCCGATCTGGATCGACTCTCCGTGCTGGCACGCGATAAAGGTGCCGTCCTGTTGTTCGGCGATCGGAATGACGGCCTTGCCCGTCAGATCGCCGCCCAGAACAAGTACGTCCACTCCGTAGAACTGGGCGCTGTTGACGAATTTTTTGAAGCAGACATTCGAGCCGTGGAGGTCTGAGGCGAAGAAGATCTTCACCTCGGAGTTCTTGGACTTGTCCTTCTTGCGCCAAAACACGAGTGCACACCCTCGGCTCAGAACTTGGTCAGATACTCGTCGATTTCCCACTGCGAGATCGAATTGTGGTACGACCACCACTCCGATTTCTTCAGGTCGATGTAAGACCGGTACAGCTCCTCACCCATCACGCGACGCCCGAGATCGTCCGCTTCGAAAGCCGTTACGGCTTCGAGTAGCGTCTTCGGCAGCTGTCTGATGCCGCGCTGCTCGAGTTCCTGGTCGGACAACTCATACATATTGACGAGCTCGGGATCGCCTGGATCGAGATCCTGCTCGATGCCATCGAGTCCAGCGCCCAGAAACATCGCGGCGGCGAGATAGGGATTGGTCGACGGATCGACGGCACGGCATTCCCACCGTGCGCTGGAGAGGTAGACGTGACCAGGGCTGTGGTCGCTGCCTTCGATATGCGGCCGGAGCAGCGGGACGCGGAACATATGCGTGCGATTGTTGCCGCCATAGGAAATGAAGATCGGCGCCCAGGTATAGCCGGTCATCGAGCCGGTCTTGATCAGGCGCTTATAGGAATTGACGGTCGGACAGCTCACCGCGACGATCGCGGCGGCGTGCTGCCGCAAGCCGCCCAGGAACTGGTAAGCGCGCTTGGACAGTCCGCAGCCGCGTCGGTCGCTCGCGTCGCCCGATACGTTCTTGCCGGTGCTGACGTCGGCGAGCGACATGTTGAAGTGCGCGCCTGATCCGGTACGGTCGGCATAGGGCTTGGGCATCATGGTGGCTTCAAAGCCGTGCTTCCTCGCCAGCTCCTTCATCATCAGGCGCCACACGACGAAGCGGTCCGCCATGGTCATGGCGTCGGCATAGGCGAAGTCGAACTCGAACTGGCCGTTGGCGTCTTCATGATCGAACGAATGCACCTCCCAGCCGAGCTTGTTCATCGATGCAACGATGTCGTCGAGGAGCTCTAGATTGAGGAGGGTGAGGCTCGCGTCGTACGCCGCCTTGGGAATCGTGTCGCGCGGATCGTTCGGCGCGATGCCGTTATGCGCCGACGGATCGCGCCTGACGATATAAGTCTCGCATTCGATGCCGATGTTGAATTTGAACCCGAGTTTGGCGGCGCGCTCGATCTGCTTAGCCAACACGGTGCGTGAGCACATGGCATACGGCTGCTCGTGATAAATGAGCTGACCGGAGATCACGGCGACGTTGGGGCGCCAAGGGAGCTGCATCACCGCACTTGGGTCGGGCAGCACCGCCAACTCGTCGTCGTGCGGTCCCTGGCCGAGACCGTCGAGCGCTGCGCCGGTGAACAGCTCGGACCCGCGCATCATGCGATCGAAATGGCTGACCGGCACGGTCTTGGTCTTGGCGATGCCGTGCACATCGACATAGAGCGGCATCAAATATTCGACGCCCTTGTCGATCAAACTCTGCATCGTCTCGCGATCGGCTTGGGACTTCCTCGTCGAGGCTTCGATCTGAGCTCCAGCGGTTATCTCGTTCATGGACAGCTCGTCTCCTTGAGGCTTGCGTGAGCCGACGCGCTTGCTTGGACAGGTCTTGCTGAGTTGGGCCCCCTATTTGGGGCGGCGCGTTTCTCCCCCTCCACGTCTGGCCAAGAGCAACATGGCCGTGCCGTGGCAGGCGCTCACTCTGCGCGTGTCTAATTAAACAGTCAATTATATTTCACTACAGGCAAGTGCCCGATTTGCTTAGGGCATGGGCAGGCTTTGTCTGCTCCGCAGTCAGAGGACTGAATTTTGTTCGGATGCGGGAGGCGTCGACGTTCAACGCTGCCGGCGCTTGAGGCGTCGCTTGCCAGCATAGTCCAGCATGTCGAGGACGCGGTGGTACAGATCGCGGACCGCGTCTTCGAGATCGAAATCAGGAAGTATGACCAGTCGAACCATGCAGCCGTCGAGATAGGTCGATATGAATTGCGCCATGCGCCTGGGATCGACGGGGCTGAACAATCCCTGGTTTATTCCCTGGCGAATAATTTTTGAGAGCATCTTCCGCTCCTCGTCGTAGAAGCTCTCGATCGTGGCGGCGATCTCGCGGTCGCCCTCATGCGCGCCCCTGAAATCGAGCGCGATCTTCACGAAGCGATGGATCTCGGCGTATTTGTTGATGTGGTTTTCCAGCCAAGCCGACAACACGATGGGAGGATCGGCGCTCTTGTCAGCCAAGGCGCGCACGGTTTCAAAGGCACCCGCCACCGCATATTCGATGGTCGCCCGGAAGAGATCCGTCTTGCTGTCGAAATAGTAATAGATGAGCGCCGTATTGACGCCCAGCGCCTTGGCGATGTCCTTGATCGTCACCGACGCGAAATTGCGCTCGGCGAACAGATCGAGAGAGGTGGCAAGGAACTTATTCACACGGGCGGCGCTGTGCGCTTCACGTCGGGAGATCGCCGCCCTCGCCTTGCGAAAGCTCCGCGCGCCGGCCGTCGTGCGTTCGAATTCCCTGGTTGGTTGTTGCGCCATCCTGTCCTTCTCAGATTCTCTTCGCTGGTGGCACGCCGCTGCGAACCGCCCGCTCGATGCCTCCCGGACTGCCTAAAACATGAACAGCACCCCGCGCCATCCCTCGTGGCGCTCGTCGCGGCAGCATCAGTGCCGACGCACACCCACCTTATGACCAGGCGCCGCTCCGACGCAATTCGCTTAACACGTACTTGCATTAGCCGGTCGGTTAAGGCAACACTCTTTCGCTACTAATTAATCGACCAATTAGGAAATCGGGAGGCTCCGGATGCAGTACGCGGCTGACCGGCGCGCCGAAGCCAACCGGCTGGCATTCGAGCGCCTTACCAAGGCCGACCCGGTATTGGTCGATGTGCGCCCGGCCGGCGAATTCATCCCCGGATTCACGCGCGAGACCATTCTCACCTCCGGCCCGCCGATGGATTGGCCGGATTATGTGGGTGGCCAGCGAGAGGCCATAATCGGTGGTGCCTTGTTCGAAAACCTGGCCAAAGACCGAGATGAGGCAATCTCTAAGCTCGATGCGGGCGAGATCAAGGTGGGGCCCTGCCACGACTTTGGCTGCGTGGGATCCTTGGCCGGCATCTACACGGCCTCCATGCCGGTTTTCGTGGTGGAGAATCGGACGTTTGGCAATATCGCCTGCTGCAACATTTACGAGGGCAGCAATCCGCGCCGTCTGAACTATGGCGTCTATGACGAGGGGGTTAGGGAACGACTGCTTATTGTACAAAACGAGATAATCCCCGTCGTCGCTGAGACTTTGCGTCATACCGACGGCATCCCGCTCAAGCCCATCATCAAACGCGCTCTGAACATGGGAGACGAGTTGCACTCGCGGAACACGGCGGCAGCCCTTCTCTTCCTGCGCGAGCTCGTGCCGAGCCTACTTGCGGTCGCATCATCCTCCGGAAGCGACCGAGTCACCCGCGCGGTAAAGGAGATGAGCGACGATCACTATTTCTTTCTGCGCCTCTCCATGGCGGCCGCCAAGGCCACCGCCGATGCGGCCCGCGGCATCGACGGCGCAAGCGTCGTGACGGCGATGGCGTTCAATTGCCGGGGCTTCGCCATCCGCGTAGGCGGGCTTGGCGACGCTTGGTTCAAGGGGCCTCATGCTTCGGTGGAAGCCAAGCTGTTCGAAGGGCACACTGAGGACGAAATCACTTGGATGGGCGGGGAGAGCATCATTACCGAGACCATCGGCCTCGGCGGCTTTGCGCAGGCCGCGGCGCCCGCGCTTCAGACGTATCAAGGCGGCTCCTACGAGGCGATGGTCTCGCGCAACCAGGAACTTTACCAAATCACCGTGGGCGAGAATCCCGACTACCTCATTCCCGCGCTTGGCTATCGCGGGACGCCCACCGGCATCGATATCTTCAAGGTGTTGGAAAGCCGTGTACTTCCGGTCATGGACGTCGGCATCGCCGGCCGCAATGGCGGCCAGATCGGCGCGGGCGTAGTGCGGGCGCCGCTGACCTGCTTCGAACGCGCTGCCGAGGCATATCGCCTGCAATACGGCTAGGGCGCCTTCAGTTCCGTGCGGAAGACGCTGAGATGCAAGGCCATAGGACGTTCGCGCTTGGCAATGTGCGACTGCAGTCAGGCGCGGTACTGCACAACGCGCAACTCGCGTATGCGACCTATGGCGCGCTCAGTCCCAACGCAGACAATGCTATCCTGCTGCCAACCTTCTATACGGGGACTCATCTACGCAATGAGCCTCTGTTTGGATCTGGTAGGGCAATCGATCCTGCACATCACTTCGTTGTTTCGGTCAACCTCTTTGGCAACGGATATTCGTCATCACCGAGTAACTCCGGCGCGCTTCAAACGGGTCCAGGATTTCCGCAGGTCACGCTGTTCGACAATGTCGCCTGTCAGCACCGCGTCCTCACCGAGGGGCTCGGTGTGCGAAAGATCGCGCTTGTGCTTGGATGGTCGATGGCAGCCATGCAAGCCTATCAGTGGGCAGCTCAATATCCCGATATGGTCGATGCCATCCTTCCATACTGCGGCGCTGCACGCTGTTCCGCCCTCAATTATGCATTTCTTGACGGCCCGAAGGCCGCCCTGCAGGCGGATGACGCCTGGAACGCAGGCAATTACATGAAGCCGCCGGAGAAGGGCCTCAGAGCCTTCGGCCGCGTCTATGTCGCCTGGGCTTATTCCCACGCCTTCTTCCGCGACAAGCTTTATCGCGAGCTCGGCTTCGCCACACTCGAGGATTTTGTGCGCGGCTGGGAGGAGGATCATCTGAAGTGGGACGCGAACGATCTGCTCGCCAAGATCTGGACGTGGCAGCACGGAAACATCAGCGACAACAAGATCTATCGCGGCGACTTCAAGCGGGCTTTACAGTCGATCCGTGCGCGGGCGATCGTCATGCCTTGCAGGAGGGACCTCTATTTTGTGCCCGAAGACAATGCGGCGGAGGTCGCGTCGATGTCGCATGCCGAGCTCCGCGTCTTCGATTCACCATGGGGCCACTGTGTGGGCTCACCCGGCCGGGTGCCCGAGTTCCAGCGAGCGCTCGACAAAGCCGCCGCCGAACTATTGAGGGGATGAAAACATGAAGGCTCTCGTGCTGTCGTCAAGTCCGCGCAGAAACGGCAACTCCGCGCTGCTTGCAGAGGCCGTCAGCGAGGGGCTGGCGGAAGCCGGTCATGAGACTCAGTTCGTTTTTGCGGAAGATTTTTTGGACGGCTTCCTCAGGGACTGTCGGAAATGTCGAAAGCCAAACGGCGAGTGTTCGATCGAGGACGGCTTTCGCTCTGTCTTTCTCGATCACTATCTGCCGGCCGACGGCTTCATCGCTGCGACGCCGATCTACTGGTACGGCACGTCCGCACAGCTCAAGGCCTTTCTTGATCGCACCTTCTGCTACTACGCCGCCTCGTATCCACAGTCCGCTAAGGTCATCCAGGGCATGCAGGGAAAGCGCATTGGCCTGGTCCTGAGCTCGGAGGAGACCTTTCCGATGGTCTCCGGCGCGGTCATCTGCCAAATCCAGGAATTCTCCCGCTACACGCGGTCTACCTTCGTCGGCATCGTGCATGGCTACGGAAATTCTCGGGGCGACGTCCTGCGTGACCCGAGCGACCCAATCAAGGCGGCGCGCCGCTTTGGCAACGAGTTCTTTACGAGGCATACAAGTGACTATCAGGTCGACACGGTCCGGTCCGGCCGCATGTGGGGCTGAACTCCTAGGTCGCGCTCAGGACGGCGGTCCCCGCAGCGATGACCGCAATCGCCGCCCATTGCGTCTTGCTGACCGGCTCATGGATGATCAGCTTTGCCAGCAAGACGGTCACGACACTGAAGGCGGACGCGACAACCATGGTGATGTAAGGGGCAGCTGTGTTGGCACCCGCCAGGAACGCGAAATATCCCAACGCATCGAGGCCACCTTGCAGGCCGACGAAAGGCAACCACTCCGACGGTACCCGCAGCTTCGCCTGCTGAACGAGAAGTATGAGCGCTATGAATGCGAGGCCAGCCCAGCGGCCGATCCACATGGTCTGAAACTCACCGATCAGGGGCGTGCCCACTTGAGCCGTCAGAACGATGGCTACGTAAGCGAGGCAGGCACCGAACGCGATGAGGAGCGTCGTTCGGCTAGCTTTCGAGTGGTCCGGTCCGGCTTCGGCACTGCGTGCGATCAGTATGCCTCCAGCCAAGACTGTGACCATCGCCGCCCACTGAATTGCGCTCGGCCGCATGCCCATCAGCACGTTCACGGCCAACACCAAGGCGGGATGCGTTGCGACGATGGGCGCGACGACGGCGATCGGCCCTCTCGCCAGGCCCATATAGAGCAGGATGCACATTACCGACACGCTGACGCCGTGGATCACCGCGATCGTGCAACCGAAGGGCGACCAGACAAGCACCGCGCCACTCGCGAGCAGCCAGATGGTTGCCCCCACCGCCCCAACCAAAAGCACGACGCCATACGTCAGGGGAGCCCCGAGGGCACGCGAACTGAACCGTGCCATGAAGTCGGCTGCTCCAAGGCCCAAAGCGCTCGCCAGTCCGAAGAGGGCCGAGATCATGGGGCGTGATTGTGCCTTGGCGAGCAGCCCCAACTCATATTTGAATTGAGCGCTACTCCCGCACCGGCAAACAGAGGTGTCCTGTCATGCTCCACCCCACCCCTAACTTCTCCCGCCTTGTCGATTGGAATCTCCTGAAGACGTTCCACGAGATCGCGGAGGCCGGCGGGGTCAGTCGCGCCGGACGTGCACTGCGGCGCAAGCAGCCGGCACTTAGTCTCGCACTCAAACGACTCGAGACCGAGCTGGGCGTGACGCTGTGCCAGCGCGGACCACGTGGATTCGAGCTGACCGACGAAGGCATGCTGGTTGCCGAGACATGCCGCTCTCTGAACTCTCTGGTTCACAATGTTCCAAAGAGGCTCGGCAACCTCACCGAGGAAGTGCGAGGCAGGATTTCTATCCAGATCATATCGAGCTTGGTTTGCGAGCGCTTCGATGCAGCCATCTCGCGGTTCCACAGCCGACATCCCGACGTGGAGATCCTGATCGACATTACGACCTGGGACTCGGTTGCGGCCTCCCTTCTGCGTGACGAGATTGATATCGGCGTAGCGTCGGCGCAAACCCTGCGCTCCGATCTCAATTACGACTTCCTCTTCGATGAGGTCCACGGCGCCTATTGCGGCCCAGCCCATCCGCTTTATGGCAGGACGTTCCATGACCCTTCGGCGCTCTCGGGTCAAGCCTTCGTACTCACCGGCGCCGACGAGCCTGACCTGTTGACCGCCTATCGGACGCGCCATGGTCTCGGACTTCAGGTCGCCGGTCTATCGGAGCATCTCGACGAAGCAAAGCGACTCACGATCTTAGGCATCGGCATCTGTTTCCTTCCCGAAGCATTTGCCGCGCCCGACGTTAAGGCCGGGCGTCTCTGGCCGCTCCTTCGGCATGCTGAACAACCATGCATGCCCGTCTTCGTCATTACCAACCCACGCGCGCCGCGCAAGCTTGCGCGCCAACTGCTCCTCGCCGAGATCGGCGTATAGACGTCGATTGAAGCGTAAAATTCCATTGCCTGCCTGCACAAATTAGCCGCCTTCCGCGCAGCGCAGCATTAACTGGATCAATGCTCTCAATTGAGAATTTCGGTCTGTTGTCGCGTACGGTGGCCAAGCATTATTTCCCAAACGTTTTGGCACGCGAGGTACATTTCGACATGGTTGGAAGAAAGAAAGGCTCTGGCCACGACCACGAGCATCCTCACGTGCGCAAGCATTCGCACGGCGTTAGGCGCGAGGATACCGACGGCGCGCGGACGATGGCGACGCTGGCGCGCATCTCACAAAAGAAACAGACCGAAGATATTCGAAGGTCGTTGGAGCTCGGGCTTGAAGCTGCCGACTCGGTAATCGATCGCAATATCTCTCTATTCAGCCGCGGCCATCAGCCGGCCTTCGCCGGCATCAACACCTTCATGAAAGCACCGTACTGCGAGGACATCCGCAAGATCGGCGACTACGAGGCAGCCTTCGTTGGCGCACCATTCGATTCAGCCACGACTTACCGCCCGGGAACACGTTTTGGTCCTCAGGCCGTGCGCCGCATATCAGCACTTTATGACGGATACTGGTTTGACGGCGGCGTCGACATCTATGAAGAGCTGGACCTCTGCGATGCCGGTGACATCTTCGTGATTCCCGGCAATATCGAAAAGACCTTCGACCAGGTGACGAAGGCGGTCTCACATATCTATACGTCAGGCGTCTTCCCGATTATCTGCGGCGGCGACCACAGCCTCGGCTTCCCCAACGTTCGGGGAATCGCGCCACACATCGACGGCAATGTCGGGATCATTCACATCGACCGCCATATCGATATCCAGGAGAAGGATATGGATGAGCGGATGCACACGACGCCGTGGTTCTGGACCACTCACGAAGGGACGGCCACGACCCACCGCGACCACAGTCATATGCATGACGTCGGGCTGCCGAACTGCCATCCGAAAAACCTAGTGCAGGTCGGTATCGGCGGTTGGTACGGCAACCGGCCCGGCACCGCAGTGGCCAAACGGCGCGGCACGAGCGTTCTGACCATGCATGACGTAGACAAGCACGGTCCCCGAAAGGCCGCCGAGATCGCGCTCGAGATGGCCTGGGAAGGGTGCAAGGCCGTGTACCTGTCGTTCGACATCGACTCGATCGACCCCGGCTTCGCACCCGGCACAGGATCCCCCGAACCTGGCGGGCTTCTCCCGCGCGAGGCATTGCAGATGATCCACACCATCGCCGCGGAAGGTTTATGCGGAATGGAAGTGGTGGAGGTTTCGCCGCCCTATGACGTCAACGACAACACCGCGCAGCTTGCCTGTCGCGTCATTCTCGACGTTGTCGGCACGCTCGTGGCCCACGGCCATCTCGGCCACCGAAATAAAGTCATGTCAGAAGAAAGGCGCTAACAATGTCTCGATTTTCGAAAACCGCCCTGATCGCGGGAGCGATTGCACTCTGCGCCAGCCCGGCCTTTGCGCATCCAGGCCACGAATTTGGCCATACAGCGCTTCAGGGTTTCCTTCATCCGCTAGGCGGCATCGACCACGTCATTGCCATGATCGCCGTTGGGTTCCTGGCGTTCTGCCTGGGCGGTCGCACGATCTGGACAGTCCCCCTCGCCTTCGTCCTCATGATGGCGGTCGGCGCGGTGCTTGGCGCGACCGGTTTGGGACTCCCCGGGGTAGAGCAAGGAATTGCAGCTTCGGTGCTGGTCTTGGGGATGTTGATCGTAGTGGCAACCCGCTTGTCACTGATTTTTGCCACCGTACTGGTTGGCGCATTCGCGGTCTTTCACGGCACAGCACACGGATTGGAAGGTGCCACAACGGGCATCGTGCCGACCTCCTATTTCTTAGGATTTCTGCTCGCAACCGTTATGCTGCACTGCGCTGGCATCGCTCTGGGCGCTGCCTTTGCCGCCATAGAAAACAGGAACCTGGTCCGGCGTGCGGCAGGTACCGCGGTAGGCCTTACGGGACTCATGATGATCGTTGGCTAGAAGGCGAGACAACGCGCCTCAAGGGAGTTGCGTGGCGGAAGCAATTGGCCACTCCGCTACGGGTATCCCATCTAGCAAACGGCGCTTGCGGCCTTGCTTTGGTCAGTGGCGGCAACTGACGCGCGATTAGAGTGCTGGCCAATTGTAGGGGGTACGAGCGATGCCAAAGCAATCTCCGATCAATCTGATCGTCTTGCAGCATGCCACCGTCGAGCATCCAGGGATTTTCAGCAACTTCTTCGGTGAGGATGGTTTCCAAGTTCACACCGTCGAACTCGATAAGGGCGAGAACATCCCCGACCTTGATCCATTCGACGTCATGCTCGTCATGGGCGGACCTCAGGACGTGTGGCAGGAAGACCAATATCCTTGGCTTCGTACCGAAAAGGAGGCGATCAGAAAGTTTGTGATGGAAATGCAACGCCCCTACCTCGGAATTTGCCTCGGCCATCAATTGCTTGCTGATGCGCTTGGCGGCCGGGTCGCCCCCGGAAAGTCTCCTGAGGTTGGAGTCATGCCGGTGTCAAAGACTAAAGAAGGCGAAGCCGATCATGTTGTTGGAAACCTTTCCAATCCGCTTCAGGTGTTGCAGTGGCACGGCGCTGAGGTCGCCGAACTTCCAGCCGGAGGTACCGCTCTTGCCAGTTCGGACGCGTGCAAAATTCAGGTTGTTGCCCGCCTTGGCGGTGAAATTCGACAGCGTGAGGGTTTGGTTCTGGTAGGTGGCGTTGCCGCTCAGAAACTTGTCGCCCGATTTCGCCGTGAACTGGCTGAGCGTGAAGATATCGTCTTTATATGACGCGGTGCCGGCAACGCTCGCTTGCTCGCTGAGATGAGGCGGCGCCTCGACGGCGAGAGAGATTTTGGCCGGCGTGCCGTTGAGGAAGGGGCCGAAACCGCCGATCGAGCCGGCCGCCTTCACGGGCTTGCCGTCATAGGCGGCCTTCATGTCGAAGGCGAGCGGCCCGTCGAAAGATGGCAGCGAGGCCGTGAGGTTCAATTGCTCGATGCGCTTGCCAGGCGCGTTGGCGGCAGGCGGCAGGATCACCGTGCCATTCTTGATGACCAGTTTGTCGAGGGTGAGATTTTGCAAGGCTGCGGCGGCAGACCGTCCGCTCGGTCCCGCCTGACCGGCCGTTCCGGCTCCATCCCCAGCCCCAACCCCTTGTCCCTGCACTAGCGTGGTCCGCGCCGGCACGGCGATGACGGGATCGACCAGGGTGACTTCGGTGAGCTGCACCTTGCCGCCCCACAGCGCCGACCAGACGAGGCCGAAACGGAGCTTTTTGGCTTTCGCGATCTCGGTGCCCGGCGCGCCGCCTTGCGACACGCCGACATCCTCGGCCACGAGATCGAGGGAAGGGAAAAGCGAGAATTTGACCGGTCCATCGACCCGCAGACGATAGCCCGTGGCGCTCTCGACTTGCGCCAGCAGCTGGTCGCGCACCCCGTCGGTAGAAATGAGCAGCGGCCCGAAGAAGAAAATGGCCGCGGCAATAATGACGATGGCGGTAAAGACCGAGAAAATCAGGCGCAAGCGTTGCCCTCCCGCAATTTCGCTGCTCGGCGATTCAAGGCCTTAAACCCTAGCCCTGAAATAAGGATAAAGTCGGGTCATCCAACCAAGGCCGGCGGCCTTGACCGACCTTTACGCCATCGTCGACGCCATAAACGCGCGCTGCCTAACGATATTGCTCGGGAGCGTAGGCGCCGCAGGCTCCCTTCAGCCGCACGTCGCCACCGAACCGGTAGCAGAGGTTCACCTTGGTCAAAGGATCGTTGCGGACCTGTTCGTCAGTTACTCTCACGCCGTAACTACGCGCCACGGCGGCGATCTGCCCCTCCTGGCAATAGGGCGTGGCGATCAGCCCGTATTTGGTCACCTGATAATTGCCTTTGCATTGAATGCGCGCTTCCGCCGGCTGCGACGCGACAGCCAGCAGGAATGCGGCGCCAATACCGGCGACCGCGTTCATTGGGTGCATGGTGCGTCTCCCTTGAACGAGTTCCGGCCAATTTTAGCCCAAGAGCTTCGCCCCAGAAATAGGCCGCAAGTGCTGCCGGTAATTTGGAACTACTCGGCCTTCGGGGGGCCGTCGTCCTCGGCCGCGACGATAATGGTGCCTTTCACGCCGCGCGCTTCCATGCCGCGCGGGCCGAACTCGTAGGTTCCCGGTCGAATGGCCACGAAAAATACTTCGAGCTCGCCCTCATCCTCGAATTCGAGCTCGTCGATCATGCCCGTCTTGACCTCGATTTCGCCGATCTCGACCTTGCGGATCCAGACATTGCGGAAGAATGCCGGAGCGATGAAGGCGTATTCGAAATCGGTCGCCGCTTTGATCTTCCAGCGATAGCCCTGGCCGACCTTGAGGCGGTATTCCCGCGGCTCCATGTAGAAGCTGTTGTCCTCTGAACCGAGAACGAGTGGCTCGAGCCGCTCGAGCCGATGAACCGAAGGATCGAACAGGACCTGGGCCTTGAGAACACCAGCCGAGACGATGAGGCCCAAAAGGCCAAGGGCAGCAAGGGTGACGAATTTGCGCATTACGATTGTCTTCTCCGTTTGGGTGACGAAACTCCTCCCGAGGTCGAGACTATAGGCCATGAGCCCCTGCCGTGCCAAAGGCAAGAGGACTTAGCTATTAGCACGCTGGCTTGCCAAAAAAATTGACTCGGGTCATTCCTCCGTTTTACGACCGTAAACGTCGTCGAATCTAACGATATCGTCTTCACCGAGATAAGTGCCCGATTGGATCTCGATCAGATAGGCTGGAACTTCGCCAAGATTGGCGATCCGGTGGCGGCTTCCGATCGGAATGTAAGTCGACTGATTTTCTGACAGGATTGCGGTGTTGTCGTCCTTGGTGACGTGAAGGCTGCCGCTCACCACGACCCAATGTTCCGATCGATGGTTGTGGATTTGCAGCGACAGGATGCCGCCTGGCTTCACCATGATGCGCTTGACCTGGTAACGGTCACCCCGGTTCAGCGTCTGATACCAGCCCCAGGGACGGTAGACGCGGTTGTGATGAAGCGCATAAGTCTTGCCGCTCGTCTTGGCACGTTCGATGATCTCCTTGACTGCTTCGACGTCGGTCTTGGACGCGACGAGCACTGCATCCTCAGTGGTGACCACGACAACATTTTCGAGGCCTATGACGGCGACACATCCATGGTCGCTATAGACGTAGCTATCCGTCGTGTTGGCAAACAGCACCTGATCCTTTTCGTTGCCCTGGGTGACGTTGCCGGCCTCGTTCTTTTCCATTCGATTCCACACGGACGACCATGAGCCGAGATCGCTCCAGGCCGTGCCGAGGGGAATACAACGGATATTGGCAGCCTTCTCGGCGACGGCGTAGTCCAGCGAGATGGCCGGCGCCCGCGTATAAGCTTCACCCAGTCGCAAAAAATCGAGATCCTTTACCGCATCAGCGAGCGCCTGGCCGCAGACCGCTAAAATCTCCGGTGCGTGCAATTCGATCAGCTTCAGCATCGCGGCGGCGCTGAACAGAAAGATGCCGGCGTTCCAATAGAACCGGCCGCTGTCTACATACTTTTCGGCGTCCTGACGCGACGGTTTTTCGACGAAGCGGCGCACGGTGAGCGCCGCAGCGTTTGACTTCCCCACCTCGATATAACCATAGCCGATATGTGGGCTATCGGGCTCGACGCCGAAGGTTACCAGGGCGCCGTCTTGTGCTGCGTCAGTGCCGGCAGTCACGGCCCGAGAAAAGCTGGCAGCGTCGGCGATGACGTGATCTGAAGGCGCTAAGAGGACGAGCGAGTCGGCATCTTCCTGCGCCGCCATCAGCGCCGCCACGCAGGCTGCCGGCGCGGTATTGCGTCCGACCGGCTCGAGTATGATCGTCGCGCTAGGCGCGCTGATTTCTTGGAGCTGATCAGCGATGATGAAACGATGCTGCTGGTTCGACAGCACATTTAGCGGACCGAAGGTCTCGCCTATGAGCCTGCGGCACGTTTGTTGGAAGAGTGTCTCCTCTCCAATTATTTTGTGGAACTGCTTGGGGAAGGCTTCTCGGGATAGCGGCCACAGTCTGGTGCCCGCGCCGCCGCAAAGAACAAAAGGCGAGACTTTACGCATCACTTTCCCATTTCTTCGCAGGCGCCGGATTGCCTATGGCCCCATAGTCATAGCGGCTCAAAAACGGCCAGCAAAGACTCCCCACCAGCCATCGATAACCCTTTGGCATGGCGGTTTTCCACACAATATCTTCCTTCAGGTCCGATACCGACACCTGCTTGAAGCGCATTCTGTTGCCGTAAAGCTGGTGGCGGTTGTTGTGCGGCTCGTTGCTGTCGGCAGGCGAAGAGAGACCAACCCTCCGGTATATCTCCTCGATCACTTGCCGGGGCGCGCCTGCGAGGTCTTCGTAGCGGACTCTTAGATAGTTGTTGGGATAGCGCCAGCCGAACAACTCGCAAGCGAGATTTGCGGCGTTCCACCCGAAGGCTGCGCGGAGCGTCGCGGTCGTCGCGGAATCATAGCGGCCCTGCTTGGGGCGCCACCGCGTCCTTATCGCCGACCAAGAAACGCCGCGAGGATCGCGCACGATATGCACGAGGAGAAAGTCGGCTCCGAGCTTTCGCCGAAGTCGGATTGGGATGAATGTGGACCGCCAGGCCGTCTTCGAGGAATCGACCATAACGGAATAGTCCCTCGAGACATGATCAAGCAAAGCCAGCGTGAGTTGTTCATGGCTCCAGCCTTTCAAATCTTTCTCCGTATGCTGAAATGGGCTCCACACCGGGCAGTCCTGCATACGTTGCCTGCATGTGCATATTTTGCGGCGGCCGAAGCGTCTCAGATGACGCTCGACCTCGCCACAGGCGACGACCTCGGGATGCGTGGCCAGGAGATACTCAAGCAGGGTCGATCCGCTACGGCCGTAGCCCCCGATATAAATGAGCTTGGTCAAAGTTGTGCCTGTGTGGTGCAGCCTCTAGGCCTCAGGCAGAAAGAATACGTTGTTGACGTAGCCAGCGTGTCGATCGCCAGCAAGCCGCCGCGCCAAGCGTTCGTCATCTTGTAAAGGGCGAAGGCCCTCCGCATCGATCGATGTAAGGTTTCGGGTATCGATGAGCGCGCGCGGCACATAACGTCTCCGTTCGAGCCACTCGAATATTTCGGCGACCTGCGAACCATGTCGGTACTCAAGCTCGAGTAGCAACACCGGCCGATGTGCCGCAAGCATACCTTCGCCGCCGCGCAATATCGCGAACTCATGACCTTCGGCATCGATATTGACAAACCCGATCCGGTCAGAAGACGGCTCCTGCGCAAGCAAAACCCGGTCGAGGGTGACTGTTTCGACCGTATATGTCACACAATTTGCCGCCTCAGGGCCGGCGTCAAGGCGGTTCGCCCTTTCGAGCCTGCCCAGAGCATGGCTGATCGTACCATCGGAAACTGGCACGCGCAGCGTTGTTCGGCCGGCATGATCGGAAACCGCTTTGGCAACGATCTCGCAGTTACGCGGCATGACCTTGGCCAGATGCGCGGCACATTCGGGGTTCGCCTCGAAAGCAATGACTTTTCGCGAGTGGCGGGCCAATACGGATGCGAACAGTCCGACATTGGCTCCGACATCGACGGCGACCTTGTGGGGAGAGAGGAACTGCCGCGCGGCTACCATCTCCCATTCATGCGGCCACAGCATGGTATGGCGGATCACGCGATAAGCGTGAACCACCTTTGGTGGCAGCGCCTGTCTGACCACTTCTCGCAAATTCACCATCATAGGCACAAAATCTTGTTGAAGCCGGTTACCACGCTCTCTGGAGACGTCTGGACGCAGCTTGTGGTGGATGCTTACTACCCGGTATGAAAGCTCTTGTCGTCGGCTGTCGCGACCTGATTCACCCTCTCAATCATGACTAGACCACTCGATTTCATCATTTTCGGCGTCCCCCGCAGTGGCACCAAGGGGCTGGTGCGCGCCCTAAACCTGCATCCGCAGGTCTATTGCGCCATGGAGCGCTTTCATTTCAGCACCGACCATTCGGATCTCGTTTTTCCGGATTCCTTTATCGATACGCGCACGATCCGCGACCGCAACACTATCGCGAAGATCAAGACCATCCGCAAACAACTGTCCAAGTGGGGCGAGATCGAGCATGTCGGCAACAAGCTCCCCAGATATTATTTCGCGCTCGATCGCATCAATCGGGAATGTCCTCGGCTTAAGAATATATGGATATACCGCAGCCCGTACGGATTCATGCCGTCCTGGAACCGCCGGGAAAAGCAAAAGCGCAAGGGTCAATGGCCGGCAGGCCAGATCGGACTGTTCGGCTTGCTCGAATTGCTGGTCTGCATCGAGAACTGCCTGAACTTGCCGAAGGACATTTTTCTTTTCCCGTATGAGCAGGGGCTTGGCCAGTCCGATGATATCGTTCGCCAAGCGCTCGCCTTTCTCGGGGCCAAGCCGAGCCTTTATGACGGGGAGACTTTCGAGGCCACACAGCGCCGCAAGAAGTCTAAGCGCGACCGCCTTGAGCAAGACACTTCGCGCCGGAGACTTCCATTAAAAGATTACGAGGAGGAACTCCTCGACACACTGCAGATGCGCGACCTTGACCGCATCATGCTGCAGGGCCGCGGCGTCATGGTTTCCGAGCTCGCACCGGCACTCGAGGATTTTCTTCGCCGCATCGCCCCCGTGTTACCCGAGGCTCTCGATCGCGCCTTCGCGGCTTGCAACAATGCTGCTCTCTCCTCCTATGGTCACGAATATTGCCACCGTTATCGCGGCGAGCTGATAGGTCTTTGCCAGCTTACCGCCGGCTCAAAAGCTCTCGCCGGGTTCCAGCATTTCGGCATCTATGAGCAATTGAGATCCCTCTATGTGCAAAGATGGCGGTTGAAGCGCCAGCTTGCCTCGGTGAGGCTCTCGAGATCTGGTTGAACGAGCGTCATGATCGATGTGCGCAAGGCTAAACGGATCGAATTTACCGCTGAAGATTTGCGCCGGCGCGCGACGGGTCTCTTGCTTCCTGTCGATGGCGCCACAAGGGCGTTGCATCTTCAGACGGCCGAGATCGCATCCCCTGCCGCGCGCGCCGCAGCCGTCCTGGTCCCCGTCATCGATCGCAAGCCAGAGGCTACGTTATTAATCACACTTCGCACCGAACGGCTTGCGGTTCATGCCGGTCAGATTGCTTTTCCCGGCGGAAAGGTCGAAGAGACAGATTTGACACCGGCCGAGACCGCGTTGCGTGAAGCAGAAGAAGAAATCGGTCTCGCGCGCAGCTTCGTCGATCTCGTCGGATTTCTCGATTGCTACCGTACCAATAAGGGCTTTTGCATAGCGCCAGCAATCGGTGTGGTGAGGCCGGATTTCGGTCTCAAGCTCGATCCCCGCGAAGTTGCCGAGACTTTCGAGGTGCCTTTTCGCTTCTTTATGTCCCCCGAGAATCACGAATTCCACAAGCGGGAGATCGATGGCGAACGTCGCGACTATTACGCCATGCCGTACCAAGGGCGGCACATCTGGGGGGTAACGGCGGGGATCATCCGTGCGCTCTACGAGCGGCTATATTTGATGCCGGGGCTCACATCACCGCGAAACTATCCTTGAAGAAATAGCGATAGTTCGACCAGCGATAAAACTCGGCGGCAGCCCGAGCACTCACGTCGCGGGGAAAGGTGCGCGAGTAGCCGAATTGCTCCATGATGTCGCCGAGATGAAACTCGATGACCTGGGCTTCTCGGTCGGAAATGCGCTCGCGCCAACGGCCGACATTTCGCGCGGTGACCGCGAAGAACTGCTGGTCGTCGTAATTGTTGCCGGAGGTTGGCTGCCCCAGAATGCTCGGCCTTAAGAGATCAGTTGTAAACGGAATGCCGAGGAACGCGGCAACTTTGTTCATGCTGTCGTCAGGATTTTGCGCCAGCTCTTCAAAGCTCAGCATCATGAAATGATCCGATCCGAGCGCTTGCATGTTCGGCTCGATCAGGCGCATGCCGAGGCCAACCCGATGCAGCAGACTTGCTAGGATGTGGTTTTCGTTTTCATCGAACAGGCGGTAGTGCTTTTCGATCCCCGCATAGAGAGCCGCATAGTTGTCGCGCGGATCGCGCACCACTTGGATGAATTTAGCTCTTGGGAACATCTCGGCCAGCATTTGGGCATAGATCTCGAGGCTAGTCTCCTTGATCACCACGATGGGCGCCTGCTCGACCGGCAACGCCATAACCGCGCGGTAGGAGTCGATAATCTGACGGATGATAGCGTCGATACGCGTAAGCGCATCTTGGTTGAGATGCGCAAAGAAATGCTCTCGTATCCGCTCCACGGGCAAACGGTCACCGAGCTTGTGCTTGTCACGTAGTCGGCTCAGGGAGACACCGAAAATGACGCGATCGAGACGATCCAGCCTCTGCGCGGTGGTGAAATCTCCAGCGGTATAGACGGGAAAATAGCCATACAGCACTGCGATATCGGTCGGGAATACGCAGCAATGCTCGTTATGGTCGAACAGGTTTAGAAACATGGTAGTCCCGCATTTGCGGTGACCACCAAGGAACACAAACTGCTCACCACCCATCTTCAAGCCCGCCACGGTGCAAAGTCCAGCACTTGGGCCACCGTAAAGACGATTTCGACCATGCCTTCGTGCCTCCAGAAGCCGGCTACGCGAGTTCGACAGCCGAGATATGACGTCCTTGGAGCATCGGCTGTCTAGACGCTCATCTGGCTGAGAGACTGCTGAAAGGCTCGGACCAGGCGCTAGCTTGCGAAGACTTGGCGTTCCGGTTAAATCCCCCCGTCAGCCCTGTCAATGGAACACATATAAGGTATTGCCGCCGCTGCCTCATGCTACTTACTAGGCCTCACATAGCGGTCGAATTCCGGAGGCATTAGCTATTCCTTTGAGGGTGACGATAAAGATTCTGCCGGCAACAGCACCGAATTAGACGGAACGGGCGATTTCATGAGCGGCGATGCCGATCGAACTGCCGAAGCGGAACTCCTCGAACATTACTTCGACCGCCTCTGGCCCATCCTGCGCAGCATCACCGGGGACGGCGTGCGGGAGACACACTCTATTTTGGGTGAGCTTCAACCACTTCAACGCTACGAGTTTCCCACAGGTACCCAGGTTCTGGACTGGATAGTGCCGCCCGAATGGCGCGTTCGAGAAGCCTATGTCATCCGCCCCGACGGGACCCGTATCCTCGACGTACATTCGAACAATCTGCATCTCCTTAACTACTCAATCCCATTCACGGGCGAAATTAGCCGGGAGGAGTTGGAAGCGCACCTGTTCAGCTATCCCGAGTATCCCGACGTCATTCCCTATCAAACCTGCTATTACAAGAGCGATTGGGGATTCTGTATTCCGCATTCACAGCGGCTCGCCTTACCAGAAGGGAAGTACCGGGTTGTAATCGACACAGAACTTTTCGACGGCGCGCTCACGGTCTCGGATCTCGTTCTACCCGGAGCCTCGGATCGGCAAGTTTTGTTCAGCACCTATACGTGCCATCCATCCCTCGCGATAAACGAGCTTTCCGGGCCGCTTGTTACAGCATTCCTTGCACTCCGGATTGCCGCTTGGCCAAAGCGGCGTTTGACATATCGCTTCGTCTTCACGGCCGAGACCATTGGGGCGATATGCTATCTGTCCAAGTTCGGTCAGGAATTAGTCGATAAGCTTGACGCCGGCTATGTCGTGACCTGCGTCGGCGACGATGCTCAGTTCACGTTAAAGCGTTCAAAGCGCGGCGATACGGTCGCGGATCGCGCGGCTGAGTATGCCTTGAAGCGAGCCAGCGTCCCGCACCGAACCATCGACTTTCGTCCATCAGGAAGTGACGAGCGTCAATTTTGCTCACTCGGATTCAATTTGCCGGTGGCTTCGATAATGCGTACTGTCTACGGCGAATATCCTCAATACCATAGTTCCGCCGACAATAAATCACTGATGGATTTCGGTGCGATGACCCGCACGCTCGACCTCTATGAGAGTGTCGCAAAGGTAATCGACCTGAACGCCGTCATTCGGAACAAGATCATACACGGCGAACCTCAATTCAGTCGCCGCGGCAACCTATATCCCGCCGTAAGCTTGCGCTGGCCGAGCGATTATTCGCATGCATTAAAATGGCTCGTACATTTCGCAGACGGGAAGTCGGATTTGCTCAGCATCGCACAGCGAAGCGGGCAGGATCTCGATCTGTTGGCCGAAGTTGCTGACCGCGCCATCGAGCTGGACGTCTTCGAATCTGTCGGCTGAATTGACAGCCTGCGGCATCTCGGCGAGGGACCCTAATGCATGCTTGACCTAGATCGCAAACTACGCGAAGAGAATTCGCGTTTGGTACAAACATTTTTATAGGACATTCAATGGATAAGCAGGATATCCGAGACATTCCCTTCGGCCGCCCGCTTATCGGCGAGCCAGAGTTCAAGGCCGTCGAAGAGGTTCTGCAAAGCGGCATTCTAGTGCACGGGCCGCGCGCGAAGGTATTTGAAACCGACTTCGCCGCCTTCACCAAGGCCGAGCACGCGATCAGCGTCGCCTCCTGCACCGCCGGTATGCATCTTGTTTATTACGCGCTCGGTTTGAAGCCCGGCGACGAGGTGATCGTGCCGGCGCAGACCCATACCGCTACGGCGCATGCTGTCGGTTTCACTGGCGCTACTCCGATCTTCGTCGATGCCGAGGCGGCAACCGGAAATATTCACCTTGACGCCATAGAGGCAGCGATCAACGAGCGTACGCGCGCGATCGCCGTGGTTCACTTTCTCGGCTATCCGGTGCGCATGGATAGCGTGCGGGCGATCGCCGACCGTCATGGCCTGTTCGTCATGGAGGATGCGGCGCTTGCCGTCGGCACCTACTACAAAGGCAAACACGCCGGGACCCTGGGTGATGCAGGCTGTTTCTCCTTCTATCCTGTCAAACACATGACGACGGCGGAAGGCGGAATGATTTTGACCAACAATGGCGACTTGGCGGAGAGACTGCAGCGCCTGAAAGCTTTCGGCCTCGATCGCACCTTCGATCAGCGCACACAGCCCGGCATCTATGACGTGGTCGATCTCGGCTTTAACTTTCGCATGAACGAGATTGAGGCCGCGCTTGGCATCGAGCAACTAAAGCGCATGCCCGGTGTTCTCGCATCTCGCCATGAGAACTACGACGTGCTGGCCGCAGAGCTGGCCGATATGGCGGAAGTGACGATCTTCCCCGAGCCCGCCGGCAAAAAGGATGCCGATTGCGTCAACAGTTGCTATTGCCTTTCGGCCGTTCTCGATCAGAAGCTCGTCGACAAGCGCGCCGACATCGTGAATGCGCTCAGGGCGAAGGGCGTCGGCAGCAGCGTCTATTATCCCATGCCGGTCCCATTATTGACGTTTTATCGCCAGAAATACGGTTTTTCTGACGAACAGTTTCCCGTTGCGCTGTGGATCAGCCGGGGCGCAATATCGCTGCCGGTTGGAGCACATCTCACTCCCGACGACATGCGTTATGTCGCCCGTGCTTTCAAGCAAGCCGTCTCGGAGGTTGTTTAGTCATGTCGAGTATTGAAGGTCGGCGCATTCTACTAATCGGCGGCGCAGGATTTATCGGTCACAATCTGGCTATCCGCTTGAATGAGCTCGGCGCTCGTGTGGAGATTGTCGACGGCCTCCAAGTCAACAATCTGTCTTCCTTCCTGGCGACGACGGAGCCGGACGCGAACCGCGCTCTGTACATTGCCTTCATCCATGAGCGTCTACGCCTGCTTCAAGAGAGGGGCGTAAACGTGCATGTCCAGGATGCGCGCGACTACCACGGTCTCACGAAGATCATGCGGACTTTTGAACCTGAGACCGTGGTGCATTTGGCCGCTATTGCCCATGCCAACAAGGCGAACAAGGATCCGTTCTCTACGTTCGACCATTCCAGCCGTACGCTGGAAAACGCGCTGGATGCATCCCGCTCGCGCAAGCCACATTTCATCTATTTCTCCTCCTCGATGGTATATGGCAATTTCAAAGAGGATGCAGTCACCGAAGATACGGAATGCAATCCCATCGGGATATATGGCGCGCTGAAGTTTGGCGGTGAAAAACTCGTCATTGCCTATAACCAGGTTTTCGGCCTGCCCTTTACCATCGTCCGTCCTTCCGCCCTTTACGGCGAACGTTGTGTCAGCCGCCGTGTCATACAGGTCTTCATCGAGAAAGCGCTGCGCAAGCAGCCGATCACAGTCTATGGCAATGGTAGCGATAAACTCGACTTCACCTACATAGACGACCTTGTGCAGGGAGTGGTACGCGTGGTCGGCGATGAGCGCGCGCAGGGCCAAACATTCAATCTGACTTACGGTAATGCACGGTCTTTGATGGACGTCGTGAATATACTCGATGGTATGTTTCCAAATCTCTGTATCGAGTCGGAGGAGCGCGACCATCTGATGCCCGAGCGCGGCACACTATCGATAGGCAAGGCTCGGCAAATTATCGCATATCAGCCTGATTATCCTCTCGAGCGCGCCGTGCCGAAGTATGTCGAATGGTATCAGAGATTGGTGACGAGCCAGCCGGAGCTACTCGGCGACTAAGCTCAGGGTGAATGGACCAGATCGTCGTTTTTCTGGATGGTGCGCGCGGCGAGTCGGTGCTTGAAGCGTTGCTCCAGGCCCGGCACGGCGTGGCCGCCGTGGTCAGCCGAACGGATAAACTTTCAGAGAAAAGTCGACATCTCGTTCAAACTCACGGCGTGCCGTATCTGGTCCGTCCGGACGTTAACGCTGCGGCCGCCATTGCGGAGCTAGCAGGCTACCGCGCCAAGCTCTTCCTTGTTGCCGGTTTCGCGACACTTTTCACTGAAGAGCTCTTCGCCTTACCCGAGCATGGCACCATAAATCTTCATGGCGGAAAGCTGCCAAAGTATCGTGGTGGTTCGCCGCTCAATTGGCAAATCATCAATGGAGAGACCGAGGCGGGCATCAGCGTTTTGCAGCTGGACGCCGGCATCGATACAGGACCGGTGCTAGCGGAGGGGGCCATTCCTATCGGCCCGCACGACACCATCGCTGACCTGCACCGGAATGCCAACGCAATGTTCCCCACGCTTGTCCTGCAATGTCTGGAAGAGCTGGAAGCGGGGAGGCTAGTTCCAAAAGTCCAGGACGAAACTGGCGCCGAATATTGGCACCAGCGTAATGATGACGATGGCCGGTTAAATTTCCAGATCTTGTCCGCTGTTGAGGCCGATCGGTACATACGCGCGCTCACGCGTCCATACCCGGGTGCCTGGTCCCTTTACAGGGGGACACGAGTGCGCTTATTTGCCGCTGATTTCTCACCTTTCCGGCTTAAAGGGGCACCCGGTCGCATCGTGTATTTGCAGGGAGACGGACCCTTCGTTATATGCCGTGACGGAGCGCTCCGAATTACGCGATACGAGATTGAGAGCGACAGGACTGAACGGCTGAGGCATGGCGAGCGCCTCGCTTGAGGACATCGGTAAGGCATGCAGATCGGCCCTTTGGATACCAGCAAGGACATCGTGGTAATTGCCGAAATCGGCAAAAATCACGAGGGCGACGCGAAGCTTGCTGAGGAAATGGTCATCCAAGCGGCCGCGGCGGGAGCCCACGCTGTAAAGTTTCAATCGATCGATCCACGCCTGCTTATCGCGCCAGATCAGCCGGAGAGAATTGCCCAACTCGATCGCTTCAAGCTCTCACAGGAGAGCATGTCTAGACTTGCCGCGGTCGCACATGCTGAAGGACTCGAATTCTTGTCGACGCCCTTCTATCTGGATGCCGTGAATGAACTCGACCCACTGGTGCCCGCCTTCAAGATCGCGAGTGGCGATAATGATTTCATACCGCTGCTCGAAAAGATCGCGCGGACCGGGAAGCCCATAATCATGTCCTGCGGAATGGTCGACCTTGAAACGATCGCTTGTAGCGGAAGATACATTCGAAATGTCTGGCAGGAGATCCAAAAGCCTTCAGAGATCGCTCTGCTGCACTGCGTCTCGAGCTATCCAACTCCCATCGAGGAAGCGAATCTACGAGCGATCCAAACCCTTGCCCCCTTGGCGGACGTTGTTGGCTATTCTGATCACACGCTCGGAATCGAGGCGGCGGTCGCCGCTGCGGCTGTGGGCGCGCGCATTATCGAAAAGCACTTCACCCTCGATAAGAACCAATCGGATTTCCGCGACCACCAGTTATCTGCCGATCCCACCGAATTAAAAACGCTGTGCGAGCAAGTTAAACGCGTCAATGTCATGCTCGGAGATGGGAAGAAGAGCCAAATGCCCTGTGAGGTCAGCATTACGCCGGTAATTCGGCGTAGCATTGCAGCCGCTCACAACCTATCGAAAGGGGCGACCGTGCAGTGGGAAGATTTAGGGTGGCTGCGGCCTGGCGATGGCCTTCCGCCCGGGCAAGAGGCGCGGCTGCTTGGCCGCACTCTGCTTCGAAATGTAGCCGCCGGCCAGCGGATCATGCCAGAAGATTGCGAGGCTTAGTCTGATGAGTGACAATTCGGACCAAACAGGCGCCAGTTCAGGAACCGGCGGGAAAAAGACGGCCTATTACCGGCCGATACCGGAGCTTAGCCCCTACGCGGGCCACAAGCGTTACGAGACCCGGAAAGAAGTCCATAAATTTTATCTCGCCAAGATCCGGGAGCTCACTGACACCGATGCGCCGTTGCGCGTTCTCGACGTGGGATGTGGCAATGGTGAATTACTCTATGTCCTGAAATCGGAAATCCCTGCCTGGAGCTATAAGGGGGTGGACGCCACGTCCGCCTTCGTGGAGGCCGCTAAAACATTCCCAGGCCTGGCTGGAGTCGAATTCGAAGTTTGCGACATCGAGTCGGCACAAGGGCAGTACGACTTGGTGCTCTGCACCGGTGTCCTTCAGATCTTCCCGCAAGTAGAGACCCCCTTAGGCAAGCTTGTGGAGTTGACGAAGAAGGGCGGCTGGATTTTTTGTGATGGACTATTTAACAAATGGGACGTGGAAGTTCGCATGGAATATTGCGACAATTCGAACGACGTCGCCAGGGGGCTCTGGCGCGTTGATTGGAATCAACATTCGCGCAAGACCGTGTCGGCATTTCTCAAAGACTGGGTCGCGAATTTCAAATTCCTCGATATCGAAATGGACCTGGACCTGGCTCCCAACCCCAATATCCATACGAACCAGTTCACGTTCCGCAACGCTGAGGGAAGGAATATCATCACCAACGGAACGAATGTCCTGCTCAACAAGACCATGCTTATAATTGAGCGGTAGCGCCAGCGGATCTCAGCCGAGCGAGGCCGGAGGATTCCTTCTTTGCAGTTCTTGGCATTTTTGTTCGGATGGTGGGTCTATCGCCCTTATAGCCGTCTCGTGGCGTTTGTCATGCGGGCGAAGGGCATCAAAGTAGGCCGCAATTTCTACATTCAGGGTGTGCCGTATTTAAAAATCCAAGGCCGTCCGCAGGACATTCAAATTGGTTCTGACGTCTCGATCATGGGCGGGGTCGATATCCGTAACCGGGAACAAGGCCGCGTTATCATTGGCGATGGTGTGAAGCTCGACACCTCTTGCCGGCTTATAGCTGCTAACAACGCTGTCCTGGAAATCGGGCCGGGGTGCCGCATCGGAGCCTATACCATCATTAATTGCGGCGAGGACATCACCATCGGTGGCGATACGATGATGGCCGGGTTCTGCTACATCCAAAGTTCCAACCACGGAACCCGGAAAGGCATCCTTATTAAGGACCAACCCCACACCTACGGAAAAATCTCCATTGGCAGGGATGTCTGGCTCGGAGGCCATGTCACAGTCCTTGCAAGTGTCACCATCGGTGATGGCGCTATCGTCGGAGCGAAGTCCGTCGTAACCAAGGACCTTCCTGAAAATTCGATCTGCGCGGGGATCCCCGCCAAGATGGTAAAGGTGCGCGAATGAGTTCGCCGACGGCGTGTTCTATTCTATTCTTGCGCAAATTTTATCGACGGATGGGTGCCCGTTTTGCAGATATTGCTTAATTGCCACTTCCGAGAGAACCGGTGGCCCCATATCTTTGCGTTTGGACGAAATCCAACCAAATGGATACTCGATTAGAGTCTGGGTGCGATAGAATTCGAACACCATCCCGGCGCGCAGGGTTAGTTGTTCGCTGATGTGGATACGCTTGTCCGAGTGGCGCACCATGTCCTCATAATCGGCACGATCCTTCAGCATTGGAAGATCCAGAACATGATCAACCATCGAGTATGGAGCGCAGACGACCACGGGCACACCCATAAGGGACAGCTCGGTCGCGATGGAGCCGCGCCAAACGATTCCAAAGTCCAAATGCGGCGTTAGATCCCGATTGTTAAGCCAATGGTGACCGAGCAAGTAGACATTCTTGGCAGCTGGACCCTTCAGCATTTCGACGAAGAATTCATTTGGACGCCCAAACTGCTGAAAGTCGGCCTCGCTTGGATGCGGCTTCACGAGCAGTAGAACATCTGTGTCATTCAGAGTCTCTACCGTGTGATTGTACCAATCCTGCAAATCCTCGTGCGCCGGCCCTTTGTCCGGCCAGGGATGGCCGAAATCGAACGGTATGCAGCCGTAAAGGCAGGCGACCTTTCCGCCCCGGGCCTTATGCTGGCGAATCCTCTCAAGCGTGACTTCGCCTTCGACAGTGGGCTTGCCGTGTCCCGAACGATCTTGGTTTGCCCATTCTTTCGCTTTTTCGATCGTTGAGGGATCTTTGCCATTGCGCTTGAGCCACTCCTCGAAGAGGTCGCCTCTTAGGGCGCCGGCAGAGTACAGATCGTGGCGCGTTACGTTTTGAACATCTATTGCGCGAACAAATCCCGAGCGGCCGGAGCGGAAATACTTTTCGTAAGCCTGACGCATTTCCACGAATTCAATTCCGTGGTGGCGTCCACGTTCATGGCAATAGACCTTGAAGACACCCGTGGTTGGATAGTTTGGCTCGAAGCCGCTAAATCGAACCGGGATGCCGAGTGGCGCGAGTAGTTCCTCTGCCTCCCAGCAAATCTCAAGGGCGGCGTCACAGCTCCCGAGTAAGATGCTCAAACGACTCAAGACCGCCGGATCCTGCACATCCACTGAATAGCGGCGAAACTCCTTACCCAGCCTGTTAGCGATTATTGGATAGAAATTGATCCCCCCCGCTGCACAAATGCGATGCTGCCAATCAACCTCCCAGTCAAAGCGTAAACCATTGAGTCTATCGCGGTGATAAAAGGCTCGCGAATCCCCGGCCGGAAGTAGAATCTCGCGGAAGTGGGCGATAGACGGATTGGTAGAGTGCCCCGGCTCAAAGGTGGGCTGGTCAAGAGGGACTATTGCCCAACCACGCTTGGCAAGTCCGTGTGCGCCAAGAACCGTCAGAGCCGCCTGCTTATAGCTGCGATGGCCGGAAAGCAGGAAGACACCCTTTGGCTCCCGCGGTTGGGGAGCATCTCTGAAAAGCAGGGAAGCGACCCTACGAAATTCTGCTTCTCGTTTCTCGAATTCAGCAAGGCTTTCCTTTTTGTTAGGAGTGTCTGTGACGCCGGCTGGCCGGTAAATCTCGCCATATTCGTTTACGTAACTTTTCTCTACCGGCTCTGGCACAGACGCTGCGTCTGGCTCCTTCTCTTTATTTTCCGGTGCGGCGTGGAAGCCCGCGTTCTGAGGCCGCCATTCCGTCCGATCCTGCTTCGCAAGGAAGGCCTCAAGCCGTTCCGCCGTTTGGGAGACCACATATTCCTTGTCACCGGCATGCGCGCTGGGCACATGCGCCACCGAAGGATGCCAGATATCTTGGAAAGTAGTCGGGTTAGCTCGCCAACGCACCCACGCTTGCCCCGTTGGCGCCATGAATAGCGTCGGCGTACCGACGGCGCCCGCCATCTCCTTGACCATGGTATGGGGTGCAATTACCAGATCCAGCTCATTGAGCAGAGCGGCATAACCTTCGAGGTCGCCCATCAGATTGACCTCTTCCCATCTATGGACGGGAATGCCATGCGTCTGCTCCAGCCAACTCAGCTCCTCCTCACAAGAATCGTATTGCAGATTGACGAAATGAACCCCACGCGCGCGGAGCACAGGCAGCATTTGTTCTATGGTGAAATAGTGTTGACTACGCTTGTAGTTCATAACGGCACTTCGCCAGGTGATGCCAACCTTGGGCTCCGGTCCGAGAGAGTCGAGTCGATTGCGCCACTTTGTGCGCGTCTCAGGGTCTGGCACAAGATAGCCCCTGTGACGCGGGAACGACTCGTGATTTTGGCGCAGATAAAGCGGGAGGTCGCCTGCCATACAGAGATAGTCGAATTGCGTGGCCAGGCAGTAGAGATCGAGGCTGAGGGCTCGGCTGAGCTTGAAGCTTTCCCGTTGCACGCTCATTTTCTTCCAATTACGGACCGTGTCCCGCATCGCAGGAATGAACGTGGCGTCCGGAAAGGACCGCTCCAGCAATGGAACGAGCCGAGGATCGGCTGAGACCGAAACATTTCGAACCTGAGAGAGCAAATCCGGATAGCAGGATGCATATCGGATTTCATCGCCGATGCCCTTTTCACCCAATACCAGCAGGGTTTCGTCTTTAAGCGATTCACCCTGCCAAATCGCTCTACGAGGTGGAGCATCGAGAACAAATCGATCCCGACGTTTCTGATATTGCTCCCAGCCAGCCACCAAATTGCCTTGCCGCATTAACGGCCCTGTCGGCATTGTCAGCCGGCCAGGACTTTTCAGGAATAATTCCTGGTCGGAGAAATGCGCTTGGCCTTTCCGTGCGGCCTGTATGGCGCCATTGTCGTCGCCCAGGAACTCAAGCACCTCAGACAGTTCGAAATAGCCCATGGGGTCAGCGTCGGGCAAAGCCAAGGCCCGCTCCAACGTAGATCGTGCATCTTCGAGCCGACCGGACCATTTTTCGCAGTGCCCGAGCAATTGTAGGAGGACTGGGTTTCTCGAAACAATCGCCGCGAAGGCCTCGGCCGTCTTTGTCACCTCTTCAACTCCAACGCTTTTCAGAAGATCGTACAGAAGCGTGATTATTTTCTCGATAAGTGGGGCAGCGGCTTCCGGTTGGGATTTCAGCTGCAGCACGAGCTGTCCCTGCAGCCATTTCAACAAAGCTCTATCGTCACCGATGCCTCCGGTATCGAGGTCGCTAAGCTGTTTCAGGCATTCTTCCGAGAGCGAGTGCAAATCATTGCTGGTCAGTTGTCTCAAGCTGGCGTCAATAAGCTTTGAGTCTCTGCTATCGATCCCTATGACCAGGAGCGTTAGGATCGCACGCGCGCCGTAGCATCGCTTGAGAACCCCCATCGAATGTCGCAGGAGGAAACGAAGCGGTGCGCTGTTGTGCTTCAGAACAAAATGAACCGCATGGGGCTTAAATAGCGTAGGTGCCCCCCCTTCGTATTCTGTTTCCTGCCGATTGAGATCGTTGGTTTTGAGCTGTTGGAGGGCCGCAAGCTTGACCCCGTTAAGATCAAGCGCCTTGGCTTCAATCTCTGCCTGTTTCAGCCTGTCAATCCAACCGCCGGAAATCGCTACGAGCTCATCGCTCGTAAGGTGGTTCAGGCCAGCTGCGACCAGTTTGAAGTTTCTGGTGTCGAGGCCAATCACCAGGGCCGTAAACACCGCCTGTTGCCCATAGACGCTTTTGATCGCGCCGAGTGACTGGCGCAGGAGGAAGCAGCTCAGTCTGTCTTTGTGCCTGAAGATATGTTGCGCGATATGCCTCTCGAACCTAGTTAGCCTGCGCCTGGGTGGGGGGGTCTTCAAGCGGAGCTGCTCCGACAGCTTGCGTTCTATTCGACCCGCAAGCTTTCCGCGTAACAACAGCCTTGCAATGCTCGTCGCGGAAAATACGGGGCCGCCGGACGAAGTGAAGCTTTGCCCATTGGAAGGGTCAACAGGCAAAGCAGAGGTGGGTTCCGGCAAATGCGCTGACTCCGCCTGACCGTTCCCTACGGGTACTCGATCTGATTCTTTTGGCAGACCCGGCCCAACTTCCAACACTGCATTAAACCCCCGAATACCCACGACCCTGGAATGTGGTTCTAAACCGTGTTCAAATTTGGCTTAAATTGCCCGGCCTTCAGCGCCTCAGAGAGGGCTCGATTTCTTTTGCTCGGAACCTATCAGAGACCCCACTTCACGGCTAGACGGCCTGTCTAATCCTTAAGTACACTGGTATTGTTCACTTTTTCTGACGGGGGCTACCTACATAGCTTGGCGAGATAGGGCTGATCTACAAGCGGCGGGAGCGTCGAAAAAAGCAAAGACAAAGGGAACCTGAGCAGCGCTTGTGTGGGGCGGCCACCCTGAAGCTGTGGAAACATCAATCGAAGCCATAGTTTCATAAAATCCGACATCTCCCATCTTAGCTGCGCACGCCCTTAAGCTAACACTGTGGAGATGCTACCTACAACTGGGCGTTCACAGCATTGCTGTCTATGCTAGCGCAGGGAGGCGTGCAGCCAACTGCTACTTTGCGCACGCCTTTGTGCCGTTTTCCTCGTTGCCTGAATGGCAGCGTTGCCAGATGGGTTGGGCATTGACGGTTTATCTGCCGCAGAATGGGCAGCAAGCCGGTCCAGATCTACCAGCCCCTGATGAAGGGTTTCGGGCTGGGGAGTTACCATCGGGTGCAGGGACGATTGCATTCCACACTGCGGCACCGGACCGAGCGCTCGACTTACAAATCGTTCCCGCGCAAAAGAACGCCGCCTGAAATTTTAGCCGTGGGAAACCGAGGCCGAGGCCGTAAGATAGAGTTCGAGGAAGGGTTTTATTAGTGCCCTAGGTCGCAAAGATGCTGACTCGGGTGCTTAGTCCAGACGACGCGCCTTTGCCTTCTGCTCGGCCATCCGGGCGAGCGCCCGAAACCGCGCGGCCTTCTCGGCAAGCAGTGCCCGGGCCGAGATCGGAATACGATTGGCATACCGTAGGGGGAGGGCATGGCTCACAGCGTCATAGGGCTTCCGCATCTGAGGCATGACCCAGATAGACCCGGCGTGTTCGAGCTTGTCCTGCCAGATCCTCTGGCGTGTGACTCTGGTCCGCCGCTGCTTCCTCGAATACCTCGGCTAGGCGGCGGTGTTGGTCAGCCGTAAGCAACATCGGCGAAACTCACCACCAGCGCCCACGCCCAAAATAGCCGCCGCCAAGCAAAAGCAAGACCACCAAAACAATGATTAGCAGAGTTGTGTTATCCATGGTCGACCCCCGCGCGATGCCCACCATAGGATCATGCCCTCTCTCGATTCCTGTCAACGAAACGAGCGCCGATCTCCACAGGCACCGAATGTAGCAGGCGCCGGTGATGTCGTCAGGTCGTTGGCGATCCACGTAAGCCGCTTCGCTTCCTGAAGCACCTGCTTGCCATTGTCGTCGGTCATGGGGAGGCGTTAAGCTGGGCACTCTAGGAGGGCGCAATGCGGTCAAACAGACCTTACCGTCCGGAAATTTTCCTTCGGAAGTTAAAGGAGCTTCGGGCTAGCCGCAGGCAGGCAACTCAAGAATGGCGCGAACGACGGCCTTTGCGAACCAGCCTCAGCAGCGCAGATCGAGAAGCGGTATTTGCGAAAACAGGGGGACGCTGTCACCTTTGTGGTGGCACACTCAACAAAAAATGGGCAGTGGACCACGTCCAGCCCTATGCGCTGGGCGGAACCGACTCGCTTGACAATTTTCTTCCTGCCCACAGTCGTTGCAACGGGAACCGTCGGAGCACTACTGAAGTGGAGTTTCAGTTGACCCTTGCACTTGGCCGCTGGTTGCTAACCGAGATCGCAAACGAAAGTAAGTTGGGTGAGCAAGCGTATCAGGATTATCGACGCCGACTGCAATTGAACGCCAAGCGGCGCAGCCAGTGACCGTTCCGCTAGCATCAACCACGGACGTTAATGGCCGACCTAGATACCACCATCGAGGAATTTGCCGCCGGAGGCTTCACTCACATCGAATGCCATTGCCCTCGATGCCGTGTGACGAGGCTGAGGCCGATCAATTGGCTTCCGCGCATTTCGATGGGCCTTACCATCGCGCAGCTTTCAGCCCGGCTTCGCTGTGCGGAGTGCGGCGGCCAGCTTCACTCCGTCCAGCCGTGGCGGATGCAGGACACGCTAGGTAAGCCCTTAGGGCGGCGCGGCTAAGGCCGCTTCATGTCGCCCTACGGCGATGGAGAGACCGCGCGCTATGGGTAGGTCTCCGGAAGCAAGTCGCGACCTAGCGATTTGCTGCCCATCTGGAAAGCGTTGCCAGATGTGGTGGCGCATAGTTCAAAGTCGCGACCAGCAACCCGTCTCCGCGACTTGTAGCTCACTCCGACAAATGAACGGCTTTTTGTTGCTTCTGCTTCCCTCGTCCTCTGTATCTGGAAGCTGATCTCAAGACGACTTCTCCAACTATTTGGGCCTCATCACCTTTCCCGGATTGCCCCTGGCACGTGGGGCGATCCCACCGCTCAACCCTATTCGGCGGGACGCTAGGGTGGTCCCGTGGAGTGTGCCCCGCCAAGTTCATGATGGCGCTGTTGCTGGCCACCACGATCGTCAGGACCGCCCGCAGTTCGGAGGCTCGCATGGGCTCTGGCGTTATCCGCACCGCCATGGTGCTGAAGTTCGTGGACTTTCACGGTCGCGGCCCGCAAACGTCTTGCGCGGATGCTTTGGGAGAGTCTCGCCAGTCGGTCAGTTCGCCGCCATTGCTGACCGGATTCCTCCCCTGTCGTTCTCCAAGGGCGGTGATCTTGTAAGCTCCCATCCTTCTCCAA
>Ga0194132_10001574_pt1 | contig 45993 bp, 50 predicted proteins | sample TA2KigOf80mmetaG_FD_148612 | JGI IMG/M metagenome (GOLD analysis project Ga0194132, IMG submission 148612) | Freshwater microbial communities from Lake Tanganyika, Tanzania - TA2015054 Kigoma Offshore 80m | ecosystem: Environmental > Aquatic > Freshwater > Lake | place: Tanzania: Lake... | reverse complement strand
CCCGCGCCCCTTCCACGCTTTCCCTTGCGCCGGCCGCCGAAGTAGCTCTCATCCACTTCGATCTCGCCGCCGAACATCGCCTCGCTCTCGGCTTCCAGCTCGCGGGCGATCAGTTCACGAAGGCGATGAAAGAAAAACGCCCCTGTCTTGCGGTTCACTCCGCAGAGACTCGATGCGGTACGCGCCGTCGTTCCTGCTACGAAATGTTCGATCAGGCGATCCTGCTTCGAGACCCCCAATCGGCTCCGTCGTATCCGTCCCATGATAACTCCATAACCGAGTTATCTGGGACACCCCCTAATGATAAATTAGCGCGAATTATTACTAAATTGATATTTCTGTTTTTCTTTCTCTGGTTGTTCAGAGCGCAGGCAAGATCGCGCAAGATCTCGCACCTCAGTGCGTCGTTTCCGGGTGCGGGTTCCAGCGCATCGGCAGCGTAACAGTCACCTCGGTGCCAGATCCGACCGCGCTTGAGATGCCGAGCCGGCCGCCCAGCTTCTCGACCATGAACTTCGCGATCGAGAGCCCGAGCCCGCTTCCCTCCGGTGCGCCCGGACCCTGCTCACCGCGGCTGTAGGGCCGCGCCACCTGCGGCAGGCGCTCGGCCGTAATGCCGACGCCGGTATCCTTGACCCTGAGGCTCAGGGCCTGCGCGGCGGGCGCGCTCGAAATGTGGATCGTCACCTGCCCGCCCGACGGCGTGAACTTGATCGCATTACCGACGAGGTTGATCAGCACCTGGCGCACGCGTCCTTCGTCGGTCTCCACTGGCGGCGTACGGTTGTCGATATCGGCGACGATCTGGATGCCGGCCTGCTCCGCCTGACGGGAGAGAAGCTGGGTGACCGAGAGCACCGTGCGGCGTAGATCGGTCCTGGCCGGGGTCACCCGAATCTGCCCGGCCTCGAGCGAATAGACTTCCATCAGGTCGTTGACCACCTCGATCAGATGCGAACTCGCCTCGTGGATGGTCTCGACATACTCGCGATACTTGTCGGCGCCGAGCGGTCCGTAGGCTTCCATCCGCATGATCTCGGCAAAGCCGGAGATCGCGTTGAGCGGCGTCTTGAGCTCGTGCAGCACCGAGGCCGGCGGCAGGCCGCCTTCGCGCTTGGCCTCGCGATCGCGCGCCTCGGCAAGCTGCTTCTCCAGATGACGGTGCGCTTCCTGAAGCAGGTTGAGGCCCTGCTCGAGCCGATCGATCCTCCGCTTGACCGCCTCCGGCATCTGACCGAGGGAGGCGACATGGCGGCGAAGAACGGCGAGCTCGGCATTCAAGCGCACGCGATGGCGAAGCTCGCCTTCGGTCGTACCGAACGGAATCCAATCATCGGCGACGCCCTCGGACGCGGTGCGATCCAGCATGACGACCCGCGGGCGCGGCGTCGCCTCGAGCCATTGGGGAAGAAGAGCCTCCGCTTCGGCGAGGAGCAGCAGCGCGTTGCCGTTGCCATCGGATGGCTGCGAGACGAAGGCATAGCCGTCGAGCGTCAGCATGCTGACGAGCGCCGCCCGCCGCTGCTCGTTGCCGACGGCAATGAGCACACGGGCGTTCCCATGACCTAGAGCTTCGCCCTTGGCAGGCGCGTTGCTCATGCCTCCCCTCGGCTCCTTCTTTGAAATAGCCGATAGATGACCAGGGGGATCGGTTTGCCGTAACCGAAAATGTGTTAACGGATCAGCCTCCGCTCGGTCGGAGCCGAGTCTCATTGAGCCCCAAGTAGCCGTCCCGCGTCTGCGGCAGTTTCCAACCGAGCAAGCGCCCGGCGACGAGCGTGCGCAGAATTTGGGCGGTGCCGCCGCCGATCGTGAACATACGTGCATCGCGTGTCATGCGCTCGAGCGGAAGGTTGCGCGAGTAGCCCTTCGCGCCGTGGATCTGGAGTGCGTCGTTAACCACCTTGATGGCTGTCTCGGAAGCGAGAATCTTCGCCTGCGCCGCCTCGATCGGATCGGGAAAGGCGCTGCCCTCCCCGGTGCAGTACGCGGCACGCCAGATCATCAGCCGCGCCGCGTCGAGCCCCATCGACATATCCGCCAGCATCCATTGCAGCCCCTGGAATTCGCCGATCGGCCGACCGAACTGCTCGCGCTCCTTCGCGTAGGCCAATGCCAGGTCGAAGGCACCCTGGGCGATTCCGAGCGCAACCGTTCCGGCGCCGACACGTTGGGCGTTGTAGGCGTTCATCAGCCCGGCGAATCCGCGCTGGATGCCCTCGGGCGGCACAAGCGCCATCGATTCAGGCACTTCAAGGTTCTCGAACAGGATTTCGGTCTCGGGGATGCCGCGCAGCCCCATCGCCGGCTCGCGTGCGCCGACGACCAAGCCTTTGTCGCCGAGCATGGCGATGAAACCACCGATGCCGCGCTCGCGCCCGCCTTCGAAGACGCGCGCGAAGATCAGGTGCAGCCTGGAGACGCCGCCGCCAGTGATCCAATGCTTCCTGCCGTTGAGCACCCAACGGTCGCCGCGCTTATCGGCGCGCGTGCTCATCTCGGTTGCCGCCGATCCGGCGCCCGGCTCGGTGATGCAGATCGCCGGCTTGTCGCCGGAGAGCACCTGGCGCGCAGCCAGCCGCTTCTGCTCCTCGGAGCCGTAGGCGAGGATGGCGCCGACCGCGCCCATATTGCCCTCGACGACGATCCGTCCGGTGGCGCCGCAGACCTTCGCCAACTCTTCGACCACGAGGACCGCATCGAAGTAGGAGCGGCCGGGGCCGCCAAGCTCCTTCGGCACGGTCATGCCCATGAAGCCGGCCTCGGTCAGCGCCTTCACATTGTCCCAGGGATAGGTTTCGCTGAGGTCGACCTCGGCGGCGCGCGGCGCCACGACATGCCGGGCGAGGTCGCGCGCCTTCTCCTTGAGTTCGATCTGGTCCGGGGTCAGCTGGAACATGAGGCTCCTTGGAAGGCGACGACCGACAGTAGCGCTCCGCCCTCTCCCTGGTAAATTACCGCGAAGGGGGACCAAGACCATGAGGCTCCGTCTCGCAGTCGCAGGACTGCTCGTCGCGCTTGCCGGCCCGGCCGCCGCGCAGGAGGGCGCGCATGCCGGCTACTACTATCCGGAGCCGCAGAGCCGCGAGGAGTATGTCTCGCGCGCGCGCACGATGATCGACGCCGATCGCTCGCGGCGCCTGCAATTCACCCAGGCGCTCACCCTAGGCCAGCTCGAGCGCCCTTATCCGCCGCCCTTTACCATCTACGCCAAGGGCGAGGAGGCCGAGAAGCTGATCATCGTCAGCATGACGGCAGGATATGCCGACACGCTCTACCGCATGCGCGGTTTTCTTGCGCTCCTGACACATGGGTCGCGCGAGAGCCCGCTCTTCCAAAGCTTCAGGGTCGAAGAGATCTTCACCTTTCTCGATCTTCTGAAGCTGCTGGGGTTCCAGCAGCTCACGGTCACCGACGGTGACCGCTACGCGCACCAGATCCTGCTTCGTTAAATGAACACCCGTTGGGTTGCGGCCTATGTCGGTCGCATGGCAGGCTGACTCTCAGAGCGTTGTAGATCGGTCACGGAGGATTGCGGGCGTGCGTCAGCGAGTCGGCCTCGCCATAGCGCTCTTCACCTTCTGGCTGCTGCTGTCCGGGCATTTCACGCCCTTCCTCGTCGCCGCGGGCATCGGCAGCACGGTTGCGGTTCTCGCCGTCTGTGCGCGGATGCGCATCCTCGACAGCGATGGGCAGCCGCTCCACTTGGGCGCGCGCGCCGTCGGCTACTGGCTCTGGCTTAGCTGGGAGATGGCCAAGTCCGCCTGGGACGTCACCAAGCTGATCCTTTCGCCGCAGCCGCAGATCACGCCGACACTGGTCAAGGTCCGCGCCACCCAATCGACCGAGGTCGGCCGTGTGATCTACGCAAACTCGATCACACTCACGCCGGGCACGATATCGCTCGAGGTGGAGAACACAGCGATCATCGTTCACGCGCTGACTCGCGAAGGCGCATGCAGCCTCGAGGAGGGCGACATGGATCGGCGGGTCACCCGTCTGGAAGCGAATGGATGATGTTCATCGCCGCCACAGCCGCGCTCATCCTCGCCATCGCGCTGGTTCTGGCCCGTGCCTGGATGGGACCGACCGTCTATGATCGCGTGCTCGCCGCTAACACCATCGGCACGCTCGCGGTCGGCCTGATGGCGACCCACGGCTTCCTCATCGGCCGTCCTGAGTTCCTCGATGTCGCCCTCGTCTACGCCCTCCTGAACGTGCTCAGCACGCTCGCCATCCTGAAGTTCTTCCGATTCGGCAGTCTCGGAGACCCTGAAGGCATCGAGCCGCCGCCGACCGAGACATCGCGATGAGCCTTCTCGCCGACATCATCAGCTGGGCACTGATACTCGCCGGCAGCTTCTTCACTCTCGCCGGCGCCTTCGGCATCATTCGCTTTCCCGACCTCTACACACGCATGCATGCCTCAGGCGTCATCGATCCCTTCGGCGTTTCGCTCATCCTCGTCGGCCTGATCGTGCAAGCGGGCCTGAGCTTGATTTCGGTCAAGCTGACGATCCTGATCCTCTTCCTCGGGCTGACCAGTCCAGTTGCCTGCCACGCGCTCGGACGGGCTGCCCGTCACCGCGGGCTTAAGCCGCTGCTCGCCGATAGGGAGAAGCCGCCATCGATCTCCTGATCTACGGGGCGCTGGTCATCCTCCTGATCGCGACGGCATTGGCGATCGCGCGTCTGCGCAACCTGTTCGCCCTCGTCGCGCTCGGCGGGATCTACAGCTTCATGATGGCGCTGGCGCTGCTCGCCCTCGACGCAGTCGACGTGTCGATGACCGAGGCTTCGGTCGGCGCCGGCATATCGACGGTGCTGCTCCTGGGAACGCTCTACCTGACCCACATCCACGAGGCACCGCCGACGAGGCTGGCGTTGTTCCCGCTCGCCATGTCGATCGTGACCGGCGTCGCGCTCCTCTACGGCGTCGCTCACCTGCCGCCTTTCGGCGATCCGTCTACTCCCATGCATCGCCATGTGGCGCCCAGGTATCTGAATGACGTGGTTCGTGAGACCGGCGTTCCCAACGCGGTGACCGCCGTTCTCGCCAGCTATCGCGGCTTCGACACGCTCGGAGAGGCCACGGTGATCTTCACTGCAGGCATCGGCGTTATGGTGCTGCTGCGTCGCCGACGGCGCGCTCCTCGGGACGACAAGCAGGGGACGGGATCATGATGCATCGCGAAGTCATCCCGCGCGTTGTCGCCAAGCTGTTGATCCCGTTCCTGCTGCTCTATGCGCTCTACGTGCAGTTCCATGGCGAGCTCGGTCCCGGCGGCGGATTCCAGGCGGGCGTGATCGTCGCCGCGGCTGTTATCCTCTACGCCCTGATCTTCGGCCTTGCGGACGTCAAGCGCATCGTACCGTTGCGCCTGGTCGAGATACTGGTTCCCCTGGGCGTCGTCCTCTACGCCGGCGTCGGGTTCGCCGGACTGGCCGCCGGAGGCAACTTCCTCGACTACTTCGTCCTCGATCCCGATCCGGTTCACGGCCAGGAGCGCGGCATCTTCTGGGTCGAGGTCGGCGTCCTGGTCACGGTGTCGAGCACGATGACCGCGATCTACTACGCGTTCGCCGGGCGCGGACGTTGATCGACCTCACAGGAACGATCGAGCCGGTTCGCGCCATCCATGGCGGGGTCGTCGTGCTCATGGTCGTCGGGCTCTACGTCCTGGTCGCGCGCGGCAATCTGATCAAGAAGCTGATCGGCCTCGGCGTGTTCCAGACCTCGGTCTATCTCCTCTACATCGCGCCGGGAAAGATCGCCGGCGGCAGTCCGCCGATCATAGCCGATGGTATCGTCACGTATTCCAACCCGCTCCCGCATGTACTGATCCTGACCGCGATCGTCGTCGGCGTCGCCACACTGGCCCTCGGGCTCGCTCTGGTGGTTCGCATCCATGAGGAGTACGGGACCATCGAGGAGGATGAGATCCTGGACCGGGACGATCCAGCGTGATCGCCGATCACCTGCCGGCCCTCCAGGTGGCGATCCCCCTGCTCGCCGCGGGCATCTGCGCCATGCTCAGACGGTCGGTGCCCGCCTGGGCGCTGGCGACGGCGACGAGCTTGGTCGCGGCTGCGATCTCCGCCTGGCTTCTCGCCCGTGCCGCCAGCGGCGGTCCGATCTCCTACCGGCTCGGCAGCTGGGAGCCGCCCTGGGGCATCGAGTATCGAGTCGACGAAGCCAACGCGCTGCTCCTGCTCTTGGTCGCCGGCATCGGCGCGGTCGTGATGCCCTATGCACGCCGCAGCGTAGCGCGCGAGATCGCCGAGGAGAGCCATCCCTGGTTCTACGCCAGCTATCTGCTCTGCCTGACCGGCCTGCTTGGCATGTCGATCACGGCGGATGCTTTCAACGTCTTCGTCTTCATGGAGGTCGCGTCGCTCTCCTCCTATGTGCTGATCGCGCTTGGCCGCGACCGCAAGGCGCTTTTCGCTGCGTACCAGTACCTGATCCTCGGGACCGTCGGCGCGACATTCTTCATCATCGGCGTCGGCTTCCTCTATGTGGTCACCGGCACCCTGAACATGGTCGATCTCGCCGCTAGGCTCGCCACCGTCGAGGACGTGCGTCCCGTGGTGGTCGGCATCGCCTTCCTTTCGGTCGGCCTCGGGTTGAAGCTGGCGCTGTTTCCCCTCCACTACTGGCTGCCGAACGCCTACGCCTATGCGCCGACGGTGGGCACTGCGTTCCTGGCGGCGACCGCGACCAAGGTCGCGATTTACCTGCTGCTGCGCTTCTTCTTCACCGTGCTTGGGCCGAGCTTCCCGTTTGCCGCCTCGCCGATTCCGGCGATCTGGATCGCGCTCTCGGTTGCGGCCATAATCCTCGCCTCGATCGCGGCGATCCACCAGGCCGGCATCAAGCGAATGCTCGCTTATTCGAGCGTAGCGCAGATCGGCTACATCACCCTCGGCATCGGCATTGGCAGCGAGGCCGGGCTGACCGGCGCGATAGTCCATCTCTTCAATCACGCGGTGATGAAGGGCGCCCTGTTCCTGCTCGTCGGCGGTGCGATCTTGCGCGGCGGCGACATGAACATCGATGCGCTTGGCGGCCTCGCTCGCCGCATGCCCGCGACCTTCGCCGGAATCGTCATCGCCGGGCTCAGCCTGATCGGCGTGCCCGGCACCGTCGGCTTCGTTGGAAAGTGGCTGCTGGCGTCGGCGGCGATCGAGCAGGGACAGCTCTGGCTCGCCTTCGCTATCGTCGGAGCCTCGGCCCTCGCCGTCGTTTACGTCTGGCGCATCGTCGAGGCCGCCTGCTTCCGGCCGCCCTCGACGGAAGAATTCGCCGAGATGCCGATCTCGATGCTGATGCCGGCTTGGATCCTGACCGCGCTCTGCATCTACTTCGGCCTTGATACATCGCTTACCGTCGAAGTCGCCGGCCGCGCCGCCGCCCTGCTGATCGGCGGAGCCGCGACATGAACCCTGCGACGCTCCTGCTGCTGATGGTCGCGATTCCCGGCGCGAGCACGATCTTCATCGCTCTCTCCGGTGCTCACCCCAACCGGCGCGAGGCCGTAACTCTCATCGCCGCCGGCCTGCTGTTTGCGACGGTCGCCGCGCTGACGCTCGACAGTTGGGGCGGCGACCCGATCTCGACCGCGCCGTGGCCGATCCTGCCCGGTGTCGAGCTCCGCCTCGCTATCGAGCCGCTCGGCCTCCTGTTCGGCGCCGTCGCTTCGCTGTTGTGGATCGTCAACTCGATCTACTCGATCGGCTACATGCGGGCGAACCGCGAGCCGCGCCAGACCTCGTTTTATGTGTGCTTTGCCGCCTCGCTGGCAGCGACGATGGGAATAGCATTCGCTGCAAATCTGGCGACGCTGTTCCTCTTCTACGAGATGCTGACGCTTGCGACCTATCCGCTGGTCGTCCACAAGCACAATGCCGAGGCGATCCGCGCCGGCCGGATCTATCTTGCCATGCTGCTCGGCAGCTCGCTGGTGCTGTTCCTGTCCGCAGTCGTCTGGGTCTATCTGCTGACCGGCACCGGCGACTTCGTTTCCGGCGGCATTGTGGCCAGAGTGGCCGATGCACCGACCACCGGCGTCTTGCTCGCGCTCTTCGTCTTCGGCATCGGCAAGGCCGCAGTCATGCCGATCCATCGCTGGCTACCGGCGGCGATGGTCGCGCCGACTCCAGTTAGTGCACTTCTGCATGCGGTCGCGGTGGTCAAGGCGGGAGTCTTCAGTGTGCTGAAGGTCGTTGTCTATGTGCTTGGCGTCGATCATCTGGCAGAGGTCGGGATCGGTAGTTGGCTCGTAGCGGTTGCCGGCTTCACCGTCCTCGCCGCCTCGGTAATTGCGCTCTTCCAGAACAACCTCAAACGCCGCCTCGCCTATTCGACGGTGAGCCAGCTCTCCTACGTTGTGCTGGCAGCGGGCTTACTTGCTCCCTTGTCGACTGTCGGCGCCGCACTCCATATCGCCGCGCACGCCTTTGGCAAGATCACCCTGTTCTTCGCCGCAGGCGCGATCTACACCGCTGCTCACAAGACGGAAGTTAGCGAGCTGGACGGCATCGGCCGTCGGATGCCGCTTACGATGGCCGCCTTCGCGGTCGGCGCTTTTAGCATGATCGGTCTGCCGCCGACCGCCGGCTTCATCAGCAAGTGGTACATTCTGGCCGCCGCCGCGGAGGGTGGGCATTCCATCGTCCTCGCCGTGCTGCTGCTTAGCACGCTGTTGAACGCCGCCTACCTGCTGCCGCCGGTTTACGTCGCCTTCTTCCGCGAGGGCAGCGGCGAGATGCATGGCGAGGCGCCGGCACCGATCGTCGTCGCGCAAGGCCTGACCGCCATCGGCTGCATCGCGCTATTCCTGTTCCCCGCTGCCGCGCTCGACCTCGCTTGGCGCATAGCTGGAGTAGTGCCATGACTCCGCATTGGATCTCCCGCCCCGAGGCCATCCGTCGTCTATGGATCGCTTTCGGCCTAATTCTGGCCGCCACGGTGCTGGCTGAGCTGGCGACTCACCGGCATGCGGCCATCGGCATCGACGCCGTCTTCGGCTTTCACGCCTGGTTCGGCTTCGGCGCCTGCGTCGCGCTGGTTCTGCTGGCGCGTCTGCTCGGGTTCGCTCTCAAACGTCGGGACGACTTCTATGAGCGCTGAGCTTCTGCTGGCACCCGCAGGAGCGCTACTCCTTGGCGCCGGTCTCCTTTCCGTCGTGGACGGGCGTGCCCGACAAGCCGTCCTTCTGGGCGCTCCGATCATCGCGCTCTGGCTCGTTTGGCAAGCCGATGGCAGCGCTGCGCCGCTCCGGTACATGGACCTGCTGCTGACCCCGGTACGCGCCGACCGGCTGAGCCGCTGGTTCGGGACCATCTTCGCGTTCGCGGCCTTTGCGGCGGGGCTTTTCGCGCTCGGCCAGAAGAGCCGGCTCGAACTGGTGGCCTCGCAGGCTTATGCGGGCGCTGCGCTTGGTGTCGTGTTCGCCGGCGACCTGGTGACCCTTCTCGTCTTCTGGGAGGCTATGGCGATCGCTTCAACCCTGGTGATCTGGAGCGCCGGCTCGCAGGCGCGGGCGGCAGGTCTCCGCTACCTGCTCGTCCACCTCCTCGGCGGCACGGTGCTGATGGTAGGCATCGCCGGCCATTTCGCCGCGACCGGGCAAGCCGCGTTCGATGCGCTCGGCCCGGAGGCGCCGTTCCGCTGGGTCATCCTCGCCGGGGTGTTGCTTAATGCCGGTGCGCCACCCCTCTCGGCCTGGCTTCCCGACGCCTATCCGCGCGCCTCCTACAGCGGCATGGTCGTCCTCTCTGCCTTCACCACCAAGACCGCCGTCTACGTTCTGCTGCGAGCCTTCCCGGGCGAGCCGCTGCTAGTATGGATCGGGCTGTTCATGGCGTTCTACGGCATCGTCTATGCGATCCTCGAGAACGATATGAGGAGGATCCTCGCCTACAGCATCGTCAATCAGGTGGGATTCATGGTCGCCGGGATCGGTATCGGAACCGAGCTGGCGCTCAACGGTGCCGCCTCGCATGCCTTTGCTCACATCCTCTACAAGGCGCTGCTGCTGATGTCGGCCGGATCGGTGCTGGCGATGACTGGACGCTCCCGGTGCACCGAGCTCGGTGGCTTGTTCCAGTCGATGCCCGTCACGACGACTTGCGGGATTGTCGGCGCCTTGTCGATCTCCGCCTTCCCGCTGACCTCGGGCTTCGTCACGAAGTCGATGATTTCCGACGCCGCGGCGATGGAAGGCTTATCCCTCGTCTGGCTCCTGCTCGCCGCCGGATCAGCCGGCGTATTTCTGCATGCCGGCATCAAGTTCCCCTGGTTCGTCTTCTTCCAGAAGGACTCCGGTCTCCGCCCGCCCGATCCGCCCCCACCCATGCGGGCAGCAATGGTCCTGGTGTCCCTACCCTGTATCGGCATCGGCGTCCTGCCCGAGCCGTTCTATGCTTTCCTTCCCTACAATGCCGGTTTCGTCCCGTACTCCGGTGGCCATGTGATCGGCCAGCTCCAGCTCTTGCTGTTCTCGGGCCTCGCCTTCTTCCTGCTGCTTGGCTTGCTCAAGCGGACCGAGACGATCACGCTCGACACAGACTGGGTCTATCGCCGTCTGGGCCCAGCGCTTGCGGCCCGGCTCGTGCCCATCGTGGCCCGGACGTGGTCGGGCACCGAGTCGACCCTGACACGCCTCGCCGGCCGCGGCCTCAATGCGCTGGCTTTTTCATATCGCTCGGGCAGCCTTGCGCGAACGCGGGAGAGCGGGACCGTGGCGCTGATCGCGATTGCAGCGCTCACCCTCTATCTGATTGTCGGCTACTTGAGCGCCATGCGCTGAGCCTGGGGAGCTTCATGAGCAAAGTTATCCTCGTCACCGGCGGCAGCCGCGGCATCGGTCGCTCCGCCGCCCGCATCTCCGGCGCCCGCGGCTGGTCGGTCGGCGTCAACTATGCCGACAACGCCAAGGCAGCCGCGGAGACCGTAGCCGAGGTCGAGAGGGCCGGCGGCAGAGCGATTCCGATCCGGGGCAATGTTGCAGCCGAGAAGGACGTCATCGCAATGTTCGACGCGACCGTCCGTGCCTTCGGCCCGATCGACGGCGTCGTCAACAACGCCGGCATCCTCGGGCCGGCGACGACGCTGGCCGAGATGTCGATCGAGCGCATGCGCCAGATCTTCGACGTCAACATCCTCGGCGCCTACCTCGTTGCGCGCGAGGCGGCACGGCGCATGTCGCGCTCGCGGGGCGGCAAGGGCGGCGTCATCGTCAACCTTTCATCCGCCGCGGCACGGCTGGGCTCGCCGAACGAGTTCGTAGACTACGCTGGCTCGAAGGGCGCGATGGACACCTTCACAATCGGCCTCTCGAAGGAACTCGGGCCCGAAGGCATCCGCGTCAACGCGGTCCGCCCGGGCTTGATCGACACCGAGATCCACGCCGCCGCCGGCAAGCCGGATCGCGCCCATACGATGGGAAAGTTGATGCCCCTGGGCCGAGCCGGCACGGCAGACGAGGTCGGCGAGGCGATCGTCTGGCTACTCGACGACGCATCTTCCTACGTTTCCGGCTCGATCCTCGACGTTGCCGGTGGTCGTTAGGCGGCCAGCTGCGCCCCTCGTCCCCTGCGTGGCCACTGGATGGCAGCAACTGCCAAGGCCAGAGCCATGCCTATCCCATGCGGATAGGGCACGTCCCAGGAGGTGAACAGGTTCATCAGCGCATCGAGCGGCGCCGGGAAGCAGAGGAGCAGGCCGGCGATGCCGAGCAGCACCTGCTCTGCTCGCGTCGTCGAGGTGAGGAAGCGCCGCTTGAGGCAGCCGGCGAATGCGGCGATGCCGGCCGCGGCGACGAGCGAGATCCAGACGACGTCGATCCAGTCGCCGCCCTTCGGTAGCGTCAACAGCAGGCCCACGCCCTTGGGATCGAGCACGAACATTAACGGCGTGATGAAGGCCGGCATCGTGTACTTCCACGATTGCAACGTCGTGCGGTAGGGATCGGCGCCGGTGATGGCCGCAGCCGCGAATGGCGAGAGCGCGGTCGGCGGCGACACTTCCGAGAGCACGGCATAGTAGAAGATGAACATATGCGCGGCGAAGTCAGGCACGCCGAGCTTGATCAATGCCGGCGCCGCGATGACCGCGCATATGATGTATGATGCGGTCACCGGCACGGCGAGGCCGACGATCCATACGATCAGGGCGGTATAGACCGCGGTCAGCACGAGGCTGCCGCCAGCCAGGTCGATCGCGATCGAGCTGAACTTGAGGCCGAGGCCCGTCAGCGTCACCACGCCGACGATGATGCCGGCCGCAGCGCAGGTGGTGGCGGCGTTGAGCACGCCGATCGAGCCGTCGGCAAGCGCCCGGACCAGCTTGGAGGGGATGATCGAGGTGTCGCGGCGCAGGAAGCTGGTCGCGAAGGAGATCACGGTCGACCAGAACACCGCCATCGTCGCCGAGAACCCGGCGAGCATGAAGCCGATGATCGCCACCAGCGACAGGAAGTGGAACCAGTAGCGCCGGCTGATCTCGCCGAGGCTCGTCGCGGTGGCCGGGTCATCCGCGCCGCGCGCGTACTGACGAACGTCGAACTCTACCATGACGAGCAGGGCGAGGTAGTAGAGGATGGTCGGGATCACCGCCATCCGGATCACATCGAGGTAGGAGATCTTCAGGAACTCGGCGATCAGGAAGGCAGCGGCGCCGAGGACCGGCGGCGACAGGATGGCGCCGAGGCCGCCGGCGGCAAGCAGCCCGCCGGCCGCATCGCCGGGGTAGCCGATCTTCTTCAGCATCGGCCAGGCGACCGATCCCAGCGTCACGGTGGTCGCGACGCCGGACCCGGAGGGACCGCCGAGGAGGAAGGACGCCATCACCACGGTGCGCCCGGACGAGCTCGGCTTGCCGCCCATCGCAGCGAAGGAGAAGTCGATGAAGAACTTGCCAGCGCCCGATTGCTGCAGGAAGGCGCCGTAGATCGTGAACAGGATGATCAGCGTCGAGGAGACGTCGACGGCGGTGCCGAAGATGCCTTCGAGCGTCATGTAGAGATGGCCGACCAGCCGGTCGATGCCGTAGCCGCGATGCGTCCAAGGCGCCGGCAAGGATGGGCCGAAGACGGCGTAGAGGATGAAGGCGACCGCGACCGCGGGCATGATCCAGCCCGAGGTCCGCCGCGTCGCCTCCAGCACGAGGAGGATGAACACGATGCCGATGAGGACGTCGGTATCGTTGGGAAGCGAGGCGCGGTCAGTGAAGTCGTCGCCGCCCCTGATCATGTAGACGACGATCGCGACAGCCGCGGCTGCCATCGCCCAGTCCCACGGCATGATCCGATCGCGGAAGCGACGCGCGAGCGGAAACAGGCAGAAGGTCAGGACCAGGATGCAGGCGACATGCACCGGCCGGAGGACCTGGGTCTGGATGATGTCGTAGGCGGCATAGAGGTGGAGCAGCGAGACGCCGACCGCGAACGCGGTTACCGCCGCGCCGAGCAGGCCGCGCAGGCGGTTCGCGACCCCTTCCTCGGCGGCAACGAACTCAGCCGCCTTCCTGAGCGCCTCATCGCTGACGGCGTCCTTCGACGCCTTCTCCTCCGGCATGCGTTCCCCTCTGCAACGGCGCGGCCCCGATCCGCGTCAGCAGATCGGGGCCGCCGTCTCCCCCGGCTCGATTCGACTCCGGTCTATTTGACGGTGATGCCCTTCTCGGCGAAGAACTTGATCGCGCCGGGATGAAAGGAGACCGGCGTGTTCTCGTTCCTCTGGTACTTGAGGTCGAAGTTCCTCGCCTCGCCATGCACGGCGATAAGCTCGGGCTTCTTGTCGAACATGAGCTTGACGATGTCGTAGGCGACCTTCTCCGGCATGCTCTCGTTGACGACAAGCAGGTTCCAGACGCTGGCGATCTGGTTGTCTCCGGCCATGCCGGGATAGATGTCCTTGGTGATTACATCCTTGGCGTAGAGCGGGCCGTACTTCTCGTTCATCGCGTTGACCGCGTCGGCGTGATCGACCATCCTGATCTTGACGCCAGGCGTCGCGGCGAGGTCGGTCACGGCCGCGGTGGGCAGGCCACCGACCCAGAAATAGGCGTCGATCTTCTTGTCCTTCATCGCGCTCGTCGACTCGGCGACCCCGAGGCGCTCACGCTTCATGTCCTTGTCCTTGTCGAGGCCGACCGCCTCGATCAGGCGGAAGGCCATGACCTCGGTGGCGCTGCCGGGCGAGCCGGTCGAGACGCGCTTGCCTTTGAGGTCGGCCATCTTGGTGATGCCGGTGCCTTCGACCGTCACGACATGCATGCGGTTCGGGTACATGACCATCAGAGCCTTCGCCGGCACCTTGGCCCCGGTGAACTTATCCTGGCCGTTGATGGCATCGAGCGCGGCGTCGGCCATGGTCATCGCGACCTCGGCCTTCTTGGCACCGATGAGCTTGAGGTTGTCGACGGAGCCGCCGGTCACCTCGGCGGTCGCCGAATAGCCGGGAACTTTCGACAGTAGGTTCGCCATGCCGCCGCCGAGCGGATAGTAGACGCCGCCGGTGCCGCCGGTGACGATCGACAGCTTGACGTCCTGGGCACCCGCCGGGGCACCGAGCCCTGCCGCAAGGGCCGCCGCGAGAAACAGACTACGAAAGCGCGCCATGATCTTTCTCTCCCTTTGCACGGTGTTTTCAGCACTCTAGCAACGGCCCAGGGCTGGCGAAAGCCGCTTGCCCCGAGGGGCGAGCGCCGCTACCGTCGCCGCCCACCGAATTCAGAGGCGATGCCATGGAGATGACCGGCGAACAGCGCCTGCCGGCCCCACGCGAAGTGGTATGGGCGGCGCTCAACGACCCCGAGGTATTGAAGCAGTCGATCCCGGGCTGCGAGGAGATCGAGAGGCTCTCCGATACCGAGATGACCGCCAAGGTCGCGGCCAAGGTCGGCCCGGTCTCTGCCAGGTTTACCGGCCAGGTCACCTTGAGCGACCTCGACCCGCCGAACGGCTACACCATCTCCGGCGAAGGCAAGGGCGGCGTCGCCGGCTTCGCCAAGGGCGGCGCCAAGGTCCGGCTCGAAGCCGACGGTGACGGCACTCTCATGCGCTACGAAGTCACCGCCAGCGTCGGCGGCAAGCTGGCGCAGATCGGCGCGCGGCTGATCGACGCCACCGCCAAGAAGATGGCCGACGACTTCTTCAGCCGCTTCTCGGCGCTGATCGCGGCGCGTTCCGGCGGCGCACCGGCGGCCACGGCTCCGTCGCCTGAGGCGGCAGCGCCGGCGATGCCGCCGCCGGCACTCGGCTCGATGCTGGGCGATGCCGGAGCGCCGCGTTCAGGCTTGAGCCCGATGACCTGGGCCTCGCTGATCGTCGTCATCGTTCTGATCGTTCTGATCTTCGTGACGCGATGACCGTCGTCGACGATCGAGCGCTCGCCAAGCATGCGCGCGCCTGGCCCTTTGAGGAGGCGCGGCGTGTGCTCGCCCGCTACGAGAGCGGGCCGCCGGCGAAGGGCCATGTGCTGTTCGAGACCGGCTATGGCCCCTCCGGCCTGCCTCACATCGGCACCTTCGGCGAGGTCGCGCGCACGACCATGGTGCGCCAGGCTTTCCGCCGGCTCTCCGACACCCCGACGCGCCTGATCGCCTTTTCCGACGACATGGACGGGCTCCGCAAGGTGCCCGACAACGTGCCGAACCCGGAGAAGCTCCGCGAGCATCTCGGATTGCCGCTGACCTCGGTTCCGGACCCGTTCGGCTCCAATGAAAGCTTCGGTGCCGCCAACAATTCGCGGCTCCGCGCTTTCCTCGACAGCTTCGGCTTCGAGTATGAGTTCCGCTCGGCCACCGAGTGCTATCGCTCGGGCCAGTTCGACGAGACCTTAAGAAAGGTCCTCGTCCACTACGACGAGGTCATCAACGTCATCCTGCCGACGCTGGGGCCGGAGCGGCGCGCGACATACAGCCCGTTCCTGCCGGTCAGCCCGCGCAACGGCAAGGTTCTTCAGGTGCCGATCGTCGCCCGCGACATCGACGCCGGGACGGTCAGCTACCGCGATCCGAATACCGACCGGCTGACCGAGGTGCCGGTCACCGGCGGCAGATGCAAGCTGCAATGGAAGTGCGACTGGGCGATGCGCTGGGTCGCGCTCGGCGTCGACTACGAGATGTCCGGCAAGGACCTGATCGACTCGGTCAAGCTGTCGAGCCAGATCTGCCGTATCCTCGGCGTGGCGCCGCCGGAGGGTTTCAACTACGAGCTCTTCCTCGACGAGAAGGGCCAGAAGATCTCGAAGTCGAGGGGCAACGGCCTCGCGGTCGAGGAGTGGCTGCGCTATGCGCCGCCGGAGAGCCTCGCGCTCTACATGTACCAGTCGCCGAGGAAGGCGAAGCGGCTCTTCTTCGACGTGATCCCGCGTGCCGTCGACGACTACCTGACCTTCATCGAGAAGTACCAGGGCGAGGAGCCGGAGAAGCGGATCGAGAATCCGGTCTGGCACCTGCACGACGGCCACCCGCCCAGCGTTTCCTCGCCGGTGAGCTTCGGTCTGCTGCTGAACCTCGCCAGCGTCGCGCATGCCGAGGACAAGGACGCGATGTGGGGCTTCATCAGCCGCTACGTACCGGGCGCCTCGTCGAAGACAGAACCTTTCCTCGACCGCCTCGTCGGGCATGCGGTCGCCTACTACAAGGACCAGATCAGGCCGGCGAAGCGCTACCGCAAGCCGAGCGAGATGGAGCGGGCCGCACTCGACGATCTGGCGAAGACGCTGGCGACTGTTTCGGTCGGCACCGATGCCGAAGCGCTGCAAAACCAGATCTACGAGGTCGGCAAGCGCCACGCCTTCGCCGATCTGCGCGCCTTCTTCCAGGCGCTCTACGAGATCCTGCTCGGCCAGAGCCAGGGCCCGCGCTTCGGCGGTTTCGTCGCGCTCTATGGCGTCAGGGAGACTGTCGCACTGATCCGCCGCGCGCTCGCGGGTGAGGACCTGACGAGAGACTGAAGCGCAACCTCAACCGCCCTTGTGCGCGAACTCCCAGTAGAGCTCGCGGGCGCGCTTGTAGATCGGACCGGCCTGGAGGTTGCGATCCTCGATCCTCGTGCAGGGCTGGACCTTGGCGTAGTTGCCCGATGAGAAGACCTCATCGGCTTCCATTACCTCCTGCAGCCTAACCGCGCGCTCTTCGACCTGGTATCCGGCCTTGCGCAGCAGGTCGATGACTCGATAGCGCGTCACGCCCGGCAGGAAGGTGCCGTTGAGGATCGGCGTGTGAACGACGCCGTCCTTGGCGAAGAACAGGTTGGCGGTAGCGAATTCGGCGACGTTGCCGATCATGTCGCGGGCAATGGCGTTCTCGAAGCCGCGGTTTTTCGCTTCGAGCATCATGCGGCCGGCGAGCGGATAGAGGCAGCTCGCCTTGGCATCGGTCGGCGCATTCTCCGGCGACGGCCGGCGGAAGGTCGAGACGCAGGCCGAGAAGCCGCCCTTCGGCAGCGGCGAGTCGTAGACCGAGCACATGAAGCGCGTCGTCGCCGGGTCCGGATCGATCCAGCCGCCCTCGGCGAAGAACATCGGACGGATGTAGAGCTCGGCATCCTTCGGGAACTTGGCGACCCCCTCGCGCGCGATCGCCTCGATCTCGCCAGCGCTCAGCATCGGCTTCATGCCCATATTCTCGGCCGAGCGGACGGCCCGCGCACAGTGACGATCAAGATCCGGAGTCGCGCCTTCGAAGGCGCGGGCGCCGTCGAAGATGATCGACGACAGCCAGGTCGCGTGATGCATCGGTCCGAGCACCAGCGGATTTCCTTCGTGCCAGCGGCCGTCGATGTAAGTCCAGGCAGTCATTGCGCGCTCCGGAGAGAATGAATTGCCCCGGAGTGTAGCCGTGCAGTCCGGGAGGCGCTACCCGCGCTCCTCCGGCGGCGGCTCGTCGGGTTCCGGCGCCTCGTTCGTCGGAATGCGATAGCCGCCGCCGAGCCAGCGATGCAGATCGACATCCGTGCAGCGCTGAGAGCAGAAAGGCTTGTACGCGATTTCCGGCGGCTTGCCGCAGATCGGGCACTTGGCCGGCTTCCGATCGGAAAGGCGCGTGACCTCGGCCATCTCAGTCTCTCACCACCTCGAAGCGCTCCCGTGCGTAGCCCGCATCCGCCACCAGCGCAACTGCGCGGCCGGCGTCGGCCAGCGCCGCTGCGCCCGCGCCTTCGAGCCATGCGATCACCTCCGGCGACGCGAGGAGTCGGAGCTTGCCGCCCTCCGCGCGATCTAGCACCCGCAAGGCCGCGAGCGCGGCGGCCTCGACGGTCAGGCGCGAGCGCGGCTGCTCCCACAGCATCGCCGCAAGCGTCGGGCCGCGCTTCGGCCGTGTCATCTCGTAAAGGCCCGTTCGAGTCCATCCAAGGCATTCGACTCCGAGCGGGTCGTGCCTGACAGCTTCCTTCAGGGCAGCCTCGATCTTCGCTCGGCTTCTCTTTCCTTCGACGTTCGGAAAGTCGGCGAGCAGCGTTCCGCCGAGGTTGCGAAGCCGGATCAGGTTCCCGACCTCGCGTGCTGCAGCGAGGCAGAGGGACAAGCGGTCACCATGGCCGTTGACGTCGATCGCAGTCAGAGTCTCGCCTTCCTCGACAACTAGCCGGCCGCCAGGGATCTCGATTTCGCGCGCCAGCGCGCGGGCGATCTCATCCTCGATGCCGAGCGCTTCGAACGGATTCTCGACCTTCTCGACGACGCAATCGGCACGCAGCATCGCCGCCGTCGCGCTGTCGCCGACGATCGCCGTCTCGGGTGTCTGCCGGCGAAGCAGCTGCGTGACGAGGTCCGGCGGCACCCAGAGGCGCAACGGCGGCTTTGCCTTGAGGCGGCGCTCGACCTCGCGCCATTCATCGAGAAGCTGCTTCCACATCGCCTCGAGGTCATCGTTCTCGCGGGCGCTCGTGCGAACGATCATGCCCGGCGCCTGCTCTCCCAGGAGCGGCTTGAGCCGCGCCCGCAGGCGCTTCCTCTCGGATTCCGGCAGCCGCCGCGAAATGGAAAACCCGGGCTGTCCGGCAGTCAGCGCCAAGGCACCGCCATCCAGCACGAGAAGACGCGTCACCTCCGGCCCCTTGCCGGCGATCGCATCGGCGACGACTTGCACCGCGATCGCCGAACCTTCGACGACCCGCTCCCCGGCTTCCGGGAGAAAAGCCTGTGCCGGTTCACCGATGTCGAGGAATGCGCCGATGCCTGCCTCAACCCGGACGACGCGAGCGAGGTGGATCTCGCCGATGCGGCTCGCCGAGACCGACCGGTCGAAGCGAAGCTCGACCGTTCGCCCGCCTTCGCGGATGGCGATACGGGTCTCGCCTGGGTTGCGTTCGACGACGAGCTCGCTCATCGGAAGCCGAGCCCGGAGAGCATTGCGTAAGTCTCGGCGAGGCCGAGCCCGACGATGTTCGAGTAGGAGCCGCTGATCCGGCTGATATAGGCGGCAGCGAAGCCTTGTATGGCGTAGCCGCCGGCCTTGCCGCGCCACTCGCCGGTTGCGACGTAGGCCTCCATCTCCATCTGCGTCATCCGCTTGAAGGCGACGATGGATATCGCCAGGCGCCTGCGGCGGGTTCCGTCGGGCGCGCGCACGGCGATGCCGCCGATCACGCGATGCCGCCGGCCGGAGAGACGCGCGATGCATTCCCGCGCCGCTTCCTCGGTCTCGGCCTTCGGCAGCATGCGCCGGCCGAGCGCGACCAGGGTATCGGCCGCGAGCACGAAGGCGCCGGGATGGCGGGCGGCAACGGCATCGAGCTTGGCGTCAGCGAGCCTCAGCGCCAGATCGGCCGGTAGTTCGTGCTTGAGCGGTGTCTCGTCGATATCGGCGGCGTCGACCGCGTCGGGTCGCCAGCCGATCTGGGCCAGGAGCTCCAGTCGCCGCGGCGAGGCCGAGGCGAGCACCAAGGGTGCGCGCCGGCGCGGCTGGGCCATCGGCCCTACTTGAAGCGGAAGGTGATGCGTCCCTTGGTCAGGTCGTACGGGGTCATCTCGACATTGACCCGGTCGCCGGCGAGGACGCGGATGCGGTTCTTGCGCATGCGGCCCGAGGTGTGGGCCAGCACGATGTGTTCATTGTCGAGCTTCACCCGGAACATCGCATTGGGCAGAAGCTCGGTGACGGTGCCCGAAAACTCGATGACGTCTTCCTTCGGCATGCAAACTCCGGAACGGAGGGCGAAAACGGCCGGAAATTGGGCTCAAGTGGCCGTCCGGTCAAGGAGAAACCGGGCTCCTCACGCAATCGCGGGGGCCCGCGACGGCGGAAATCGCTCATGGATGCGGCGGATCAGGTGATCGCGGACCTCGCGATAGGCCGCGAGCCGGGCCTCGCGCGTGCCCTCGGCGATGGTCGGATCGAAGGTGGGCCAGTACTCGACATCGCAGGCCATGACCCGGGTCATTTCGAGAGCGCGATGATGCGCTTCGGGCGAGAGCGTCACGACCACGTCGAAGGAGGTGTCGGCGAGAGTGTCGAAATCCTTCTGGCGGTGGCGGCCGATGTCGATGCCCAGCTCGCGCATCACCTCGACGGCCAGAGGGTCGACATTGCGGCCGCGGAGCCCGACCGAGTCGACATAGACACGGCTACCGTGCAGGTGCTTGAGATAACCCTCGGCCATCGGCGACCGCACCGCGTTCTGCGTGCAGGCGAAGAGGACGGCCGAAGGCAGCGAGAGCGGCACCTAGACCCTCAGATGCAGAGCGCAGATGAGGGTGAACAGCCGCCGCGCGGTATCCAGGTCGAGCGTCGCCTTGCCGGCAAGCCGTTCCATCAGCAGCTCGGAGCCCTCATTGTGAAGAGCGCGCCTGCCCATATCGATCGCCTCGATCTGGCTCGGGCTCGCCTGGCGGATCGCGGCGTAGTAGCTGTCGCAGAGCGTGAAGTAGTCTTTGATCACCCGACGGAACGGGCTTAGCGAAAGCCCGAGCAGCAGCAGCGGCTCGCCGTCGGTGCTCTCGGCATGGGCTCGGATGTCGAGCATCAGCCGGCTTTCCTCGACGAAGAGCCGGAGATGATAGGGCCCGCCATGACCGGCGAGATCGAAGCGGTTGCTCTCGATCAGGTCATAGGCGGCGACAGCGCGCTCATGGTCGATCTCAGGCCCGCGCCGCGCGATGCTCTCGTCATCGAGCGAGATGCGAGCGATGCGGCCAGCCTCCGACATGGTCCGTCAGCGTCGATTCAAACGGATCGCCACTGAGCGGGCGTGCGCCGGAAGGCCTTCGGCCTCGGCCAGCCGGATCGCCGCGGGCCCGATACGGGCGAGCGCCTCCGCCGTGCAACCGACCAGGGTCGTGCGCTTCAGGAAGTCGAAGACCGAAAGGCCCGAGGAGAAGCGCGCCGTGCCCGAGGTCGGCAAGACATGGTTGGGACCGGCGACGTAGTCGCCGATCGCTTCCGGGGTGTGGCGGCCAAGGAAGATCGCGCCGGCATGCCTGACCTTGGCGGCAAAGGCGCGCGGCTCGGCGATCGCAAGCTCCAGATGCTCCGGCGCGAGGCGGTCGACCAGCGCCGGCGCCTCGGCGAGGTCGCCTACAAGAATGGCGGCACCGTGATCTTGCCAGCTCGCACGCGCGACTTCCGGCTTCGGCAGGCTGCGCAGATGCCCTTCCGCGGCGCCGAGCACGGCCTCGATGAAGGCCTTGTCATCGGCGATCAGCACCGACTGCGCGACGGGATCGTGCTCGGCCTGGGAGAGGAGGTCGGCGGCGATCCAGGCCGGATCGTTGTCACGGTCGGCGACGACCAGGATCTCGGAAGGACCGGCGATGGAGTCGATCCCGACGCGACCGAAGACCATGCGCTTGGCGGTCGCGACATAAGCGTTGCCCGGCCCGACGATCTTATCGACGGCGGCGATCGTCGCCGTGCCATAGGCGAGGGCAGCGACCGCTTGCGCACCGCCGACACGATAGATCTCATCGACCCCGGCGAGCCTCGCTGCCGCCAGCACCAGCGGATTGACGGTTCCGTCCGGCGTCGGCACGACCATGGCGAGACGACCGACGCTGGCGACCTTTGCCGGGATCGCGTTCATCAGCACCGAGCTCGGGTAGGCAGCCCTGCCGCCTGGCACGTAGAGGCCGACGGAGTCGAGCGGCTTCCAAACGAGACCAAGCGAGACGCCGTCGGCGTCGTCGAAGCCGAAATCCTCCGGCATCTGTCGGCGATGGAAAGCCTCGATGCGCGTCACCGCGAGCTCAAGTGCCGCCATCGTCTCTGCCGGCACGCTCGATGTCGCCTTGCCGATCTCGGAATCGGCGAAGCGAAGCCCGGTGGTGCTAAGATCGAGACGATCGAAGCGCCTGGTGTACTCATGAAGCGCCGCATCGCCGCGGACCCGGACATTGTCGATGATGTCGCGGACGACGCCGGAGACATCGTCGGTCACCGCCTCGCGATCGGCCAGCAGCCTCTCGAACTCGTCGGCGAAGCCGGGCGCCGAGACGTCAAGCCGCCTGGGCATCGATTCCGGCGGCGGCGCGGAAGCGCTCGAGCCAGTCGCGGAGCTGCTCGCTTCGCGTCTTGAAGGCCGAGCGGTTGACGGCGAAGCGCGTGGTCACGTCGGCGACGTGCTCGACCTCGACCAGCCCGTTCTCGCGCAGCGTGCGGCCCGAGGCGACAAGGTCGACGATGCGCCGGCAAAGGCCGAGCTGCGGGGCAAGCTCGAGCGCGCCGTTCATCTTGATGCATTCGGCCTGCACACCCCGGCGCGCAAAGTGCCGGCGGGTGATCTCGGGATACTTGGTGGCGATCCGCAGGTGGCTCCAGCGCTGCGGGTCCTCGGTCTCGGCGAGATCCTTCTTCTCGGCGACGGCCAGCCGGCACTTGCCGATGCCGAGGTCGAGCGGCGTGTAGATCTCGGAGTAGTTGAATTCCATCAGCACGTCCGATCCCGCGAGCGCCATATGCGCCGCCCCGAAGGCGAGGAAGGTAGCAACGTCGAAGGAACGCACCCGGATGATCGAGAGGCCCGGAACATTGGTCCGGAAATGGAGCTGGCGCGAATCCTCGTCGGCAAACTCCGCCTCCGGCTCGATCCCGGCAGCCCGGATCATCGGCATCGCCTCATTGAGGATGCGCCCTTTCGGCACGGCGAGCACGAGAGCGTCAGGCATGATCAGCCCTTGTGCTCGGGCCGGAAGATCGTCGGCCAGGCCTCACCGAAATCGTCGAGCCGGCAAACGAGCTTCTCGACCTCGAGCCGGATCGCCGCACCGCCGGAGAACAGCAGATCGACGATCCCTTCGCCCGGCTCGAGCGCGAGCAGCGCGAGAATCCGCTCGCTGTCGCCCTGATCGAGGCCGCGCCGGCGCACATGCCTGACGTGCTCGAAGATCAGCGCCGAGGTGATGCGCTCGCCTCCGCCGGCCTTGACGCCGCGGTCGGCCTCCCAACGATAGCGGCTGGCGGCCAGCATGAAGCGCTTCTCCTCAGGGAAAAAGCGCATGTCGCCGATCGGCACCGCGGCATCCTGCAGCGCCGCCGAGAGGATTGCCAGATCCTCCGCATCCTCGGCCCTGAGCTTCAGCGGTTTTCCGGTCACGGCACGAGGCTCACTCGTCGGCGGCGACGGCCGGTCGCACGCGCTCGATCGCCGCGCCGCACGCACTGAGCTTCTCCTCGATCCGCTCGTAACCGCGGTCGAGATGATAGACGCGGTTGACCTCGGTCACGCCTTCGGCGGCAAGCCCGGCTAGCACCAGCGAGACGGAGGCACGCAGGTCGGTTGCCATCACCGGCGCACCGTTCAGCTTCTTGACGCCGCGGACCAGCGCCGAGGACTGATGCACCGTGATGTTGGCGCCCATGCGCGAGAGCTCGGGCACATGCATGAAACGATTCTCGAAGATCGTCTCGGTGATCATCGACGCACCGTCGGCGAGCGTCATCAGCGTCATGAACTGCGCCTGCAGGTCGGTCGGAAAGCCGGGATAGGGCTCGGTGATCACATCGGTGCCGATGACGCCGTTGGTGCACGAGACGCGCACGCCATCGGCCGTCGCGGTGACGGCGACGCCGGCCTCGGCGAGCTGCTTCACCAGCGCCTCGATCATGCCGAGCTTGACGCCTACGAGCTCGACCTCGCCCCCGGTGATCGCTGCGGCGATCGCGTAGGTGCCGGCCTCGATACGGTCGGCGACGACGGGATAGGTGGTGCCGACCAGACGCTTCTGGCCGCGGATGCGGATCGTATCGGTGCCGGCGCCCTCGATGTCGGCGCCCATCGCCTTCAGGCAGCGGCAGAGATCGACGACCTCGGGTTCGCGCGCGGCGTTCACCAGCACGGTCTCGCCCTCGGCGAGCGACGCGGCCATCACGAGGTTCTCGGTCGCGCCGACCGAAACCGAGGGGAACATGAATCGTCCGCCCTTGAGACCCTTCGGCGCTTTGGCGTCGATATAGCCCTGCTGCAGATCGATCTCGGCGCCGAGCGCTTGCAGCCCTTTGAGATGCAGGTCGACCGGGCGTGCGCCGATGGCGCAGCCGCCGGGCAGCGAGACCCGCGCATGGCCGGTGCGCGCGACGAGCGGTCCCAGCACCAGGACCGAGGCACGCATCTTGCGGACGAGATCGTAGGGCGCGGTCGTGTTGGTGACCTCGCCGGCGGTCAGCTTCAGCGCCTTACCGGTGTGGCCGCCGGAGGCATGCCCGTCCATGCCGATCTCGACCCCGTGCTGGGCGAGCAGCGTTGCCAGCGTCGAGATGTCGGCCAGATGGGGAAGGTTGACCAGAGTCAGGGTCTCGTCGGTCAACAGGCTCGCGCACATCAGCGGCAGCGCGGCGTTCTTGGCGCCCGAGATCGGGATGCGGCCTGAAAGCCGCCGGCCGCCCTGGATGCGGATCTTGTCCACGGTGATAGCCTTGATAACAGAATACGATGTTGGCCGCCGTTGTAGCGGACGGGCGTCCCACCCACAAGCAAACTGGCCCCAATCAAGGCGTCCGGGCGGAAAACCTAGACGCGATCGACCGGAATCCTGAGGTAGACGGAACCATCGGCATCTGCAGGCGGGAATCGACCGGCGCGCATATTGACCTGCACCGATGGCAGAATGAGGGCAGGCATCGACAGCTTGGCGTCGCGCCCGCGGCGGAGAGCGACGAAATCCGCCTCGCTCACCCCGTCCTTGATATGGATATTTCGCTCGCGCTGGTCCTTGACGCTCGTCTCCCAAACAAAGCTGTCGCGGCCGGGCGCCTTGTAGTCGTGGCAAAGGAACATGCGGGTATCACCCGGCAGAGCCAGCAACCGGCGGACCGACCGATAGAGCGTCGCCGCATCGCCGCCGGGAAAGTCGCAGCGCGCCGAGCCGTAGTCCGGCATGAAAATGGTGTCGCCGACGAAGATTGCGTTCCCGATCCTGTAGGTGATGCAGGCGGGCGTGTGCCCTGGCGTATGCATGACCTCGATCGAGAGCCCCCCGAGCGGGACGCGATCGCCTTCGGCAAAGAGGCGATCGAACTGCGAGCCGTCCGGAACCATGTCCCAAGCGCCGAAGAGGGGACGGAAGGTCCTTTGGACGACGGCGACATCGGCGCCGATACCGATCGGGGCGCCGGTCACCTTCTTCAGGTACTGCGCCGCCGAGAGGTGATCGGCGTGGACGTGGGTCTCGAGAATCCACCTGACCTTAAGTCCGCGAGCCTCGATCGCCTCCAGCACCTTGTCGGCCGAGGCAGTCCGCGTGCGTCCGGATGAGGCCTCGTAGTCGAGAACGGAGTCGACGACCGCCGCCTCGCCGCTCTCCGGATCGGCGAGGAGATATGTGGCGGTGAAGGTCGGCTCGTGGAAAAAGCACTCGACCTCGGCCGCCGCCGGAGCCTCGGCCCGTTCCCTGGCCTGCCGCTTGCGGCGGTGCAGATTCTGCCGGAGTGCCCGGGCGCGACGTTCCTCGCGCTCTGCCTGACCGTAAGCCTTCTTCCCTCCTGTCATTCTGTGACCTCAGTCAGCAAATCGGAACGGCAGCATCCTGAGCGCCCGCCCGAGCTTCGCCCGCATACTCGCAAGATCGTCTCCGCCGATATTGATAAGGCCGTGGCGGAAGCTGTAGCTGTCCTGAGGCAGGTCCGACAAGCTCATTCCCGGCACCGCCCTCACCATCACCACCGTATCCGGGATCTCGCGCTCCACCCGGGCGATGTCGTCATCTGAGGGCACGGCAAGGCAGAGCCGGTCCTTGAATCCCCGCAGCACGAAGCTCGCCGCGGCGCGGTAGCGCCCCTGCCGACGGCGATGATCGGGCCGCCTCCCGCGGGCGAGGTCGATGAGAATCTGATAGCTGCTGATGCCGTCGACCTTCTCGAACAGGTCGGCGAACTGCATCGACAGACGGTCGTTGACCTCGATCACCATTGGTGCCTTCCGCTTCGGGTTCCAGAAAAACTCGATGTTGAAGAGCCCATGATCGAAGCCGAGGCCGGGCATCAGCTTCCTCGCCACATCCGCCATCTGCGCCTGGACCTTGAGAGGCAGGATCGAGGGATACTGGAACCGCTTGAAGCTGACCTTGTTGGGGAATCGGATCGAATCGACGACACCGAGAATCGTGACTTCCCCGCCGAAGACGTAACCATCGAGGGTGCACTGGAAACCGGACATCAACTCTTCGGCCAGCATCCACTGGCGTCCGCGACCGAGCCCGGCTCGCGGCGCCGCGTCCTCGATCAACTCGAGGAAGCAGCCGAGGAACGGCGGCAGCTCCTCGGCCGCCTGCGCCAACGCCCGGCGGTAACCGGCCTCATCGGCGATCCGGAAGCCGAGATAGGAGAGATAGGACTTGATCGGCTTCAGCCAGAACGGCCTGCCAACGCCGAGCGCGTCCGGCCCGGGCGGCCGGTCGAGATCGATCAGGGCGAACCTTGGCGTCGAATCGGGCACCAGGCGCTGCTGCAGCACGCGGCTCCAGCCCTTGTGCTCGCAGCGGACGGCCGCTGTGTAGTCGAGGCCGGGAAGAGCAAGGCGCCGGCAGATCGCCGGCACCAGCAGGCTCGGCGGGAAGTCCTCGACGCCGATGACGCCCTCGACCTCCGGCGTCGCCTCGGCGAGCGCGACCGCTCGCTCGATATAGTCCCTCGCCCGGCACTCATAGGGATCGGAAGCCTCCTCATAGGTGCCGACATCGATGAGCCTGAGGCCAGGTCCCCCTAGCCGCTGGAGCTGGGCGCGATCCTCGTCGCTGACGCCGACGGCAAGAAGGACGGCCGGTTTACCCGGCGACGCGCGGGGAACGGCAGCGCCGCGCGCGGGGACGTCGGGAGCCATGGCCATTCGCTTCCTCAAAGGACGACTTCCCCCTTCGCCGCATCGTCACCGAGTTCTTTCAGGGTATCCACGCCATGAATTCCCCACAATTGCGTCACGCGCGGGTCATCGAACTCACCTATTCTTTCGGGCAACGATAAACGGGAGCCGGCGATGGACATGGCGGCAATGGCAGCCGGGGCGGTCTTCCTGGCGCTGCTGTGGGTTATCGCCGGTCTGCTAAGCCGGCTGATCGATCGCTCGATCGACCGCACACTTCCCGATCCGCGCTGGTTCGAGGCTTGAAGCGCGGTTCCGGGCGGGGGTGCCTCCGCCCTTGCAAGCCCCTCCCCCCTGTGGCATGGAAGCGCGCCCCCGGCGGGCCCCTGAGCCTGTCGGCGCTCTTAGCGTTGCCGCCTTAGCTCAGTGGTAGAGTGCACCCTTGGTAAGGGTGAGGTCGACAGTTCAATCCTGTCAGGCGGCACCATCAACGGCCCCGTAAAATCGGTACTTTCTGCTATTCTTGTGATCCGCGTGCGGCGCAGCGGCGTTGAGCCGGCGGCGGCCCGAGGCCATTTGTTGCGGATAGAGCGCCACGACCACGCAAGCAGGAGTCAGCCATGTGGATGTTCAAGAAGAAGTCGTTGGAGCTTCCGACCGCCGCCAGCGCGCTGCCGGGACGCAAATCGGAGATGCCGATCGAGAACCGGCACTTCGTCAACGGCCATGCGCTGAAGCCTCCCTTCCCTGCCGGCCTTGAGACCGCGCTGTTCGGCCTCGGCTGTTTCTGGGGCGCAGAACGCAAATTCTGGCAGGCGGATGACGTATGGTCGACCGCGGTCGGCTATGCCGCCGGTGTCACGCCGAACCCGACCTATGAAGAGGTCTGCACCGGCATGACCGGCCATAACGAAGTCGTGCTGGCGGTCTTCGACCCGAGGCGCATTTCCTACGACGCGCTGCTGCGCCTGTTCTGGGAGAGCCACGACCCGACCCAGGGCATGCGCCAGGGCAACGACGTCGGCACGCAGTACCGTTCGGGGATCTACGTCTATTCCGAGCTGCAGCGTCGCGCCGCCGAAGCCTCGCGCGATGGCTACGCCGCCGCCCTCAAGAAGCAAGGCTACGGTCCGATCACCACCGAGATCCTGGACGCGCCGGCCTTCTACTACGCCGAAGACTACCACCAGCAGTATCTGGCCAAGAACCCGGCCGGCTATTGCGGCATCGGTGGCACCGGGGTCGCCTGCCCGGCCGGGTTGGCAGCCGCCGACTGAAACCGCGCGTCCTCTTCGCCTTTAGTGGGCGAAGAGGACCGGCATCTCGGCGTTCATGATGATGTGCCGCGTGGCGCCGCCGAAGATCATCTGACGGAGCCGGCTTTGGGTGTAGGCGCCCTTGATCATCAGGTCCGCCTTCATCTCCATCGCTTCGGCGCAGAAGACCTCGCCGGTGGTGCGGCCGCGCGCATCGACATGGCGGGCGGTTGCCGCAAGGCCGGCTTTGGTCAGGGCGCGAGCAAGCTCATCACCGCTCGGCCCCGGCGTCATGCCGCCTTCGACGCTGATCACCTGAAGCTCCTTCGCCTGTCTCAGGAACGGGTTGGCGAAGCCGATGGTTCGCGCGGTCTCGCTCGAGCCGTTCCACGCGATCATTACGCGCTCGCCCAGCGTCGCGGCGACCTTGGGCGGCGCCATCAGCACCGGTCGACCGCTCTCGAACAGTGCATCCTCAAGCGTCGCCTCCGCGAGCGAGACCAGCTTGTCCGGCCGCTCGACCACGATCAGATCGAAGACGCGCCCGAGGGAGCCGACCACAGCGTTCTGCTGACCCTGCTCCTCCCGCCATTCGGCGGTGACGCCCGGATGTGCGGGTTGCGCCGGTCCCATCGGCACGCCCCGGTCTTTCATGAACGATTCAAAGGTTTTCCGCGCCGACTCGCGACGCTCCTTGTCCTCCTGCTCGAGGACCCGGTCGGCCTCGACCGGCACCGCAACGCCCATCTCTCCCCAGGGGATCACCACCGGAGCGGTGGTGCCGGCGCCAAGGCCGACGACATGCGAGCCGAAGCGGCGAGCTACCAGCAGCGCGGTTTCATAGACGGCCTGCCCCCCATCGCCGCCGGGAACGGCAAGGATGCTCTTCATGATGTCCTCCTCCGTCCGATGCCTGCCCGTTTTGTTTGGGCATGTACTTGGCAAGACTATACTAGTTGGTGCCGATAGCCAGCGCGCGGTATTTCCCGGCCGTAGACCTCGGCCGACACCGCAAACCATATTTCGATTCCGTTCCAGCCGTCCTTCCCGGAGCCTCCCATGAAGCTGTTCGTCGCCGGCATGGCGCATGAGACCAACACGTTCTCACCCCTCCCGACCTCCAAGCGCGCTTTCGAGGAGCTGATGGTCCGGCCAAAGACCGGACAGGGCATAGACCGCCTCGGCGACGCCTTCGGCTACAAGGACTTCATCCGCATGGGCGAGCAGTCGCAGATGCAGATCACGAAGAGTCTGTTCTGTGCTGCCCAGCCGAGCGCACCCACGGTGCAGAAAGACTACGAAGAGCTCCGCGACGAGATCCTGAACGACCTTAAGGCGGCAATGCCCGTCGACTTGGTTCTGCTGATGCTGCACGGCGCGCAGATGGCGCAGGGCTATGACGACTGCGAGGGCGACATCCTCGAGAAGGTCCGCGCCATCGTCGGGCCGAAGGTCGCGATCGGCGTCGAGCTCGACCTGCACGCCAACGTCACCAAGAAGATGATCGACAGCTCGACTGTGCTGATGGTGTGCAAGGAGTACCCGCATATCGACTTCGACAAGCGCGCCGAGCAGCTCTTCGATCTCTGCCTTCGCGCCCAGCGCGGCGAGATCAAGCCGGTCATGTACAAGTTCGACGTCCCGATGCTCGGCGCCTTCCCGACAACCCGCGAGCCTCTACGCTCCTTCGTCGACGAGACCGCGCGGATGGAAGGCAAGGACGGCATCCTCTCGGTCTCTCTGGTCCACGGCTTCGCCTGGTCGGACTTCCCGGAGATGGGAGCGAGCGTCGTCGTCGTCGCCGATGGTCACATAGGCAAGGCGAAGGCCCTGGCCGAGAGCCTGGGCAAGCGCTTCTTCAACATGCGCGAGCAGATCGAGAGCCCAAGGCTCGATCTTGACGAGGCGCTCGACCAGGCGCTGGCCGAGCCCAAAGGCCCGGTGGTCATGGCCGATCGCTCCGACAATGCCGGCGGCGGCGCGGCCGGCGACTCGACCTTCTTCCTGGAGGCGATCCTGAGACGCGGCATCAAGAACGCGGCGTTGTCGATGATCTGGGACCCGATGACGGTCGAGGCTTGTTTCGATGCCGGCATCGGCGCCACGCTCGATCTTCGCATCGGCGGCAAGACCGGCAGGTTCTCAGGTCAGCCGGTCGACGTCACCGCGACGATTACCGCGCTCGCCGAGAATCCACGCCAGTTCATGTTCGGAGCGGTAGCACCGCTCGGCCGCTCGGCGGCGATCCATGTCGACGGTGTCGACATCGTCCTGAACACGATCCGCCAACAGACCTTCAGCCCCGAGGCCTTCTCCGAGCTCGGCATCGACCCGACCAAGCGCAAGATCCTGGTGGTCAAGTCGACCCAGCACTTCCATGCCTGCTTCGCGCCGATTGCCGCCAAGATCATCTATGTCGGCGCTCCAGGCACGCTTTCCACCAACTATCTTCAGTTTCCGTACGAGCGCATGCCGCGGCCGATGGCACCGATCGACAAGGTGAGTCTCTGATCATGAAGCTCTTCGTTGCGGGCATGGCGCACGAGACCAACTCGTTTTCGCCGCTGCCGACATCCAAGCGCAGCTTCAACGAGCCGATGATCCGCCCCCGGACAGGCGAAGGCATGGACCGCATGAAGGATGCGGTAGGTTATGCTGACTTCATCCGCCTCGGCGAGGAATCGCAGATGCAGGTGGCTAAGAGCATCTTCTGCGCAGCCCAGCCGAGCGCGCCGATGCGGCAGAAGGACTATGAGGAGCTGCGCGATGAGATTCTCGCCGACCTCATGGCGGCGATGCCGGTCGACATGGTCCTCCTGATGCTGCATGGAGCGCATGTCGCGCAGGGCTATGACGATTGCGAGGGCGACATCGCCGAGCGGGTGCGCGCCATCGTCGGGCCCAAGGTGCCGATCGGCATCGAGCTCGATCTGCACGCCAACGTCACGCAGAAGATGCTCGGCAACGCGACCGCGCTGTTGGCCTGCAAGGAGTATCCGCATATCGACTTCTCCGAGCGGGCGAAGGATCTGTTCGAGCTCTGCAAGAGGGCAGCGAAAGACGAGATCAAACCGGTCATGGCCAAGTTCGACGTGCCCATGCTCGGCAACTTCCCGACCACGCGCGAGCCGCTCCGTTCCTTCGTCGACGAGACTGCGAAGTTGGAAGGCAAGGACGGCACCCTCTCGGTCTCTCTGATTCATGGCTTCGCCTGGGCCGATTTCCCCGAGATGGGCGCCAGCGTCGTGGTGGTTGCCGACGGCGACAAGGCGAAGGCCGCGGCGCTCGCCGAAACGCTCGGCAAGCGCTTCTTCCGCATGCGCGAGCAGATCAAGAGCCCGCTGCGCTCGCTCGACGACGCGCTGAATGAAGCCATGGCCGCACCGGACGGACCGGTCGTGATGGCCGACCGGTCGGACAATGCCGGCGGCGGGGCGCCCGGAGACTCGACCTACGTCCTCACAGAGATGATGAAGCGCGGCATCAGGAATGCGGCGCTGGCGATGATCTGGGACCCGATGGCGGTTCAGTCCTGCTTCGATGCCGGCGTCGGCGCCACGCTCGACCTCCGCATCGGAGGCAAGACCGGCAGGTTCTCTGGAGCGCCCGTCGACGTGACCGCAAAGATCACGGCGCTCGCCGAGTCTCCGCGGCAGTTCGTCTTCGGCACCGAGGCGCCGCTCGGCCGCTCGGCCGCTCGGCCGCGATCCATGTCGACGGCATCGACATCGTGCTCAACACGATCCGCCAACAGACCTTCAGCCCGGAGTGCTTCACCGAGCTCGGCATCGATCCGAAGACGAAGAAGGTCCTGGCGGTGAAGTCGGCGCAGCACTTCCACGCCGCCTTCGCACCGATCGCTGCCAAGATCATCTATCTCGATGCGCCCGGAGCGCTATCGACAAACTATCTGCAGTACCCGTTCAAGCGCATGCGCCGGCCGATGGCACCGCTCGATCCCGTCACGCTCTAAGCTCAGAAAGCGAAAGGGCGCGGCCCCTGCGCCGCGCCCTTCCCTGCTCGACGCGAAGCCGCAGCGTTAAGCGGCAGCCTCGTCCTTGTTGCGATAGGCCAACGCGCAATGGGAGGTGCAGTACGGCCGACCCGGCGCCGCCTGCGCTCCGCAGAAATGGAAACCGGCCTCGCCCGGATGGCCGATCGGCCACCGGCAGCCACGATCGCTGACCATGGCGACCATCGCCGGCTTCGGCTTCGCCTTGGCCGGGCTCGGTTGGGAAAGGCCGATGCGGTGGGCCTTTCCGATCACGGCATTGCGGGTCACCCCCCCCCCCTAGAGTCTCAGCGATCTGACGTGCGCTCATACCTTTCGCCCACATATCCTTAAGTTGCTGAACTCGCTCTTCGCTCCACTCCACGGTGGCCTCCCATCGAAGATCTAGGGGCAATAAAACGGCGCCCAACTATATTCGGTGGAGAGGATCGGGGCGAGTCTTTTGCTGAGACCCGCCATTTCCGGCCGACTCGCAACGACGCGCTGACACACGCACCGACGAATCGACCGCTCGCCGGGAAAGCGAAGGCGGCGGCTTCTACAGACCGGCTCGCGCCGTCACAAGCGATCAAAGCCGGAACGCGACCTTCTGTCGCGATGATCCGCCAACGGCGGGCTGCTCCGGCAGGTCATTTCCATGGCGCCGCTCGCCCAGTACACGCAGCCGATTCCGCACCGCAAGAACGTGACCGGCCTGCTCCTCTCACCGATCATCGTCTGGTGGAATATCGACAAGTCGTGAGCTGATCGCCCCTTCAGGCAAGAGCGCAAAGAGAAGGGCGGCGAGACCGGGTCTCGCCGCCCTTTCCGTTTCGGAGCGTGATCAGCTCTTGTCGACGTTCCAGAAGGTCAGGATCGCCGCCTTCAGGAGACCGGTGACGTTCTTGCGGAAGAACGTCGGCTGGCTGTACTGGCCGGTGACCGCCAGCGGCTGAACCTCGTAGAGGCGCTTGTGATAGGCTTCGGCGATGCGCTTCTGCTCGTCCGGCGTCGCCGCCGCGAGGAAGTCATTGCGCAGCTTCATCGCCTGCTCATCGCAGGGCCAGCCGAACCAGTTCTTCTGCTGGCAGTCCGCATTGACCGCGACGTTGGTCAGCGGGTGATGCATCGAGAGCCCGCCCCAGGTGGTGTGGAAGATGTTCCAGCCGCCCTGATCCGGCGGCTCCTTCTTCGCACGCCGCGTCACGATCGACCCCCAGTCGGCGAGGACGACCTCGACGTTGCCGCCGATCGCCTTCAGCTTCTCGGCCGTAACCAGGGTCATGGCGTGGAGCGCTGGCAGGTCGGAGGCGCCGATGATGGTGATCTTTTCGCCCTTGTAGCCCGACTCCGCCAGAAGCTGGCGGGCCTTCTGCATGTCGGCTTTCTTGTAGGATTCGGCGCCGGCGTCCGTGCCGTAGGGGGCGCCGCAGACGAAGTAGGAGTAGCAGGTGCTCCACAGACGCTCGTCGTCGCCGAAGCCGGCGCGGAGATAGTCGAGCTGATCGACCATCATCTGAAGCGCCGCGCGAGCCTTCACGTTGTTGAAAGGCGGGTGCAGGTGGTTCGGGCGGATGACGCCGACCGCCGGAACCGGGAACAATGCCTCGACCCTCACGTCCGGGTTGTTGCGGACCAGCTTCACCATGTCGAGGGGCGGCTGGTCGACCAGGTCGACCTCGCCCGCGTTGAGCGCGGCGATCGAGGTGGCCGAGTCGGGAATGACCTTGTACTCGACGCGGTCGAGCTTCACGACCTTGCCGCCGGCAAGGCTGCTCGCCGGCTCGTTGCGCGGGACGTAGTCCTTGTTCTTGTCGTAGACGACCTTCGATCCGGGGACCCATTCGGCCTTGTTGAAGGTGAAGGGACCCGAACCGATGGTCTCGGTGACAACCGTGCCGACATCGACCGAGGCTTCCTTCTCGCGCATGATGATCGGGAGCTGGCCGCCGGCCGAGGCGAGCGAGAACAGCACCGGTCCATACTTCTCCTTCATCTTGATGACGAAGGTGTCGGGGCCGGTCGCCTCGAGCGAGGCCATGCGATCGCCGAGCGATCCGCCGACCGAGTCCTTCTTCATCCAGCGGGTCAGCGAGGCGACGACGTCCTTCGAGGTCACGGCGGAGCCGTCATGGAACTTGAGGCCGGGACGGAGCTTGAAAGTATAGGTCAGGGCATCGGCAGAGACGTTATGGTCGCCGACCATCTGCGGCTTGGCTTCGAGCTTCTCGTCCCAATTGAACAGGAAGTCGTAGATGTAGACGCCATGCATCAGCGTGATCGTGGCGGTCGTCGTGGTCGGATCGAGCACTTTGAGGTCGGCATGCGGGACAACCCGCAGCACCTTCTGGGCCGCGGCCGGCGCGGCCATGAGCCCGATCGCCGCAGCGACGGCCGCGGCCGTGCCTAGGATCCGGGGAATCGCTGTCATCGAAAGAGGTCTCCCTAAAGTGTTTGCGGGAAGGAGGCCGGTGGACTCCTCTCGGTTTCCAGCGGCTCCCGCTTCCCGTTGGGGAAAGGCTAGCAGCCCGCGCGCCTCAAGGACAGATCGTAGGCAGTCCCCTTATCCCCGCCCCTCCCCGCCCTCGGCCTTCTTAGCCCGCTGGAAACGAGCGATCCCGATCTCGTCGAGTTCCGTCTGATCGAGCTTGGCCAGGCGCTGCGTCTCCCGTCTTTCCCGGTTGGCTTGGGTAATCTCGGCCTGCTTCAGCTCGAGGAAGAGCCCGGAGAGATCCTCGCGGATGCGCTCGACCTCGACATCGGCAGCGCGGATGGCGTTCTCGGCATCCTCACGGCGCTTGAGAAAGCGCTTGGCGTAGTTGGCATAGGCCTGAGTGGCCTCGTAAGAAGCCCGCGCGCTCGCCTGCTCGCGCTTGAGCTCCGCTTCGAGGTCGGCAAGGAGCTGCCGGCAAGCATCGGCATGGCGCTGCGCCACGCCAAGCTCGCGCCGCTTTTCGTCGACGCGCCACTGCACCAGGCGGATGAGGCTGCCGAGGTCCTTCACGCCGCGGACGGCGGGTTGTTCAGGATCTGCGCCAGCTCGGCATAACCGGTGGCGAGGTCGCAGCGCTCGTCCTTGTCCTGCTTGAGGAACGCTTCGAGCGCCGGGTTGTAGGCGATCGCCTGATCGACCTGGGGATCGGAACCGCGGCGATAGGCACCGAGCCGGATCAGCTCGGCCATGTCCTCATAGGTGCTGAGCAACGCCCGCGCCCGCACCACCAAGGCGTTCTCCTCGGCGGAGTTGCAGCCGGGCATGGCACGAGAGATCGAACGCAGCAGGTTGATCGCCGGGTAGCGGCCGCGCTCGGCGATCTGGCGCTCGAGCACGATGTGGCCGTCGATGATGCCGCGGACCGCATCGGCGATCGGCTCGTTGTGGTCGTCACCCTCGACGAGCACGGCGAAGAGGCCGGTGATCGCGCCTTTTCCGGTTCCGGGCCCGGCACGCTCGAGCAGCCGCGGCAGCTCGGCGAAGACGGTCGGCGTATAGCCCTTAGAGGCCGGCGGCTCGCCCGCCGAAAGCCCGATCTCGCGCTGCGCCATGGCGAAGCGGGTGATCGAGTCGATCAGGCAGAGGACCTCCATGTCCTGGTCGCGAAAAAACTCGCTGACGGTAAGCGTCAGGTAGGCCGCCTGACGACGCATCAGCGGTGATTCGTCCGAGGTCGCGACGACCACGATCGAGCGCGCCAGTCCCTCGGGCCCGAGAATGTCCTGGACGAACTCCTGCACCTCGCGGCCGCGCTCGCCGACCAGGCCGATGACGTTGACATCCGCCGAGGTGTAGCGGGCGATCATCGACATCGTCACCGACTTGCCGACGCCGGAACCGGCGAAGATGCCCATGCGCTGACCCTCAACGGTGGTGAGGAAGGTGTTGAGCGCCCGCACGCCGAGGTCGATCTTGCCACCCAGGCGTCGCCTTGCATGTGCCGGCGGCGGGTTGGCGCGCAGCGGATAGGGGACGCGGCCATTGACCAGCGGCCCCAGGCCGTCGACCGGCTCGCCCATCGCGTTCACAACCCTCCCGAGCCAGGACTTGTCCGGGAAGGCGACCGGCTCCGACTCCGCCACTTCGGCGCGGCTGCCGACGCCTACCCCTTCCAGCCCGACGAACGGCATGACCAGGGCGCGATCCTTGCGGAATCCCACAACCTCGCAGGGCACCCGCCGGCCGCCGCGGGCGAGAAGATGGCAGCGGTCGCCGATCGAAAGCTGTCGCTCGACGCCTCCGACCTCGACCAGCATGCCGAGAATCGAAGCTACCCGGCCGAACAGCCTGTACTCGGACAGCTTCTCGAGCTGATCGACGGCCTGTCTCAATGGGTTGACGTGCATCGGCGCAATCCCGCAAGGGCTGGGCGTTCGACCCGATTTTGCATCCTATCACGGACAGGGCGACCAATCTGGTTGCCCCGGCGTTAACCAAGTCTTAGGGACTTGTTAATAGCATCGGTTAACCATCCTGGAGGGTGCCCGCGATGCGCGTCCTGCTTGTCGAAGACGATTCCGCCACTGCACGGTCCATCGAACTCATGCTGCGATCAGGCGGCTTCGTCGTCGACACCAGCGAGCTCGGCGAGGACGGCATCGAGGTCGGGAAGCTCTATGACTACGACATCATCCTCCTCGACCTCATACTGCCGGACATCGATGGCTACGAAGTGCTGCGGCGCCTTCGCGCCCAGAAGGTCACCACGCCGATCCTGATCCTCTCCGGCCTCGCCGAGATGGACAACAAGATCAAAGGCCTAGGCTTCGGCGCCGACGACTATCTGACCAAGCCCTTTGACCGCCGCGAGCTGATCGCGCGGATCCAGGCGATCGTCCGCCGCTCCAAGGGTCATGCCGCTTCGGTGCTGACGACCGGGCGGCTGACGGTCAATCTCGCCGCGCATACGGTGGAGATCGACGGCAAGCCCGTGCATCTCACCAGCAAGGAGTATGGCATCCTCGAGCTTCTCTCGCTGCGCAAGGGGACGACCCTTACCAAGGAGATGTTCCTCAACCATCTCTATGGGGGCATGGACGAGCCGGAGCCGAAGATCATCGACGTCTTCATTTGCAAGCTCCGGAAGAAGATCTCCAAGGTTGCCGGCGGCGACACCTTCATCGAGACGGTATGGGGCCGCGGCTACGTGCTCCGCGATCCGTCCGAGGTGAAAGTGAAGGCGAAGGCAAGCTGACCGCCGCGTTTCAGCTATGAAAGGCTGAAAACGAAAGAGACGCGGTCGGGTCCCGGCTCGACCGCGAGCTTGGCACTGATCGCTCGCGCGAGCCGCCCGACATAGGCGGCGCCGACATTCTTTGCTTCCAGGCTGGCAAGCTCGGGCTCGCGGGCGCCCATCAGCGTCGTCAGCATCGTTTCCGCAGCAAACTCAATCCTGGCACCGGCGCCGCTGGCCATGACGCGCGCTCCACCCGGCGGCTCGACCGAGATGGAGAGCCTGCCGCCGCGAGGCAGCGACTCGGCAGCAAGCACGATGACGGCCAGCAGGAGCTTGAGCCCGCCTCGCCGCAGCCCGACCGCTGCATCTTCCGGCTTCGCCGGCCAGTCGAGCGTGACCTTGCCGCCGGCGAGGAAGCCCTCTGCGAGACCACGGACCTCCTGAACGCTCTGTCCCTCGTCATGGCCGGCGAAGCCATAGGCGACGCGGAAGAAGGCGACGCGCTTCATCGCTCGGTCGACCGAGGAGGAGATCAGGTCGAGCGCGTCCTTCTGCATCGTGTCGCAGAACTCCGAGAGGAGCTCGACGCCATTGGCGACGGCACCGATCGGGTTTACCAGATCGTGGCAGAGGCGCGAGGTCAGCATCTCTGCGAGCTTGAGGTCGAAAGCGCTCATCGGTCTTCTTGACTTGACCCAACCATTCCATACGACAGGCGACTGGATTCCCCAAGTGCGCGACTCGTCGCAACCTCGCGACGAAGGCTTGCCGTACCTGTATTGCGTAAAGATCTTCAGGAGCCCGAGCCTGACTGCGAGCCTCACCCCCGGCGCCCTTGTACGCCACCCGGACCGCCCGGACTGGGGCCTCGGCCAGGTCCAGTCGGCGATCGGTAGCCGGGTCACCGTCAATTTCGAGCACGCCGGCAAACTTCTCATTAACGCCGACGTGGTATCGCTTGAGGAGATCGAGGAGCCGCGCTGATCCCGGAGGACCCTCGCGAGGACCCCGACAAGAGAGTAGCGTGCCGATTCGATGATTCGCGTGATGTTCCTCGTTCTTGCCTTCGCCCTGGCGCCGGTGCTCACCGTAGCGGTAGCGCCGTCGGCTGCCCTGGCCCAGGAGAAGAGCGAAAAGGACAAGAAGAAGGACAAGCAGCGCGGCGCCCCGGTCAAGAAGCAGGAGCCGATCATCAGCCAGCTGCCGGGCATCAGTGACGGTGCCCGCTGCCAAGCCGAGATAGCGGTCGCCGCCTTCAAGCGCCTCGGCGCGCTGACCGTCCTACTCTACATGCCGAGCGGGCTCGCCAATGCCGCGGCCGCAGGCACCACTGCGGCCTTCGGCTACTGCGCGCAAAATCCTAAGTCCTGCGCGGACTCGGCCGAAGTGCTGCTGCCCAAGGTCGGCGAGCTGCCACCGAGCTGCGAGGGCAGCTAGCCGGTCGCCAGCCGCTCGGCCGCGGCCAGATCCTCCGGCGTATTGATGTTGAAGAACGGATCGACCGGGTCCGGTGCGAAGTCGACGACTATCAGCCGGTAACGCGCGGTCCAGACATCGACCTTGCGCAGCCCCTCCTCGGTCAGGGCATGGCGGAGCGCGCCGCGAAGCCTGACCGGCCAGAGGCCTATCACCGGATGCGAGCGCCCGTTCGATGCAGCGCAGACCAGCTCGGCGCCTGCGTCGGTCGCGGCGATGAAGCGAAACACCAGATCGCGCGGCAGGAATGGCGCATCGGTCGCTGCCGTGGCGATCCACACCGCTCCCTTGGCATTCTCGGCCGCCCAGTCGAGCCCGGCGAGCACGCCGGCGAGCGGCCCGGCAAAGCCTTCGACCGAGTCCGGAACCACCGGCAGGCCGGTCGCGGCGAAGCGGGCGGGATCGCCGTTGGCGTTGAGGATCATGCGCCCGACCTGCGGGCGCAGGCGGTCGATCACGCGATCGAGGATCGAGCGGCCGCCGAGAAGCCTGAGGCTCTTGTCTCCGCCCCCCATGCGGCGGGACTGCCCGCCGGCGAGGAGAACGCCGACGACGCCTTCGGTCATCGACGCTACGCGGCCTTCTGAGTCAGAGCTGCCTCGATCGCGGAGATCGCATCCTCGGCCCTGGCCGCGTCCGGCCCTCCGGCTTGCGCCATGTCGGGACGGCCGCCGCCGCCCTTGCCGCCGAGCGCAGCGGCGCCCGCCTTCACCAGGTCGACCGCGCTCACCCTGGCCGTCAGGTCGTCGGTGACGGCGACGACGAGCGAGGCTTTGCCGTCCTCGCGCGCCACCAGCACGACGACGCCCGAACCGATCTCTTTCTTCAGCGCATCGGCCATGCTCTTGAGCTCGCGCGCCGGCACGCCATCCAGCGTGCGTGCCGCCAGCGTCATGCCTGCGACCGAACGGTTCGCCATCGGTGCCTTGCCACCGCCGCCGAGGGCCAGCGCCTTCCTGGCCTCGGCAAGCTCGCGCTCGAGCTTGCGCTTGTCCTCGACGAGCTGGGCCACGCGCGCCGGCAGATCGGCGGGCGCCGCCCGCATCGCCGCCGCCGCCGCTTGCAGCAGCTTCTCCTCCTCCGCGATATAGGCGAGCGCGCCGGCGCCGGTCGCCGCCTCGAGGCGGCGGATACCGGCGGCGACCGCCCCTTCCGAGACGATCTTGAACAGGCCGATGTCGCCCGTGCGCTCGACATGGGTGCCGCCGCAGAGCTCGACCGAGAACTTCTCGCCCTCGCCCGCGCCCATCGAGACGACGCGGACCTCATCGCCGTATTTCTCGCCGAACAGCGCCATGGCGCCGGCAGCGACCGCATCGTCCGGCGTCATCAGGGTCGTGCCGACCGGCTGGTTGAAGCGGATGCGGGCGTTGACCTCGGTCTCGATCGCAGCGAGGTCGGCCGCCTCGATCGCGCGCGGATGGCTGAAGTCGAAGCGCAGCCGCTCGGGTGCGACCAGCGAACCCTTCTGCGTCACATGCGCGCCGAGCTGGCGGCGCAACGCCTCGTGCAGCAGATGCGTCGCCGAGTGGTTGGCGCGGAGCCGCCTCCGACGCTCAATGTCGATCTCGGCAGTCGCGGTGTCGCCGAGCTTGATCGAGCCGTTCGCGAGCCTGCCGAGATGGACGTGCAGGTCACCGACGCGCTTGGCGGTATCGGCGATCTCGATACGCGCGCCGGAGCTCGTGACGATGACGCCGGTGTCGCCCATCTGGCCGCCGGACTCCCCGTAGAAGGGCGTCTGGTTCAGCACGACCGCGACCTCGCCCAAGGTCGCTTCCGCCACCTGCCTGCCGTCGACGACGAGCGCGTCGATGCGCGCCTCGGCCTTGTCTGTCGCGTATCCCAGGAAGTCGGTCGCCCCGACCTTCTCGCGGACCTCGAACCAGACGCGGTCGGTCGCCGCCTCGCCCGAGCCGGCCCAGGCTGCGCGCGCCGCCGCGCGCTGGCGCTCCATCGCCGCATCGAAGCCCGCTTGGTCGAGGCTCAGGCTCTGGCCGCGCAGGATGTCGGCCGTGAGATCGACCGGAAAGCCGAAGGTATCGTAGAGCTTGAACGCGACCTCGCCCGGCAGGGTGGCACCCTGGCCGAGCTTCTTGGTCTCGTCGCCGAGCAGGCGCAGGCCGCGGTCGAGCATCTGGCGGAAGCGCGTCTCCTCGAGCTTGAGCGTCTCCTGGATCAGCGCCTGCGCGCGGCCGAGCTCAGGATAGGCCTGGCCCATCTGGCCGACCAGTGCCGGCACCAGCGTCCACAGCAGCGGCTCGCGCGCGCCGAGAATATGCGCGTGCCGCATGCCGCGGCGCATGATGCGCCGGAGCACATAGCCGCGGCCCTCGTTCGAGGGCATCACGCCGTCGGCGATCAGGAAGCTGGAGGCGCGGATGTGGTCGGCGATGACCTTGTGCGAGGCGCGATGCTCGCCGTCCGGCGCGACGCCGGTCGCATCCGAGGAAGCAAGCACGAGCGCGCGCAGGATGTCGGTGTCGTAGATGTCCTGCTTGCTTTGGAGCAGGCTCGCGATGCGCTCGAGCCCCATGCCGGTATCGATCGACGGGCGCGGCAGCGGCACGCGCTTGCCCGGCTCGATCTGGTCGAACTGCATGAAGACGAGGTTCCAGAACTCGAGAAAGCGGTCGCCGTCCTGCTCGGGCGAACCCGGCGGTCCGCCCCAGAGCTTGTCGCCCTGATCGAGGAAGATCTCCGAGCACGGGCCGCAGGGTCCGGTATCCCCGGCCGACCAGAAATTGTCCGAGGTCGCGATGCGGATGATCTTGTCGTCGGGGAATCCCGCGATCTTCTTCCAGAGGGCCGCCGCCTCGTCGTCCTCGTGATAGACGGTGACGAGCAGCTTGTCCTTCGGCAGGCCGAGCTCCTTGGTGACGAAACCCCAGGCGAGCGCGATCGCGCGCTCCTTGAAGTAGTCGCCGAAGGAGAAGTTGCCGAGCATCTCGAAGAAGGTGCAGTGGCGCGCGGTGTAGCCGACATTCTCGAGGTCGTTGTGCTTGCCGCCGGCGCGCATGCATTTCTGCGACGTGGCGGCGCGCACGTAGTTCCGCTTCTCGATGCCGGTGAACAGGTTCTTGAACTGAACCATGCCGGCCGAGGTGAACATCAGCGTCGGATCGTTACGCGGCACCAGCGGGCTCGAGGCCACGACCTCGTGGCCGTTGCGGCGGAAATACTCGAGAAAGCCGGTGCGGATGTCGTTCGCCGAAGTCATGACGCGAGCCCTTGAGCGGAGAGGTGCCCAGGCGCGGCCAGGAAGACCGGCAAACCCGGGAAAATGCTTCTATCCGCAGGTCCTGGGCCTGTCTAGGCACGTTTCAGGAGTCTCCCCGGCGCCGCCGCTTGGTGCTTGCATCCGCCCTCCCGGTCAGATGATGTGCGCTGGAACCGATGAGCCGACAACGACCGACCGACCCGGCACTCGACTCCGAGCTTGCCCGTGGTCTTTCCTTTCATCGGGCTGGGCAGGCCCTCTCTGCGGAAGCCACTTACCGCGCGGTCCTGGAGCGGGCGCCGGACCATCCCCATGCACTCAACTATCTCGGCACGCTGCTCGCAGCGGGAAGTCGGTCCGAGGAAGGCATCGAGCTTCTCCGACGCTCGGTCAGACAGGCGCCAGGCGTGCCCGAGTTCCAGCTCAACCTGGCCGACGCGCTAATGGCAACGGGGCGGGCCGATATCGCCGAGTCCGTGCTGAAAAGGGCACTGCAGATCCGTCGCGGGGCGGACGTTCTGGCAAAGCTCGGCTTGGCTCTGATGCATCAGGGAAAGCTCAAGCCCGCGACCCATCAGCTCGATCAAGCGTTGGCCCTGGCGCCACAGGCCGTCGACGTACGTTGCAACCTGGCGACCCTCCGCGCCCAGGCAGGCGAGGCAGATGCGGCCCGGTCGTTGCTCGCATCCGCCCTTGCCTTGGTCCCGAGCCATCTTGACTCCCTGAACGCGCGAGCCGTGGTCGAACAGAATCACGGCGACCTGCCGTCCGCAGCGACGTGGTGCCGGAGGACGCTCGCAGTAAGCGCCTCCTTTGCGCCCGCGCATGGCAACCTAAGCGCCGTCCTATCGGCTCTTGCCCAACGCGCCGCTTCCGCGCGTCATGCCCGCCTCGCTCTCGCCCTCTCGCCGGGAGCTCACGGCACTTGGAGCAATATCGGCAATCTGATGCAGGCTAATGGCTGGCCGGCGGAGGCCGAGATCTTCCTGCGCCGGGCGACTCGGCTCGCTCCGGACTACGCCGTCGCGTGGAGCAACCTCGGGCGCACTCTCAACGCCCAGGCCCGGTTCCCGGAGGCGATCGCCGCGTACCGGAGGTCGCTCGATCTGGACCCTCTTTATGCCCCGGCGTACAGCAACCTCCTGTTCCTCAGCCACTTCGATCCATCCTTCAGCTCCGAGCAGATCTTCGAGGAGCACGTCGCGTTCGGCCGACGGCACGAATCGGCAGCGCGCCGCGACCGGCGACCCCACGCCAATACGCGGGAGCCCGAGCGACGCCTGCGGATCGGCTACGTCTCAGCTGATTTCGGTCGCCATCCGGCCGGCTACTTCCTGAAGCCCGTCATCCTCAATCACGATCCCGCCGCGGTCGATGTCCTCTGCTTTTCCGACCGCACGGTCGAAGATGACATGACCGAGCTTTTCCGAAACGCGTCGTCCGCCTTTCGGCGCACCATCGGGATGACCGACGCGCGACTCGCCGAACTCATCCGCGAGGACCGGATCGACGTGCTGATCGATCTCTCCGGCCACACCGGCGGCAATCGGCTGCCTCTGTTCGCGCGCAAGCCCGCGCCGGTCCAAGTCTCGTGGCTCGGCTACTACGATACGACCGGACTCGAAAGCATCGATGCGGTCCTGGCGGATCCCTGGGAGGTAGAGCCCGGCGACGAGCGCTGGTATGTCGAGAAGGTGATCCGGCTGCCGACCGGACGGCTTTGCTACAGCCCGCCGACCGAGGCGCCGGAAGTGACGCCGCTGCCGATGACAGCGCGCGGCTCGGTGACCTTCGGCTGCTTCAACCACGTCGCCAAGCTGACCGACGCGACGCTTGGCGCCTGGTCCAGGATCCTGGCCGCTGTGCCCGGCTCGCGGCTGGTACTGAGATCGCCTCCGCTTGCCGATCCCTCCTATCGGGCCAGTTTCTTCGAACGCTGTCGCCGCCTCGGCCTCGCTCCGCACCGCCTCGACATGGCGGCGGCGACACCGACACAGATCCTGACGGAGTACGGCATGATTGATCTTGCACTGGATCCGTTCCCGTTCCCGGGAGGGCTTACAACCTGCGAGTCGCTATGGATGGGCGTTCCCGTCGTCACGCTGAAAGGACGCCATCCGGTAACGCGCCAGTCGGTCAGCTTCCTCGCAAGGGTTGGCCACGCGGAGCTGATCACGACGTCAGTCGACGCCTATGTCGATCTTGTCGTATCGCTGGCACGGGCGCCCGAGCGGCTCGCCGCCATCCGTGGCGGACCGCGCGCGAAGATGGCTGCGTCCCCGCTCACCGACGGTGCCGGTGCCGCGCGCGCCATCGAAGCCGCGCTTCGGCAGCTGTGGAAGAGCTGGTGCAGTGCGGGGCGCTAGGGCGTGACGTCGGCGCGCCAGAAGCCGCGCGCGTCAATGAGCGGCTCAATGTCGGCGAGCTGTTCTGCAAGGTGCCGGACGGCGAGGGAGTCGAGGAAGGCTGGAAACTCGCTTCCAAGGCGCATGTCACGCTGCGGTCCCTTCGACGTCGGCCGGATCTCGATCTTCAGGCCAAAGGCCCGCTTGAACGCCTCCAAAATCTGGCGCTTGGTCAGGGTTTCGCCGATGACATGACGAATGCCGCTCGACTGCGTCTTCCGGTCGAGAAGCAACGAGACGATGCAGCCGAGCTCCAGCGTCGTCACGCCGTTCCAGAGGTGATTGTCGTAGCCCTCACAGAACATCTTCTGTGCGAAGAACCAGCAAAGCAGGGAGTCGCCGTGATGCGTTTCCGGTCCGATGATCGAGGTCCGCAGCACCAATGCATTCGCCGGCTCGCCGAGCGCCTTCGTCCGCCCGTAGAGATCGATCGCATCCGGCGGCTCCGACTCCATGCGCGGCCCCTTTGTGCCGTCGAAGACGCAGTCAGTCGAGATGTGGATGCAGGCGACGCCGGCGGCCTGGCAGTGGTCGGCGAGGAGCCGCGGAAACAGGCTGTTTACGAGATATGCGTCTTCGACCGTTCGTTCGCCGCACAGCCGCCGGTTGATGAGTCCTGCAGCATTGACGACGGCATCCACGCCCGAAAGGTCGAACCCGGCGCCGCGGCGTCGGACGTCGTGATCCGCTTGACCGATGGAGCGGACGGCATGGCCGTGCAGCGCAAGGATCCGGCGCAGCGCCCGCGCCAGCATGCCGTTGCGGCCGATCACCAGCACGCGCGCCATCGTCAGCCTTCCCTTTCGCGCTCGCCTAGCCGCTCCCGGATATCCCTTATCTGTCGCAGAAGCGCGATCACGCCGTCGACGTCGAGCCTGGTGGTGTTCTCCGAGGTGTAGTCGTCGACCGCCGGACGCGCGCCTTCACTTTGAAGCCGGAGGCGGAAGCCGGGGTGCTGTCCAGAATCTTTCGCACATTTGATCAGGCGGCGGCTCCGGATTGTGGGACCTGCGGCTGATAGAGTGGCCGCATGTTCATGTAGCACCTGGCTGACCACGCCGATCCTGCGATATAGCGCAGCCGCGCAGCCGCCAAGTTGAGACAGGACTGACCATCAGGGAAGGCACCGACGACACGGGTTCGTCGGCGGATCTCTTTCATGATCCGCTCGAGTGGGTTGTTGGTGCGGATCTTCTGCCAGTGGATGTCTGGGAAGGCGAAGTAGGTCA
>Ga0194132_10001573_pt1 | contig 45996 bp, 53 predicted proteins | sample TA2KigOf80mmetaG_FD_148612 | JGI IMG/M metagenome (GOLD analysis project Ga0194132, IMG submission 148612) | Freshwater microbial communities from Lake Tanganyika, Tanzania - TA2015054 Kigoma Offshore 80m | ecosystem: Environmental > Aquatic > Freshwater > Lake | place: Tanzania: Lake... | reverse complement strand
CTCGGCGGCAGGACGCCCGACGAGGTCTATGATATCGACATGGAGCCAGAAAAATTGGCGGCGTAATCAAACCCAGAATCCATCTTAGCCAAGCCGCCAAACTGTCCCGGAAACCGGGACCATCTCTGTTCGGTCGCCAAATCAGTAACGACAATGAATTTCTGCCACCGCAGTTTTCGAATCGAGATAGCTACAAATTTGTTCTTGTGAAGGGCAATCCCATTCTAAAGGGTGCGCCATTCATTGAAAGAGATGAAATTTTAAACAGGCTTCCGATCCGTGGTCAGGAGCAGAAAATCTGGCTGTATGTCTACGGTCGAGTTGATTACCACGATGGATTCAAAAGGGGCAGATTTGTCGAATTCTGCCACCGTTATCACCTTGCCGCAGCAAACGCACAAACTGGCGAAATTTCTGCTCGCGACGGGCGTTTCCATCGCAAAGGGAATCGTACAGACTACAAATCGTAGGCAAATCAATCGCTGCGACCATCCGGCAATTGCATAGCTCAGAAGGCCCTGTCTGAAGAATCTTCTTCAAATAAGTTAGGGGCGTCCATGAGCTCAAGTCTTCCTGATCCGGAACGTCAGCACGCGGCCCTTCTTGCCGCTGTCCACCAGCGCGTCGCCGGTTTCGCGCAGCAGGTTCGGAATGTCGATGGTCGTCAGCGGATCGGTGCATTCGATCGTCAGCACCTCGCCGGCCGCCATCCTGGACAGCAGCTTCTTCGTCTTGAGCGCGGGCAACGGGCATTTCAGCCCGCGCAGGCTGACCTTCGATTCCGCCATAGATCGGTTCGCGGTTGCGTGAACCCCTTTTGCCGACACTGGACACCCCGCCTGCTTCGCGTCAAGTTGTTCTGATGGTTGCGGATTCCGAAATCCAGCGGATTGCGCGGCTGACCCCGCTCGCCGACGTTCTGGCCAGTTTCGACCTTTCGGTCGGGGCGGTCGCACCGCGCGAGGTGGCGGCTGCCGATGCGGCAGGGTGCACGCTTGCGGCCGACGCGGTAGTGGCGGCAGGCCACCCGAAAGCGGCGCTCGCCTTGCTCGACGGCTACGCGGTGCGCGCCGAGCAGACCGCCGACGCCGGTTCCTATGCGCCCGCGCCGCTCTCGTCTGTGCCGCAACGGATCGGCGTCGGCGAACCGCTGCCGGCAACGGCCGACGCAGTTGCCGCACTCGACGCCGTCCAGATGCAGGGCGCACAGGCTGCAGCGCTCGCCGCGGTGGCGCCTGGCGACGGCGTGCTCGCGCCCGGCACCGACGCGGCCGCGGGCCTCAAATTGCAGCTCGCAGGCGCGCGGCTGCGGCGGCTCGACGTCGCGCTCCTGATCGCGCTCGGCATAGAGCGCGTCACGATCCGCGAGCCGCGCGTGCGCATGGTCCGCGCCGGAGGCGGCGACGCGATCGGCGGGGCCGGCGCCTTGATCGCCGCGGCGATCGGGGCCGACAGCGGAGCGGCGCTCACCGACGATATGACGCTCGAAGCGGCCCTCGCCGCGGACGACGCCGACGCCGTGATCGCCATCGGCGGCACCGGCAGCGGACGCAACGACACGAGCGTGCGCACGCTTGCGCGCATGGGCGAGGTCGCTTTCCACGGCATCGGCATCCTGCCGGGCGAAACCACCGCGGTCGGCTTCGCCGGCGCGCGGCCGGTGCTGCTCCTGCCCGGCCGGCTCGACGCCGCGCTCGCGGGCTGGCTCACCGTCGGACGGCGGATGCTGGCGCGGCTCGCGTTTCGCATGATCGAGGAGCAGCCGTTCGCGGCGGAACTGGCGCGCAAGGTCGTCTCGCCGCTTGGACTTGCGGAAGTGGTGCCGGTGCGGCGGCGGCTGAGCAAGGTCGAGCCGGTCGCGAGCGGCTACCTGCCGATGCAGGCTCTGGCGCGCGCCGAAGGCTGGATCCTCGTGCCGGCCGACAGCGAAGGCCATCCCGAGGGCACGCGCGTCATGGTGCGGTCCTGGCCATGAGCGGAGGAACCGGCAAGCCGCGCACGCCGGACGCGGACAACGAGTTGATCGAAGCGGTCCGTAAGGCCGCGCGCCAGGAGCAGTTTCTCGAAGTGGTGTCCGCCGAGGACGCCCGCCGCCGCTTCGAAAACAATCTCGATCTATCGCCGCTGGCTGCGGAGCGCGTTCCGCTCGCGGCGGCGCTCGGCCGCGTGCTGGCGCAGGACGTGGCCGCGCCGATCGACGTACCCCCGTTCGACCGCGCGAATGTCGACGGCTTCGCGCTGCGCTCGGCCGACACCGCGGGCGCGAGCGACGCCGCGCCGAAACACTTCGCCCTCAACGCCGAGGTGATCGCCTGCGGCCATCCCCCGGCGGTCGAAGTCAGGCCCGGCACGGCCACAACCATCGCCACCGGCGGCATGGTTCCGCGCGGCGCCGACGCCGTGGTGATGATCGAGCAGACCGAACTGATCGAAAGCGGACCGGCCATCGAACTGCGCCGCGCCGCGACCCCGGGGCAGTTCATCTCCTACGCGGGCTCCGACATCGCGCGCGGCGAAACGCTCTTGAGAAAGGGCCAGCGCATCGGATCGCGCGAGACCGGCATGCTCGCGGCCTGCGGGCTTGCCGAAGTGGGCGCGGTGCGCCGTCCCAGGGTCGCCGTGCTGTCAACCGGCGACGAGATCGTGGCGGTCGGCGCAACGCTCCGGCCTGGCGGCGTCTACGATTCCAACGGCGCGATCGTCGCCGCCGCGGTAGCGGAAGCGGGCGGCGAGCCGGTCCCGTTCGGTGCATTTCCCGACGATCCGGTGGCGCTGGAAGCCGCCGTGCGCCGCGCGCTCGCCGAATGCGACATGGTCGTCCTGTCGGGCGGCACGTCGAAGGGCGCAGGAGACCTTTCCCATCAAGTGGCTTCCAAGCTCGGCAAGCCTGGCATCCTGGTGCATGGCGTGGCGCTCAAGCCCGGCAAGCCCTTGTGCCTCGCGGTCGCGGGCGGAAAACCGGTCGTCGTGCTGCCGGGCTTTCCGACCTCGGCGATCTTCACCTTCCACGCCTTCGTCGCGCCCGTCATTCGCGCCCGCGCAGGCCTCCCGCCGGAGGCCGCGCGCGCGGTCGAAGCGCGCGTGCCGCTGCGGATCGCGTCGGAAATGGGCCGCAAGGAATTCGTGCTGGTGTCGCTGGTGCCGGACGGCAGCGGATTTGCGGCGCTGCCGACCACCAAGGGCTCGGGCGCGGTGACGAGCTTTTCCCAGGCCGACGGTTTCATCGAGATCGATGCGCTGGCGTCCGCGCTCGACGCGGACAGCGCCGCGCGCGTGACGCTGATCGGCGACGCCGCGCGTGCGCCCGACGTGACCATCGTCGGCAGCCACGACATCGCGCTTGACGCAGTGGTGGGCGCGCTCGCCGAGCGCGGCTTCAGCGTGCGCACCGTCGCGGTCGGCAGCCAGGGCGGCGCACTCGCGGCGCAGCGCGGGCAATGCGACGTCGCGCCGGTGCATCTCGTCGACGCTGAAACCGGCATCTACAACAAGCACCTGCTTGCGCCCGGCCTGTCGTTGGTGAAGGGCTGGAAACGCATGCAGGGCGTGCTGTTCCGCCCCGGCGACGCGCGCTTCGACGGCAAGAGCGCCGACGACGCGATCAAGGCCGCGCTCGCCGATCCGTCGTGCCTGATGGTCAACCGCAACGCCGGCGCGGGCACCCGCATTCTGATCGACAAGCTGCTCGCGGGCGCGCGTCCGCCGGGCTACGCCAACCAGCCGCGCTCGCACAACGCGGTGGCGGCGGCAGTCGCGCAAGCGCGCGCCGACTGGGGCGTGGCGATCGAGCCGGTCGCAAATATGTACGGTCTTGGATTCGTGCCGTTGTCGCCGGAGGAGTACGATTTTCTGGTGGTGGACAGCCGCAGCGACAGGCCCGCCGTGCGCGCCTTCCTCGAAGCGCTGCGCGACCCGCGAACCAGGGAGCGCATCCGTGCGTTAGGGATGCAGCCGGCCGATGACTAGGATCGCACTCGCACTCCTTGTTCTGCTGTCCGCGTCCGCGGCGCTGGCGCAATTGCGCGGTCACGGTGGACCGGTGCGCGCGCTCGCCATCGCCCCGGACGGCAGGACCGCGATCTCCGGCAGCTTCGACTCGTCGGCGATCCGCTGGTCGCTGACCCGCAACGCCGCCGAGCAGGTGCTGCGCCATCACGACAGCGCGGTGAACGCGGTCGTCTTCGCAGCCGGAAGCCGCATCGTCACCGGCGGCGAGGACGGCCGCATCGCAATCTGGCAGCCGGGCGCCGCCGCGCCCGAGCGCGTGCTGGAGGGCCACACCGCGCCTATCGCAGCCCTCGCGGTGTCGCCCGACGGCAACACGATTGCATCCGCGTCCTGGGACCGCACCGTCAAGCTCTGGCCTCTCGCGGGCGGCGCGCCGCAGACGCTCGAAGGCCATCAACAAAACGTCAACGGCGTGGCGTTTACGCCCGACGGCAGGGCGCTGGTGAGCGCGGCCTACGACCTCACCGTGCGCATCTGGCCGCTCCGCAGCGGCTCGGCGGCGGTCGTTACGCTGCCGACGCCGCTGAACGCGGTCGCGGTCGCGCCCGACGGCGAGATCGTCGCGGGCGGCGCGGACGGGCGCGTGTTCTTTCTCTCGCCGTCCGGCGAGCTTCGCGCCGAAGCCGAGACCTCCGGCACGCCGATCATTGCCATCGCCGCATCGCGCGACGGCGCACTGGTTGCAGCCGCCGGCATCCGCGGCTCGGTCGCGATCTTCGAGCGGCGCACGCGCACGCTCGCACGCACGCTGGTCGGCCCCGGCCTGCCGGTCTGGTCGGCGGCATTCTTTCCCGACAGCCGCACGCTGCTGACCGGCGGCACCGACCGCATGGTGCGGCGCTGGAACGCGATCACCGGCGACCACATCGGCTCGGTCGCGATGGCCGACGCCGACGATCCGCTCGCGCCCTTTGCCGGCGACCGCGGCGCCGAAGTTTACCGCGCCTGCATCGCCTGCCACACGCTGACGCCGGACGAGGGCAACCGCGCAGGGCCGACGCTGGCCGGCATTTTCGGCCGCAAGATCGCGACGCTGCCGGGCTACGACTTCTCGCCGGCGTTGAAGAAGCTCGACATCGTCTGGACGCCTGAGACGGTGGCAAAGCTGTTCGAGGTCGGCCCGATGGCCTACACGCCCGGGACCAAGATGCCGGAGCAGAAGATCGGCTCGGCGGCCGACCGTGAGGCGCTGGTGAAATTTCTGGCCAGGGCGACGGCCAGGTCGAAATGACCGGGTCCGCGCCCGGCACAGTCGCCTACCGCGACGCGCGCGCGGAGGACAGCCGCGACATTGCCCGACTGATGTGCGTCGCCGGCGGCGGGCTTTACGAGTTCCTGTTCGACGACCTGATCCCGTTCGTGTCGGCGAAGGATTTTCTGTCGGTGGGGATTGGCGGCGACTCCTATCCGATCTCCCACCGCCACTGCCGCGTCGCGACCGAAGGCGACGGCGGCGACGTGATAGGCATGGCCAACGTCTTTCCCGCCGACTTGCTCAAGGGCGAGGACCATCACCTCCTCGCCTCCGAGCGTTACGCGCACATCCAGCCGATCATGGAGTTGCAGGACTGGGGCAGCTTGTTCCTCAATGCGCTTGCCGTCGACGAACGATGCCGCGGGCGCGGCGTCGGCGACGTGCTGCTGCGCTGGGCGCAGGACCGCGCGAAGAGCGCAGGCTTCAACCGCCTGAGCCTGCACGTCTGGGCGGACAATCGGCCGGCGATGAAATTCTACCGGGCGCGGGGTTACGCCGAGATCGGCGTTGCCCATATCGCGCCGCATCCGCGGTTGCCGCACGAGGGCGGCAGCGTGCTGATGCATCGGGCCGCGTAGTTTGGCTCAGCTCTCGCCCTCGCGCGCCTTCTCTTCGCGCTCACGCAGGTAGTCCTCGGTGGTGCGCGGCGCGGGCCGCGGCGGCGCGCCGTAGGGGTCGAAGTCCTCTTCGGACATCACCGTGACGCGGCAGTCCTCGCACATCTTGATGACTTCGAGGCGCTTCGCCGAACCCTTGAACATCCAGTGCTTGCCTTCGAGCTTGGCCGCGACGCGCTCGATGGTGCTCCTGACGCCGAACGGCTTGCCGCAGCGCACGCAGGGGAACGGCTCCTCCTCCTTGAGCGTGCGCGGAGCCGCCGTCGCGGCGCGGAAGTCGATCTGCGGCCTGAGCGTGATGACCTTCTCCGGGCAGGTCGCCTTGCAAAGCCCGCACTGCACGCAGGCGTCCTCGGCAAAGCGCAGCATCGGCCGCTCGGAATCGGCCGACAGCGCGCCGGTGGGACAGGCACCGACGCAGGCCAGGCACAGCGTGCAGCCCGCGACGTTGACCTCGACCGTGCCGAACGGCGCGCCTTCCGGCAGCGCCACGATATCGACCGGCGCGGGCGACGCGCGCTGCAGTTCGCGCAGGCTGAGCCGCATCACGTCGCGCTTGGCGCCGACCGCCGAGAACGTCGCCGGCCGCGGCGCGGGTTCGGCCTTCTCGACGGCGCGCAGCCCCTCGCCGAGCGCGTCGGGATCGTCGGTCTCAATCGCGGCAACACGGCCCGGCCCGAAGCCAAGCCCCTGCAATATCGGTTCGGCCAGCGCGATCGTCTTGTGCAGGCCTGCAACGTCGTGCCGTGCGCGGGCGCGCAGCAGGAACCGCAGCGCGCTGGCGCCGTAGGCGAATGCGGCCGCGACCGTCTCCAGCCCGACCTGCGTCACCTCGTTGACCGCAAGCGGCAGCACGTTCGCCGGCAGGCCGTCGCCATGCCGCGCCAGCGCGTCGATTAACGGCGCGCCGTGCGCTTCGTCGTGCAGCAGCGCGATGGGATACGCACCGCCTGCCTCACGATAAGCAGACAGCATCACGCGCAATTTCCGCATCAGCGCGTCGGCCGGCGGCAACGCGTAGGCCGCGGCGCCGGTCGGGCACGCGGCGGCGCATTGCCCGCAGCCAGCGCAAACTTGCGGATCGATTGCGACATGGTCGCCCGCAGGCGTAATCGCGCCGGTCGGGCACAGATCGAGGCAGCGGCGGCAACCGACGATCCTGGAGCGCGAATGCGCGCACAGGTCCTCGGTAAACGTCACATAACGCGGCTTGTCGAAGGTGCCGGTGAGATCGCGCGCCTTCAGCACCGCGCGCAGCACCGCCGCCGGATCGGCCGGGTCGGCGCGCAGATAGCCGTCGCGCAAATCGTGCGCGGGAAACAGCGGCGCGCCGCCGGACAGATCGAGCACGACGTCGCACTGCGACACCGCGCCGTCGCGTCCGGCGCTGAACGTCAGCTCGCCGCGCGACGACGGATCGGGCTGCGCGAAATTGTCGACGGTCAGTTCGAACGCGCCGAGATGGCCCTTCGCGCTGCGGATCGTGCCCTGCACCACCGGGAACTCGGTCGTCCTCGGCGGCGCAAGCCCCTTCGGTTGCGCGACCATCACCGTGACGTCGAGACGATCGGCGAGCAATCTTGCCGCCTCGATCGCGCTATCGTCGCGGCCGTAGATCAACGTCACGCCTTCGCTCGCGAGACCGACGAACGGAACGTCGGGCATCGGCTCGGCCGCAGCAGCCAGCAGCGCCGCCATCTTCGGGCCGGCGCTCTTGGCGTCCGCCGACCAGCCGGCGGTCTCGCGCACATTGGCGAAGGCAATCGCCGCCTGCTCGCCCGCAACCTCCGAAAACAGCGGCGCTTCCTGCGTGCAGCCCACCGTCAGCGGATCGCCCGACGCCGCAAACGCGCGGAACCGCTCGATCTCCGCCCGGCACAATTGACGGGCGGTCTCGATATCCGCGCCGCGGCAGCCGCGCCGGAGCGCGCCCTCGTCGAGCGGCATGGTGTCTTCGCAGGAACACACCAGGATGGTGCGCTTGTCGGCCATTCCGGCTCCGGCATCGCGGCTCGCCTTGCCCCATCGCGCTGGCCGCCGTGCCCGCTAGGTTATAATTAGGCTAAGTCGAATTCGCCAATCCGGGACCCGATGCCGACCGAAACCCGCATGAAATCGTCGATTGCCGGCGCGCTCGACCTGCCGCCGGGCTATCGGTTGGTGACGCTGCGCGAGGTGGGCGACGCGTTTGCCCATGCCTGCGCCAACGCGGCGGAGCTTGGCGCGGGCACGCTGGTTCATGTGGGCCGGTTCGATCTTGCCGAGTTCGCCGTGGTGCTGGAGCCCGACGAGCCGCTGCGCACGGCGCGCCGCGCGTTTTACGCCGGCATGTCGGCGCTGCTCGATGCGCTGGCCGCCCATGCGCCGCCGGAGAAGCCAGTCGCGGTCGACTGGCCGGACGCGATCCGGATCGACATGGGCCTGGTCGGCGGTGGGCAGTTCGCCTGGCCGCAAGGCCCCGAGGACGAGCCGCCCGCGTGGATGGTGTTCGGCGGCATGGTGCGAACCGTGTCGATGACCGGAGGCGAGCCCGGCCTGAATCCGCTGACCGCGGCGCTGGAGGACGAAGGCTTCGACGACGCCACGTCCGGCCGGCTGGTGGAAAGTTTCGCGCGCCATCTGATGGTGCATGTCGATGCCTGGCAGGAGTTCGGCTTCGGCGCGGTCGCAAGGCACTATCTGCCGCAGCTCACGCCGGAAAAAGGCATGCGCCGCGACATCGACGAGAGCGGTGACCTGCTGGTGCGGCGCATGGGCAAGACCGACACCGAACGGCGCAAGCTGATCCCGGCGCTGGCAAAGCCGTCCTGGCTCGATCCGCAAACGCGGGGGCCGCGTTGAAACTCCTGCGCACCATCCGGCTCGATCCGTCGGACACGTTCGTGTTCCCGAACGCGGCCGAGCCCGGCGAATGGGCGGTGCCGGGCGCGTTCATGTTCGCCGAGCGCGATCCGGACGCGCTGGAAGGCAAGGCGCGCGCGGCGTTTCGCGCGGGCTTCCTCGGTGTGCAATCGCTCGGCTGGTCGACACTGGTGCAGATCGTCGAGGCGAGCGATGAGGACCGTGACAGCGCGGTAAAGGCACTTGCACAACAGCTCAGCGACAGGTTCGGCGCACCAAGCATGGCTGACGCCGAAGCAGCGGCAAATGAGGAGTTCGCGTTCGCCGCCTCGCTCTGCAACCATCCGCTCGACACGCTAATCGCGCTGCACCGCACGCACGATGGCGGCGAAATCCGCGAAGCGTTCCGCACCCTGCGCCCCAAGGACGGGCCGAAGCCGCTGCGCGCGTTCTCCTTCTTCGACGTGGAAGGCGACGAGGAGCCGGGCGAACGGGTCGACCTGAAGGCGCTGGCGGTGAAGGAGCGCGGCACGCCGTGATATAGTGCCGCCAAACCAAGACAAAGCGCACGGGATATGGAAACGGCCACGGCCAAAGACTTCTGGGTGTCCTGCGGACATCACCTGCTCGACCGCGACGAAGGCGGCGGCCTGGTCGTGACCGACGAATTCTTGAAAGCCTATCTGGCGCGGCCGGAGCTTGCGCCGCCGCCCGAAGCCTGCACCGCCGAACGCGCGCTGCACGCGGCCCTGCTCGACGATCCGCGCCGCGCCGTCGCCGCTGCCGAGATCGCTTCCATTGCCGATGCCGACGCGCGCGAGAACTGGCAGGTCATGCTGGCGTTCCGCGATCTGCTGACCCGGCATCGCACCGTTGAGGCGGCCTACCTGCACGTGGTCCGCAGCGGGACGAAGATTCCCCACCTGTTCATCAACCAACTCGTGCACGTGATCCTGCGCAACGCGCTCGACACCTGCGCCGACCCCTATGTGCTGCGCGCGGCGGAACTGTTCTTCCGGACGCAGCGCATGACCATGCACGAAGGCTCGCTGATCGCGGCCGACGAGGAGACCATTTCCGGCAACACCGGCGCGCCGGTGTCGCCGCTGGTGTCGATGCTCGGCATTCCGCCCGAAGCCGAGATCGACGTGATGAACGACGACAACGCCGGGCATTATTTCGAGCACAGTGACCAATTCCATGTCGCGCTCGACCTGACCGCGGGCCGGCGCGGGCTCGACGCGCTGGCGGCGGCGATCGCGCGCTGGATCGAGCATCTGCTTTCGATCGAGGTCGAGATCGAACCGTTCACCGAGGTGCAGGACGCGACGCTCACCTGGTACGTCGGCCTCGATGCGGACGGCACGCAAATCGGCGACGCGCTCTGGAATGGCGAGGAGATCGACGACGCCACGCGCGGACGGGTGGTCGGGCTGTTCCGGCTGAAGTTCCGCGATCCCGCGGTGGCCTTGCCCAAGGTGCAAGACGAGCCGATCTACCTGATCATGGCGATGGATCGCGACAAGATGCTGCGAATGAAGCCGCAGAACCTGATCGCGGGATTGCCGGTCCGGCATCTGGAGCACGCGACATGACCGCGCCTCCGCTTGCGAGCATCGCGGTCGGCGTCGTCGTCGAGCGCATCAAGGCCGAGAGCCAGTGGGTGGACTACCTCTGGAAGCCGGTGTCCGTGCTCGCGGGCGCACCGGAGACGCCGCCGTGGACCAAGCTCGGCGAAGACTCTCACGGCCGTACGACGTTCTATGCCGGCACGGCGCAGGTCGATCTCTACGTGTCGGAGACCACCAACTATCGCGACAATCTCGCGAGCGAAAATCCGTCGCTGTGGGTGGTGCTGCGCGAAACCGGCCTGGAACCGCCCTACGACGTCTATCTCGTGACCGCCGACCCGGCCGAGGGCGAGGGCCTGACCGAGTCAGGCAACGACATCGTCGAGTCGGTGCCGATGCCCGAGCCGATCCGCGACGAGGTCGAGGCGTTCGTCGCCGAGCACCACGTCGAGCGCGTGTTCGTCAAACGCAAGCGCGACCGCGCCAACACCGAAGCGCTCGGGCACCGTCCTCCGGGAACGCGGGGGGACGAGCAATGAGCGGCTCCGAAAACTTCCTGGGACGCTGGTCGCGGCGCAAGCAGAATGCGCGACAGGAACCGAAGGACGACACGAAACCGCCTGCGAATCCCGCGCCCGGCACCGAAGGCGAAAATAATGCGCGATCTTCCACCGATGCGGCGAAGCCGCCGAGCGGCGCGGATGGAGTGGCGAAAGTGCCGGCCCAAGAACCGGCGCCGGCGTTCGACATCGCAAGCCTGCCGTCGATCGAGTCGATCACGGCCGGAACCGACGTCCGCGCGTTTCTCGCGCCCGGCGTGCCGCAACATCTGACGCGTGCGGCCCTTCGCCGCGCCTGGTCCGCCGATCCCGCGATTCGCGAATACATCGGGTTGTCCGAGTACTCCTGGGACTTCAATGCGCCCGACAGCATGTTCGGTTTCGAGCCGCTGCGCGCGAGCGACGACGTCAAGAAGCTGCTGGCCGAGGTGTTCAGCGAGCGCGAAAAGCCTGACGACCAGCGCACTGCGGCACGCGAAACCGAACCGGCGGACGGCGCAACGGCACAATCGGGCGGCAAAGCGGCCGCACTGCCGGGTTCCACCGCCGAAATACCCGGTGCAACGCCGCAGGAACCGCCCGCGCCTGCAGAAGCGCTAGCGAACGAAGCCGCTATTGTGCAGCGCAACGAGAATAATGCAGTGCAGCACGACGCCAAGCCGGGAGATTCGGATCGTGCCAGGAGCCGTCCCCGACACGGCGGCGCGCTGCCGAAAGCGTGATCGCTTCTCCATAGCCAATCGCGACCGCCATAGCCTCCAGCTATTGACCCGCAATCCGGTACGCTGGTAGCTTTACATTGCTCTTATTCCAATGAGGTTTTGATGCGTGACGAGGGCCTGAACGAGGCCATACGCGCCGCGGGCGGCGTAAGCGAACTCGCGCGTCAAATCGGAATTTCACAGCCATCGGTTTCGAATTGGACGCGCATACCCGCCGAACGCGTGCTCACGATTGAGGCAGCGACCGGCGTGGACCGAAAGGTTCTGCGTCCCGACCTCTACTCCAACACCGACAATATGCCGACACCCGACGACATCGCCGAGGCGCGCGCGCAGGAATACGCGCTGCTCGCCACGCTGCTGGCGCGCGCGCCGGACGCGCGGCTGCTTGCAAACGTCGGCCGACTGCGCGGCGACTCGACACCGCTCGGTGTCGCGCATGCCGCGCTCGGCCAGGCCGCGAGCGAGGCCGCGGTCGAAAGCGTCGAGCGCGAGTATTTCGACCTCTTCATCGGGCTGGGGCGCGGCGAGCTGCTGCCTTACGGCTCCTATTACCTCACCGGGATGCTGCACGAGCGCCCGCTGGCGCGGCTGCGCGCGGACCTCGCCGAACTCGGCATCGAGCGCGTCGAAGGCAACGCCGAGCCGGAGGACCACGCCGCCACAATGTGCGAGGTCATGTCGGGTCTCGTGAGCGGCCGCCTGCCCGCGCCGGACGGCAGCGACCAGAGGATTTTCGAGAAGCATCTCGCGCCCTGGATCGGCCGCTTCTTCGCCGATCTCGAGCGCGCCGAAACGGCCAGGCTCTATCGTCATGTGGGTACGTTCGGCCGCGTGTTCGTGGACATCGAGAGTGAAGCGTTCGCGCTGCCGTCGTAGGACGGCCGCAAATCAAGAATCACTCGAATACAAGGAGGGAATGCGATGAAGGAACGAGACAGAACGAAGGTCGGCCGTCGCGACTTCCTTCGCGTGCTCGGAGCCGGTGCGGGCGTTGCGGCTGCGACCGCTACTCCGCTCGCGACCGCGGCCAAGGCCGACTCCGAGAGCGACAGCCAAAAGAAGAAAGCCCGATACAAGGAAACCGATCACGTGAAGACGTTCTATCGCGTGAACCGGTATCCGAGCTGAGGAGGCGCCCGTGCTGATCAAGAGAACCGAACGTCAGGCCCGCCGTGGCGCACTAGCAGCGGCGCTCGCCAGTCACGCGCAAGGCGCGCTCGACCGCCGCGCATTCCTGCGCCGCTCCGGCCTTGCCGCAGGCGGCCTCGCCGCGCTCGGCACGCTGTCGATCGGCAGCGTCCGCAAGGCCGAGGCCGGCGGCCCGCCGCCCGCCGGCCAGCAGGTGACCATCCGCAAGAACATCTGCACGCACTGCTCCGTCGGCTGCACGGTGGTGGCGGAAGTCGCCAACGACGTGTGGATCGGCCAGGAGCCGGGCTGGGATTCGCCGATCAACCGCGGATCGCATTGCGCCAAGGGCGCGGCGGTGCGCGAGCTGGTGCATGGCGACCGGCGCCTGAAGTACCCGATGAAGATGGTCAACGGGCAATGGACCCGCATCTCCTGGGACCAGGCGATCAACGAGATCGGCGACAAGATGACGGCGATCCGCGCCAAGTCCGGCCCGGACTCGGTGTACTGGCTCGGCTCGGCGAAGTTCTCCAACGAGGGCGCGTATCTGTATCGCAAGTTCGCGGCCTTCTGGGGCACCAACAACGTCGACCACCAGGCGCGTATCTGCCACTCGACCACGGTGACCGGCGTCGCCAACACCTGGGGCTACGGCGCGCAGACCAACAGCTACAACGACATCCGCAAGGCCAAGACGATCATCTTCATGGGATCGAACGCGGCCGAAGCGCATCCGGTGTCGCTGCAGCACGTGCTGGAAGGCAAGGAACTCAACCGCGCCAACATGATCGTCATGGATCCGCGCATGACGCGGACCGCGGCGCACGCCACCGAATACGTGCGCTTCCGCTCCGGCACCGACATCCCGGTGATCTGGGGCATGATGTATCACATCTTCAAGAACGGCTGGGAGGACAAGGTCTTCATCCAGCAGCGCGTCTACGGCATGGACCAGGTCCGCAGGGAGGTCGAGAAGTGGACTCCCGAGGAAGTGGAGCGCGTGTCCGGCGTTCCCGGCGCGCAGCTTGAGCGCGTCGCCAAGATGTTTGCGACCGAGAGGCCCTCGACCTTCATCTGGTGCATGGGCGCAACCCAGCACACGGTATCGACGGCGAACGTGCGGGCGTTCTGCGACCTGCTGCTCGCCACCGGCAACGTCGGCGGCTCGGGCGTGGGCGCCAACATCTTCCGCGGCCACTGCAACGTGCAGGGCGCGACCGACCTCGGCCTCGATATCGGCACGCTGCCGCTCTACTACGGCCTCGCGGCCGGCGCGTGGCGGCACTGGTGCCGGGTCTGGGAGGTTGAGTACGACTGGGTGCGGGCGCGCTTCGCCGATCCGAAGATGATGGAGACGACCGGCATCCCGTCGACCCGCTGGTTCGACGCGACCACGCTGCCGAAGGATCAGGTCACCCAGCAGGACAACGTCAAGGCGATGATGGTGTTCGGCCACGGCGGCAACACCGTGACCCGGATGCCAAAGGCGGCCGAAGGCATCGAGAAGCTCGAACTGCTGGTCGTCGCCGACCCGCATCCGACCACTTGGGCCGTCCTCTCCGAGCGCAAGAACGACACTTACCTGCTGCCGATCTGCACGCAGTTCGAGTGCAACGGCTCGCGCACGGCGTCCAACCGCTCGCTGCAGTGGGGCGAACAGATCGTCAAGCCGATCTTCGAATCGAAGAACGACTACGACGTGATGTACATGCTGGCCCGCAAGCTCGGCTTCGCCGACCGGATGTTCAAGAACATCAAGGTCGAGAACGGCGCCGTGCTGGCCGAGGACATCCTCCGCGAGATCAACCGCGGCGGCTTCTCGACCGGTTACTGCGGCCAGTCGCCGGAACGCCTGAAGGCGCATATGCGCAACCAGGGCAAGTTCGACCTGGTGTCGCTGCGCGCCGCCAAGGACGTGCCGGAGGTCGGCGGCGACTACTACGGCCTGCCTTGGCCGTGCTGGGGCACGCCGCAAATTCGGCACCCCGGTACGCACCAGCTCTACAACACACACCTGCACGTCAAGGACGGCGGCGGCACGTTCCGTGCCCGCTTCGGTCTGGAGCGCGAGGAGAAGCTGGCGGACGGCACGACCCGCAAGGTCAGCCTGCTGGCGGACGGCTCCTACTCGCTGGGCTCGGAGCTTAAGGACGGCTATCCCGAGTTCACTTACGGGGTGCTGAAGAAACTCGGCTGGGACAAGGACCTGACCGAGACCGAGCTCGCCACCATCAACCGCATCGGCGGCAACAACCCCGACAGCGTGGGATGGGCGATCGACCTGTCCGGCGGCATCCAGCGCGTCTGCATGGAGCACGGCACGATCCACTACGGCAACGGCAAGGCCCGGGCGGTCGCCTGGAACCTGCCGGACCCGGTGCCGATCCACCGTGAGCCGATCTACACGCCGCGGCCGGAGCTGGTCGGGAAGTACCCGACCTACGCCAACGCGCGGCGGTTCCGCGTGCCGGATATCGGCTTCGACGTCCAGAAGGCGGCGGTCGAGAAGGGCATCGCCAAGAACTTCCCGCTGATCTGCACCTCGGGCCGTCTGGTCGAGTACGAGGGCGGCGGCGAGGAAACCCGCTCCAACAAGTGGCTCGCCGAGCTGCAGCAGGACTCGTTCATCGAGATTAACCCGGCGGATGCCGCAGCCCGCGGTATCAAGGACGGCGCGTGGTGTCTCGTGACCGGTCCGGAAATGCCGTCCGGCAAGGCCTGCCGCGTCAAGGCGCTGGTCACCGAACGCGTCGGCCGGGGCGTCACCTGGATGCCCTTCCACTTCGCCGGCTGGTTCATGAACACGGATCAGCGCAGCAAGTACCCGAGCGGCGCCGACCCGATCGTGCTCGGCGAGAGCGTGAACACGATCACCACCTACGGGTTCGACCCGGCCACGGGCATGCAAGAACCCAAGGCCACCCTCTGTCAGGTCAGAGCGGCATAAGGAGCAACGACCATGGCACGTATGAAATTCCTCTGCGACGCCGATCGTTGCATCGAGTGCAACGCCTGCGTCACCGCCTGCAAGAACGAGCATGAGGTACCGTGGGGCATCAACCGCCGGCGCGTCGTCACCATCAACGACGGCAAGCCGGGCGAACGGTCGATCTCCATGGCCTGCATGCACTGCACCGACGCGCCGTGCGCGGCGGTGTGTCCGGTGAGCTGCTTCTACACCACGGCGGACGCCGTGGTGCTGCACTCCAAGGACCTGTGCATCGGCTGCGGATACTGCTTCTACGCCTGCCCATTCGGCGCGCCGCAGTACCCGCGGGTCGGAAACTTCGGCTCGCGCGGCAAGATGGACAAGTGCACCTTCTGCGCCGGCGGCCCGGAGGCCGACATCACCAAGGCCGAGTACGACAAGTACGGCAGCAACCGTCTGGCCGAGGGCAAGCTGCCGTTGTGCGCGGAGATGTGCTCGACCAAGTCGCTGCTTGCCGGCGACGGCGAGATCATCGCCCAGATCTACAAGGAACGCGTGGTGAAGCGCGGCTACGGCTCCGGCGCCTGGGGCTGGAAGACCGCCTACAAAGAGACCATCGCGACCTGACGGACGTGACAGCGGCGGCGCACCGGAAACGGCGCGCCGCCGAACTCTTCAATGACGGGGCAGGACAATAAGGGAGGGCGCGGCATGACCAAGTTGCTCGCTCAGGCTCGCTACATCGTCGGGGCGCTTGCGCTCGCGTTCATCGTTGCCGTCGCGGCGCCGGCCGCCGCGCAACAGGCGACGTCGGTCAATCCGACCGCCAGCGCCGTGAAGGAAGAACAGCTGCTGCAGCAGCTTCAGCAGGTTCAGGGCCGCATCAGCATTCCCGACGCGCAGGCCTCGACCCTGATCCAGCCCGCGGGCCAGAATTGGCGGCAGTTCCACCAGGTCACGCTGCCCTGGATCGGCGCCATCGCCATCCTCGGCATGATCGTCCTGCTGCTGGTGTTCTATCTCTCGCGCGGCATGGTGAAGATCGAGAGCGGCCGGTCGGGCCGCACCGTCGTGCGCTTCAACTCGTTCGAGCGCTTTGTGCACTGGGTGACGGCGACCTGCTTCATCATCCTCGGCATCACCGGGCTCAACATCACCTTCGGCAAGCAGCTGCTGCTGCCGCTGATCGGCCCGGAGGCGTTCACGGCGTGGTCGCTGTGGGGCAAGTACGCCCACAACTATCTGAGCTTCCCGTTCGCCATCGGCGTGGTGCTGATCTTCCTGATCTGGATCGCGGGCAACATTCCGAACCGCACCGACATCAATTGGATCAGGCGCGGCGGCGGCCTGTTCGGCAAGGACCACCCGCCGGCCTACCGCTTCAACGCCGGCCAGAAGATGATCTACTGGATCGTCATCATCGGCGGCACCGCGGTGTCGGTGACGGGCTACATGCTGATGTTCCCGTTCTACGGAACGACCATGGCGGGAATGCAGCTCGCCCAGGTCGTCCATGGCATCGTGGCCCTGCTGTTCGTCGCCGCCATGCTGGCGCACATCTACATCGGCACGATGGGGATGGAAGGCGCGTTCGAGGCGATGGGGACCGGCACCGTCGACGAGAACTGGGCCAAGCAGCATCACCCGCTATGGCTCGAAGAGGAAAAGGGCAAGGCTCCGTCCGGAGCCACGCCGCGGGCCACACCGGCCGAATAGCGAAGCTCGGCGGAACTTGAAGCAAGACGCCCGGCGGGAAACCGCCGGGCGTTTTCATTGCGCGTTGAGCTTAAGGCGATCGGCCAAGCCGTCACTCGGCCGCCGACAGTCTCGGACCGGCCTTGGCCTCGCGCCAGATCGCCTCGACCTCGTCCGCCTGCGCCACCATGCCGAAGAATTGCCGGACGTTGTCGAGCGTCGCCTCGTGCTGCTTGGCGGTGCGCGCGGCGCAGCAGTCGTCGATCACCACCACCTCGAAGTCGCGGAAGAATGCGCTGCGCAGCGTCGACTCGACGCAAACGTTGGTGGCGACGCCGGTCATGATCAGCGTCCGCACCTTGTTGGCGCGCAGCACGATTTCGAGATCGGTGCCGTAGAAGGCGTCGAACCGGTGCTTGGTGACGACGATCTCGTCGGGCCGCGGCTGCACGCGGTAGAAGTCCGCGCCCCAGGTGCCCTGCCGGCAATAGGGAATGTCCCAGCCCACGCGCCGTAGCCGGGCCTTCTGGGTTTCCGAAATGTAGACCGGGTCGTAGTGGTTGCGGGCATAGATCACCCGGACGCCAGCCGAGCGGGCCGCATCGATGAACGGCACCAGCCGTTCGACCGCAGCCGCCCCCGCCGAAATATCGGCGCCGGTCTTGTCGTAGTAGCCGCCCTTGGCGCAGAAATCGTTCTGCACGTCGATCACCACCACTGCGGCCTGATCGGGCGCAACGTTCCGGGCCAGCATCGCGCGCATTTCGTCGGTCATCGACTGACCTCCCGCATCCCATTCGCCGGCCACAGCCTACAACGATCCCGGCGGCAGCGGGCAGACCTTCCGCGGCCCATCCGTCCCGCGGCGGCATTCCGGCCCCGCGAATTTGGTATAAGGACGCCATGCGCATCATCGGCCTCGCCGGCTGGAGCGGCTCGGGCAAGACCACGCTGATCACCAAGGCGATTCCCCGCCTGATCGCGCGCGGCTGCCGTGTGTCCACGCTCAAGCACGCGCATCACGGCTTCGACCTCGACCAGCCGGGCAAGGACTCGTTCATGCACCGCGCCGCCGGCGCGACGGAAGTGGCGATCAGCTCCGCCAAGCGCTTCGCCATTCTTCACGAGCTGCGCGACGAACCGGAATGGGACCTGCCGTCCCTGCTTTCGAAATTTGCTCCGGTCGATCTGGTCCTGGTCGAGGGCTTCAAGCGCGACGCCTTCCCCAAGCTCGAAATCCACCGCACCGCCAACGACAAGCCGCTGCTGCATCCCGACGATCCGCACATTGTCGCCATCGCGTCCGACGTGCCGCTGCCGCAGGCCAGGGTGCCCGTCATCGGCCTCGACGACATCGAACGCGTGGTCGACGTGCTGCTGGAACGCGCCGTGCCGCTGCAGCAAGCCGCCGCCGCAATGCGGAGCGCGTAATGGCGCAACTCACCGACGACTGCTTCGCGTTCTCCGGCCCGCTGATGCCGCTCGCGGACATGGAGCGGCTGATCGGCGAGCGGGTGGCGCCGGTGGCTGAGACAGAAACCGTGCCGCTCAACGCCGCGCGCGGCCGCGTGCTCGCCGCCGACGTGGTCGCGCCTGTGAGCCTGCCGCCGTTCGACAATTCCGCCGTCGACGGCTACGCCGTGCGCCACGCCGATCTGGACCCCAAAGGCGAGACGCGGCTTGCGGTCGAGGGCCGCCTCACCGCCGGCAAGGCCGCTCCCGATCCGATCGCGCTGGGCCGCGCGGTGCGCATCTTCACCGGCGCACCGATGCCCGACGGCGCCGACACCGTGTTCATGCAGGAGGACGTCCAGACCGAGGGCGCTGACGTCGTGGTGCCGCCCGGCCTCAAGCGCGGGTCCAATCGGCGGCTCGCCGGCGAGGACGTGAAGATTGGCTCGGTGGTGCTCCGCGCCGGGCGCAGGCTCGCGGCGCAGGACGTGGCGCTGGCGGCGGCCGTCGGCCTGACGAGCCTTGCGGTCCGGCGGCGCATCCGGGTGGCGCTGTTCTCGACCGGCGACGAGATCGTGGAGCCGGGCCGTCCGCTGCCGGCCGCGGCGCTCTACGACGCCAACCGCTATCTGCTCGCCGGGATGCTGGAGCGTCTCGGCGCCGAAGTCACCGATCTCGGCATCCTCAAGGACGATCCCGCGCAGCTTGCTCCGGCGCTCGCCAAGGCCGCGCACGGCCACGACCTGGTGCTGACATCGGGCGGCGTCTCGACCGGCGAGGCCGACCATGTGCGCGACGCGGTCGAACAGGTCGGGCGGCTGGTGTTCTGGCGGATCGCGATCAAGCCGGGGCGGCCGGTGGCGATGGGCGTGATCCCGGCCGCGGGATCGAGCGCCGCCTTCGTCGGCCTGCCGGGCAATCCGGTCGCCGTGTTCGTGACGTTCGCCCGCGTGGTGCGGCCGCTGTTCCTGCGGCTGGCCGGCGCGGCGCCTGAGCCGCTGACGCCGCTGCCGGTGCGCTTTTCATTTTCCTACAGGAAGAAGCAGGGCCGGCGCGAATACGTGCGCGTGGCGCTGAGGCCGGCTGCGGACGGCACGGTCGAGGCGTTCAAGCATCCGCAGGACGGCGCAGGCGTCATCACCTCGCTGACCGAGACCGACGGCCTCGCCGAGCTCTCCGAAGACGCAACGACGGTCGAGCCGGGCTCGACCGTCGGGTTCCTGTCCTATGCGGCGCTGATGGGCTGAAGGCCGCAGCGCACCGATTGTCAGATGCGCACGCCCGACTGCGACGCGAAGGCGCGCTCGGACGATTGCTGATAGCGGTCCAGCACCACAACCGAACCGACCGCGATGACGACGATGGCCAAACAGGCAACGATGAAAGCGTTCATGGCGTCCCTCCGGCAAAGATGCCCCGTTTCTGTCTGGAATCATTATGGGTCGCGGGGCCCATAATCAAGGGTTCAGGCGCCGGGATGTTGCGCCGCAAGACGATCCGCCGCAGCGGCGTCCTCCGGCGTGTTGACGTTGAAGAACGGATCGACCGGGCGGTCCGGCCAGTCCGCGATCGCAACGCCATGCCGCGCGGTCCAGATTTCGATCTTGCGCAGCCCCTCGACTGTTAGCGCCGCCCGCAGATCGGCGCGCAGCGCCACCGGCCAGAGCGCCACCGTGGGATGCCGCCAGTCGCCGGAACGCGCGCAGGCCATTGGCGTGCCAGCGGCAGCGCGCGCCGCATGCAGCCGCGTCACCAGGTCGCGCGGCAGGAACGGGCAGTCGCCCGGCACGCTCACCACGTCGGCGGTGCCGGGGGCGTTGGCCGAGGCCCAATCGAGGCCCGCGAGGATGCCCGCGAGCGGCCCGGCGAAATCCGGAACGCTGTCGGCGACCACCGGCAGGCCGGTCGCGGCGAAGCGCGCCGGATCGCCGTTGGCGTTGATGACGAGACGCGCGCACTGCGGCGTCATGCGTGCGATGGCGCGTTCGAGAATGGTCTGGCCGCCAACGCGGGTGAGCGGCTTGTCGCCGCCGCCCATGCGGCGCGCCAGCCCACCGGCGAGGATGAGGCCGAGCGTGGGAGCGGTCATTCCGGGGTGCGCCGAAGGCGCGAGCCCGGAATCCAGGACCCCGCGGCAATATGTTTCTCTGGATTCCGGGTTCGGCGCTGCGCGCCGCTCCGGAATGACACCGAACTATTCGTCATGCACCGCCGCCTTGCGCCGGTGCTTGGCGCTCTCCTCCTCGACGAAGCGGAGGTCCTGGTCAAACACGATGCGGTCCTCGCCCGCGAGCGCGACGAAGCGCTTGCCGCGCGCGCGGCCGATCAGCGTGAGGTTCGCCTTGCGCGCCAGCTCCACGCCCCAGGCAGTGAAGCCCGAGCGCGACACCAGGATCGGAATGCCCATGCGCACGGTCTTGATCACCATCTCCGAGGTGAGCCGCCCGGTGGTGTAGAAAATCTTGTCGTCGGGCCGCACGCGATGCTTGAACATCCAGCCGGCGATCTTGTCGACCGCGTTGTGGCGGCCGACGTCTTCCATGTAGACCAGCGGCCGGTCCTCCTGCGCCAAGACGCAGCCATGGATCGCGCCGGCTTCGAGATAGAGCGAGGGCGTGGTGTTGATCTTGTTGGTCAGCGAATAGAGCCACGAGGTGCGAAGCTCGGCGTCGGGCAGCTCGACGTCCTCCAGCGCCTCCATCAGATCGCCGAACACCGTGCCCTGCGCGCAGCCCGACGTCTGCACCTTTTTCTTCAGCTTCTTCTCATAGTTGGTTTTGCGCTTGGTCCGGACCACCACCACGGCGAGGTCCTCGTCGTAATCGACCTTGGTCACGACGTCGTCGGGCAGCAGCATATGCTGGTTCAGCAGATACCCGATGGCGAGATATTCGGGATAGTCGCCGATGGTCATCGCGGTGACGATCTCCTGCGAATTGAGGAAGATCGTCAGCGCGCGCTCGACCGTCACTGAGGTCTCGATCTTCGCGCCGGTCTGATCGATGCCGGTGACGCGCTCGGTCAGCCGCGGATCGAGCGGATCGGGCTTGATCAGATAGTCCTTGGCCTTGCGCATGCGTCCCTTATATAGCGCCGCCGCAACCTACTCCAATCCGTAGGCCTTGAATGTCGCCTTGGCGGCCGGCGCCGTCAGGAACGCAAGCAGCGCCCGGGCGGGCTCGACCGCCGCGCCCACCGGGATCGCCGCACCATAGGCGTTCACGAACTCGTATTCCTTGGGGAAATTGCCCACCACCCTTAAGCCCTCGATGGGAATGAACTCGCTGGTGAAGGTCACGCCCAGCTCGGCTCGCAGCTCGCGGACCAGCATGCCGACGTCGCGGCCCGCCTTGCCGTAGCGCATCTTGTCTTTCATCTCCTCGGCAATGCCCATGCGCTCCAGAAGCTTCGCGAAGTAGATGCCGGACGACCCGCCCTGCGCCGGATCGGTCTGCGCCACCGAGCGGGCGGCAAGCAACGCCGCCTTGAATTTCTCCGGGGTGGAAATGTCCGGCATCAGGAAGCCGTCTCGGATCGCGACGCCGCAGGTGGCGCGGCCGAATTCGATCCGGCTGCCGGGCACGAACCGGCCTTCCTTCTCCAGCGCTTCCAGCACCACCGTCGACAGCGCAAGCACATCGGCCTTTTCGCCGCCAACAAAGCGATCCTTTTGGGCGCCGACGGTGCCGAACTGCAGGTCAACCTCGTGACCGCTGGCGCGGCTGAATTCCGGCACAAGTTCGGTCAGCGGACCTTCGGTCGCGCCCGCGGCCAGCATTTTCAATGTCGCCATGTCCGCTCCAACTCCGCTTCAGCCCGGCAGGAAGGCGCTGCGGCCGCCCTGGCTGTCGACCACAACTTCGACCGGAGCGCCGTAGAGCGCCTCCAGCCGCTCGCGATTGAGCACCGCGGCGGTGACACCTTCGGCGATCTTGCCGCCGTCGCGCAACAGGAATGCGCGGTCGGCGGCGCGCATGGCATGGTTCGGATCGTGGGTGGTGAACAGCACGCCGTGGCCGGATTGCGCCAGCGCGCGGATCTCGCGCATTACTTTTCCCTGGTTGCCAAAGTCCAGGCTCGCAGTCGGTTCGTCCAGCACCACGAACTGCGGCTCCTGGGCGAGCGCCCGGGCGAGCAGCACGAGCTGGCGCTCGCCGCCGGAGATCATGGTGTAGGGCCGTTCGCTCAGATGCGCGATGCCGAAGCGCTCCAGTACGCGGGCGGTCACTGCGCGATCGGCAGCCGTCGGACGGCTGAACAGGTTGCCATGCGCGGCGCGTCCCATCAGGACAACCGTCTCCACCGTGAAGGCGAAGGTCGCGGCGTGCGACTGCGGAACGTATGCAATCAGGCGTGCGCGCTCGCGGCTGGCATAGCTGGACAGCGAACGCCCGCCGACATGCACCGCGCCGGCCTTGGGCGCGAGCAGGCCGAGCAGCGTCTTGAGCAGCGTGGTCTTGCCGCCGCCGTTCGGCCCGAGCAGCGCCAGCACCTCGCCGGTTGCAAGCGTCACGTCGAGATTGCGCCCGACGGTGCGGTCGTTGTAGCCGATGGTGAGATTTCGGCCTTCGAGCTGCATGGTCACGACCACGTCTTGGAGACGCTGGCCAGCAGCCAGATGAAGAACGGCGTGCCGACGACCGCCGTTAGAATGCCAAGCGGAATCTCGATCGCCGCCATGGTGCGCGACAGCGTGTCGATCACAAGCAAAAAGCCGCCGCCGAGGATCGCCGCAGCGGGTAGCAGCCGCGCAAAGTCCGGCCCGACCAGCGTGCGCGCGATGTGCGGAACGACAAGACCCACCCATCCGACGATCCCGGCGGTCGCGACGCTCGCCGAGGTCACGAGCGTCGCGGCCGCGACGATGACGACGCGCAACGGCCCGGTCGGCAGGCCGAGCGAACGCGCTTCCTCCTCCGGCAGCGACATGGCGTTCATCCGCCACCGCAGCGCGAACAGCACCAAAGTGCCGAGCGCGACTGGCCCGAACAGCGGCACAAGATCGCCGACGCCTGTCGCGGCGAGACTGCCGAGCAGCCAGAACGTCATCGCCGGAAGCTGGTTGTAGGGATCGGCGAGATACTTCACGAGGCCGACGCCCGCGCCGAGCAGCGAGCCAATCACCACGCCGGTGAGCACCAGCACCAGGATCGGATCGCGCGAGCGCACCGCCGAGCCGATCATGTAAACCGCAGCGACGGCGATCAGCCCGCCGACGAAGGCGAACGCCTGGATCGCAAACACGCCGAGCGAGAAGAAAATCCCGAGCACCGCGCCCAGCGCCGCGCCCGAGGACGCGCCCAGAATATCGGGCGAAACCAATGGGTTACGGAACAGACCCTGGAACGCCGTGCCGGCCACGGCGAGCGCCGCGCCGACCAGCACCGCGGCGAGTACGCGCGGTCCGCGCACCTGGAGGATAACGTTTTCGACCGCCGCGGGCACCGCGGCCGTGCCGCCGGTGACTTTGGCCGCGAGCACCTGGAACAGTTCGCCGAGGCCGATGGGATAGCGCCCGACCGTGAACGCCAGCAGCAGGCCGGCGATCAGCACGGCAAGCGCGATCAGCATCCCGGGCGCGGCGGAGCGGGTCATGCCGCAAACGTATCAGCCGCGCCCAGCCAGCACAGCATCGATCTGCGCGTCGCCGAGCGCGACGTGATAGAAGCGCCGGTAGAAGTCGCGCGTGCGAGCGCGAAGGTCCTCGGGGAATTGCTCCGGGTAAAGAATCTTCGCCAGCCACCACAGGCCGATCAGCCGGTTCACCGACGGCGGAAAGTCGACCCAGCCGAACGGCAGCTTCGGCGACAGATGCACCCGGCCGTCGCGCACCGCCTTCACGGCGGACCACACCGGATCGCGGCGCACGTTCGCGGCGAAGTCCCGGTCGATGGTGACGATCACGTCCGGGTTCCAGAGCAGGGCCTGCTCGACCGAGACGATGGCGAGCCCGCCCCTGCGCTCGGCCGCCACGTTGCGCGCGCCGAGGAATTCGATGGTCTCGACGTTGATCGAGCCGCCAAGGCCGGTTTCGAGGCCGCGCGGACCGCGGGCGTAATAGACGCGGGGGCGTCGTTCGGCCGGAATTGCATCGACCCGCTTGCGAATCGTCGCGACGGTTTCTTCTGCGTAGCGCGCCAGCGCATCGGCGGCTTCGCGGCGGTGGATGAGTTCGCCGAGCTTGCGATAGGTCGGCGCGATGGCGTCGAAGCGGCCGTCGAGCAGCGCGTAGGGAATACCGGTCTGCTCCTGAACGCGCGCTGCAAGCGATATGAACGTCGGCGCGGTCGACCCGACATCGAGGATCAGGTCGGGTTTAAGCGCAAGGACGACTTCAAGGTTGGCGGTGTTGCCGCGGCCGGTGATCCGGCCGACCTCCGGCCTGCGGCAGACGTCCGGCAGCATGAACTCGCATTCCTCTGCGCGGTTGGCGCGCGGCCAGCCAAGCAGCAGATCGGGCGCAAGCGTGTAGAGCAGGATCGCCGCCGGGGGCCCGGCCGGAAACACGCGCGTCACGCGCGGCGGGACCGGCACCGCACGGCCGGCGGCATCGGTCACCGTGGCGGCGCGCGCTCTCCGCGGCGCAAGCAGGGTTGCGGACAGGCCGGTCAATACGTGGCGGCGGCTAGGTCTCATGGTGCGTCAGCGTGGTCGCGGCAAAACCATACTTGGCCAGGAGGCGCTGGCTTTCCAAGGACAGAATGAACATTGCGAACCGATAGGCTCCGGGGGACGCGCCCGCCACCACCGTCAGCCCATAATCGGTGCCGGGCGCGATCTGCTGTCCGGCGTTCCCTTGCTGCGCCACAAGCGCACTCGTCAATATGTCAGAAAAATATCGGCGAGTCCTTTGGAAATATGCCAGCCGTAAATGTTGCGGCCGGCCGGCCATGAATCGCTCGCGGGACCGCCGGTCAATTGCAGAGCCCCAGCCACCGGCAGCCGACGATCACGGCACGCATCACGCCCCCGGCGCGTTGGCGTTGGCGAAGAACAATTGCTGGCCGTTGATCTTGTAGGCGTTGATCGCCGCCTGTCCTTCCGGCGAGATCAGCCAATTGACGAACGCCTGGCCCGCGTCCTTCTTGACATGCTTGTGCTTCTCCGGGTTCACCAGCATCACGCCGTACTGGTTGAACAGCCGGTTGTCGCCCTCAACGACGATGGCGAGATCGCCGCGGTTCTTGAACGAAATCCAGGTGCCGCGGTCGGCGAGCACATAGGCGTTCGAAGCGGAAGCGGTGTTGAGCGCCGCGCCCATGCCCTGGCCGATCTCCTTGTACCAGGGGCCCTTCTCCTTCGCGATGTCGATGCCCGAGGCCCTCCAGAGGTTGAGCTCGGCGCTGTGCGTGCCGGAGCGGTCGCCGCGCGAGATGAAATTCGCACCCTTGGCCTTGATGGCTTTCAAGCCCGCGACAATGTCCTTGCTCTTGGCGCCGGCCGGATCGCCCTTCGGGCCGATCAGCACGAAGTCGTTGTACATCACCGGATGGCGCTTCACTCCGAAGCCGTCGGCGACGAACTTCTGCTCCTGTGCCTTGGCGTGGACGAACACCACGTCGGCGTCGCCGCGCCGGCCGGTGTCGAGCGCCTGGCCGGTGCCCTGCGACACCACGCGCACGTCAATGCCGGTCTTGGCCTTGAACATCGGCAGGATGTGACCGAACAGGCCGGAGTCCTGTGTCGATGTGGTCGAGAAGACCACGATGGACCTGTCCTGCGCCTGCGCCTGCGCCTGCGCGAGTGAAACGCCGGCCAGGAATGCGGCGGCGAAGGCGAGTGCTGTGCGGCGTGCCGGCATGGAACGTACCTCCTCTGGTTTCTTGCTAGATCAACAGCTCGCCGGCCATGAACCGGCGCGCGTCTTCGGTTTTCGGGGCGGCGAAAAACTCATCGGCAGGCCCGTGCTCGATCACGCGGCCGCGATGCAGCAGCACGACGTCGCCGGCGAGCCTGCGCGCCTCGCCGAGATCGTGCGTCGACATGACGATCTTGATGCCGCGCGCGGCGACGGCGCGGACCACGTCCTCGATCGCCTTGGTGGCGGCCGGATCGAGGCTCGCGGTCGGCTCGTCGAGCAGCAGCACCTCCGGTTCGCGGGCCAGCGCACGGGCGAGCGCAAGCCGCTGCTGCTCCCCGCCGGACATGCGCCGCGCCGCGCGCGCGTCGAATCCGGACAGGCCGACCAGCGCCAGAAGTTCCTCGACGCGCTTCGGCCTTTGCGCGCGCGGCACGTCTGCGCTCGACAGCGCGTATTCGACATTGGCCGCGGCACTGCGCCGAAGCATCGCCGGGCGCTGGAACACGATGGCGCGGCGCATCGGCGGCACGCGCTCGCGGCCGCCCCAGGTGACGCGCCCGCCGCTCGGCTCGATCAGGCCCATGGCGGTGCGCAGGAGCGTGGTCTTGCCCGAACCGTTCGGTCCGATCAGCACCGTCGGCGCGCCGGGCGAAAACGCCACCGTGACGCCGTCGAGAATCTGCGTCGCGCCCGCGCGCACGCTTACGTCGCGAAGTTCGAGCGGCAAGTCGGTTTCTGGCGCGAGCATGGCCGTCATCCCGCGAGCCGCTCGCCCGCCCGGCGCGCACCCCAGGCCAGCGCGTTGACGACGACGACGATGGCGATCAAGACCATGCCGAGCCCGATCGCGAGCGGCAGGTCGCCCTTCGAAGTCTCAAGCGCGATGGCCGTGGTCATGGTGCGCGTGAAGCCGTCGATGTTGCCGCCGACGACGATGACCGCGCCGACCTCCGCGGCGGCACGGCCGAAGCCCGCCAGCAGCGCGGTCAGCAGCGAGAAGCGTGCGTCCCAGAGCAAGGTCGCGACCCGTCCGGCCGGTCCGACGTTCATCGCCGCAAGCTCGTCGCGATACTCAAGCCACAGGTCTTCGATGGTCTGCCGCGCCAGCGCCGCGATAATCGGCGCGACCAGGATGGTCTGCGCGATCACCATGGCCTGCGGCGTGAACAGGATGCCCCAGGTTCCCAGCGGCCCGGAGCGCGACAGCAGCAGATAGACCAGAAGGCCGACGACCACCGGCGGCAGGCCGAGCAGCGCATTGAGGACGACGATGCTAGCCTCGCGGCCGGGATAGCGCGTCAGCGCGATCAGGGCGCCGAGCGGAAGGCCGATGACGGCGGCGCAGGCGACGGCCGACAGACTCACCACCAGCGACAGCCGGACGATCTCCATCAAAGCGGGATCGGCGGTCAGCACAAGCTGCAGAGCGGAGACGTCGCCACGCATGTTTTTTTGTTGCATTGGAGGTAATTTCGGTCAATTTTTGTACTGAATTCATATTCATGCACTTTGATTCATATGGCCGATCTGCTGACCACTGACGAAGCGGCCGACTACCTTCGGTTGTCGGAACGCAAGCTCTACGACCTGGTCGCAGCCGGTGCGGTCCCGTGCAGCAAGGTCACGGGCCGCTGGCTGTTCCCGAAGGCCGCGCTCGACCGCTGGGTGGCCGCTGGGCTGATCGGGACTGCGCCGCTCGCACAGCCCGCGCCGCCGATCGTCGGCGGCAGCCACGATCCGCTGCTGGAATGGGCGCTGCGCGAAAGCGGCTCGGGGCTCGCGAGCCTGCCGGAAGGCAGCGAGTCAGGTCTTCGGCGCCTCGCGCGCGGCGAGGTCCTGGCGGCAGCGATCCATATCCACCGCCTCGATGGCGACGCCGAAACGGCAAACGCCGACGCGGTGGCGCACGCACCGGGTCTGCATGACGCGGTCGCGATTGCCTTTGCGCGCCGGGAACAGGGCCTGCTGACGGCCCCCGGAAACCCGCTGCGCCTTGCAGGCATCGCTTCTGTCGTGCAAAAGCGCGCGCGGATTGCGCTGCGCCCCGAGGGCGCCGGCGCACAACTCCTGCTGCTGGCGCTGCTGGCCCGCGCGAACGTCGCGTTCGACGCCCTGAACGCGGTCAGGCCACCCTGCCCGACCGGCCCGGACATCGCGCAGGCCGTACGATCCGGCCGCGCCGATTGCGGCATTGCCACACGCTCGGTCGCGCAGACGGTCGGGCTCGATTTCGTGCCGCTGACCTGGGAGCACTTCGACCTGGCGATCCGGCAGCGCGACTATTTCTCGCCCGGACCGCAGGCCCTGTTCCGGTTCCTGGAAACGCCCACGTTCCGCGACCGGGCCAGGGAGCTTGGCGGCTACGACGTGACCGCGGCCGGCCGGGTGCGGCACGTCAATTGAGCAATTGTTCAGGCTTTGACTTGATTATTGCCGCCTGCGCCTCCATGACGTTGACCGCGCTGGAGAGGTGGCCGAGTGGCTGAAGGCGCACGCTTGGAAAGCGTGTATACGGGAAACCGTATCGTGGGTTCGAATCCCACCCTCTCCGCCAGTCCTTCGCCGAGCAAGTTTCTCCGCTGGATTTTACCGGGCTGAAATTGCCAATAACCACGGGGTTCGCGCGCAAACCTCCGCACTGCGCCGCACCGGCTGAGGCCCGAAATTCTCTCTCTTGGCCCGTTTCTCTCCAAACCTCCCGACTGCGCGGATTTAGTACGGTTCTCGTAAGCCGCTGATGCTGAATCACTTTTTGTGACGTCGACCTCCGCACTTTGCTGGGATATCGCGGGGCAGCGGGAGCAACCGGAAACGAACGCGGGCTTTGATCGCGCGGAGCTTTTTCAGTTGCTCGGTGCGGAGCTGGGCTGATCGTTCGTTTATCGCGCTTTGAAATTTCTGAACTGACAAGAGCTTGCTGCGCCGGCTTTTTCGTTGTCCGCTTATCATCCAACCGCGACCGGATCCGGCACATGCCGGGATCGTCGGTCAGTGCCTTGTTCAAACATTGCACATCGTCATCCGAGTAAGTGTGAGGCAAAGGGCATTGGAACATTACCGCTGAACCCAAGTCCGCAATTCTGGTACCCAAGCAGTCGAAAATTCGATTCAAGGCTCATTTCTATGTTTTCACGCGATGCTCGTATCGATGGACAGTGACTTGCTCGCCAATATCGAATGACATCAAATCCTCGCCAACCTCGAGGGGGCCATCGTAGGTCTGGCGCGTCTCGGCAATCAGGTCAGCCACTGTGGCCGGCGGCACCTGGCTGCTGCCGGGGAGAACGAGATGCGTGAATGCAGCCAGCCTCGGCCGCGTGCGCGCGAACACCTGACCGGCCTCGCGCGCATTGGTGTGATGGTTCATGAGCCGCTGAATGTGCGCCTGAGCCATTAATTCCAGCGGCGCCATTGCCACCTCATGGATCAGCAGATCGGCGCCAGCTCCATATTTGATCACATTATCATTGAAGCGCGTATCACCGGAAAGCACGACGGCGCGGCGGGCGAACTCGACGCGATAGCCGAACGCCGGCTTGACTGCGGCACCGTGATCCACCTCGAAAGCGATAATTCTGACGCCGTCATGCTCGTAAACCACGCCATCTGCGCTGAACTCTTCCACCACGATGGCCGCACCCTGCGGCGGCAGTTCTTCGTCCTCGATCCGCATTCTGACATCGGCGGCGTAGGCCTTTTCGACATTCGCCATGAGCGCCTTAGCCCCGGTCGGGCCGATGACCCGAAATGGCGTTGAGCGGGTGGCGTAATGTGAGCGCAGCCAACCGGTGAGCCAGAGATCGGGGATGCCGACCGTGTGGTCTGAGTGGTAGTGCGTGAGCAGGAGCGCGTTGATGCGTCCAATAGGAATACCGAGTTGATAGAGGCGGATGGTGGCGCCGCGGCCGGCGTCGATCAGAAGCTTTTGACGTCCCGCCTCGATCAGCGTACAGGCGCCGAACCGGTCTGGCCGGGGAATCGGCACGCCGGTTCCGAGCAGCGTGACGCGAAAGTTGGTCGCGGAACTCATGCCGATCTTATTTGACCGTGATCGCCTCGCTGCGGATGAAATCGCCCCAGCGCTTGAAGTCGTTCCGATGCGCCTCGGCGAGCGCCTGCGCCGTGGAGCCAACCATGCGATGGCCGTTGTTGAGGAGATAATCGCTCAGCTGCTTGGACCGTGCCGCATCGACGATAAGATTGTTCAAGCGCTCGATCACGGCCGGCGGCGTTCCGCCCGGTGCGAACACGCCGTACCACACCGACACTTCGAATGGATAGCCCAGTTCCTTGAACGTCGGCACCTCAGGCGTCATCTCGTGGCGTGACGTGCCGGAGGTCGCCAGAATTCGCAGCGTGCCGCCGCGGTGAAGGGCGATCAGATCCGAATAGCCGACGATCAGGGCGGGAACATGCCCGCCGACGACGGCCTGCACCGCAGGTCCCGGCCCGCCGTAGGGCACATGGACGAACTTGGCACCCGATTGCTTTGCGATCAGCATGCCGAGGAAATGGGGTAGACCGTTCACGCCCGGGCTGGTGAAAAAGCCCTTGGTCTCGTCCGTGCGCACGGCTGTCAGATAGTCGGCAAAGCTGCCAACGCGCAGCGCCGGGCCCACCGCGAGCGCCAAATCGACGGTCGCGACGATCGAGATCGGCGTGAAGTCCTTAAATGGGTCGTAGCGAACATTCTGCCGGTTCACCTGCGGCTCGGTCACCATGGTTGAAATGGGGGACACGAACAGCGTCATTCCATCGGCCGGCGAGCGCGCGACCATTTCGGCGGCGATCGTGCCACCGGCCCCCGGCCGATTCAGAACGACATATGTCTGGCCGCTCGCCTTGCTGACGTTTTCCGCCAAGATGCGCGCCGTCACGTCGATATTCGAGCCGGCCGGAACACCGACGACGATTTGCCCGACCTGGGATGGTTTTGGGATCTGCGCGCCAGCGGGCAACGCAAGACAGGTGATCAGCATTGCAGCGAGCGTGCAGGCGACCAGGCTCATCGCATTTGATCTGTCGTACATGGCGAACCTCAATAGTGGATGCTCTGTTGCATGACGTTGCGGACCGCTCTCTCGGGCTACTCGTTGGTCCAGCCCAGGGTGATGGGATGGCCCTTGCGCTGTTCTTCCTGGGCGCCGGCGTGCTTGCCTGGCGCCCAGCCCACCGGCCGCAAAACACGTTCAGCAAAATCGATGGATTCCTGGTCGGTCACCGTCGCGATGGTGTCGTTCCAGCGGTTCAGGAATCCGCCCATCGCAATCACGGCCAAAATCTCGATGATCTGCGTGTCGGTATAATGCTTGCGCAGCTCCGCGAAATTGTCGGGCCCCGCCGCATTCGGAGAAACACCGGCGGCGAAGGCCAGGTCGAGCGCTACGCGCTCGGCTTCGGAAAAGAGCGGCGAGGTCTGATAGTTCCAGAGGGCTTGGATCTTCTCGTCGGGCACGCCCAGCCGATGCAAATGGTAGGCGCCGTGCGACTGGCAGTGCCGGCAACCGCTTGCGACGCTGGCCGCCGTGAAGATCAGCTGCTTGAGTTCGCCGGGCACCTCGCGGCTGGGAAACACAAGCTTGATGAGCGCATTGACCGTCTGGCGGAGCTCAGGCCACCGCTCCATCTCAAAGTTCTGTCGCTTCTCGTAGATTGGTGTGGTCATCATGAGATTCCCCGCTACGATCTCTAATCGCCCGCAAAAATGCGTTCGACCTCCGGCCAGCTTTGCCGGCCGAAGGTTGCAAGATCGCTGGTCAGATCCGGCGGACACACGTGGATGAACGACGGGCCGAACCCGGGACGCGCCTTGATCCGCTCGAACCAGTCGGTCAGTCGCGGCCGGCTGCGGGTCCACATCGCCGACATGCCCAGCATGTCGAGACGGTTGACGTAGGGCGCAAATCCGATGTCGGCGAGCGAGAGCCTGTCGCCGGCAAGCCAGGCATGGTGCCGAAGCGCATCGTCCATTTTCTGCAAATAGCTGTCGTAGAGCCGGAACTTGGCTGCGATCCCCGGCGCCCCGAAGCCAAGCTTGACGATTTCCTTCTTGCGCTCGTGCCAGCTTGTCGTCACTGAAATCGGCGGCGTGCTCGCAAGAAAGCGGGCGTGCTCGTGAGGCGGGAGGCGATTGATAATGTGGCGGTGGCAGGACGCGAAAGTGATTTCCGCGCATGCGGGGTGCATCAATTCGTCCACCGCCTTGGTCCACACACGCATATGAGCGCGCCCAAGCGGCGCGGCGGGTTTGAGCGGCGGCTCCGGGAAGGTTTCGTCGAGATACTCCGCGATGACGGTTGATTCAACGATGACGTGGCCATCGTGCACCAGCGTCGGGACGACGGCTTTGGGATTGAGCTTCATGTAGGCTGGATCAAACTGATCGCCCTTGAGGATATCGACATAATGGCCGTGCCATTGCAGGTCCTTTTCAGCCAGCACGAATCGAACCTTTGCCGCACAAACCGACGATCCGTGGTGATAGAGCTCGAGCATCGCATTGGTCCGTTCTAACGTCGATTCACGCCGCTATCCTGTCGGCTATTGCGTGCGTTCACTTCGCGTAGGCCATCGTCGCGGGCCGCATTTGGCCTTGGACTTCGCGTGCCGAGGCTCTCACCAGATCGGCACCCTTCTCGGCGATCATGATCGCGGCAGCATTGGTGTTGCCCGATACCAGCGTCGGCATGATCGAGGCGTCGATCACGGAGAGGCCCGCAACGCCCCGTACGCGCAGACGCGCATCCACGACGGCGTCGTCATTCAGCCCCATCTTGCAGGTGCCCACCGGATGGAACAGGGACACGCCGGTCCGGCGCGCGAAATCGATCAGTTCGTCGTCACTCTCAGCCCCAGATCCGGGCGCCACCTCGGCCTTGACGTAGTCGCTGATCGGCGGTGTCTGGCCCAGGCGGCGAGCCAATCGCAGGCCCGCCACCAGGGTTGCCCGGTCGATCGCCGCATCGAGATAATTGGGCTGGATCAATGGCGGTGCATCGGGATCGGGTGATCGAATCTCCAAGAATCCGCGGCTCTCAGGGCGCGCCTGATTGACGGCAAAGGTGAATGCCGAGAAGCGGTGCAGGCCGGCACCCGGCCGGTCGGCGCTGAGGGGTGCGAAATGAAACTGCACATCGGGCCGGTTGGCGCCCGGCATGGCTCGTGCGAACAGCGCGGCCTGACCGGCACCGATGGCCATCTCGCCGTCGCGGAACACCGCAAAGCGCAGCGCCATGCCAAGCTTGCCGAACAGGCTGTGATAGCGGTCGTTGACCGTGATCGGCCGAGTCGACGCGTAGATGCAGCGCGCCTGGTAGTGATCCTGCAGGTTTCGCCCGACGCCAGGCAGCACCACCTTCGGTTCGATGCCAGCCCGCTTGAGGACATCGGCCGGCCCGATGCCGGAGAGTTGCAGCAGCCGCGGTGAGCCGATCGCGCCGGCAGCAAGAATGATGTGCTGCCCCTTCGCCTGCGCTGGTTGATTGCCCCGGCGCCAGCTCACGCCGACGGCGCGTTTGCCATCGAGTAAGATGCGTTCGACGCACGCATTGAGTTCCAGCCGCAGGTTTGGACGCGCGCGCGCTGGGCGGTAATAGGCGCGTGCGGTGCTGCAGCGCCAGCCGTTGCCAACTGTCAATTGCAGCAGCCCGGCTCCTTCCTGGCTTGCGCCGTTGAAGTCGGGATTGCGTGGGATTCCCAGCGCTGCCGCTGACTCGATGAAAATCGAACATAACGGGTTAGGCATGGAGATGTCCGATACCGCGAGCGGCCCGTCGGTGCCGTGATAGGCATCCGGCCCGCGCCCCTGGCGCTCGCAACGCCGGAAATACGGCAGCACGCCGTCATAGGACCAACCCTCAAGTCCGAGCGCGCCCCAGTCGTCGTAGTCCTCGTGCTGGCCCCGAATGTACACGAGGCCATTAATCGAGCTTGATCCGCCCAGCACCCGCCCCGCGATCCAGGGAAGCCGGCGGCCTGCCGTGCCCGCGAGCGGCTCAGTGTCGAACCGCCAGGTCAGCCGCTTGTTGAAAATGCTCCGAAAGAAGCCAACCGGAATGTGAATCCACGGATCGCGATCCTTCCCGCCAGCTTCGAGCAGCAGCACCCGACTCGTGCCGTCTTCGCTCAAACGATTGGCCAGCACGCAGCCCGACGAGCCCGCTCCGACAATGATGTAGTCGTAGATCATTTGGTCCCTTGCCGCCGCGTCAACTGCGCATCCATGGGGACAATGCGAGGCTAGCAAGCCTCCAGAAGCCTTTGCCAGAACAATTGGACAACCGTGCCGCTCTGCGGCACGCTGCGACCATGCCACGAGCGCTCGAAACTCGTTCCCTCGACCGCGGCATCCAGGTGCTCGAGGCGCTGGCGCGCCATGGGCCGTGCCCGTTGTTTCGGCTTCACCAGCTCACCGGTCTACCCAAATCCACGCTGCGACGGCTGCTCGCCACCTTGGTGCAGCGGCACTTTGTTCGAACTGGAATTGAGGATGGCAGCTATCGCGTCAACGTTTCTCTGCCCTGGGCCAGCAGCGTGGCGCTCCCCACTGTCAGCGCCCGGCTGGTGGAGGCGGCGCTGCCACACATGGCGCTACTGACGCACAAAATCGAATGGCCCTCGGACCTACTGGCCTTCCGCCGCGATCGGATGGTGATCGTCGAATCGACTCGGCCCCTCAGTCCGTTCAGTCTCTACCGAGCGCTGATTGATTTTGAGGTCAACATGTTCGCCTCAGCCGGCGGGCTCGCCTATCTCTCGACGCTCGACGACCGCAAGGTTGCGCGTTTGATGCACGACCTGCGCCGCGACGAGCGCTGGGGCGCAACGCGGTTCGGGCTGACCGAACAAGCGCTGGCTGCCGAACTCGCCCAGATTCGCCGACAGGGTTATGCCAACCGCCGAAGTGGTTACACCGGCGAAACCATCAGCGACGATCAGCTGCACGCCATCGCTGTGCCGATTCACGAGGAAGGAACGGCGATCGGCGCCCTCACGATCTGTTGGCTGAGAACCTACATGCCTCCGGAGCGTTTCGCTCGCAGACACCTGGATCGATTGCTGGCAACAGCCCATACGATCACGCAGGATCTCAGGCAACCAAAGAGAGTTGTTCGGCAATAGCCAACTTGAACAAGATGCCTCAGGGAATTGTCACCGGCGAAACGGAGTCCAGGGCCTCAGCCGCGCATGTCAGCTCGCGTATAAAGCCGCAAACCTCCGCACTGAATTTGCAGTGCAGTTGCTTTCGGCACCAAGCGAGCGTCCCGAACATTCTCCGGCAAGAAAAATCGACGGCAGCTAAGTCATTGAAATTCCACGAGTCAAGACTCGATTCCGTACCGGGAGTTCGAATCCTATCTCGGCCGCCAGTCCTTCCGCGACAAACATTCTCTGCCGACTTCGAGCGCGCCAAGAAGCCCAATACCCACCGCCTTCGATCTCTCGGCATTCGCGATCGTCCGACATCTCCACGCTCACCCTGGCAGAATGGCTACGCGGAGCGTCTGATTGGATCGATCCGCCGGGAATGCCTTGACCACGTCGTCGTGTTCGGAGAGCGGCATCTACGTCATGTGCTGTCGTGCTCCCTCGATTACTATAATGCGGCCCGCACACATCTATCCCTGTCCAAGGACACGCCAATCCCACGCTCTGTTCAATCGGTAGGTTGCATCAAAGCGCACCCTGTTCTCGGCGGCTTGCACCATCAATACGCGCGGATTTGATATGCGATAGGGACAGGGTCGACTGGCGGATCCCGGTCTTGCGGCAGATGTCCGCCACCGGCATGCCGTCCGCGCCTTGCTTCAGAATGAACTTCTGGGCGTCCGAAAACCGTGATGCCTTCATCGCTCTGCGCTCCTCCCAGCCTGGGAATTTGCGCCAAGAACTCTAGCCAAAAACGATCCAGTTTGGCGGCCTCAGAGCACATCGGTCGAGGCTCTAATCGCCGCTGGATGAAAGTTCAGTGGCAGGTCACGGGGTTGACAAATGACACCCATTACGATTAATCAATCCATCGATTAATGGAATGATCCAGTGTCATGCGACGAGCAAAGAAGCTAGGGAGGGCTGCTGATCACTATCACCCTCCCAGGGAGCTTCCCGGGCCGCCAAATCAATCCCAGCTTCGAGACGCCGCGGCCATGTTCCGTGCACTTGGCGATCCGGCTCGGCTTCGATTGTTGACCCGGCTGGCACATTCCGAGATCTGCGTCACGGAGCTCGCGGAGCTGGAGAATGAGCAGATGACGACGGTGTCCGCGCGACTGAGGGCTCTCTTCTCAGCGAGGCTCGTCAAACGCCGCCGTGAAGCCAAACATATCTACTACTCACTTGCGGACGATCACGTCCTGCAAATGGTCCACGGCGCAATCGAACACGCCGCTGAGCGGGAATAGCAAGACTGACCGATCAACAATCAACCAAAGAGGCACGATGATGACGACCTGCACTGAAAAGAAGCACGCCAATCATTCTCATCAACATGGTCCGGGTTGTGGGCATACCGCGGTTCAACACGATGGCCATATCGACTATCTGCATGACGGCCATCTGCATCATATGCACGGCGACCATGTCGATGAGCATGTCATAGCGGTGGGTGCGGCAAATCCTGTGAACTGCACGCCGGAGGTCCGATGCGCCGGCCACAGGCATGGGCCGGGTTGCGGGCATGAGGCAGTTCCTCACGGCGATCATACCGATTATCTCGTGAACGGACGGTTGCATCACCCGCACGGCGATCATTGCGATGACCATGGTCCGCTCGCTTTGGCCTGATGTCGTAATTGATGTCGGCCTGAAGCGCTAGCCCGGCTACAACGTCACAACGTAGTCGGGTGGGCTGCCCGCGAGCGCGCCATAAAGCTGCGGGAAGCAACCTGCGACAACCCCCTCCACCAGGCCTCGGGCCTTGACCTGGCCCGAGCCGCATTGTTCGAAGGTGCCTTCGGCCAAGCTGCGGCGTACGGCGCATTGGTCGCAGACCATCAAAAGAATGTTCCTGTCTTTGGCGATCCTGGCAAGCCGCTCACCAACGGGATCACCCTGCCGAAGAGAGAAAAGATTGTCGTCGAAGAACATCATGCCAATCACATCTGCGCCATGGGTGTTCTGCTCAAGCTGAGGCAGGATCATCGTGCCGAGCTTGTAGGTTGCAGCCATATCGGTGGCGAACACGTAAGCGACCTTCATCGCAGATGTCCTCATTGGTTCAAAGTTGGGTTGGAGTTGGCTCGTCGCCATAGACCAAAAGTGGATCAAAGACCTTTGAGGTCTCGACATGGACCAGCCTGAAAGGCCGATCTTCCGCCTGATCCATCGGTACGGTGCGAAAGAAGCAGGAGCGATAGCCGACGTGACAGCTTGCTCCGGCGCCAGCAACTTTGACCCTCAGCCAAACCGCGTCCTGGTCGTCGTCAATGCGGACTTCGATGACGTTCTGAATGAGGCCGCTGGTTGCCCCCTTACGCCACAGGCACTTCCGGCTTCGGCTCCAATAATGGGCCTGGCCGGTTCGGATCGTTTCAAGCAGGGCCTCGGCGTTCATGACGCCCATCATCAGCACCTCGCCGGACGCTGCGTCCGTCGTCACAACGGGGATCAACCCGTCGCCATCGAACTTCGGGGCAAGGATGCGGCCTTCTTCGACTTCCGCGATCGATAGGCGCGCGCCAAAGGGGGAAGGCGTTACGCCCGAGCTTTCGGCAGCGCTCATCCGTTGTTCTCCCGCGGCGCCGAAATCATGGAAAGGAATTCGCGCCTGACCTCGGCATCGGTCTGGAACATGCCGAGCAGGCGGCGTGTGACCATGCTGACTCCCGGCTTCCTGATGCCGCGAGTCGTCATGCACATGTGGGCTGCTTCGATGACGACGGCGACGCCGCGCGGCTCCAGGACCGCATTGATGGTGTCTGCGATCTGTGCCGTCAGCGTTTCCTGGATCTGGAGGCGCTTGGCAAACACCTCGACCAGCCGCGCGAGCTTGCTGATACCGACGACTCGCCCCGCCGGCAGATATGCTATGTGGACTTTGCCGAGAATGGGCACGATATGATGCTCGCAATGAGATTCCAGCCGGATGTCGCGCAAGACGACCATGTCGTCGTAGTCGCTGGTTTCTTCGAAGGTCCGTGCCAGCAAGTCGATGGGGTCGATACGGTATCCTTCAAAGAATTCTTCATAGGCGCGGACGACCCGCTCGGGTGTGCCGCGCAAGCCTTCCCGGTCCGGGTCGTCACCCGTCCACTCAATCAACGTGCGGACCGCAGCTTCCGCAGCCTGGCGCGCCGGTCGTGTGCGACGGGTCAGGCGCATGTCGGCCAGTTGAAGCGATTCCGCATTTGCCATTGCTTCCATGAATGGTCCCCGAATTTCGTTCAAAGATTCTGCTTGGGATGCCTGCCGGTGGATAAGAAACGGCGTGGCATTCGCGATGCCTCATCTGGTCGGTACGCGCCCTTCCCGAGCGAGGGTGCTTAGTGCGGCGTTGAGGTCTCCGTCGGTGATGTCGGGAATCGACTTATGAAATCGGACAGTGAGGGGCTTCCGGCCAGCCGAGAGGATCGCGACGACCGTCTCGATGTCAGGACACCCGGGTTCACGGCATGCCAATTCAGTGACTGAAACGACAACGTCGTCGGGCAAATCAAGAACGGTGCGAACGGTTGCCTTGATGCGATCGATGGCTTCCGAATAGCCGGGCCTTCGCTTGCGGGCTAGCGGGTTTACAAAACCTGTCACGATGGATCTCCGAGCAGACAGATGGTCAAGGCGCCGCTCTCGGTCCCACAGGCGAAACTCCTGCCCTTTCCATCGAATGTCATTTCGGTCACCGCACTGCCGTCAGGCTCGCGCACTGGCAAAACGCGACCGTTCGACAGTTGCGCAAGCATCACCGCACCGTCCTCGTAACCAATGGCGACGATATCGAACTTCGGGTGCCACACTACGCTTGTCACCAGGGCACGGCGCGGAGCGAGCGTTGTCGCTTGCCGGCCCATAGGACCGTTGCGTCCTTCGAACGGCCATAACACCGCACGATTGGCTCCGGAGGACGCAAGCCAGTTTCCGCGAGGCGACCAGGACAGCGACTTTGGCTTGGATATGTATCCGCCCATCTGCATGTCGGTGCTGTCCGCAATGCGCCACCCATGCAGGGCGCCATCGTAGGTGCCGGTCACGATAAACCGACGGTCGGGGCTGATCGTGACTGCGACGTGAAGTCCATCCCATGGAAGCGTTGCTTGTGGCTTTGGCTTATCCGAAACATCAATGAGCGTTACGCCGCCCAAATGCGCCACGGCGAGGCCTGCCGGCGAGACGCGATTCATGCCGCCGATTGGCCCAGGCATCTTGTGCTCTGTACGAGGGCCGTTCGGCCGTTGGATTGTCAGCATGCTGCCGGCGCAAAACGCATAGCCGCGATCTGCCAACGCCGTAATGGCATCGATCCACTTACGACCCTCCGAGAGAATCGTCGCGCCTTCGGCCGTCACGCAATTCACTCTGCCATCGTCGCCGCCGGTTAAGAGCGAGGTGCCATCCAATGTACGGGCACCACAAAGGATCGCGCCTTTATGGGCGGCCACGCTCTTGGCGTCATGCCCTCCGCTGGCCATGAAGCGTACCGTGCCGTCGCCAAGTGCCGCGACCACTTGGCCATTGATCACGCTCAGGACCGACACGTGCGCACCGAGCGCGTGATCGGCCCGATGATCGACAGCAACTGCAAATGGAACTTGGGCACGCGTTGCTAGGCCTGGCACCGTTCGAATCCATCGCGCAGGAGGTCTTTGGGAAGATTGCGCCCAATGAAAACAAGGCGGCTCTGGCGCCTTTCGCCGCGCTTCCATGGGCGTTGATGATCGCTCTCCATCAACATATGAACTGCCTGAACGACGAAGCGGTCGTCATCATTGCGCATGGACAGCACGCCCTTCATGCGCAGAATGTCGATGCCGAAGCTTCGGATCATTTCGCCGATCCATGGCAAGAACTTCTCTGGATCGAGCGGACGGTCGGCTACCAGCGATAGACTGCTGATGCCATCGTCGTGATCGTGATCGTGAAAATGCTCCAGAAAGTCGGGTTCAAGTTCCAGAATGCGGTCCAGGTCGAATGACCCTTTTCCAAGAATGTTGTCCAGATCGATCTGACACCGCTCCGATCGATGGATTTTTGCGAAGCGATTGATATTGCGAATGCGCTGCTCAGCAGCCGCAATCTGCTCTGTAGAAACCAAGTCGCATTTATTGAGGATGACGACATCGGCGAAGGCGAGTTGTTCCTCGATTTCGTCGGCCTTGTCTATTTCGCTCAGCAGATGATTGGCATCGACGACGGTTACGATCGCATCAAGTGTGGTCCGGCGCCGCACGTCGTCGTCCACAAAGAAGGTTTGTGCGACCGGAGCGGGATCGGCAAGCCCGGTGGTCTCCACGAGGATACCGTCAAAGCGCTCGACTCGCTTCATCAAGCCACTCAGGATTCGGATGAGATCGCCGCGAACGTTGCAACAAATGCAACCGTTGTTCATTTCGATGACTTCTTCGTCCGCGTCGACGATGAGTTCGTTGTCGATGCCAACTTCGCCAAACTCATTGACGATAACGGCGTACTTCTTTCCATGCCGCTCGGTCAGGATTCGGTTCAAGAGCGTGGTCTTGCCGGCACCGAGGTAGCCGGTCAGTACGGTGACGGGGATCTGAGGGTTCATGCGCGACTCCCATTTGCTTTGCTATGATCGCGAGCGCTGGCTGCGAGCTTGGTGCTTGAGGCGACTGACAAGCCGCAAGAGTCCGGTAGATGCCGCAGTGAAGGCTTCAATTGACCCTCGCTCGCAGAGACATCGCCACGCCGGCCGGGGTCCGTAGCGCTCGGCTAGCAGGCCCGACGATCGCCTCAAACAGCTTCATAGCCACGCCACCTTCAAGGTCCTGCGTAATCAGAACGAGCCTGGTCCGCCGATCGGGTGATGGCCATGCATCAAGCCTCTCCGGTGGGTGAACGTTGTGCTGCACCGCATGGAGGACGTAGGGACGCTCGGGATCGTCGGCGACGCAGACAAGACCCTTGAGCCGCAACACGCGGGGGCTGGCAAAAAGCCGAAGAATGTCCAGGAACGTTCCGAGACTGTTCGGCTCGATCGGAGTTTCGTGCGTCAGTACCACGGTCTCAATGCGCGAACCGTGCCGCGCTTGAATGGCTTTGGACTCGTCACGCGGTTCAGCCGCAAGGATACGCTCAAGCGCCAGCCAGCCTTCTACATCTGTCCCGCAGTTGGCGGTTGCGTAGCCGCGTGGTGCAAACAGCGCAGCGATATCGAAGTCGGGACTGTGGCGGTCGACGATGTCTGCCGCTGGATTAATCGAGCGAAGCTGCGTCTCAAGGTGGCCGGCATCGCGGCCACCTAGATCGGACTTTGTCACGGCGATCCGATCGGCGAATGCGATCTGCTTGAGGCACTCGAAATGCGCTTCGAGCGTTTGCTCGACCGCCGTGGCATCGACTGCGCAGACGAATCCCGCCATGTGAAATCGGCGCGCAACGACATGATCCCGCAAGCCCACCGCAGGCGCAAAGCCTGGGATGAGTTGATTGACGAGGGGCGCTGGGTCGGCAAGCCCTGTGGTTTCAACGACGACCCGGGAGAAGGATCGGCCCAGGGCCTTGGCGGCGGCATCATGAAGTTCGTACAAGGACGAACGAATATCGCTTCCGGCCGTACAGCAGATGCAGCCGGTGGTCGTGACCATCAATTCGCGATTGCCGACCTTAATGAGGTCGTGATCCAAGGAGATTTCGCCGAACTCATTCACGACGACGGCCGTGTCGCCCATAGCGGGATGTGCCAGAAGGTCATTCAGTAACGTCGACTTCCCGGCACCGAGAAAGCCTGAGAGGATTGTGACCGGGATGGTTGATGCAGCCGCCATGTCCGTTTCTCAGACTTCCGCACAGGACACGCAGCGTCCGGTCATTTCGATCGTGGTGGCTTCGACGTGAAATCCGAGACGCATGGCATCTGCTTCAAGACGCGCTACGACGTCGGCTTCCATGAGTTCATCGACGTGACCGCAATCGCGGCATATTGCGAAGACGGTCGGGCCGTGAGGGTGCTGGTGATCCTTGCAAGCCACGTAGGCGTTGATGGATTCCAGCCGATGAACGGCGCCCGATTTCATGAGTCGCGCGAGGGCGCGATAGACGGTGGTCGGCGCTGTAATGCTTGTGCTTCTGACGGCATCAAGGATCGCGTAGGCCGACATCGGGCCCGCACCGGATCGCAATGCGGTGAGGATCACGGCGTCGTTGCCGGCAGCGCATAACTCTGCCGGCTCCCCCTGTTCCAGAGTCGGTGATGCCTTTCGTGCTCGCTTCATGGCCCGCTCCTGGGTCCGCTCTTGGCAAAACAGATAGTAATGTTATAACATAACATTCATGCTGCCTATAGCCTCCTGGGAGATCTCTCAAAGTGAATACGAACGACACCCGCCTTCCTGTGACCGTGCTGTCCGGGTTCCTGGGCGCCGGCAAGACGACGTTGCTAAACCGCATGCTTTCCAATCGCGATGGGCAGCGGATCGCGGTGATCGTCAACGATATGAGCGAGGTGAACATCGACGCAGAGTTGGTGCGTCAGGATGGAGGGCTCACTCGGACTGAAGAGACCCTCGTCGAAATGACTAACGGCTGCATCTGCTGCACGTTGCGTGAGGACCTCCTGGTCGAAGTTCGCAAGCTCGCGGAGAGCGGTCGGTTCGACGCACTCGTCATCGAGTCGACCGGCATCGGCGAGCCTCTTCCGGTGGCCTCAACTTTCGAATTTCGTGATGAGGACGACAGAAGCTTATCGGACGTTGCCCGCCTCGACACGATGGTCACGGTGGTAGATGCGGCGAACCTGCTTGCAAATTATTCAAGCCACGATTTCCTGCGAGATCGCGGCGAGGTCGCAGGTCCCGAAGACGAGCGCAGCCTGGTCGACCTTATGGTCGAGCAGATCGAATTCGCCGACGTCATTGTCCTCAACAAGATCTCGGCTGCGTCGCCCGAGCATCGTGAGTTGGCCCGTGCGATCGTCCGCTCTCTCAATTCGGACGCCCGTATCGTCGAAGCCGATTTCGGCGAGGTGCCTCTCAATGAGGTGCTGCTGACCGGGCGGTTCGATTTCGAGAAGGCCCAGCAGCACCCCCTGTGGTTCAAGGAGCTCAACGGCTTCAAAGACCATGTCCCGGAGACGGAAGAGTACGGCGTGCGATCCTTCGTCTACCGATCGCGGCGTCCTTTTCATCCGGCGCGCTTTCAGGCGTTCTGCAATGAATCCTGGCCGGGCGTCGTGCGGGCAAAGGGCTTCTTCTGGCTCGCGACGAGGCCGCAGTTCGTCGGCGAATTGGCTCAGGCGGGCGCTCAGGTCCGCACGTCCAAGCGAGGGCTATGGTGGTCGGCGGTTCCGAAAAATCGATGGCCGGATCAGCCCGGTTGGTACGAAAGCATGAAGTCCTACTTCGACCCGGTGTGGGGCGACCGCCGTCAGGAAATCGTGTTCATCGGCACCAACCCCATGGATGAAGCGGCGATCCGGCGGCGGCTCGATGCGTGCCTGGTCGGCGATCCCAGCCACTTCACGCCGGAGGCATGGCGGCGATTGCCGGACCCATTCCCCGCTTGGACCGTGGGGGCCGCATGAGCCGCACTCCGCTCGATCGGCTTCGTGATCGGATGCTGAACGCACCCAACGAGATCGCTGACGAGGACCTTCCTCCGCGGTTCAATGAGGCACGCGCCCTCCTGGCCGATGCGTTGGCTAAGATCGACGATGCCGGAATTCCAGGTGAGACATTGGTGGCGGTGATGTTGGCTGAGATGCTCCCGCGAATCGTGCATCAGAATGGCCCGGCATGGGCGGCGGCGATGCTGGCGAAGCTTGCTCACAGTATCGGTGGCGAAGCCAGCCCTGCGGGACCAATCCAGTGACGTCGATGGGATTTCGGACGGCAACCGCAGGCGACGCCGACCTGCTTCGCGATCGCGGCAATCCTGCTCATACGGTCAGGCGCCCGAGCCGCACGGCTCTCACACACATTATTCGCCCTGGGATCAATCTCGCCATTTGGCAGCGCAGCGTTCCAACAGCGATCGCGAACTGGATACAGACAAGCTCGCTCGACGGCAGGCCGCTCCTGAGTTCCGATTTAGATCTGAAGATCCCGGCTGCCTGCGTCCCGGTCGCGCTGGCCACTGCCATCGATCGCCCCTCCACCTCCGATCGGGAGGGGCTGTCGGCGCTGGCCTCAGATGTCGGCGACCTCGCAAAGATTCTGATGCGCATTGCGGAGCAGCCCTGCGTGCGTGTGCGACTTGAATGGGTCACGGATCAACAATGCTCATGCTTTCATTCCGACCGAGTTCCGTACCGCCTGGTCTGCACCTATCGCGGCGAAGGAACGGAATGGGTCACCAACCAGACGGCTGCCAAACTGACATCGCCTGATAGCGAGCCGCCAGAAAACGAAGTCTATCGCCTCGCATCAGGCGACGTCGCGATCATGCGCGGCTCCCTAAGTGTCGCAGACGGAACGCCGGCCCTGATGCACAGGTCGCCGCCCATCGCTTCGGCGTCGCAGGCGCGACTTTTCCTGGCGATCGATCCGACCGCTTCGTCCAAGTCAGCGCGATGATTCTCAACGCGAACTGCGGACAATCAAGACTTGTCGGAACTCTTTCCTGAGAGGAGCCTCTCGAATGTCGCGTCCCTATTTTCATCCCAACCCCGTGCGCGGAGGCGGCGCAGAACAGTACATTGGTGTCGATCATGCTCTGACGGAGCCATGGCCCGAAGAGTCGTACAATGTGCGCCTGGTCGCGCATTCAGATTTGAACGGTTGGGGTGATGCGTTCCAGATTCAGATTGGCAAGGGTATCCGCCGCACAAGAGGCGGTGAGCTCGGCGCTGTCGATCAGTCCGCGACGGCGACGGGCTTGCGCGGCACCAGCGCCGCGAAGTGGCTACCGGCTTGTAGCCACCACAGCAGCAGCAAGCTTGGGATCGCGGTCAGCGAGCTGATGATGAAAAACATCGGCCAGCCGCTCCATTCGGCGAGATAGCCGGCGCCTGATGACAGATACGTGCGTCCGACCGCAGCGAGTGCAGTGAGCAGCGCGAACTGCGTTGCGGTGTGCAGCGGCGACTGGCACAGCACCGAGAGGTAGGCGACGAAGATCACAGTGCCGATCGCGCCGGTGAAATTCTCGGCGATGATCGCGGCAGTCAGCGCCCAATGGTTCATGCCCGCATAGGCCAGGGCCACGAACACCAGGTTCGACGCCATCTGCAGAATTGCGCCGATCCACAGACATGTGGCGAGCGGGTAGGCGCAGGCGACGAAGCCGCCGGCGAATCCGCCGA